>ERZ773067.16-NODE-16-length-119437-cov-8.177045_pt1 | contig 119437 bp, 113 predicted proteins | sample MGYA00580622_ERZ773067 | MGnify/ENA primary metagenome ERZ773067 (study PRJEB29015, sample SAMEA2737998) | human oral metagenome | biome: human oral; feature: human-associated habitat; material: dental | place: China | collected 2113 ...
TGTACCTTGAAAACTGAACAACGAAGCAAACAATGCATCACAGAAAAGAGATCGAGATTTAATATCAGAAGTTATTAAAAGAAATAGCGAGGTAGAAGATCTACGATTTCCACAAACAAGATGTTGTGAAACAAGTGAAAACTTGTTTACCGAGAAGCCAAAGAAGAAAGCGAAGAAGCAAGAGTTTTTTCAAAGATTTCTTGACAAAGACCACATATGAGCGCCATATGTGGCAGGAGAACCCGGTATAGAGATATACCGAGAAGGCCAAGCAAAGAAGGGCACAAGGTGAATGCCTTGGCACTGGGAGCCGAAGAAGGACGTGACAAGCTGCGAAAAGCTGCGGAGAGGAGCAAATATCCATTGACCCGCAGATATCCGAATGGGGGAACCCACTTAGGGCAATGCCTAAGTATAGTCATATGAGTAAAGTAGTATGATCAAAGGGAACGCGGAGAACTGAAACATCTAAGTACCCGCAGGAAAAGAAAGCAAAAGCGATTTCCCAAGTAGCGGCGAGCGAACGGGAAGCAGGCCAAACCAAGTGTTTACACTTGGGGTAGAGGACCATCAAAAGACAGGTAAGTTTAGCAAAACAAGACTGGAAAGTCTGAGCAAAGAGGGTAAAACTCCCGTATGCGAAAAGCGAGCCTGCAGGATGGGATCCGGAGTAGGTCAGGGCACGTGAAACCCGGACTGAAGCAGGGGGGACCACCCTCCAAGCCTAAATACTACCCAGTGACCGATAGAGAACAGTACCGTGAGGGAAAGGTGAAAAGGACCCCGGGAGGGGAGTGAAAAAGAACCTGAAACCGTGTGCCTACAATCGGAGGGAGCGAAAGTGACCTCGTACTTTTTGTAGAACGGGCCAACGAGTTATGGTGTGCGGCGAGGTTAAGGTGTAAAGCACCGGAGCCGAAGTGAAAGCGAGTCTTAATAGGGCGAAAGTTGTATGCTGTAGACCCGAAACCGGGTGACCTATCCATGTGCAGGTTGAAGTGTCCGTAAAAGGACATGGAGGACCGAACCCGTATCTGTTGAAAAAGGTTGGGATGACGTGTGGATAGAGGTGAAATTCCAATCGAACCCGGAGATAGCTGGTTCTCCCCGAAATAGCTTTAGGGCTAGCCTCGTGAAAAGATGCCTGGGGGTAGAGCACTGAATGTTCTAGGGGCCTTCACCGGTTACCGAAAACTATCAAACTCCGAATACCAGAGCATCATACACGGGAGTCAGACTATGTGTGATAAGATTCATAGTCGAAAGGGAAACAGCCCAGACCGTCGGCTAAGGTCCCAAAATTCAGGTTAAGTGGAAAAGGATGTGGGGTCGCACAGACAGCTAGGATGTTGGCTTAGAAGCAGCCATACATTCAAAGAGTGCGTAATAGCTCACTAGTCGAGTGACCCTGCGCCGAAGATGAACGGGGCTAAAACCTGATACCGAAGCCACGGATACTAATAATAGTATGGTAGGGGAGCATCGTGTGCAGGAAGAAGGTGAGCCGTAAGGCGAGCTGGACAGTACACGAGAGAGAATGTTGGCATGAGTAGCGCAAGGCAGGTGAGAATCCTGTCCACCGAAAATCCAAGGATTCCTGAGGAAGGTTCGTCCACTCAGGGTAAGTCGGGGCCTAAGGTGAGGGCGAAAGCCATAGCCGATGGACAACAGGTAGAGATTCCTGTACCACCGATAACCGTTATAGCAAGGCGGGGACACGGAAGGATAGACTGAGCGCACCGCTGGTAGAGTGCGTCCAAGCGACAAGCGAGCGTGTGTAGGAAAGTACGCACATGTGGAAGCAAGTCGTTACGGGGTGGCAAAAGAGCCGGAAGCAGTCGATTTCACGCCGTCAAGAAAAGCCGCTAGCGAGGTTAAAGGTGCCCGTACCGCAAACCGACACAGGTAGATGAGGAGAGAATCCTAAGGTGAGCGAGAGAACCATTGTCAAGGAACTCGGCAAAATGACCCCGTAACTTAGGGAGAAGGGGTGCCTCCTTCGGGAGGCCGCAGTGAAAAGGCCCAGGCAACTGTTTACCAAAAACACAGGTCTCTGCAAAAGCGAAAGCTGAAGTATAGGGGCTGACGCCTGCCCGGTGCCGGAAGGTTAAGGGAAAGTGTAAGCGCAAGCGAAGCACAGAACTGAAGCCCCGGTAAACGGCGGCCGTAACTATAACGGTCCTAAGGTAGCGAAATTCCTTGTCGGGTAAGTTCCGACCCGCACGAAAGGCGTAATGATCTGGGCGCTGTCTCGACAATGGACTCGGTGAAATTGTAGTGCCGGTAAAGATGCCGGCTACCCGCAGCAGGACGGAAAGACCCCATGGAGCTTTACTGCAGCCTGATATTGAGCTTCGGCGTTACATGTACAGGATAGGTGGGAGACTATGAAGGAAGCACGCCAGTGTTACCGGAGTCACCGTTGGGATACCACCCTTGTAGCGTTGGGGTTCTAACCGCATATCGTAATCCGGTATCGGGACAGTGGCAGGTGGGCAGTTTGACTGGGGCGGTCGCCTCCAAAAGAGTAACGGAGGCGCCCAAAGGTTCCCTCAGCGCGGACGGAAATCGCGCAAAGAGTGCAAAGGCAAAAGGGAGCTTGACTGCGAGACAAACAAGTCGAGCAGGGACGAAAGTCGGGCTTAGTGATCCGGTGGTTCCGAGTGGAAGGGCCATCGCTCAACGGATAAAAGCTACCCTGGGGATAACAGGCTGATACCCCCCAAGAGTTCACATCGACGGGGGTGTTTGGCACCTCGATGTCGGCTCGTCTCATCCTGGGGCTGGAGTAGGTCCCAAGGGTTGGGCTGTTCGCCCATTAAAGAGGTACGCGAGCTGGGTTCAGAACGTCGTGAGACAGTTCGGTCCCTATCCGCTGTGGGCGTTGGAAATTTGAGTGGAGCTGTCCTTAGTACGAGAGGACCGGGACGGACTTACCTCTGGTGCACCGGTTGTTCTGCCAAGAGCATAGCCGGGTAGCTAAGTAGGGAAGGGATAAGCGCTGAAAGCATCTAAGTGCGAAGCCCCCCACAAGAATAGATTTCCCCCGTAAGGTAAGGTTCGTGGGAGACTACCACGTAGATAGGTCGGAGGTGGAAGTGCAGTAATGTATGTAGCTGACCGATACTAATAGACCGAGAGCTTGGCCGGAATGATTGGCATTCCGGAAAAGGTGATGGGAAGCTTTGTTGTTCAGATTTGAGGGTATCCTCAAAAGAAGGGATTTATCTCTTCACACTGAATCCGGTGGCTATGGCAAGAGGGTCACACCTGTTCCCATCCCGAACACAGTAGTTAAGTCTCTTAGCGCCGATGATACTTGGTGGGCGACTGCCCGGGAAAGTAGGTCGCTGCCGGTTCAGTTTTTTAAAGACAACCTCAAGGGGTTGTCTTTTTTATATCTAGACCGCGGCTTGCTTTCGTGATATAATTACGTGTCAAAATGTACGTATACATCTTACACGGTCGAGGCTACTTAATGTTGGCCGTTTCGCCGATCAGGGTGAGGAGCCCCGTTGTTTTATGTGGGGGATGATACCGCTGTTTTGTATGGGGGACGATTATGATCATATTTAAAATTTTATTTTGCTTTGTCATATCCGCTCCTTTTCTGTATCTGGTTGCACTTTTACTCAGGTCGCTTGTAAAAACAGCAAAAAAGACAGGACGCATGCGCTGATTATCTGGATCCTACATTGCAGAATCCGTATGAAAAGTGGATATTACAGGAGAAAACTCGTATGAAAAAAGGCTTGTTTATTTCCATTGAGGGTCCGGATGGATCGGGGAAATCGACACAGGTTGAATATTTAAAAGAATACTTTGCATCAAAACGCATACCTTGCATTTTTACGAGGGAACCGGGAGGAACGGATATAGGAGAGAAGCTTCGCAAAATCATCCTGGACAAGGAAAACAATGAAATGTGCGATATGACGGAAGCGTTGCTATATGCCGCAAGTAGGGCGCAGCATGTGCAGGAGCTCATAAGACCGGCTCTGGAACAGGGGAAGGTGGTCGTCTGCGATCGTTTTTTGGATTCGAGTATAGCTTACCAGGGATATGGCAGAAAACTTGGTGATCCTGTCAGACAAATCAATAAGTATGCGGTAATGGGAGCCCTGCCGGACATGACATTTTTGATCGATATTGACCCCGGAATAAGCAAAAAGCGTATTCATCGAGCAGAAAGAGACAGGCTGGAAAATGAAAAAGCACTTTTTCATAAAAGAGTGTACAACGGCTATCTTGAGATTGCCGCTCTTGAGCCTGAGAGAATCAAGGTGTTGGACGGAACGATGAGCAGGCAGGACATGCACGACAGCCTTATGATACACCTCACGTCGCTGCTGGAAGAACGGAATTTGCTGTGAGCTTGTCTGATTATGCGGCATACGGAGATGCCGCCGAAAAACTCGCAAGAGCGATAAAATCATCGAAGATATCACATGCATATATCTTTGAGGGAGCGTACAACATAGATAAAAAAGGCTTCGCAAAGGAGTTTGCAAAGGCGATTCTCTGCCCGAACGATCGGGGAAACGGATGTGGTGTTTGCCCGGTATGCGGCAGGATAGACAGCGAAAATCACGAAGACGTACATTGGATAAGCGCAGACGGCGATGCAAACAAAGGGAATCTCTCGATAAGGGATGAGGCCATAGTTGAACTACAGAGAAATATGATGCTTAAACCGACGTCGGGCGACAGAAACATAGTGGTGATCCAAGGGTGCGACGGAATGACGACAAGGGCACAGAACAGATTTCTTAAGAGTCTTGAAGAGCCTTCTGAAGGGACTGTTATAATGTTGCTGTCGGAGAATTCAAGAAATCTTCTGCCTACGATCAATTCAAGGTGTATAAAATACAGGTTGCTGGATTCGGGCATGGGAGATGCCGCGGGTGCCAATGAGGAAAAAATTCTGCATATGCGGTTGCTTGCTGATGAATTTATCAGGATGCTGAAGAGCAATGAATATTTTTTCAACATCAAAAGCAGATTGGAAGAAAGTATGTTTGACAAGGAATGCGCATGTATTTTTCTTGATGAGGTTGAGTGCCGTTTTGGAGATATGCTACGCGCCGGAGACGATGTTTTCAATGCTTCGCAGGTGATGAGAGGCGTTGAGCTGACTGAGAAAGCAAGGAATGCGATACGCAGAAATATAGGATACAGATATGCCGTGAGAGAGTTGGTCTTGATGTTGAGAACGGCTTGATGCGGAAATTGGAGGAAATACAGAATGATAGATGTTGTGGGCGTAAGGTTCAAAAACATCGGGAAAATTTACTATTTCGATCCGGGAGAGTTTGACTTGAAAACCGGATGCGGTGTGATAGTCGAAACCGCAAGAGGTATGGAATTCGGAACGGTAACAATGGCAAGAAATGCCGTTAATGATGAGGATGTAAAAAAACCGCTTAAAAAGATTGTAAGGATAGCGGATGAGAGTGATGTGAAACGGCACGCAGATAATGAGAATAAGAAGTCTGAGGCGATGAAACGTTGTCAGGAGAAGATTGACGAGCATGGACTTGAGATGAAACTCATAGATGTGCAGTACACTTTCGACAGCAACAAGGTTATATTTTATTTTACGGCAGAAGGAAGAATTGATTTTCGCGGGCTTGTAAAAGATCTGGCGTCTCTTTTTAGAATGAGGATCGAACTCAGGCAGATAGGCGTCAGGGATGAGGCAAAAATGCTTGGCGGAGTCGGTTCATGCGGCAAGGGGCTTTGTTGTGCGACATGGCTTTCGGATTTCCAACCTGTCTCCATAAAGATGGCAAAGGTGCAGAACCTTTCGCTGAACCCGACAAAGATTTCCGGGGTGTGCGGAAGATTGATGTGCTGTTTGAAGTATGAAAATGATGTTTATATGGAGTTGCGCAAGGATGTACCGGAAATAAATGAGAAAGTAGAGACAAAGGACGGAGTGGCAAAAGTCGTTGAGTCCGATATTTTGCAGGGCAGGATCAAAGTGAGGCTTTATACGGGAGAGTTTGATGAGCACGGTCTGGAGAAACTCGGTTCCGAACTTTTAATCTTTGATAAGGATGAAGTGAAAAGACTGGAAAAAAAAGATCGTGCAAAACGCGAAAGAGTTATGCGCAGTTCAGGGATTTCGCTCATAGAAAAAGTTGTAAGACCGGCGGGGGATAAGCCGGGAAAGAAAAGAAAAGGAAAACCCATCCGCAGGAAGAAAGAAAAAGAGAGGGAAGAGTGAAGCGGAACCGGTAATTGAGTTTGCGGTCAAAGGACGGCAAACGAGGGCAGGCGCCGGTAAGCGACACTGAATATCGAAAACAGGGACAGAGAAGCATCAAGTGGCATTGAGAATTGATAAAACAGGATTTGGTGATATAGAGATAGCGCAGGATGATGCGATGTTTTGCTATGGAATAGATGCCGTGCTCGTTTCCGATTTTGCGGCCAAGAGGCTTGCCGTAAAGAAAAGCGGCATATACGGGATATGCGATCTTGGCACAGGAAATGGAATCATACCGCTTATTCTTGCATACAAGACAGACGCCAAAAAGATAGTCGGCATTGAAATACAGCAAAGATCGTTTGAACTTGCGATGGACAACGCACGCAGAAACGACATGAGTGACAGGCTGTCATTCATAAACTGCAACGTCGGCGACACGGAAACGGTATGCAAGGTGTTGGGAAAAAACTCTTTTGAAGCTGTGACCATGAATCCGCCTTATACGGAAAAAGGCAGAGGCATGGTTGCATCAAGCGCTGAAAAGAATATAGCACGCCATGAGACAAACGCTTCTTTAAGTGACTTCGTCGCATGCGCCGATGCCTTGCTCAAAGATAAGGGTGAATTGTTCATGATCCACAGACCCTCCCGGCTTGCGGATATTTTTGCGGCTCTGAGAAAGTATAAGCTTGAACCGAAGGAGATGCAGCTGATAAGCGGCAAATCCGCAGAAGTTCCGAATCTTGTACTGCTTCATTGTGTCAAAAACGCCAAACCTGAACTTAAAATTTTGCCGCAGATATTCGTCAGAGAAGAAGACGGATCGATGTCAAAAAAAATCAGGGAAGTATATGAAAAATAGGGTAATTCCCTATTGCCTTTTCAGGGGAAAATAGATATAATGGTTGGCGAAAGTAGCAGAAATTGCCAGCGCAAACAGGAGGTTGCGGATGATTACCATAGATTTAAAATATACCTTGATTTGTTTGGTGCTTTTCGCACTGTTTGTGCTTTTGATAGCGCTGGTGATTTTGGTCAAGAATCTTATTTCCGCTGTCAGGAATCTAAATAAAGTTATAGACGACGCATCTGTGGTTTCGCAAGTTGCATCTGAACGGGTGTCCCAAGTTGACGGCATAGTGGGAGACCTTGGCGAGGCTTTGAACCAGGTGGTTGAGGCAATGAAAGGAAACCGCAGCCTTATAGGTGCGGTCACCAATGTTGCAAAAGCCGTAAGTTCAACGCTTTCGTATTTCAGGGATACAGGCGGGGACAAAAGATTTATGCGTAAAGGGAATAAGAAAAACAGCAAACGCTGTTAGGATCGCATGTCGATCCTTGGAAAGGAGAAAAGAATGAAAGCGACCGGTATTGTTAGACCTGTGGATGCACTTGGGAGAATAGTTATCCCGGTGGAGTTGAGGAGAACCCTAAACATCAAAACCGATGATTCCCTGGAGATATATGTGGACGGGCAGTTCATAATGCTGAAGAAATATGAACCGTCTTGCGTGTTCTGCGGATCGGTTGAAGATGTGCGCACATTGCATGGAAAGAATGTATGTGCCGAATGCATTCGCGAGATGAAGAAGTTTTAGACTTTCCTTTGACAAATTAACCTGCAATAATGCGGGTTTTTTTTCGGTGTCTAAAGAAATAGCGTTCTTGTCTGATTTTCTGCATCGGAAGAGAGTGGAGTTATGGAGTTGTTGCATCATGGCCGGAAAAGGCATGATTGCGGAGGATAAAAGTGGCTAAGTTTCTAGTGCAAAAGAGTGAACCTTTATACGGTGAAGTGAATGTGAGCGGAGCGAAGAATGCGGTGTTGCCCCTGATGGCGGCATCCATACTTTGCAATGAAAAATGTGAAATTATGGGCGTGCCGGAGCTACGTGACGTTGAGATCATGATGCAGATATTGCAGTCCCTTGGCGGCAAGATAAAAGTTACCGAGGATGCCACAATGCAGATAGAGTTCGGTCAAGTAAAGACCAATGTCGCAGAATACGAGCTTGTGAGCAAGATGAGGGCATCCTTTCTTGTCATGGGACCGCTTTTGTCCAAAATAGGCAGCGCAAAGGTATATATGCCGGGAGGCTGCACTATTGGAGCAAGACCGATAGACCTTCATCTTAAGGGGTTTGAAGCACTAGGCGCAGTCGTGACGCAGAAAGATAATTATGTTGAAGCTGTAGTACCGGAGGACGGTCTTCACGGCGCGAGTATCTATCTTGACTTTCCGAGCGTGGGAGCGACCGAGAACATTATGATGGCGGCCGCAATGGCGAAAGGCGTGACGTATATAGAAAATGCCGCAGAAGAGCCGGAAATAGTTGATCTGGCCAACTTTATGAACAAGATGGGAGCCAGGATCAAAGGCGCGGGAACGGATACCATAAAAATCGAGGGCGTTGAGCATTGCAGGAGCTGTTCGCACAACGTCATTCCCGACAGAATAGAGGCGGGAACCTTTATGCTCGCATGTGCCATTACAAGGGGAAGGATTTTAATCAAAAACGTTCTGCCCGACCATGTGAAACCGATAACGGCGAAATTGCGGGAATGCGGCGTAACCGTGGAGATGTGCGATGAGGGAATGATCGTTATCGCGGACGGAGAAAAACCTTTGGCCTCGACCGACATAAAGACATTGCCTTATCCGGGATTCCCGACGGATATTCAATCACCGTTCATGGCATTTTTGACTACCGTGGACGGCGCAAGTTCTGTAATAGAGACCGTGTTTGAAAACCGCTTCATGCACGTTGCGGAACTTAACAGGATGGGTGCAAACATAAAGACCGAGGGCAATAAGGCGCTGATAGAAGGTGGAAAAAAATTGGAGGGAGCGCAGGTTATCGCAACCGATCTGAGAGCGGGAGCGGCGCTGGTGCTTGCGGGTCTTGTCGCAGAGGGAACGACGGAGATCTCCGAGATATATCACATCGAGCGCGGATATGAGAAGTTCGTCAAGAAGTTCAAGGATCTCGGTGCCAATATATTGAGGCTTGACGATAATTCCTGATATATCGAGAATTGCCTTGGGAACAGACATCAATCGGATCACATTTACCACCGGAGGTTATAATGGCTGATATCAAGTATTTGGAACTTTTGTCAAAAGACTATCCGAACATTGCTGCGGCGTCTGCGGAAATCATAAATCTGAACGCTATCTTGGCGCTGCCCAAAGGAACGGAGTATTTTTTAAGCGATCTGCACGGTGAGCATGAGGCGTTCATTCACATGCTGAAGAGTGCATCGGGAACCATAAGAAGCAAGATAGATGAGCATTACGGAGGTATTTTGAGCGAGCAGGACAGAGAGGATCTTGCCGCACTTATATACAATGCGGATGCCGAGATCGAAAGGCGTAAACAATCCGAGACGGATTTCAACAAATGGTGCACAACCGTAATATATCGTCTTATTACGATATGCAGGTCGGTGTCCACCAAATACACCAGATCAAAGGTGAGGAGAAGGCTCCCCAAGTATCTTGACTATGCCATGGATGAGCTTCTGCATGCCGACGATGAGGAAAACAAGAACCACTACTACGAATCCATCATAAATTCCATTGTGGAGTGTGGCATAGGTGAAGAATTTATTGAAGCGATGGCCGATGCAATCAGTACTCTTGCGGTTGACCAGCTTCACATCATAGGAGATATATTCGACAGAGGCGCACACCCCGACGCTATCCTTGATTTTCTCATGGATTACCATGATGTCGACTTTCAGTGGGGCAACCACGATATAGTGTGGATGGGCGCGGCGACCGGCAATTGGGCGTGCATAACCAACATACTGAGGATGAACATCAGCTACAATAATTTCGATATGCTTGAGGTCGGGTACGGAATAAACCTTAGACCACTTGCTTCGTTTGCCGCAAGAGTATATGTGGACGATCCGTGTGAGAAATTCATGCCGCACATACTTGATGTGAACGAATACGACCCCATAGATGAAAATTTGGCGGCAAAGATGCACAAGGCGATAGCCATCATGCAGTTCAAAGTTGAGGGGCAGCGTATCAAGGCGCATCCGGAGTACGGCATGGACAAGCGCCTCATACTCGACAAGATCGACTTTGAGAATGCGACGGTCGAGATAGAGGGAAAGACATGGAATTTACGGGAAGCAAATTTTCCTACGATAAACAAGGATGACCCTTACGAGCTGTCAAAGGAGGAAGAAAAAGTACTCAACTCTCTGGAGGCTTCTATCGTGAACTCCGAGAAACTCCAAAAACATATAAGATTTTTATTCTCACAGGGAGCACTTTACAAAAAGATAAACGGCAATCTGATGTATCACGGGTGCATACCTATGACAGAGGACGGCGAGTTTGCCGACGTTACGGTAAATGGCAGGATGTTCAGAGGCAAGGCGCTTATGGACTACCTTGACGAACAGGTAAGAGCCGCATATTATTCACCTTGCGAGTCGGAAGAAACAGGCAGATCGGGAGATCTGATGTGGTATCTGTGGGAAGGCGGCGATTCACCGTTGTTCGGCAAAGAGAAGATGACCACGTTTGAAAGACTGTTCATTGCGGACAAAGCCGCGCACAAAGAACCGACAAGACCGTACTATAAACTGATAAAGGAGAAAGCACCGTGTGAAAAAATTTTGAATGAGTTCGGGCTTTCCGCAGCGCATTCCAAAATTCTTAACGGGCATGTGCCGGTGAAGATAAAGGACGGTGAGAGTCCTATCAAAGGCGGCGGGCTTCTCTATGTAATTGACGGCGGAATATCCAAGGCGTACCAGAAACAGACAGGAATAGCGGGATACACATTTATATTTAACTCGAGGTTCATGGCACTTGCTGAACACAGCCCGTATGAGCCTTTGAGGGCGGACGGAACACAGAAATTCACATCGCCGACCGTAAAGATAGTGGAAACGCTACCTGAGCGAATGATGGTTCTGGACAGCGATCAGGGAGCCGAAATGGTGGAAAAGATAGATGACATAAAGCAGCTTCTTGACGCTTACCGCAGAGGTATAATAAAGGAAAAGTAAGAATAAGCGATGCCGCATACGAAAAGCCTGCGTCGAGGATCTGTCGGGCGCTCCGTACTTGCGCATCCGCATTAAAAAAACTTTGACAAACACGATGGCAGTGTGTATACTGGTGTAGTATCGATCGGGCGCCACTAGCTCAATTGGATAGAGTACCTGACTACGAATCAGTAGGTTGAGGGTTCGAGTCCCCCGTGGCGCACCAGAACCGCAACGCCCCGCCGTAAAGGCAGGGCGTTTTTGATGTTTGTGCGGATTTCTGTGTCGTTCGATATGGGGAATCTTATCACTAAAATAGGATGCGAGGGAATATTTACCCTCTTCGTTCAACATATTCATTGAGTAACGAACGGAGAATATTTAATCGAAAGACCGAAATGCTCCGGACCGAAACACTTAAGCCCCTCCGGTGTTTTCCAAATTTCCGGTGCAGGAAGCGCAAAGATATTCATTTCCATTTCATCGCTGAAGTTGGGCGTTGTTACGGGGATTCCGTCCTTGTCGAGCATGCATATCAGATCCGGTACGACTACGTCGACTTCGCCGTCTCTGTATGAAACGATATTCTCATTCTTAAACTTGATCCTGTATTTCTGATCAAGGAATTCAGCCAAACCCTCCAATTCGATTTCTCCGACATTGAATCCTTCCTGTTTTTCGCAGGAAGCTTTTTTCAATTTTCCGTGGAACAAAAGTTTTCCGTTGAATTTTTCGGAAATTGCCTCCGCAACCACACGTCCGCCGGCCGGCCGGTTTTTTCGCAGAATTTTTCCGATATCCAGTGCATAAGAGATCGCATCGGGAATGATTGCTTCCTTATAATCACGGCCTGTCATCGGATGATCCGTGACGCCTACCATCGTACCGCTTGCCACGGCGATTGCGCGAACAATATCCTCTGCACGAAAATCATCGATCACATCTTTGACAATTATAACCTCACCAAAATCGGTCGCGACCGTCATCGGTGTTATTGCCTTGTTTTTTATAAAATACGTTGAATGTTGTAGTTCGGGAACAGAGCGCCCTGCCGGATCGGCGTCGATAATCGGTAGATTGAGGCGGCAGGCGGTGTGGAGCGCTTCCGCCGTGTTTGCGCCGCCAAGTTCTGTGGAAGAAACGGCAAAAAATTTTTCGCCCATGTATTCTTCCATACTACGAAACGCCAACAACGAAGCCGGGTAGTCCAAATGCGGCAACTGCATGAATCGTTCTTCTTCCTTTTCTTGCAAGCCTTTCGGTGCCCCGCAGCAATAGGGAGTCGCCACAAAACAGTCATCCGGCAGTTCGTTTAGGCTCACTATATTTAACTCAAGCCCCTCCGCAAAGTCTTGCTCCATCATAGCAAGTCCGTCCTCCAAATTGCCGCCGCCACCTGTTCCCAAAACGGCACAACCGTATAAAATATCAACAATCTCCTGCTTACTTAGTTTTTTCATGATCTTTCCCTCCTACGTTAAAAGGTCTGTATGCTACATCAAAGCCGAAATAATTCAAATCAAAGCACTTCAGTCCCTCCTCCGATGTCCATATTTCAGGAGAAGGCAGTACGAGAATCGTAAGTTCCCCGCCTTTTTCAAAGTTAGGTGTATTGACAGGAACTCCGCTCGCATCGATCATACATATCAGATCGGGTGATGTGACGTCCACGGCATCGTTTCGAAAAGAGATTATATTCTCGTTCTTGAACCAGATCCTGTATTTCTCACCTTCAAATTCATCGATACCGGCAAGGTGTATTTCTCCATAATTGTAACCGTCGCGAGTTTCCCACGGAGCATCTTCGATCGTTCCGCGAAATGCAACATCACCTTTGTTTTCCTGTGCGATTTTCCTTGCCACCGCATATCCATCGCCACCTGCCAATCTTGTTTCGCGCAGGATTTTCCCAATCCGCATCGCATAAGTCATGGCATTGGGTATCACAGACTCTTTGTAATCTTTTCCGTTCATCGGGTGATCTGCAATCCCGACCATATTACCGCTGGCCACTGCTATTGCACGTGCAATAGCCTCCGCGCGAAAATCGTCGACAACTTCTTTGACCAGCACGGTCTCGCCGAATTCTGTGGCAATAGCCATGGGATAAATAGGTTTCTTTTTAACAAAATATGTCGAGTATTGAAGATCCGGAACCGACCTGCCCGCCGCATCCGAGTTCATAATTGGTATGCCGAGCATGCCCGCGATGTAAAGTGCCTCGGCGGTGCTCTCCGCCCCAAGTTCAGAAGATGCCACCGCAAAGAATTTCTTTCCCATATATTCTTCCAGAGATCTAAATGCAAGCAGAGGTGCGGGATAATCAAACCGCGGCAGCCCCGCATAAATATCTTCTTCACCATCGACAAGCAGCCGAGGCGCCCCGCACCCGTATGGAGTTGCGAGAAAGTCTTCATCTCCCAATTCTTCAAGTTCAGCCATTTCTACTGCTTTGCCCATCCCATAGCATTCTTCTATCATTTTTAAGCCGGATTGAAGATTTCCGCCTCCTCCGGTACCTAAAACCGCGCATCCATAGATAATGTCAATTGATTCTTGTTTGCTGAGTGTTCTCATAACCCTACCTCCTCTTTGCTGTTTCCTTCACTTCTTTCCGGTACATATCCGTCACCGTCGAGTCTTCTGGAAGCAGACGGTTTGAAGCGCTCCGCTATCAGATAGATAACCGCCGCGAAAATAATTCCCGAATACTCTATCTTGATTGCGTATGCCAGTGCGGCACTGACCGCCCATGTAATGATTCCGACCCAATTATATCCCGGAAGAGCGTGCCAGCTCATAGCTTTCCCCTTTCCGACGATCCAGTAATCCGCAAATATAAGTCCGCCTATAGGGCATACGAGGAAAGACAGGAAGCTTAAGAAGCTTTCCACGTGATTGAGGATGCCGAACGCACCCATCAGGGTTCCTATTACTCCGACTACGACAGTAACTTCTCTTCTGCGATTGTCAGGAATTTTCAAAGCCATTGTGACATCCAAGGCTGCGCTGTAAGCATTGGTTGAGTTGGTGGTCCATGTGGCGAGAATCAGACATGTCACTCCAAAAACCGGAATTCCGACATCGGAAAGCACAACGCTTATATCATAGTTATTGGCGATTTTGGTTAAGATAACTCCTATTACCAGTGTGATTATTCCCAGAGGTAAAACACCCAGGACTGTTGAACGGATCGTTTCTCTGCGGTTTTTTTGAAATCTGGTAATGTCCATCGCCGAAATTGTCCCCACTGCATAGAAATTGAATGAAAGACTGACGCCCTCGAGAAATGTCATTGTTTGTTTTACACCGGTATCAAGTCCCGATATACCGTTTTGTTTGATTGTCAGAATCATTCCGACAGCCATTACGATCATGAGATACGGGATAGAAACATAATCAAGCTTCGAAAGGGCGTTTACTCCATATACAGCCGTAAGCAACATGATAAAGCCCCAGATGATATTTGACGCCACCAAAGGAAAAGGAATTCCGAGGCTGCTTTTCATAAAGTTCGCGAACGCTTCTCCGCAGAGACCGTTCTGGATACCGAACCATCCCACCAGATTGACCGCAAAAAGAACACTGACGATCAAACGCGCGCCACTTTCGCCGAAAGTTGATTGTGTCACAGTGCAGGAGGCCCGTCCAAGATCACTTGCAATCATGCCAAGTACGGACATAACAATAACAACAATCACGTAACCGATTGATCCGGAAATGATCGCAGGCCACACCGGCATCTCGGCGACAAGCAGTGCTCCCAGCAAGAATGACGGCACGCATACACAGATACCGGCTTGCACAAATGTCAGCGATATCCAACTTTTTCTCCGATCTAAGGGAATCGGGGCAAGCGCACTGACTTCCGCACTTCCATTTTTTGTTTTTTCTTCCATGTCAAGTCCTCCTAAATAGCATTGATGATATTAAATAAAAACCGCCGCGATCAACACCGTCCTGACGTATTTTTTGCCGGATGGCATAGATGATATCAACTACATGCACAATAAGTGCGGTGGGAGCTTATACCGAGCGGCATCATTTATTTAGTGCGTATGATATCATTTTGTCATTTTACTTTCATTATTTAATGTGATATAATTTTAGAAGATAATTGTGCACGTGCATAGTGGAGAGGTAAAACCATGAGTATAACAGTAAAAGATTGTCTTTTCCTCCCTACGTTGTCACTGGGATACGTGGCGGCAGGAGAAAATGGATTGAACAATATCGTAAATCGTATCGATGTGATTGAATTTATTCTGGATGAGGATGAGTTTGAAACACCAAATGTGATGTTCATTACGGCATTTCACGCAATTCGTGACAATGTGGATGCTCAATGTAGGGCACTTTATCAATATAAAAAACTCGGAGCCTCCGCAGTTGTGCTTTTCTATAGCGATCTCGTCATTCACTCTTTGGACAAGAAGGTCATACAGGCAGCCAACGAGCTGAATCTTCCTATCATAAAGCTTCCGGGAAGTGATCTTGGATTGCACTATTGCGATGTGATTGAAGAAGTTATGGAAGCAATTTTCATTGATCGAAAGCAGTTTGAGAATATATTGAGCAACACCCTTGACATGATTGCACAGCTCACCCCGGACAGACAAAACATCCAAGCACTTCTGGAGTTTGCATCGGGATTTGTAAAATCCTCATTATTTCTGTGCGACCACGCCAACCGTCTGATCGGCAGTGCATGCTGGCCTCGAAACAGCGGCATCGATCGACTTTGGAATATAATTTCGTATTTTGATTCTCACGATACGCCCGATGATCTCAGCACAGTACGCTTGACATCAGGAGCCACAAGCTTTTACAGAAAGGTATTCACTGTAAAGCCGCAGACGGAACTGATCCTTTATGCGTCTTGCCGAAACAGTGTGTTATCATCATTATCGTTGGATCAAATTACCGAAATGGTACGACTTTTTGCTTCCATTTGGAACTACAACTTGGACTTCAGCGACCGAAATTCTCTGCTCACTTTGCTTTTGGTCGGAAATTACGAGTCGGTCGGAAAGTTGTGCGAAGATAGTGGGATCAATTTGTCCGAATATGATACGCTACTGATTGCCGAACGGAAGCCAAATGGTAACGATATACCCAAAGAGGCAATGCCGGCAAAGCTCCGAGGGGGCTTGCCGTCGGGTGCTTTTTTGCTCGAAACGAATGCCGAACGTGAAATCGCGCTCATAAAAAGCAACTCTTTAGGTGGATCTACGGTGAATCCCGAGAAATTTAGTTTCCTTTCCGGCTGTCGCTTTATCATCGTCGGAGAGCATTTTGATCCTTTGTCTCTGAAGGAGTTTTACACTCGATATTGCAACAGCATAGAGGCGATCACAAAGATTTTCAGAACAAAAACCGTATTCACGGTCGAAGAGATCAACTTTGTGGATCGGTGCATGCGTTTGAAAAAAGGCGATTCACACGAGAAATCACCATATCCGGAAAAACTTTCACCGCTTCTGGACTTCAAGCACCGTGACACGCTTGAGACTGTTGCGACATTTCTTTTGGATGCCGATTCACAGGTCAAGACCACAGCGGAACTGCTATACATTCATCGTAACACGGTAAGACATCGGTTGCGTGAGGCTCATGAGATTACCAAGCTTGACGCCACGGCTCTTCCGGACAGTTACACACTGTACGTCGCAGCAGCTCTTCACCGTATTTCAGGGATTCATGTGGATGAAAAGCATGATGAATAGGATGCAACGGAAGCGATGGGATACGATGAATGGGAAGCGACGGAGCCACAAGGTATGCGTGCGAAAGGGTAAAATTAACGTTTGCTTTAAAACAACCGATAACTACGCAGGATTTTGCCATTGCTTAAAACTCAATGTTCTTGAATAAAACCAACGTTTCAAATCGGTATCCACGGGTAATAATATTGCATAAAATCATTTTTTGCACAATTGAATTTATGGAAGATATAGACGATGACTGCCCGGCAGGGTTGCGGCGAAAGGGCTGCGCGGATTGATGGGCAGACAGGAGCGAAGTGTATCAGGAGGTAGATTTATGCTTTTTACTACGACACAGGCTCATGAGGATTTCAGAGCCAAGGTGAGAAAGTTTGCGGAGGAGGAGATTAAACCGATCGCATTTAAGCTAGACCGGGAGAATGAATTTCCTTATGATGCGGTAAGGAAGATGGCGGAGCTCGGATTTATGGGATTGCCATACGATAAGAAGTACGGCGGTGCGGGTTCTGATGTATTGAGTTATGCGATAGCGGTGGAGGAGCTTTCCAGGGTGGACGGCGGTGCGGGAGTAATTCTTTCCGCGCACACTTCTCTGGGAACTTATCCGATAGACGCATTTGGGACGGAGGAACAGAAACAGAAGTATCTGATTCCGCTCGCAAAGGGAGAAAAGCTGGGTGCTTTCGGACTTACCGAACCGAATGCCGGATCCGATGCGGGAGGAACGGAAACCACGGCGGTGCTTGAGGGCGATCATTACGTTTTGAACGGTGGAAAGATATTCATAACCAATGCGCCCGTGGCTGACATATACATAGTATTTGCAGTCACCACGCCGAATATCGGCACGCACGGAATCAGCGCATTCATAGTGGAAAAAGGCTATGAGGGATTTGATTTTGGGGATCATTATGATAAGATGGGCATAAGATCTTCATCGACCGCGGAGCTTATATTCAATGACGTGAAGGTACCTGCGGAAAATCTGCTCGGAAAAGAGGGGCAGGGCTTCAAAATAGCAATGTCGACTCTTGACGGGGGAAGGATCGGAATAGCGGCTCAGGCTCTCGGGATAGGGCAGGGTGCATTTGATCACGCAAAAGAATATGCCCTTGAGAGGGTACAGTTCGATATGCCGGTGGCATTCCAACAGGTCAACCAGTTCAAGTTTGCCGACATGGCGATCAAACTCACCAACGCCAGAAATCTCGTGTATGCGGCGGCGGAGAAAAAGCAGGCTCACGTTCCTTACGGATTGGATTCGGCGATGGCAAAGACGTATGCGTCGGATGTTGCCGTTGAAATATGCAACGATGCGCTCCAGTTGCACGGCGGCAACGGATTCCTGAAGGGGATGGAAGTTGAGCGTGCCTATCGCGATGCAAAGATTACAACCATATATGAAGGAACAAATGAGATACAGCGAGTTGTGATAGCTGCCCACATACTCGGAAGAGCTCCCAAGACGACGGTGGCCTCGTCCAAGGAAAAAGGACCGATAACCGGAAACCGGAAGAAAGAGATATATGCGAAGGGAACTGCGCGTGAAAGAGTGGACAAGCTTGTGGAATCACTTAAGGCCGACGGATACGATTTCAGCGTGGGGATAGATCCGATGACGCCGATTGCGGATGCCGACAGAGTGGTTTCCGCGGGTAAAGGAATCGGAGAAAAGAAAAACATGAAGCTGATCGAAGATCTCGCAAAGCAGGCAGGAGCGGCGATAGGCTCTTCAAGACCTGTTGCGGAAACCCTAAAATATCTTCCGATCGATCGTTATGTGGGCATGTCCGGGCAGAAGTTTGGAGGCAATCTCTATATAGCCTGTGGTATATCCGGAGCGGGACAGCACCTCAAGGGGATTCGCGAGGCCACGACCATAGTTGCCATCAATAAAAACAAGAATGCGCCTATTTTCAAAAATGCGGACTACGGGATCGTCGGGGATGTCATGGAGATACTTCCACTGCTGACCGAGGCGTTGGATGACGGGAAAGCCAAAAAACCGGCTCCGCCGAGAGTCAAGATGAGAAAGGCGACCGTTCTGAAAGACGCTTCTCATTGGACGAGATATGTATGCAACGGATGCGGTTACGAATACGACCCGGGATTCGGGGATGAAGAAGGCGGAATAAGCCCGGGAACTACATTTGAAGCTTTGCCGGAGGAATGGATCTGTCCGATCTGCGGTGAGGAAAAAACGGCTTTTGTAGAAGTTGAAAAATATTCCAGCAAGGAGGAAAAGTAATGCAGTGCGTAAGAAAAGTAACAGACGATTTGTTCTGGGTCGGTGCCAATGACAAGAAATTGCAGCTGTTTGAGAGCATTCATCCGATAGACGGCATTGGGGTTTCGTATAACTCATATCTGCTCTTGGATGAGAAAACGGTTTTATTCGATACTGCGGACTGGACCGTGGGTCAGCAGTTCATTGAAAATGTCGAGTATGTGCTTGATGGTCGCAAACTTGACTATCTGGTGATCAACCACATTGAACCCGACCATGCCGCATCCATAGGTGAGATCGTGCTCAGGTATCCCGATGTCAAAGTGATATCGACGGAAAAAGCGTGGCTCCTTCTGAATCAGTTCCGATTCCATGTTGATGAAGAGAATTTTATCCAGGTAAAAGAAGGGGAGGAAATTTCTTTTGGAAAGCATAAGTTTACCTTTATTGCGGCGCCGATGGTTCATTGGCCTGAAGTTATGGTAAGCTTTGATATGACAAACGGTGTTTTGTTCAGCGCGGATGCTTTTGGCACTTTCAAATCCCTTGACGGTGCGCTTTTTGCGGATGAAGTTGATTTTAAGGGGGAATGGATCGACGAGGCAAGAAGATACTACGGCAACATAGTGGGCAAATATGGGCCTCAGGTCATGGCGCTGATCAAAAAAGCCTCAAAATTGGACATCGAGTATATATGTCCTTTGCACGGTCCGGTTTGGCGCAAAGATATAGATTGGTTTATAGACAAGTACGTGCACTGGGCGACTTATGTGCCGGAAGAAAAAGGAGTCTTGATCGTATACGCGTCCATGTACGGAAACACTATGTCCGCCGCAAATATACTTGCATCAAAGATCCATGAAAAAGGTTTCCACAATGTGAGGATGTACGACATTGCAGAAACCCATGTTTCTTTCCTTATAGGCGAGGCGTTCAAGTACAGCCATTTGGCGTTACTCTCGGTGACCTACAACCTCAATGTATTTCCGCCGATGCAGGGCTTTATTGACGATATGAAGCGCCTGAATCTGCAGAAGAGAGTGGTTGGCGTGGTGGAAAACGGATCGTGGGCGCCTCAGGCGGGAGATCTCATGTGTAAGGAACTTGACGGCATGAAGCAGATGACGGTACTTAACGAACAGGTTTCGCTGCTTTCGTCGGTGACCGATACGACGGAAAAGGAACTGGACGCACTGGCGGACAGCATCATAGAGTCAATGAAACAAGATTATTGATCTTGCTTGCCGATATCAATACGCTGAAATCCAAGATTTAACTATAGCGTAAAATAAACGGTGACTGACCAATAAGTCCGGCCGGACTTATTGGCGCATGAGCAGGATGCTCATGCGCGGAGGTTCATTTTTGGGCGGACGTGAACCTCCGGCAGTCACCGTTTTATGCTTGCATCGGCGAATCCCACAGTTTGCTTTGCAGATCCGAAATGCGAAGTTTTTTATCGGCAAACCGTCAAAACCACGCAAACCGACGAGCTATTTCGCCGGGACGCTTCCTGCACAAAATTTTCTATGCGAATACCGAAAATTTATTTCAATTTGTTTGACATGCTTTCGAAAATATAGTAAAGTAAGTATACTGTTCACAGGCTGTTGTAGCTCAGTAGGTAGAGCGCATCCTTGGTAAGGATGAGGTTCGGCAGTTCAAGTCTGCTCAACAGCTCCAATTTTGAAAGAAAACTATTTTATTTAAAAGGAGTAGTCAAATGGCAAAACAGAAATACGAGAGAACAAAGCCGCATATCAACATCGGAACCATCGGTCACGTAGACCATGGAAAAACAACGCTGACGGCAGCGATAACAAAGGTGCTGCACGCAAAGTACAACTTGGGAGAGAACGTTGACTTTGATCAGATAGACAAGGCACCTGAGGAAAAAGAAAGAGGAATCACTATTTCTTCGGCGCACGTCGAATATGAAACACCAAACAGACACTATGCGCACGTGGACTGCCCGGGACATGCCGACTATGTAAAGAACATGATCACGGGAGCTGCGCAGATGGACGGGGCGATCCTTGTGGTAGCTGCAACTGACGGACCTATGCCACAGACAAGAGAACACATCGTACTTTCCAGACAGGTGGGAGTACCGTACATCATCGTGTTCCTGAATAAGTGTGACATGGTGGATGATGATGAGCTTCTTGATCTTGTAGAGATGGAAGTAAGGGAACTTCTGAGCGAATATGAATTCCCGGGAGACGACACACCTATCATCAGAGGCTCCGCACTCAAGGCGCTTGAAGATCCAAACGGAGAGTGGTCCGAGAAGATCGTTGAGCTGATGGAAGAAGTGGATGGCTACATACCTGAGCCGAAGAGAGACAACGACAAACCTTTCCTTATGCCAGTCGAGGACGTATTCTCGATTACAGGTCGCGGAACTGTTGCAACGGGAAGAGTAGAAAGAGGAATCCTTAAGGTAGGCGATGAAGTCGAAATCGTGGGAATGAGCGATGAGAGAAGAAAGGTAGTTGTTACCGGAGTGGAGATGTTCAGAAAGCTGCTGGACGAAGCTGAAACGGGAGACAACATAGGAGCGCTTCTCAGAGGTGTACAGAGGACGGAGATCCAGAGGGGGCAGGTACTTGCGGCACCGGGAACGATCAATCCGCACACCAAGTTCAAGGGACAGGTATATGTGCTGAAGAAAGAAGAGGGTGGAAGACATACGCCGTTCTTCAACGGATACAGACCGCAGTTCTACTTCAGAACAACGGACGTAACGGGAGATCTTAAACTTCCTGAGGGCACAGAGATGTGCATGCCGGGAGACAACGTAGTAATGGAGATCAGCCTGATCACGCCAATAGCTATAGAAGAAGGTTTGAGATTCGCTATCAGAGAGGGCGGAAGAACGGTAGGTTCCGGAGTGGTAACCGAGATCCTCGAGTAACAATAAGATTTGATCCGAGGTGATTCGTCAAGAATCACCTCTTTTATTGTGACCGTGAGGCTGCGGGATCGACAATTTTGTGTTGACATCGGTACTGCGATGTTGTACACTTAATGGGCGACTCTATGAAAGAAACATAACAGAGCTGGTCTCCGGCTCTGGATTTTAGTTAAAAAACGGAGGTCAAGATGAGAGTTAAAGTAACATTGGCATGTACTGAATGCAAGCAGAGAAATTACAATACGGTCAAAAACAAGAAGAACGATCCGGATCGTGTTGAACTGAAAAAGTATTGTCCGTTTTGCAGAAAGCAGACAGTTCACAAAGAGACGAAATAAGGAGGGTTTGTGATGGCAAAGTCAAAACCGAACAAACCGGGTAATGTCAATAAGGAAACTTCGCAAAACGTGAGGGAGCAGGCCAAGAGAATGGCGATGGCAAACAGCCGGAAAAAGGAAAAGGTTTCCACAAAGGAGTACTGGAAGGGTGTTAAGCAGGAAATCGGCAAGGTTGTGTGGCCCACCAAGAAAGAGTTGGGTACTTTTACAGTTGTGGTTATCTGCACGTGTGCCGTTTTTGCACTGGCTTTCTGGGGAATAGATTCGGCTTTCCTTGCTGCGCTTAAGGCGGTTCTCGGAGTTACTTTGAGCTAAAGAGTGGGTATACAGATGTCTGATGTTGAAAACAAAGGATCCGCAAATATTTTTTCTCCGCTGGAGGGAGAGGGGATACGCGGTGACGGATTGGCTCACTGGTATGTGGTGCACACGTATTCAGGTCACGAGAATAAAGTAAAAATGAATATAGAAAAGATGGTTGAGAACCGCGGAATGCAGGATCTTGTTCTTGATATTATCGTTCCTACGGAGGATCGCGTCGAAGTAAAAGACGGACAGAGAAAGATCAAGACCAGAAAAATATTTCCGGGTTATGTGATCATCAAGATGGTCGTTACCAATGAATCGTGGTACCTTGTGAGGAATACTCAAGGCGTCACGGGTTTTGTCGGGCACGGCTCTGAACCTTTCCCGCTCACTCCCGAAGAGGTCGCGAGGATGGGAATTGAAAAAGTTAATATCGATCTGGATGTTGAAGTCGGCGATACGATACGTGTCATCAGCGGTCCGTTTGAAAGCTTCATGGGAGAAGTTTTGGGAATAAACCCGGACAAGCAGATTCTGACCGTCAAGGTTTCGATGTTCGGTAGAGATACCCCTGTTGAACTTGAGTTCAGCCAGGTGGACAAATTGAATTAAGGGAAAGGAGGAGAGAGAATGGCAAAGAAAATCGAAGGATATATCAAACTTCAGATCCCTGCGGGAGGAGCCACACCGGCGCCACCTGTCGGTCCTGCGCTCGGTCAGCACGGCGTGAATATTATGGATTTCTGCAAGCAGTTCAATGCAAAGACACAGGATCAGCCGGGAATGGTGATTCCGGTTGTTATCACCGTTTATGCGGACAGATCGTTCACCTTTATAACCAAAACGCCGCCTGCGGCGGTGCTTCTGAAAAAGGCGGCGGGATTGGACAAGGCGTCCGGAGAGCCTAACAAGACAAAGGTTGCCACACTGACCACCGCACAGGTCGAAGAGATCGCAAAGGTCAAGATGCCGGATCTCAATGCGGCGAATTTGGAATCCGCAGTCAACATGGTCAAGGGTACGGCAAGAAGCATGGGAATAGTTGTAGAAGATTGATTTATTGTGGGAGAGAGAGGCTTTGTCGCTCGCTTTCGTTTGAACCACGAGGAGGAAAAATGGCTAAAAGAGGAAAAAATTACAGAGCTTCGGTAGAGAAGTTCGACAGGGCGGAGCTTCACGAAGTAAAAGAAGCTATGAACCTGGTGACGGAAACGTCAAAAGCAAAATTCGATGAGACGGTGGAAGTGCACATCAGACTCGGTGTGGACGGCAGACACGCTGATCAGCAGGTCAGAGGTGCCATGGTGCTGCCTCACGGAACGGGAAAGAGCGTAAAAGCTCTGGTATTCGCCAAGGGCGCCAAGGCCGATGAGGCGCAGGCTGCAGGTGCGGATTACGTGGGCGCCGAGGAGTTGGCGCAGAAAATCCAAAGTGAGAGTTGGTTCGACTTTGATGTAGTGGTCGCAACACCGGACATGATGGGTGTTGTGGGAAGACTCGGTAAGGTTTTGGGACCTAAAGGCCTCATGCCAAATCCTAAATCGGGAACGGTGACTATGGACTTGGAGAAAGCTCTGGCCGACATCAAAGCGGGTAAAGTTGAGTATCGTCTTGACAAACAGAATATCATCCACACTGTAATAGGTAAAAAGTCTTTTGGGGCGGAAAAACTCGAGGACAATTTCAGAGCACTTATCGATGCAGTGGTAAAGGCCAAGCCTGCCGCAGCAAAGGGTCAGTATCTGAAGAGCGTGACGGTGGCTGCGACGATGGGACCGGGTGTAAAGGTAAATCCTGCGGTTCTGATGCAGTAGGAAAAGGGATCCGACGAGGTTGCGGTGACCGTGTAGGCACGCAATGCTCCACATCCGGGTGCGGGCTGAAACAGTAGCGTAGGAATGTGGAGTCGGAAAGAAAAAATAAAAATGAAGTCAAAACCGTAGACAGCGGGTGCGAAAGCTTAATTTCCCGCCGAGGTACAATATAAAGAGTATTGACCTTGTCTGCGTACGGACGCAATTGTTCGTTATGAAGATGAGGTCTTTCGCTATTTGAGTACCGCATACTTTAGAAAGGAGAAACATGTCAGAAAAAGCAAAACAGCAGAAACAGATCATTATTGATGAGATCAAAGGGAAGCTAGACGGCGCACAATCTGCCGTGCTGATCGACTACATGGGCATTACAGTGGCTGAAGCCGATCAGATGAGAAGAAAGCTTCGTGAGGCCGAGGTTGATTACAGTGTATACAAAAACACTCTCATGAAGAGAGCCGTTGAGGGCACCGAATTTGAAAAGCTTTCGGAAGCTATGTCCGGACCTAGTGCAATTGCCGTAAGCAAGACGGATGCAACCGCTCCGGCAAGAGTACTGAAGAACCTCATCGACGATTTCAAGAAGATGGAACTCAAGGCCGGTATAGTGGAGGGAGAGTTTTACGACAATACGGGCATAGTCCAGATTGCCGAAATCCCGTCAAGAGACGAGCTGATCGCCAAATTCATGGGCAGCATTCAATCCCCGATCGGAACATTTGTCAGGACTTTGTCCGCTATTGCAGAGGCAAAACCTGTAGACGGCGCGGACGCAAGTACGGATGATGCCGATAAAGAAGTGACGGATGCTAAGACTGAGCAAGCGCAGGTCGAAGCCGTGCCTGAAGCAGGAAAAACCGAAGCGGCGCCTGAAGAGGAATCAGGCGATGGCGCATCCGAAGATCAAGCAACCGATGGCTCAACTGAGGCGTGAAAAGGCCATAAGGCAAAGACAGAAAAAAGAGAAACAGATAAGATCAAGGTATTGATTTAAACACATTTTATAAATTTAGGAGGAAATTATGGACAAGAATCAGATAATCGAAGCGATAAAGAACATGTCGGTTTTGGAGCTTAACGAGTTGGTTAAGGCTTGCGAGGAAGAATTCGGAGTTTCAGCAGCAGCTCCTGTTGCGGTTGCCGGTGCGGTAGCGGGCGGAGCCGCTGAAGAGCAGTCCGAGTTCACCGTTGTACTCAAGGAAGTAGGCGGTGAGAAGATCAAAGTCATCAAGGCCGTAAGAGAAATCACAGGCCTTGGACTTAAAGAAGCGAAAGCTTTGGTTGACGGAGCGCCTGCAAATGTCAAAGAAGGTGTTGAAAAGGAAGAAGCCGATGAGATCAAGGCTAAACTTGAAGAAGTCGGCGCAGCTGTGGAATTCAAGTAAGACTCACACATTGCCAAAGCGCAAACAAAGCTTGGAATCATATGAAACTTGGAAGACCGGGTGAAAAATCCGGAGTAGGGAATCAGATGATTTGATTTTCGGGCAGCGAGCCGGATCGAGCGACCCTGCGGAACTACATGACCGCAACGTCGATTTTCGGCTCACTGCTCTTTTACTTTTGAACCGTATGGAATATATTTAATTTAGAGAAATAACTAAATTGCAATATATCGATACTTCGGTCTTTTTGTGTTGACTATTTGACGGGTGTGACGTATAATAGTAGACTGCCATGCGAGTAATAAAAAGTAGGAGATAAGGAGTGATAGGAATGCCAAAGCCAATCCAAGTTGGTAGAAAAGAACGTATGTCTTACGGAAAAATCAATGAAGTGGGGGAAATGCCCAACCTAATTGACATTCAGACCAGTTCTTATGACTGGTTTTTGAGAGAAGGACTTCATGAAGTTTTTGAAGACATTTCACCGATAAGAGATTACGCGGGAAACTTAAGCCTGGAGTTTATCGATTATTCACTGAGCGAACCCCAAAAATACAGCCAAGAGGAATGCAAAGAACGTGATGTTACATACGCTGCGCCGCTCAAAGTGAGAGTCAGACTCGTAAATCGTGAGACCGGCGAAGTCAAGGAACAGGAAGTTTTTATGGGAGACTTCCCTTTGATGACAGATAAGGGGACGTTCATCTACAACGGAGCGGAAAGAGTTATCGTGACACAGCTTGTGCGTTCACCCGGGCCGTATTTCGGGGAAGAAACCGATAAGTCGGGCACAAAACTCTATTCGACTCAGATCATACCTAACAGAGGTGCTTGGATTGAGTATGAGACGGACTCAAACGAGATTCTTTCTGTAAGAGTCGATCGTACGAGAAAGCAACCTCTCACGATACTTCTGAGGGCACTCGGGATGGGAAGCGACGAGGAGATTTTGCGCACGTTCGGACCGGACATGCGACTTATGAAGACGCTGGAAAAAGACACAACTAAAGATTGCGAGTCAGGTCTTGAGGAGATATACAAAAAACTCAGGCCGGGAGAGCCACCGACACCGGACAGCGCACGTTCACTGCTCAATTCACTGTTTTACGATCCCAAACGATATGATTTGGCACATGTCGGAAGATATAAATACAACAAAAAATTGGGACTGGCAGATCGTCTGGTCGATGTCGATGCGGCCGAAGACGTAATAGATCCGAACACGGGTGAAATAATCGTGGAAGCCGGCGAGAGGATATCAAGAGCACTCGGCAAGGTGATAGAAGATGCCGGGGTACTTGCCGTTACCGTACACGGAAAAACCGATGAGACCGTGGAAACGAAGGTCATCGGAAATCAGTTCGTGAACGTAGACCGCTACATAAAAGAAAAAGATATACCGGAAAAGATGCCGCGCAAGGTTTATTATCCCATTCTTAAGGAGATCATGGAGGAAAAACTCAAAGGCGCCAAGCTGAAAGAACGGTTGAAAGAACGGAAAAACGAACTTTCGCCAAAGCACATAGTAATGGCGGACATTATAGCTTCCATAAGTTATATACTGAATCTTAATTACGGCGTCGGATCCACCGATGATATAGACCATTTGGGGAACCGCAGACTCAGGACGGTGGGAGAACTTCTTCAGAACCAGTTCAGAATAGGTCTTGCAAGAATGGAGCGTGTGGTCAAGGAAAGAATGACCATTCAAGATATGGAAGCCACCACTCCGCAGGCACTTATGAATATAAGACCTGTGACGGCTGCGATAAAAGAGTTTTTCGGAAGCTCACAACTTTCGCAGTTCATGGATCAGAACAATCCGCTCGCCGAACTCACACATAAGAGAAGACTATCGGCTCTGGGTCCGGGAGGATTGTCAAGGGAGAGAGCCGGATTTGAAGTTAGGGATATTCATCAGTCGCACTACGGCAGGATGTGCCCGATAGAAACTCCGGAAGGCCCAAATATAGGATTGATCGGATCTTTGACTACGTATGGAGTGATTAACGAGTATGGCTTTATAGAAACGCCTTACAGGGTGGTTGACAAAGAAGCAGGCAGAGTGACCGACGAGATCCGTTATGTTTCGGCGGATGAAGAAGAACTGCTTATTGTTGCACAGGCAAATGAACCGCTTGACGGTGAGGGACATTTTTTGAATGAAAAAGTTGCCGCAAGAGGAGTAGGCGGCGAGATAGCGATGTTCCCGAAAAGTTCGGTGGATATGATGGACGTATCGCCCAAACAGGTGGTTTCCGTTGCGACTGCGATGATTCCTTTTCTCGAAAACGATGATGCCAACCGTGCGCTCATGGGTTCCAACATGCAGCGTCAGGCGGTTCCGCTTTTGGTGACGGAAGCGCCTTATGTGGGTACCGGCATTGAATATAAAGCGGCGTGCGACTCGGGAGTGGTGATACTGGCAAAAAATTCGGGAACCGTTGAATTTGTCGATGCGGATTATATTAGAATAAGACGTGACAAAGATAATGGAATTGATGAGTTCAAGTTGCTGAAATTCAAGAGATCCAATCAGGGGACGTGCATTAACCAAAGACCTATAGTGACCCACGGTGAGCATGTCAACGAGGGAGAAGTCATAGCGGACGGACCGTCCACGGAACTTGGCGAGATAGCCCTTGGAAAGAACCTTCTGATAGGATTCATGACATGGGAAGGCTACAACTACGAGGATGCCATAATTTTAAACGAGAAACTTATAATGGACGATGTTCTGACGTCACTTCATATAGTTGAGTATGAATCGGAGGCCAGAGATACTAAGTTGGGACCTGAAGAGATCACAAGGGATCTTCCCAACATAAGCGACGATGCGCTTAAGGATCTGGACGAGGACGGTATTATTCGCGTCGGTGCGGAGGTAAACTCCACTGATATTCTCGTGGGGAAAACCACACCTAAAGGTGAAAACGATATGAGTGCCGAGGAGAGACTTCTTCGTGCGATTTTCGGTGACAAGGCAAGAGAGGTAAGGGATACTTCTCTGCGGGTTCCCCACGGAGAACAGGGAATAGTTGTGGAGGTACGGGTATTCTCACGTAGCAACGGCGATGAGCTTCCGCCGGGAGTGTCCAAACTGGTGCGCTGCTACATTGCGACCAAGAGGAAGATTCAGGTGGGCGACAAGATGGCGGGGCGCCACGGCAACAAGGGCGTAATTTCGAGGATCCTGCCTGAAGAAGACATGCCGTTTCTTGAAAACGGGCAAGCACTGCAGGTCATGCTCAACCCACTCGGCGTACCTTCGAGAATGAACGTCGGGCAGGTACTTGAGGTTCATCTGGGACTTGCGGCAAGGAAAAAGGGTTGGTATATAGCCACACCGGTATTTGACGGCGCAAATGAAAGGGATATCCGTGAACTTCTGGAAGACTGCGGTTATTCGGAAACCGGTAAACTGAAACTCAGAGACGGAAGAACGGGAGAGTACTTTGACAAACCCGTTACCGTGGGATACATGTACATGCTTAAGCTCCATCATCTTGTGGATGATAAGATACATGCGAGAAGCACCGGGCCGTATTCGCTCGTCACGCAGCAGCCTCTCGGCGGTAAAGCACAGTTCGGGGGACAGCGCTTCGGAGAAATGGAAGTTTGGGCTCTCGAGGCGTATGGCGCTGCCTATACCCTGCAGGAGATACTGACTGTGAAATCCGATGATATAGTGGGACGTGTCAAGACATACGAGGCCATAGTTAAAGGGGACAATATCAGAGAGCCGGGAATCCCGGAATCTTTCAAGGTGCTCATAAAGGAACTGCAATCCCTGGCGCTTGATGTCAGAGTGCTTGCTGAAAACGATGAGGAAATAGAACTCAAGGAAATGAGCGACTATGACACACCGAGCAGTATCAACGGAATCATCAACATGAAATCGGAAATGGAGAGTGAGGAGCAACTTTTGAACAGCGGCTTCATTGAAGAAGACGGTGAGGACGATGAGTCTTCCGACGAAGAGAGCGCCGAAGAAGATATATAGGAAAGGGAGGAAATCTGTGACTGAAAACACAAACAAAAAGGGATATCTGGAATCAAGCACCTTCGAATCCTTACAGATCAGGCTTGCCTCGACCGACAAGATCCTTGACTGGTCCCATGGAGAAGTGACAAAACCTGAAACTATAAATTACAGAACCCAGAAACCTGAACGCGACGGACTGTTCTGCGAGAAAATTTTCGGACCCACAAAGGATTGGGAATGCCATTGCGGTAAGTATAAGAGAATCAGGTTCAAGGGAATCATATGTGACAGATGTGGCGTAGAGGTCACAAAATCCAAGGTAAGGCGAGAGCGAATGGGACATATCAAACTTGCCGCTCCGGTTTCGCATATCTGGTATTTCAAAGGAATCCCCTCGAGGATGGGGCTGATACTTGAGATAACACCAAGAAATCTGGAAAGGGTTTTGTATTTCGCTTCGTATATAGTGCTCGATCCCGGTGATCCCAAGATTACGGGACTGAATGAGAAACAGATTTTATCGGAGCAGGAATACCGCGACGCCAGAGAGGCGTACGGCAACTCTTTCCGTGCGGGAATGGGAGCCGAAGCGGTAAGGGAACTCCTGGAAAAAATAGACCTGGATGAACTTTCGGTAAGCCTGCGAAAAGACTTGAAGGACGCCACAGGGCAAAAAAAGATTAAACTGATCAGAAGACTTGAAGTTGTAGAGGCGCTGCGCCACTCCGGAAATCGCCCGGAGTGGATGGTGTTGAGTGTGGTGCCTGTAATCCCTCCCGATTTGAGACCTATGGTTCAGTTGGACGGTGGCAGATTTGCAACATCGGATCTGAATGACCTTTACAGAAGGGTAATAAACAGAAATAACAGACTCAAACGCCTGTTGGAGCTTGGGGCTCCGGACATCATAGTCAGAAATGAGAAGAGGATGCTTCAGGAGGCTGTTGATTCCCTCATAGACAACGGAAGACGAGGAAGAGCCGTAACAGGACCGGGGGGCAGACCGCTGAAATCGCTTTCCGATATGCTCAAGGGAAAACAGGGCAGATTCCGTCAGAACCTGCTCGGTAAACGCGTCGACTACTCCGGGCGTTCGGTTATAGTGGTTGGTCCCGAACTTGAATTTTACCAGTGCGGACTTCCCAAGAAGATGGCTCTGGAGCTGTTTAAGCCGTTCATAATGAAAGAGCTTGTTGAGCAGAGCTTTGCGCACAACATAAAAAATGCCAAGAGAATGGTGGAGAAAGTAAAGCCTGAAGTTTGGGATGTGCTTGAAAAGGTGATAAAAGAGCATCCCGTTATGCTCAACAGAGCCCCTACGCTACACCGACTCGGGATACAGGCATTTGAACCGGTACTCGTGGAGGGTAAGGCGCTTAAGCTGCATCCTCTCGTGTGTACGGCTTTCAATGCCGACTTTGACGGGGATCAGATGGCTGTCCATGTTCCGCTTTCGGTAGAGGCGCAGGCGGAAGCAAGATTCCTTATGCTTTCGGTAAATAATATTTTAGCGCCGAAAGACGGATCGCCGATCACAACACCTACCCAAGACATGATACTCGGAGCATATTATCTGACGTACCCGGGAACGTGCAAAAAGGTCGAAAAAGTCGTAAAAGACCCCGATATTGCAGGATCAGGGGAGACAAAAGGGCAAAAAGCAAAAAATAAGTCGAAAACGGCGCAAACCGGCGAGAATACGGAAACCGAAGAAAAAGTCTACTACAGAATGGACGAATTTAGCGACAATCAGATTGCGAAAAAGAACAGAGAAGACGGCTTTGAGCGTATACCCGAGAAGGGCGACGGCAAGGTGTTCACCGATATAGATGAGATGATCATGGCATATCGAACAGGTATGGTAAGTGTCCATGCCAGGGTGAAAGTCAGGGTTCATATAGGCGACAAGGACAGAGGACGCCTCGTTGAGTCCACCGTGGGGCGGTTTATATTCAATCAGGGGATCCCACAGGATCTTGGATTTGTAAACCGCGAAGAAGACAAGCACTCGTTGGAGATAAATGACCTTTGCGGAAAGAAAAAACTGGGTGAAATTATAGATCACTGCTATAGGATTCACGAAAACACCGGAACGGTGCTGATGCTGGACTACATCAAGTCGATAGGATATAGGTACTCGACCAAGGCAGCCGTTTCAATAGGAATTTCCGACATGAAGATTCCTGAGAGCAAGTGGAATGTGATAGATGCAGCTCAAGAAGAAGTTGACAGGTACGAGAAAGCATATCGCAGAGGCATGATTTCAAACAACGAACGGGTAAAAAAGCTTGTTGAAACGTGGAATGTCGCCACGGATCAGATAGGGGATGCCCTGATGGATTCCCTTGAGCCGGACAACAACTTAAATATAATGGCCACGTCGGGAGCCCGCGGAAGCAAGAACCAGATCCGCCAGATAGGTGGGATGCGCGGACTTATGGGAACGGCGACAGGTAAGACCGTTGAAATACCTATCAAGGCAAACTTCAGAGAAGGGTTGTCGATACTGGAGTACTTTATTTCGTCAAACGGTGCGCGTAAGGGCCTTGCCGATACAGCGCTTCGTACCGCCGATTCCGGATACCTTACAAGAAGACTTGTCGATGTGTCGCATAACGTGATAGTGAGAGATTACGACTGCGGAACGGAAGAGGGTGTGGATGTTTCCGCATTCACCGACGGCAAGGAAGTGCTTGAGAAGCTGAGCGACCGTATTGCGGGCAGAACCGCCGCAGAAGACATTGTGGATCCTGAAACCGGCGAGATTCTTGTGAAAAAGGGAGAAGAGATAGATGATCTTGTGGCATCCAAGATTGAAAACTTGGGAATTGAGACCATAAAGATCCGATCCGTCATGACGTGCAGGAGCAAGAGCGGCGTTTGCGCCAAGTGCTACGGAAAAAATCTCGCAACAGGCGAGGAGGTCAATATCGGAGAATCCGTCGGAATCACAGCCGCACAGTCCATCGGGGAGCCGGGTACCCAGCTGACCATGAGAACTTTCCACACGGGAGGTGTTGCGGGCTCGGATATAACTCAGGGTCTTCCGAGAGTCGAGGAGCTGTTCGAGGCAAGAAAGCCTAAGGGGCTTGCGGAAATATGCGAAGAAGACGGAGTGGTTCAGGGGATAGAAACCCGTCCGAACGGCAAGACCGGTGTAACAATAATATCTTCCGAAACAGGCGAAAGCAAAACCTATGATGTTCCGTACAATGCCATTATGGCGGTAAAGGAAGGTCAGGAAATCAAGGCGGGAGAGAATATAACGCGCGGGCCTCTCAATCCGCATGATATTTTCAAACTCAAAGGAGTCAAAGGGGTCTATGATTACCTGCTGATGGAAGTGCAGAGAGTGTACAGAAACCAGGGTGTGGACATAAATGACAAGCACATTGAAATAATAGCCAGTCAGATGCTGTCTAAATTCAAGATTGAAGATCCGGGGGATACAGATCTGTTGCCGGGCGGAATGTACGGCAAGATTGAACTTGAGGAAGCCAATGATGCGGCGGAAGCCGAAGGTAAAGCGCCGGCTTTGGCAAAACAGCTGTTGCTTGGCATAACCAAAGCATCCCTTGCCACAAGCTCATTCCTTTCCGCAGCATCTTTCCAGGAAACTACAAGGGTTCTGACGGATGCCGCAATCAAGGGAAAGACCGACAGACTTCTTGGACTTAAGGAAAATGTCATAATAGGTAAACTTATACCTGCCGGCACCGGTATGAAGCGCTACAAGAACGTTAAAGTCGATTACGGCGAAAATGAAGAATACGTAAACTCATTTCAACGTATAAAGGAAGAAGCGGAACGCATTGCAGAAGAAGCGGAACTTGAAGATTCAATGGTCTTTGGCGGAGATGAAAGCGAAATGGACGACGAGCTTTCATCGATAATAAATTACGATGAAGAAACAGGTCTGTCAGGGTCGCTGGAGTTCGAAATGGATCCGGAATTGTCGAAAACGATGGACTTTCTGAATTCTTCCGAAGAAGTTTCCGCAGATCCGGAGGAGCGGGTCGTGGATGGCGGTGAGGAAAATCCGGCCAATGACCTTGAGCTTGCCGATGCGGACGAGATCAACCCAAGCGCAGATCTTGAGTTTGCCGATGCGGACGAGATCAGCACGGCAGATGGGTCGGAAATTACCGATTGAATCGATGTTGGCCGTAGCGTCGGCGGGAGCCGCAAATATGTTGCAAAGCATAGCTTGCTGTGTTAAAATTCACTTTGGTCGCTTTCGGAGCGGGGGTTGTCAAAACCGATGTCGTTCCGGCTGTGATATATAAAAATCTATGAAAGGAGAACAGAATGCCTACTATTAATCAATTGGTACGTCAGGGTAGAACAAGCACGATGAAAAAATCGGACTCACCTGCACTCGGAAAGGGAATGAATTCACTTAAGCGGCAGGCCACTGACAACAATTCGCCCCAAAAGAGAGGCGTATGCACTTCGGTGAAGACCGTAACACCTAAGAAGCCTAATTCGGCGCTTAGAAAGGTTGCGAGGGTTCGCCTGACCAACGGTATCGAGGTGACAGCATACATTCCGGGAATAGGACATAACCTACAGGAACACAGTGTTGTACTCATAAGAGGCGGAAGAGTAAAGGATCTTCCGGGTGTACGGTACCACATAGTGAGAGGAACTTTGGATACGTCCGGTGTAAACGAAAGAAACCAGGCTCGTTCAAAGTACGGGGCAAAGCGTCCTAAGAAGAAGTAATCGTAAATGACTGATTTCTATTGATCGGGAAACTAACGTGCCCTAAGCTGAAACGAAAGAAAAGGCAATTCTGGAGTGTGACCGTGTACGCATATAAGCGGTCACATATAGATATAGGAGCACACACGACATCCGAATGCGAGATGTCGAGTACCCCCGGACATACTGTGTCATCGCAAAATTACGGGGTGATGCAGAGTAATTGAGGCTTGTGCGCCGATGTGAAGAAAGTCATGCAATTTTAAGCACACAAGGGAGGAAGAGAAGTGCCAAGAAAAGGTAAAACACCAAAACGTGAAGTACTTCCGGATCCCGTATACGGGAGTGTTGTGGTATCCAAACTTATCAACAGCATCATGTTGGACGGTAAAAAGGGTGTCGCACAGAAGATCGTGTACGGAGCATTCGACCGTGTAAGAGAAAAGACCGGCGAAGAACCGTTGGAAGTATTTGAACAGGCTATGAAAAACATTATGCCTGTACTGGAAGTTAAAGCAAGAAGAGTCGGTGGTGCGAACTATCAGGTTCCTATAGAGGTAAGAGCTGAAAGACGACAGACGCTCGGGCTTAGATGGCTTACCAAGTACACAAGATTGAGAGGCGAAAGGACTATGGCCGATCGTCTTGCAAAGGAACTCATCGATGCGGCAAACAACACCGGAGCTTCGGTGAAGAAGAAAGAAGACACACATAAGATGGCTGAAGCCAACAAGGCTTTTGCTCACTTCAGATGGTAAAGGAAAGGAGAAAATATGGCAGGTAGAGAATTTCCGCTGGCTAAGACCAGAAATATCGGAATCATGGCACATATAGATGCGGGCAAGACGACTACCACAGAACGTATCCTTTTCTACACCGGAAGAACTCATAAGATCGGCGAAACCCATGACGGAGCATCTGTAATGGACTGGATGGAGCAGGAACAGGAGCGCGGTATCACCATCACCTCCGCTGCTACGACGGCACAGTGGAAGGGTAACCGCGTCAACATCATAGATACACCGGGACACGTTGATTTTACTGTGGAAGTGGAAAGATCGTTACGCGTACTGGACGGCGCCGTTACGGTGCTTTGTGCCAAGGGCGGCGTGGAACCCCAGTCTGAGACGGTATGGAGACAGGCTGAGGGATACGGCGTGCCGAGAATGATCTTTGTCAACAAGATGGACATCATGGGTGCGGACTTTTACCGAGTGGTGCATATGGTAAAAGATAGGTTGAAGGCAAATGCTGTTCCGCTTCAGCTCCCCATAGGAAAAGAAGACAGTTTTAGAGGTATCATCGACCTTATAACGATGAAAGCCGAAATTTATTATGATGATTTAGGCACAAAATACGGAGAAGAAGATATTCCTGAGGATATGCAGGAGCTTGCGCAGGAATGGAGAGAGAAGATGCTCGAGTCTGTGGCGGAATCCGACGAGGAACTGATGATGAAGTTCCTGGAGGGTGAAGAACTAGCAGTAGATGAGATCAAGAAGACTGTGCGCAAGATGACCATTGCAAATCAGATGGTTCCAATGATGTGCGGTTCCGCATATAAAAACAAAGGTGTGCAGATGCTTCTTGACGGAGTTGTGGACTATATGCCGGCGCCAATCGACATACCTCCTATCAAGGGGGTTGATCCGACAACCGGAGAAGAAGTGGAAAGACCTTCCGACGACAAGGCTCCGTTCTCGGCTCTGGCGTTCAAGATCATGGCGGATCCATATGTCGGGAAACTCGCATTTTTCCGCGTATACTCGGGTACTCTTGAGTCGGGTTCATACATATACAACTCGACCAAGAATCAGAAAGGCAGAATCGGAAGAATTTTGCAGATGCATGCAAATAAGAGAGAAGAGATCGATAAGGTTTATTCGGGTGATATTGCTGCGGCTGTTGGGCTGAAAAATGTCACAACGGGTGATACGCTTTGTGATGAGAAAAACGAAGTAATCCTGGAATCGATGGAATTTCCGGATCCTGTAATTGAGATTGCTATAGAACCCAAGACCAAGGCAGGTCAGGAAAAGATGGGTGTTGCACTGGCAAAGCTTGCGGAAGAAGATCCTACATTCAAGACATACACAAACTCGGACACGGGTCAGACAATCATCGCAGGAATGGGAGAACTCCACCTGGAAATTATTGTGGACAGACTCTTGCGTGAATTCAAGGTTGAGGCAAACGTGGGCAAGCCTCAGGTATCTTACAAAGAAACAATCACAACTGATGCGGACATCGACCACAAGTATGCGAAACAATCGGGCGGTCACGGTCAGTACGGTCACGTTAAGATCAAAGTATACCCGAGAGAGCCGGGTGAAGGATTTGAATTCATAAATTCCATCGTCGGGGGTGCGATTCCTAAAGAATACATCGGCCCTGTTGAAGAAGGTATCAAGTCCGCAATGGAAGTCGGCCCTGTTGCCGGTTACCAGGTGGTGGACGTTGGGGTTGAACTGTACGACGGCTCGTATCACGAGGTCGACTCATCGGAGATGGCGTTCAAGGTTGCTGCATCCATGGCATTCAGAGAAGCCGCAAAGAAAGCAAAACCGGTACTTTTGGAACCTGTGTTCAAGGTGGAGGTTACCGTACCCGAAGAGTACATGGGAGATGTTATAGGAGACATTTCGGGAAGACGCGGCAGGATCGAGGGTTCTGACATGAACAACGGCGCTGTGGCGGTGAGAGCGATGGTACCTCTCTCCGAGATGTTCGGATATGCCACAGACCTCAGGTCTAAGACACAGGGACGAGGCATTTACGTGATGCAGTTTGATCACTTTGAAAAATTACCTGACAGTTTGCTGGAGAAAATCAGCAAGTAAATAATTGGAGGAAACAGAAATGGCAAAACAGAAATACGAAAGAACAAAGCCGCATATCAACATCGGAACCATCGGTCACGTAGACCATGGTAAGACAACGCTGACGGCAGCGATCACAAAGGTGCTGCACGCAAAGTACAACTTGGGAGAGAACGTTGACTTTGATCAGATAGACAAGGCACCTGAGGAAAAAGAAAGAGGAATCACTATTTCTTCGGCGCACGTCGAATATGAAACACCAAACAGACACTATGCGCACGTGGACTGCCCGGGACATGCCGACTATGTAAAGAACATGATCACGGGAGCTGCGCAGATGGACGGGGCGATCCTTGTGGTAGCTGCAACTGACGGACCTATGCCACAGACAAGAGAACACATCGTACTTTCCAGACAGGTGGGAGTACCGTACATCATCGTGTTCCTGAATAAGTGTGACATGGTGGATGATGATGAGCTTCTTGATCTTGTAGAGATGGAAGTAAGGGAACTTCTGAGCGAATATGAATTCCCGGGAGACGACACACCTATCATCAGAGGCTCCGCACTCAAGGCGCTTGAAGATCCAAACGGAGAGTGGTCCGAGAAGATCGTTGAGCTGATGGAAGAAGTGGATGGCTACATACCTGAGCCGAAGAGAGACAACGACAAACCTTTCCTTATGCCAGTCGAGGACGTATTCTCGATTACAGGTCGCGGAACTGTTGCAACGGGAAGAGTAGAAAGAGGAATCCTTAAGGTAGGCGATGAAGTCGAAATCGTGGGAATGAGCGATGAGAGAAGAAAGGTAGTTGTTACCGGAGTGGAGATGTTCAGAAAGCTGCTGGACGAAGCTGAAACGGGAGACAACATAGGAGCGCTTCTCAGAGGTGTACAGAGGACGGAGATCCAGAGGGGGCAGGTACTTGCGGCACCGGGAACGATCAATCCGCACACCAAGTTCAAGGGACAGGTATATGTGCTGAAGAAAGAAGAGGGTGGAAGACATACGCCGTTCTTCAACGGATACAGACCGCAGTTCTACTTCAGAACAACGGACGTAACGGGAGATCTTAAACTTCCTGAGGGCACAGAGATGTGCATGCCGGGAGACAACGTAGTAATGGAGATCAGCCTGATCACGCCAATAGCTATAGAAGAAGGTTTGAGATTCGCTATCAGAGAGGGCGGAAGAACGGTAGGTTCCGGAGTGGTAACCGAGATCCTCGAGTAACAATAAGATTTGATCCGAGGTGATTCTTGACGAATCACCTCTTTTTCGTTGGCGCCTGCTCGAAAAGAAGGAAACATCGCAGATGAGGTTATCGAATCAAGAATATCTCGACTGTAAAGCCTTCACGAAAAATATTACGGAAATATCGCAGATTATTTTATCGAATGGGCGCCGTCAATGGGGGACTGAAATATGGAAGAAAACGCAGAAATAATAAAACTTAAGACAATATCCGCAGCCAAGATTACAGCAAGTGTGGTTGCAATACTTTTCATGCTTATATTTATGACGGGAGCCTCGCAGGGATCGACCCGGCACACAGTGTACGCAAACTCATCGACAAAACCTCGGATCGCAGCAACATTGGCCTCGGCGAAACCTGTTGATCTCGATAATCTCGACAAGAACTTCCCGGTAAAGGTTCATATGATCGCAAATGACAAGAGCACAAATGCATTTCTGCTTGAATCGGACGGCTTGTTTGCGATAGTGGATTCGGGAGAAGATGAGAATTGCCCCAAGCCGGGAATCGCTTCACCCAGAGAAGAAGGAATAGAAAAACTCGTTATCGCTTACATGAAAAAAATCGGGGTTAACAATGACAATCTTAAATATTACATAGGTACACACGCGCACTCCGACCACATCGGTTCTGCGGACGAGATCATGGATGCTTTTGACGTCAAGGAGGGGGTTACGGAACTGATAGCCCCTAAGTATGATGACAGTTATTTGAGCAGTCCAAATGTTGCATGGGACAATCAGATCGTTTACGATGAGATGATAGCCGCGGCAAAAAAACATAAGCTTAAGATAACGGGAGCATTCCCTTTGGATTCATATGGCAAAGATAAGAATTTCCCGTTTCCGTCGGATCCTTACGATGTAAAATTGGGGAGTTCCAAGCTTACCATATACAATGCAAGCAATAGGGTATACAATCACGATCTGCACGATGAAAACGGGCAGTCACTCCTGGTTAAGATCACCGCATCCAACGGAAAAACTGCGGTGATAGGCGGGGATGCGGATAACTTCGCCGGAACTGAATTTGCAGTACGCAATCAGATAGGCAAAGTGGATGTGGCCTCGGTAAATCACCACGGATATTACGGATCGAATATCAGAGAATACGTAAATACTTTAGGAGCCAAACTCCTGTTGTGCCCTAACAAAAAAGTTCATTCCGCTTTAAAACCGGATGTGATGCCGGGCAGTACCGCCACTGACTATATGAAGAACTCATATAATACATTCATAGACAGGATGAGAGAAGGCACGCGTATCATCGCCGCCGGGGACGTATTCAGTAAAAACTCCGCGGATACCTCCAAGCCCAAGCGTGATGCCGTGGTTGTGGCGCTTGATGAGAAGTTGAGCAACAATATCCCCGAAAAGACCGCAGGGCAACTTCATTCCGGAATAAAAGGCAGATATACCAGAAACATCACCCTTTCCGGAGGCCTGCCAACAGAAGATATACCGCATTATAACGGCGCAGTTTGGGTTGTCGATTCCAAAGGATGGAAATATGTGTTCCCGGACGATACATTCCTAAAAGACGGTATACACACGGTGGAGGGAAGCGATTACGGCTTTGATGATTCAGGATATATACTGAAAGGCTGGATAAGCTTGGGCAGTCACAGATACTATGCAAACGGAAGCGGTGTGATTCAAAAAAGCAAGTGGATCAAGTACGGAGGCGCATTGTATTACATGAAAGAGGATGGCAGTATGGCCGTGAGCGAAAAAACCCCGGACGGTCATTTTGTGAATGCCAAAGGGCAGCGCTCCAACTTTGTTGATCAGGAAACTGAACATAAAGTCAAAGAACTCTCAGACAAAGTTGAAACTCTGCCAAAGCTCAATAAGCGCGTCACTGAACTTAAGATCGAAAATAAAAAGTTGAAGCGTCAAATAACAAAGTTTAAGGAAACTATGGCATCCCCCGGGACTGTGGGAACACTGAAAGGAAAAGTGAAGAATAAAAAAGTACTTCTCAAATGGAAAAGAGGGAAGATGGCGAGCGGATATCTCGTGTATAGAGCGGAAAGAAGCGGGAAATTCCTCCGGATAGCAAAGATAAAAGGGGCAAAAAAGCTTGCGTTCACGGATGCAAAGGTGAGCGGAAACAGTGAGTACAGATACAGAGTCAGAGCATACAGAAGTATAAAGCAGGGAAAACTGTTTGGTAAGTTTTCGAGCGTGGCAAGGGTCAAACTGTAGCCCCCTGCGGCAAGGGTCAAACTATAGGTGTCTGCTGCAAAAATCAAAGCATAGACCCTATAGCAAAGATCAACCCATAGGCGGCAAACGGAAGATCAGAAGTATTTTGCGGGGCGGCAGCGGATGTCTTTCGATTCCGCGGCCGCTTAAGGCTTGGAAATATCAAATGCGAGTATATCGGGAGGAAAAGATTTGAATGCGCAGACAAAAAGGAATTTGAAATTCATACTGCTTGTAACGTTGACATTGATTGTGGTTATTTTAGTGTTTGTACAGCGCGAGAGTCCGATATTGCGTGGGGACAGTGTTTACGCAAAAGACGACAGCGGGATACAAAAAAGGATAAAACTGCGGGTATGGAAAAGAAATGCCGAAGAATCTTTGGGCAGAGCGAACCTCTACCCGGATTATTACGGTATCATGGAGGATCTTAGGGCTACGGGAATTTCGGAGGGAAATGCGGCAAGAAAGACGCGAATTCAGATAATCGAGCAAAATGCCTTATGTTACGCTGCATATAGGCAAGGATTCAAATTCGGAATAACAGGCTATGAAAAATTTATTCGCCTCGGATGGGATAACTTCAAAAAGAGTGCCCACTTTGCAAAACTCAGCAGGTTGTACGAGGATTGCGGAACAACTTTAAGAAAAGAGTATATGCACGATTCGCGCTATAACCGAATGAACTATATTTTAACCACATGGAATCATGGAAACTCCAAGATGAACAATGCTGCGCGCAGAAATACCGGAGTTTCAAAGATTGCGGAACTTTTGCCGCAGATATATTACGTGCATGATGAGGTAACACCGCATATCGAAAAAATGATAGGGGAATATATGCAAAGCAAGGAAGCCAAGAAACTCGAACTTGCCTTGAGAAGATGCGAAAAAATCTATCACGATTACGGAAGCAATATCGACGGGATAAATCGTTACAAAGAGGATTTAAATGCATACAGCGCATTAAATTGAATTTTTCAGCGCGGGGGCAGATTACTGTCTTTGCGCTGAATTATTTTAAATGCGAGCACGCAGATGAATACGGAAAGCACTGACCCCGCCGCAGTCGCCAGTCCCATCGGAAAAAGTGTTGTGGGAAAAAGAGCCGAAGTGACATACGCGCCGGGAATGCGCACTAGAGAAAGGGCAAGGATATTATGCAGAAATGACAATCCGGATTTGCCGCATGCACAGAAATACCCGCTGAAGCTGAAGTGTACTCCCGCAAAGAGGGTATCCCATATGTAGCCACGCAGGTACTGTCCGCCAAGATGAACCACATTGATTCCGTCCAAGGTGCTTTGATCTGTGAAGAGCGAAACGATCGGTTCCGCAGAAAATTGAGCCAAAACAGAGCAAATAAGACCGAATCCCGTTGCGATGAGCACGGCATAGCGCAGAGTCCGTACTGCCCGATCGGACTTTCCCGCACCGATATTCTGGGCACCCATGGCGGAAACCGTAGACAGCATGGAGGAAGGAACCAGAAAGAGAAAACTTATTATCTTTTCGACGATCCCTACGGCTGCGGCATCGTTGAGACCACGTCGGTTGGCGATTATTGTGATAACGATGAACCCGATTTGAATCAGACCGTCCTGCAGCGATATTGGTATTCCAACCGAAAGAATTTTCTTCATGATAGGTTTATGCGGTTTGAAATCATTTTTTTTAATTGAAAATCTCCTTTTCTTTACTATTACAACAAAAGCGGCGCCAACGCTGATTGCCTGCGCAATTGTAGTGCCGAGTGCGGCGCCGGCGGCACCTAGATGCAAACCTCCTATAAAAAGATAATCCAATCCGATATTTATGACGCATGAGATGGCAATGAAAAACATCGGTGTCTTGCTGTCCCCCATTCCGCGAAAGATGGAGGCGATGACATTGTATGCTGTGATGAACGGTATACCGATAAAGCATATGGTCAGATATGAAGCCGTTCCATCCATGGCTTTTTCGGGAGTGGACATTGCGGAAACGACGGGATCAAGTAGTAGGAGCAAAAGTGCCGTTATCGCAATTGAAACCGCCATGAACAATGTAGCGGTATTTCCCACGCTGATGGAGACCTGTTTTTGATCGCCCGCTCCCACAAACCGGGCGATGCTTACAGTCGTGCCCATGGCAAGCCCCACGATCATGACAGTCAGCATGTGCATAACCTGCGATCCTATGGATACTGCGGTCGTGCTTGCCACACCGTCAAACTGACCTATTATAAAGAGATCCGCCATACCGTAGAGCGTCTGCAAAAAGTATGACAGCAAGTATGGCAGAGAAAAACGAATGACGTTTCCAAACACACTGCCTGTGGTCAGGGTTGTGGGATTCATATCTATTCAACAAACCTTTCTGTATAAGTAAATTCCATAAACTTTTCTGCTGTTCGGCTCATTATATCCCATATGTGCGCAGTTTGCCAGCCGCTCCGCATATCCATCGCATGTCGCCGGCAGGCATGGCTACGCCAAATCTCAACTCTGCGATCCTTGCCTTGGAGCCTAAAGAACTGCGGCGGTGTGCACAAAACAAAATAGTAGAATCTTGACCGTCTTTCAACAGATGACGTATAATATTGAGGGATTGAAGAACCGGGTAAACAAAGAATTTAGCCGAGAATTTGAGATCCCCCTTGGTGAAGATGGTATTGAAAAGATAACAGGTAAAGACAGATGACATTTGAAACACAAAGATTATTCCTGCGTCCGTGGAAAGAAGACGATGCAGAGGATTTGTACAAATACGCAAGCGATCCCAAGGTGGGACCGATCGCGGGATGGCCTGTTCATACAAGCGTGGAAAACAGCAGAGATATTATCAAAGGCGTTTTGTCTGAACCGGAAACATATGCCGTGGTTCTGAAGGACACGGGACATCCGGTCGGCAGTATCGGATTGATGCTAGGTAAGGCAAGCAATATCGGCATTCCCGATACGGAGGGCGAAATCGGATATTGGATCGGCGTTCCGTACTGGGGACAAGGGCTCATTCCGGAGGCTGCATGTGAGATGATCCGATATGGCTTTGAAGAGCTGAACCTCGAAAAAATATGGTGCGGCTACTTTGACGGAAATGAAAAATCCAAACGTGTGCAAGAAAAATGCGGATTTCATTACCACCATACTTCATACAATGTTCCTTGCGCATTGCAGGGCGTTTTGCGAACAGAACATTTAACCTGTTTGACGAAAGAAGAATGGATTTGCGGAAAAGAAACGCTTGCCATTATGTAGAATTAGGAGAGAAAGCAGTGGAGCATTCAAAAGAAAACAATGGAAAAATCCAGAGGGATGAGTTGCACAGAAAGATTTGAAAGTACAAAATTAGAATTTGTGGAGACTATGCGATGGAAATGTGTAAGGAATGCTATGTTGATAAAAATAGAATAACACCACTTTTAAATCCACTGGAGTGTTTAGCAAATCATACACAATATATTTGTGGTAGTTGTGGTAGGTGCATTTGTATTGAACATGATCCAAACAGAGGATTACAAAGGTGGAACTTCCCTTTTAAATCACTGGAAATTGCAAAACTATACTTGCGTACAGCTGATTATAGTGTGAAAAGATCTTGTGGCATTTATAAGTTAAAAAGTGAGAAAGGTAGAATTTCATACAAGATTTTTTCAAGTAATGAAGAGTTAAGGTTATATTTAAAAAAGAATAAAAAGAAAATTTGTGAAAAAATGGAGCCTATTTTTAAGGCTGAAGAGTACAAAGAGTATCCTGATACACAAGTGAGAAAATTGACTTTTGATGAAATTCAAAAGTATATGTTGGAACGATAAATCCCGGTTTGTAGGGGAAACAAAACTGATTTCATAGGGTTTTCGATTTAGCGGATGTGTTCGCCGAAATTCACCACACACATATTTGGAGTTTGAAAGAACTTGCAAAGTAATGCAACACCGAGAGTGTGAGAAAAGGGTTCACACTTTTAGAATCAGTCGAGTTCAATGGATGATGAAACGTTTTCGAGCATTTTAAAACGTCCTGCGGTGAAACCTTAGAATTTATCGAGCTCAATCGATGACGAGACGTGATATTTGTAGCCTTTTGCACGGCAGAAGTGCGATATTTTCCGCATCAGGCTCTTGCTTTTGGTGTACTCGAGAAGATACACGGACAGTTTTGCCCGCTTTGCCCTGCGGCAGTATGACTTATAGTATGACTTTGAGGAGTCGCTCTGCTTTAGCAACCTCCTGTTTTCAAAGTCGATTTTGGAGAAAACGGTTTCCTGATTTATTCCGTCGATGTACTTTGGCTTGCGATTATTTTTTATGGTTTTAAGTACGTAGGCATCACCGCCGTTCACAATTATGTCCGTGCTTTGAGTTTTGAGCGATTTCAATATGGTCGTCAAACCATTGTATATTTTTTGTTTTGGGGATATATAGTAGATGTCGGCATTGTCCACAAAGAAACCGTCAATTCCCTTGTTGCGCAGTTCTTCCCCCTTTTCAAACATGAATTTTTGCCACTTTCCACTTGAAACATCAACCCAGCTTTCTTCGGACCAATCTTCGTATTTGCCCAAAATTATGGATTTGAATTTTGAATAATAAGGACGAAAATTTTCGATCGAGCCCACATTCAAATAGGAATAGATTTTTTTGTTGTCTTTATGAAGATGCTTGATATTTCCCGCAGAAAGATACTGGGCGTCGACAACAAGCACATCATAACCCTTCAATTTAAGCACTTTGTTTTTGTTCATGCCAATAAACACCCCGTATTCTTTTGTGGTTCCGGCAAAAGAGGAGGATGTGAAAAGCAATAGTGAAATTAATATATAGATGATAGATTTCTTCATGCAGATATTCTAACATACGGGACAGGAAAATGGGAGATTTTCGCACTGCGCATCGATTCATCTGAGTGTGCATTAGTTAATGATGTGAGACCAAAATTGTCAAAAAGAAAGTTGTAGAAGCGCTCCTGATCGTTTCTATGGCTGCATTCAACCTTTCCGTTGTGCCATGGAGTTCTTGGACGAATCAGTTTGTGATAAATTTCGAGGCCTTCACAAAAGCGATCAAAAGGATGTATGCGCTTGTAATCCTTGGGATATGTAAATTCAACGCCGTTATCAGTTTGGATGATTTGAGGCTTATATCCAAAGTAGGCTATTGCACGTTTTACAAAATCAATTGTGCTGTAACTGCTTTGTTCAAGATAAGGATAAATGAATCGTTCTCTTGAAGCCTCGTCAATCATCGTGTATTGATAGAACTTATATCTAAGAGAGTCTCCGGTTCCATCAAATCGCTTTTTTCTATCCCTGAGGTCTCACATCTATTGTAAAGCTACAAACTTGACAGCGTCGGACGCAGAGAATAATTTTACATGGGCATATATATGCGGTATAATGTCGGACATGAGGAAATTGATTATCGGCAGCAATGAACAAAAGCAGCGACTGGATAAATTTCTGAGAAAATACATGTGCAAAGCATCTTTGAGCTTCGTTTTTAAATCCATCAGAAAAAACGTGAAGGTGAACGGAAAAAGACAGGGTGGCGAGTACATACTGCGTGTGGGAGATGAGGTTGCACTGTATATATCCGATGAAGAACTCCGTGCATTGACGTTCAGGGGAAATCCCCGGGGTGTGAAAAAGCAGTTTTCCATATGTTATGAAGACGAAAACATTCTGGTTGTGGACAAACCCACGGGGTTGCTCACCCACGGCGATAAGACGGAAAAGAAGAATCACCTCGCAAATCAGGTGATTACATTTTTGGCATGGCGCGGCGACTACGACATGGCGGGCGAGAGAACATTTTCCCCGGCACCTGTAAATCGCCTTGACAGAAACACATCCGGGCTTGTTATCTTCTGCAAAAATTATGTGGCGCTGCAGGATTTTAACCGCATGATAAAAGAACGCGGCATAATCCGCAAGTTTTACCTGACCGTGGTAAGTGGGGAACTTAAAAACGGGCTTCATTTGAGATCGGGAATGCTGAAAGATCATGAAAGCAACAGAATCACGGTCGTTTCGGACGATTCCGGCGGTGTCGGTTCCACACATGCAAAGGTTATGGAAACCAAAGTGAATCCCATAGAGACGGCAAACGGCTACACTCTTGTGGAAGTTGAGATTTTGACGGGCAGGACACACCAAATACGCGCCCATCTTGCAAGTGAAGGTTATCCCATAATCGGCGACACGAAATACGGCGATGCCGAGGTAAACGCCGAGGTAAAGAAAAGGCTAGGTCTTACAACCCAGCTGTTGCATGCATACAAGCTCAGCTTTACAAACTGTCCGCAGGGTTACGCCGCGATGGAGGGGCTGGAGATAGTGTCACGGCCGCGGAACACTTTTTCGGACATATGTAAAAAATTGTCGGCGCCGGGCAAAGCGAATGAAATAGAACAGAGATAGAACGGAGATAGAAAAAGGGGACGAGAATGGAAGAAGCAATAAGAGGGAAAAAGGAGAATAAAGCAGGTTGGAAAGAGTGGGTGAAGGACATCCTGATCGCAGTTGTCATCGCAGTCATCATAGTTCAGTTTATAAAACCCACGATAGTCAAGGAAAGCTCAATGGAGCCGAATTTCTATGAGAATGACTATCTATTCGTTTACAAAATGGCGTACAACTTCGGAAATTCACCGAAAAAAGGCGATGTTGTCGTATTCAAGTCGGATTTGCAGACGGACAGCGGCGACAAAAAGCTTCTGATAAAGCGCGTTATCGGAGTGCCCGGTGATAAGGTAACAGTCAAAAACGGTGAAGTGTATGTGAACGGCAGCAAGGATTCTCAGACGTACACCAAAGACAGAACCACCAAGGGTTTTGTCGACAATGTGAGCGTGCCGAAAGGAAAACTCTTTTGCATGGGAGACAACCGTGAGGTGAGCATCGACAGCAGATATGAGGAAGTGGGACTTGTGAGCACCGGCGATGTTGTGGGTAAGGTAGTGTTCAGACTTTACCCGTTCAGCAAGTTCGGTACGATTCATAATCCTTACAAATAAGGAGAGGAAGCATTTTGGAAAAGAAGCAGGCGTGGAAGGGTTTTGCAAAAGACATATTGATTGCGGTCGCAATAGCTTTTGCGATAACGGTATTTTTCAAACCCGTGGTCGTAAAGGGTTCGTCGATGAACCCCACCCTCACCGACAGCAGAGATATAGGATGTGTATCTGTGGAAGCAATCGAAGGAAAAGCGCTGATCAGGCTTTATCCTTTCAACAAAATCGGGGGCTTGAGAAAGTAGGACGGAGATATGCCGAAAAGAGAAAGGAAAATCGTGGCGAACAACAAAAAGGCGAGGCACGATTATTTTATAGATGATGTATATGAGGCCGGCATAGTTCTCACCGGAACAGAGATAAAGTCGGTGCGGGCGGGCAAAGCGTCCATCAAAGAGAGCTATGCGAAGATACAGGGCGGGGAGCTTGTGATCATAGGCATGAACATAAGCCCGTACGAACAGGGGAACCGATTCAACGCCGAGCCGCTCCGCACCCGGAAATTGTTGTTGCACAAGAGGGAAATCAGAAAACTTCTCGGATTGACAACGCAAAAAGGGCTCACCCTTGTTCCACTGCGCATGTATATAAATGAAAACGGTCTTGCAAAGATTGAGATTGCGGTTGCAAGGGGAAAGAAAAACTATGACAAGAGAGAAGATGTCGCAAAACGGGACGCAGGCAGGAAGATGGAGCAGGCGCTGAAGAAGAGACGGTATTGATGAAATTGCGGCGGCGTCTGCACGGAAGCGGAAACGGAAGAAAAGCCGCCCGTATCGCCTGTGTTTGAGTTTTCGATTCATTTTCGGGATCGATCCTGCGATTGATATTGCGGCCGATTATAAAAATAACAGTGAATGACAGTGAATAGTAGTAAGAGAGGCTTTGCATGAGTAATGAGGATTGGAAGAGACGGATAGATGAAATAGACGATGAATTCGTGTCGCTTTTTGTGAAAAGGATGGAGCTTGCGGGAAAGGCGGTGAAAAACGGTTCGATGGACACGCCTTTATTGAGTTCTGCAAGGGAACGGGAGATTCTCGGCAGGGTTTCCGAAAAAGCGGGGGAGGAATTAGAGGGATATGCAAGAATTCTCTACAACGCTTTGTTTGATGTAAGCCGCTCTTACCAAAATAGATTGAAAAATTGGGAAAGTCCTTTGAGAGAGCGGATTTTGACCGCACTGTCCAATACCCCAGCTCTCTTTCCCAAGAAAGCCACGGTTGCGTGTCAGGGCATAGAGGGAGCGTATTCACAGCATGCGGCGGAGCGGATTTTTTCTGTGCCTGAAATAATGTATTTTAACAGTTTTGAGGGTGTATTTTCCGCAGTTGACAAGGGTCTGTGCCGGTATGGGGTGCTGCCTATGGAAAACAGTTCGCACGGCTCGGTGGGTCAGGTGTACGACCTTATGAAGAACCATAGGTTTTATATTGCAAAATCCTTCAAATGCCATATTTCCCACAAACTGATGGGAAAGGCGGGGACGGAGATCCCTGACATAAAGGAAATTATTTCTCACGATCAGGCTCTGGGACAATGCGCAGAGTTTATAAAAACATTGGGAGATGTAAAAATCACAACCTGCCCCAACACCGCCGTTGCCGCAGAAATGGTTGCCGGTTCTGACAGAACGGATATTGCGGCGATATCTTCCGCAGACTGCGCCGAGCTTTACGGGCTTGCGGTGCTTAAGGATGGGATTCAGCTGAGTGACAACAATTATACGAGATTTATCTGCATTACAAGGGATCTTGAGATTTATCCCGGCGCAAGCAAAATCAGTTTGATGCTCTCCCTGCCGCACAGACCGAATTCCCTGTACGGAATGCTGGCAAAGTTTTCGGCTTTGGGGGTGAATCTGACAAAATTGGAGTCAAGGCCGGTTCCGGGTAGTGATTTTGAATTTATGTTCTATTTCGATATGGAAGCATCCGTGCTTCAGCCTGAGGTTTTGAACTTGCTGTCTGAGCTTCAGTCCCAGCCGGAGCAATTTACGTTCCTGGGAAATTACATAGAAAGTTAGGTTGCGTGGAGCCGGACGCCGCCACGATAGACGGAATTGGACGAATTTGAAAGGAAAAACAGGCGCAAACCGTTGTTGACGAAAGCAGGCGTAAATCGCAGGTGGACGAAGGGTTGGCGACGAAAAAACACAACTTGCAAAAAAATACTTGCATTGCGCCTGAAGATGCACTATACTAGTAGGGCTTGCACATGGCGAGGAGGCAGGAAGTTGCTGAGCTATCAGGTAATTTCTGCTGAGAATTGTCCCTGCCTGACAGGGGCGAGGGGATTCGCCACCTTTTATCTTGTGCGAAATAATAAGGAAACGCACGGGGGCGTGTACGGTGAGAAAGGGGCTGTGAACGAGTGGATCGCAGGCACCGAAAACATTGAAAAAACATGCGGTGGGAAGTCCTTGTACAAGAATAGCGAAAACAGTACAGAAACATAGGAGGACAAGATGAGCGAATTACAGAAAATCAGAATCAGGCTTAAAGCTTACGACCACGCTTTGCTGGACAAATCGGCGGCAAAGATAGTTGAAACTGCGAAGAAGACGGGAGCGGAAGTTTCCGGCCCAATACCTCTTCCGACAGAGAAAGAGGTCGTGACCATACTGCGTGCGGTTCATAAGTATAAGGACAGCAGAGAGCAGTTTGAGCAGAGAACGCATAAGAGACTGATCGACATTACCAATGCGACGCTTCAGACGACCGAGGCCTTGACGGGATTGGATCTGCCGTCCGGCGTCGATATTGAAATCAAATTATAAGGGACTCTCCCTTAGATGTACGCAAGAATGGCGGACCAATGTAAGAATGGAGGAAAATGATAATGAAAGCAATTTTGGGAAAGAAAGTCGGAATGACACAGATTTTCAAAGAATCCGGTGAAGTCGTTCCGGTAACTGTAATTGAGGCGGGACCTGAAGTGGTGACGCAGATCAAGACACGCGAAAAAGACGGCTATGATGCCGTACAGGTGGGATTTGAAGATCAGAAACCGCACAGGGTGAACAAACCGCTGACAGGCCATTTTGAGAAAAGCGGTACGACCCCAAAGAAACGTGTTGCCGAGTTCAGAAACGATGAAGGTGAAACGTACGAACTTGGACAGGTAATAACGGTTGCCGACTTTGAAGAAGGAAAAAAGCTGGATATAACCGGAGTTTCAAAAGGTAAAGGAACACAGGGTAATATCAAAAGGCACGGACATCACAGAGGTCCGATGACGCACGGTTCCAAGCACAAAAGGCTTGCGGGAGCTCTTGCGGGAGCGACTTATCCGTCCAGGGTATTCCCGGGCAACGCAGGTCCGGGGCGTATGGGACGTGACACCGTGACTGTCCAGAACGTTGAACTTGTGAAAATCGACACCGACAGAAACCTGATGTTGGTCAAGGGTGCGGTTCCCGGAGGGAAAGGCAGCCCATTGAAAATCAGATACGCTGTCAAGGGTCAGGATGAATAACGGTCGGTGAAAGGAGTAATCGTACAATGGCTAAAGTGAAAATGCTCAACATGCAAGGCAAAGAAGCCGGAACGATTGAGCTTAAAGACGAAATATTCGGCATTGAGCCAAACAAGAATGCCGTTCGCGAGGTCGTGAAGAACTACCTGGCGAATCAGAGACAGGGAACTCAGTCGGCAAAGACAAGAGGCGAAGTCAGAGGAGGCGGAAGAAAGCCTTTCAGGCAGAAAGGAACCGGCCGCCACAGACAGGGTAGCACGACGGATCCTTCACAGATCGGGGGAGGCGTTGTTTTCGCCCCGAAACCGAGGGATTACAGTTATGCAGTTCCTAAAAAAGTCAAAAGACTTGCGCTCAAGTCCGTACTTTCCGCAAAGGTTTCCGACAATGAGATCATCGTGCTTGATGAATTAAAATTCGATGCGCCTAAAACCAAGGACATGGTGAATACGCTGTCCAACATAGGCGCCGAGAAAAAAGCATTGATAGTTACGGTGGAAAAGGATGAAAACGTAGTAAGATCCGCAGCGAACATCAAGGGAATAAAGACGGCTTTGGTGGGGACGATGAATGTGTACGACATTCTGAACCACACCAGCTTCATCCTGACAAAGGATGCGGTAGAGAAGATCGAGGAGGTGTATGCGTAATGAGAAGTCCGTACGATGTAATCATCAAACCTATCATAAGCGAAAGAAGCATGGATATGGCGGGTGAAAAAAAATACACTTTCAAGGTTGCCCGAGACGCCAATAAATCAGAGGTGAAGAAGGCTGTCGAAGAGATATTCGAGGTGGAAGTCGAAAAAGTAAACATAATGAACGTAAATGGTAAGAAAAAGAGAATGGGAAGATACGTCGGTACCACATCAGCTTATAAGAAAGCTATCGTAAAGCTTACTGAAGCGAGCAAAGAGATCGAATTCTTCTCAAGTCTGTAAAATAGGAGGTTGTCATAAATGGGAATAAGAAAATATAATCCGACTTCTCCCGGTGTGAGAGGGATGACGGTTTCTACATTTGAGGAAATCACTGCCGGTACACCGGAGAAATCGTTAACGACAGCTCTCAAGAAAAAAGCCGGAAGAAACTTCAGAGGCAAAATTACCGTTCGCCATAGAGGCGGCGGCGCGAGAAGAAAATACAGAATCATAGATTTTAAGAGAAACAAAGACGGGATACCGGGAAAGGTTTCAACGATTGAGTACGATCCAAACAGAAGTGCCAACATAGCTTTGATCGTCTATGCGGACGGAGAGAAGAGATATATAGTGGCACCTGTGGGACTTAAGGTCGGAGATGTGATTTATTCTGGTGCAGATGCGGATATTCAGGTCGGTAATGCACTGCCGATCGCAAACATCCCTGTGGGTAGCGTTATCCACAATATAGAACTCAAGCCCGGAAAAGGCGCACAGCTGGTAAGATCGGCGGGTAACGGTGCACAGCTGATGGCAAAGGAAGAGAAATACGCTCAGGTGAGGCTTCCGTCCGGAGAAGTGAGGAAGATCCTCATGGTCTGCAGAGCCACAATCGGGGAAGTAGGAAATGTCGATCACTCAAACATCAGGATAGGTAAGGCGGGAAGAAAACGCCATATGGGATGGAGACCTACGGTAAGAGGTTCGGTAATGAACCCTAACGACCACCCTCACGGCGGTGGTGAAGGCAAGGCGCCGGTTGGGCGCAAAAGCCCTGTTACCCCTTGGGGTAAGCCGGCTCTCGGATATAAGACGAGGAAGAAGAACAAGCACTCCGACAAGTACATAGTTAAGAAGAGAAATGAGAAATAGGGAGGGAGCATAAAATGAGCAGATCGGTTAAAAAAGGCCCTTTCGTAGACCCGAAGTTGTTGCGCAAAATTGAAGACATGAATGCGGCAAACGAAAAAAAGGTAGTCATGACATGGTCCAGAGCGTCGACGATTTTCCCTCAGATGGTGGGACACACGATAGCTGTGCATGACGGGAGAAAGCACGTTCCCGTGTATGTTACGGAAGATATGGTCGGACACAAGCTCGGGGAATTCGCCCCGACGAGAACATACAGAGGTCATGCCGCCGACAAGTCAAGCAGGGTCAAATAACAGGAAGGGGAGATAGAAAATGGAAGCAAAAGCAGTTGCAAAGTATGTCAGGATGTCTCCTTCAAAGCTTAAACCTGTTGCGGATTTAGTAAGAGGAAAAGACTTAAGGGATGCCTTGAACATTCTCAAGTTTACGCCCGGCAAGGGTTCGGAAATAGTGGAAAAGGTTGTGCAGTCAGCTGCTGCAAACGCAGAAAACAACTTTGATTTGAATCCGGATGATTTGTACGTTGCCGAGGTATATGCCAACCAGGGTCCGACAATGAAAAGATGGAGAGCCGGAGCCCAGGGTAGAGCATCGATGATTCTTAAGAGATCCAGCCATGTGGGCGTGACTCTTAAAGAGAAAGATAATTAAGGAGGTTCGTTGAATGGGTCAGAAAGTAAGCCCGCACGGGTTAAGAGTAGGCGTGATCAAGGACTGGAATTCAAAATGGTATGCGAGCAAAGAAAACTTTGCCGAATTCCTTGCAGAAGACAATAAGGTAAGAACGTTTGTAAAAAAAGCTTTGTACGGCGCGGGGATCTCCAGAATTTTGCTGGAAAGACCGGCCGCAAGCAAAATCAAGATCATCGTGCTTACGGCAAGACCGGGAATGGTGATCGGAAGATCCGGAGCCGGAATAGATGAACTCAAAGTAAAGCTTGAAAGGCTCACGGGAAAGGAAATCATCATCTCCATAGAGGAAGTGAGAAAAGTGGAGCTTGACGCTCAACTTACGGCGGAGAGCATAGCCGAAGCCTTGGAACACAGAGTTTCGTTCAGAAGAGCAATGAAACAGGCTATGGGAAGAACCATGAGATCCAACGCCAAGGGGATCAAGGTTCTTTGCTCAGGCCGTCTTAACGGTGCGGAGATTGCCCGAAGCGAAAAGTACAGCGAAGGAAACGTTCCGTTGCACACACTCAGAGCCGATATAGATTACGGTTTTGCCGAGGCTGATACCACGTACGGCAAGATCGGCGTCAAAGTTTGGATCAACCATGGTGAGATCCTCGACAAGGGATTGCAGAGTCCTGTTCGCGAAGAGAAACGCGAAAAGAGAGGAAAGAGATCCAGAAGAGACGGTGACAACAGAAGAAGAAACGACAGAAGAAGGAACGATCGGGGCGGCAGACAAGAAACCGCAAGGCCGGTAAGTCCAAGAATAAGAAAGACAAGAGAAGTGCGTAAGACTGAAACGGCTCCGGAAGCGGTGCAGGAAGTTCAGGTTTCCGAAACATCGGCTGAAGCGGCACAGGAATAAGCGGTAGTGAAAGGAGGAACTAAGCCATGTTGATGCCAAAGCGCGTGAAACATAGAAGAGTTCATAGAGGTAGAATGAAAGGCGTAGCGACCAAAGGTAACACGGTTACCTACGGCGAGTACGGTCTTGTCGCAAGGGAATGCGGCTGGATTACTTCGAACCAGATCGAAGCTGCCAGAATCGCAATGACCAGATATACCAAGAGAGGCGGCAAGGTATATATAAAAATTTTCCCACACAAGTCGGTCACAAAGAAGCCCGCTGAAGTACGTATGGGATCCGGTAAGGGTGCTCCGGAATACTGGGTAGCGGTAGTGAAACCGGGCAGAGTAATGTTTGAAATCGCAGGGGTTACGCATGAAGCGGCCAAGGAAGCGATGAGACTGGCAAGCCACAAACTACCGGTGAAGACGGACTTTGTCGTTAAGGGAAATGAGAAAGCAAAGGAAGGTGAGGCGTAATGGATTTGAATAAAATAAGACAGCTTACGGATGTCGAGCTGAACGCTGAACTTGACAAGATGAAAAAAGAACTATTTAACCTCAGATTTCAGCATGTTACGGGTCAGCTTGAGAATCCCGTGAAAATGAGAGAGGTAAAACGCGATATTGCCAGAGTCAAGACGATCATCAGAGAAAAAGAGCTTGACAAGGTTCGGGCATAACGGAAAGGAGGATGTGAAATGGCAGAGGAAAGAAACAGAAGAAAAACCAAAGTCGGCATGGTTGTGAGCGACAAGATGGATAAGACTGTTACCGTTGCAATTGAAGATTTCGTAAGACATTCTCTTTATGGGAAAGCTGTGAAGAGAACCAAGAAAGTAAAGGCTCACGATGAGAAGAACGAGTGCAACATCGGTGATAAAGTAAGAATAATGGAGACAAGACCTCTATCAAAGGACAAGAGATGGAGACTTGTGAATATAGTTGAGAAAGCGAAGTAAGGAGGCGCCGGATCATGATTCAGACAGAAACAAGATTGAAGGTTGCCGACAACTCCGGCGCAAAGGAGCTTCTGTGCATACGAATTTTGGGCGGAACGGGTCGTCAGTATGCCAACATAGGAGATGTAATAGTTTGCGCTGTCAAGGAGGCAACACCGGGCGGCATCACCAAGAAAGGCGATGTTGTCAAAGCCGTGGTGGTAAGGTCAAAGTCGGGTGCCAGAAGGCCGGACGGAAGTTATGTAAAATTTGACCAGAACGCAGCCGTAATAATAAAAGACAAGAACGATAAAACCCCGGTTGGGACACGTATTTTCGGACCTGTGGCAAGAGAGCTGAGAGAAAAAGGATTCATGAAGATCGTGTCGCTTGCGCCGGAAGTGCTTTAGGAGGTGTAACGAATGCGTATTAAAAAAGATGATATGGTAATCGTTATTACCGGAAAAGACAAGGGCAAAGTCGGAAAGGTGATCAAGGCCATTCCGAAAGAAAACAGAGTGATAGTGGAAGGCGTTAACATTCAGACTAAGCATCAGAAACAGACTCAGAATGCCAGGGCGGAAATCAAACATGTGGAAGGCCCCATAAATGTTTCAAACGTCATGTACTATGACAGCAAATCAAAAGAACCGGTTAAGATCGGATATGAGTTCAAAGACGGAAGAAAAGTCAGAGTAAACCGCAAGACGAGGGCGGTAATCGACTGAGAAAGGAGGAGAAAGTTTTGGCAGCAAGATTAAAAGAATTATACGATAGCGAAGTATTCAAAGCCATGATGGAGAAGTTCAAGTATTCCAACGGAATGGAAGTTCCCAAACTCACCAAGGTAACCATCAACATGGGACTGGGGGAAGCAAAGGACAATGCGAAAGTTCTGGAATCGGCAATCTCAGAGATTGGGCTTATTTCGGGACAGAGACCCGTTGTGACAAAAGCCAAGAAATCCATTGCTAACTTCAAAGTAAGGCAGGGAATGCCCGTTGGCGCAAAGGTGACCCTCAGAGGTGAAAACATGTACACCTTTGTCGACAAGCTTTTTAACATTTCTCTTCCGAGAGTAAGGGATTTCAAGGGCGTTGGCAAAAATTCATTTGATGGAAGAGGAAACTATTCCATGGGTCTGAAAGAGCAGCTGATTTTCCCGGAAATCAACTACGATGACGTAGATACGGTAAAGGGAATGAACGTTGTGTTCACGACGACGGCAAAGACAGACGAAGAAGCTAAGGCACTGCTGGAACTTCTGGGAATGCCGTTTGAGAAGTAGCAGGTAGGAGGAAGTAAATGGCCAAGAAATCTCTTAAGGTAAAACAGCAGAGAAAACCTAAATATTCAACTCGTGCATACACGAGATGCAGCATTTGCGGCCGTCCGCATTCCGTGCTGAAGAAGTACGGAATATGCCGTATCTGCTTTAGAGAGCTTGCTTACAAGGGAGAAATCCCCGGCGTGAAGAAAGCCAGCTGGTAGATTGTGCTCTCGAATCACACAAGAAGGGAGATATAGAATATGACAATGACAGATCCGATTGCGGATATGCTGACAAGAATCAGAAATGCAAATTCTGTTGGTCACAAGTCGGTGCAGATTCCCGCATCGAATATGAAGAAAGCGATTGCGCAGATTTTGCTTGATGAGGGATACATCAAAGATTACAAGATCAATGACGACACCGTGCAGGGCAGCATCAGCGTGACTCTGAAATACGGAGCGAACAAAGAAAAAGTAATCAGCGGAATCAAGAAAATTTCAAAGCCGGGTCTTAAGGTTTATGCCAAGGCCAACGAGGTTCCAAAAGTTCTTGGTGGACTGGGAATCGCAATAATTTCAACATCGAGCGGAATTATCAGCGACAAGAAAGCCAGGGAGCTGGGAGTCGGCGGCGAAGTTATTTGCTATGTTTGGTAGGAGGTAGATTATATGTCGAGAGTAGGCAGAAAACCTGTTACGCTTCCTGCCGGGGTAGAGATCAAGGTGGACGGGAAGAATCTCGTGACCGTAAAAGGCCCTAAAGGACAGCTGGAACAGCGAATTGACGAAAGAATAAAAGTTGAAGTAAAAGAAAATGAAGTTATCTTTACAAGGCCGACCGACAACCGAAAAGACAGATCGCAGCATGGGCTTGCAAGAACCCTGGTAAACAATATGATTATCGGTGTCACAGAGGGATATGCCAGAAAGCTGGAAATCATCGGTGTGGGATACAGGGCAGAAAAGAAGGGGAAAAAACTGGTTATGAATCTGGGATTTTCACATCCTGTAGAGATGGAAGATCCGGAAGGTATCACGACAGAAACCCCTGATGCAAACACTGTTGTGGTAAACGGTATCGACAAGGCTTTGGTCGGCAACTACGCATCCAACATCAGGAAATGGAGAAAACCTGAACCGTACAAGGGCAAGGGTATCCGTTACGAAGGTGAGAAGGTACGTAGAAAAGAAGGTAAGACCGGTGCCAAGGCATAGAAAGGAGTGATGAAAAATGGCAAAAGAAAGCAGAAACGACAAGCGTCTTAAAAGGCATGCCAGGGTCAGAAAAGATCTGTTCGGAACTCCTGACAAACCGAGGCTTTGTGTTTTCAGATCAAGCAGAAATATTTTCTGCCAGATTATTGACGATGAGAACAGCAAGACACTGGTGTCCGCATCATCGCTGGACAAAGAACTCAAATCTGAGATCGAATACGGTGGAAACAAGGAAGCTGCCGGAAAAGTAGGCGAAGCTATTGCAAAGAGAGCGTTGGAAAAGGGTATAGAAGTCGTTGCCTTTGACAGAGGCGGATTTCTCTATCACGGAAGAGTCAGGGAATTGGCGGAAGGCGCTCGTAAAGGCGGATTGAAATTCTAACAGGAGGAGAAATAATGCGTAATATTATTGATGCTTCCAAGCTGGACTTGAATGAGACCATCGTAAACATCAGACGTGTCGCAAAGACCGTCAAGGGCGGAAGAAACATGAGATTCTCCGCAACCGTTGTTGTCGGGGACAAGAACGGACACGTGGGAGTGGGTCTCGGAAAGGCTCAGGAGATCCCTGAAGCCGTGAGAAAAGCTACGGAAGATGCAAAGAAGAATTTGATATATGTCCCAATGGTCGGAACCACCATACCACACAGAAACCTCGGCATATTCGGCGCAGGACGGGTTATTCTGATGCCCGCTGCTCAGGGTACCGGAGTTATTGCGGGATCCTCCGCACGTACTGTGCTTGAGGCTGCGGGGTTGAAAGACGTTAAGGCAAAATCAGTCGGTTCTAACAACACTGGCAACATTGCATATGCTACTTTGGAAGGCTTGAAGAGCCTGATGACTGTTGAAAAGGTGGCAAAGTTGAGAGGCAAGACGCCTGAAGAAATTTTAGGTTAGGAGGGGAGCGATCATGGCGAAAATGGTTAAAATCACTTTGACAAAGAGTACAATAGGTGCTTCCCCTAAACAGAAAAAAGTAGTAGAAGCGTTGGGACTAAAGAAGATGCACCATTCAGTAGAACTTGTTGACACACCTGCGACAAGAGGTGCTGTCAAAAAGGTTGAGCATCTTGTTACTGTAGAAGAACTATAGATAGGAGGTGCAAGCTTATGAAATTGCATGAATTGAATGCGCCTGCCGGATCCAAAAAAGCTCGCAAGAGAAGAGGCCGCGGTACAGCCACCGGCCAAGGAAAAACCGGCGGTCGCGGTATGAACGGTCAGAAATCGAGAAGCGGAGGCGGAGTCAGGCTCGGCTTTGAGGGTGGTCAGATGCCACTTTACAGACGTCTGCCAAAGCGCGGATTCACAAATATATTTGCAACGGTCTATACTACGCTAAATGTAGGGGATCTGAATCGTTTTGACGCCGGAACCGAAGTTACGCCAGAATTGTTGATAGAAAAAGGCGTCTTGAAGCAGGTTAAAGATGGAGTCAAGATTTTGGGCAACGGCGAACTGACAAAGAGTATGACGATCAAGGCTCATAAATTCAGCAAGAGCGCTGTGGAGAAAATTGAAGCCGCGGGAGGAAAGGCAGAGGTGATTTAATGGAGATGTTCAAGACGATTTCTCAGGCTCTAAAGGTTAAGGAAATCAGAGGAAAAATGATCTTCACGTTGCTGATGCTGGTGGTTTTCAGAATCGGATCGAATATACCGGTTCCAGGAATAAACAGATCGACTCTTGCGCAGATGTTTACCGGAGACAACATGGGACTTTTCGACTTGTTCAACTTGTTTTCGGGTGGATCGTTCAGTAACTTTACTGTATTTGCTTTGAGTATCACACCGTACATCACCGCATCCATCATCATCCAACTGCTTACGATCGCATTCCCTTACTTTGAGAGACTTGCCAAAGAGGGAATGGAAGGTCGCAAGAAGATGGCGCAGATCACGCGTTATCTTACGGTGGTTCTGGCACTTATCCAGGGACTTGGAATGACCGTGGGACTTTTCAGGAAAACCGTTGCCGATCAGAGCGCATTTTCCTTTATAGTGATTACACTGATACTCACGGCGGGAACCACATTCCTGATGTGGCTTGGTGAACAGATCAATGAGAACGGTATAGGAAACGGTATTTCACTTATAATCTTCGGAGGAATAGTGGACAGAATCCCGAGCGGAGTTTTGGAATTATGGAATAAATATCAGGAGGGCACCTTGTCAATCGTCACTCTGGTGATATTTGTCGTGTTGGGTGCGCTCGTAATAGTGGGAGTAATCGAAATCCAACAGGGTACGAGAAGAATCCCCGTTCAGTATGCAAAGCGTGTAGTAGGCAGAAAGATGTACGGTGGTCAATCCACCCATATACCGCTGAAGGTAAACCAGGCGGGAGTAATCCCGATCATCTTTGCGCTGTCTATCCTGCAGTTCCCGATTACTATAATGTACTTTTTCCCGGGAACGGCGTTTTACTCATTCTGCGAGAAATATCTCTCGCCGGCGGGTAACCCCGGAGTTTGGGTATATGCGATACTGAACATTTTATTGATAATATTCTTCAATTACTTCTATACGGCAGTTACTTTCAATCCGATGGAAGTTTCACAGAATATGAAGGCGAACGGCGGATTTATACCGGGTATCAGGCCGGGTAAAGCCACTGTGGAATATCTGAGCAAAGTTATGTCCAGATTGTCCATAGTCGGTGCGCTCTTCCTTGCGCTCATAGCCACGCTTCCGACCGTCATTTCCCAGTATTCGGGTCTGGATATCCGTTTTGGGGGAACATCGCTTCTGATTGCGGTGGGCGTGGCGCTCGATACCATGAGACAGCTTGAGAATCAGATGGTTATGAGAAATTACCAGGGATTCCTGAAATAATTGAAATAGTACGAGGAGAATTTGAGATGATCAGAACTATTTTATTGGGACCTCCGGGTGCGGGAAAAGGTACGCAGGCGGTTAATATCGTCGAAAAATACAAGATACCTCACATTTCGACCGGAGATATTTTCAGAGAAAACATCAAAAAAGGAACGGAACTCGGAAAGAAAGCGCAGTCGTACATAAGCCGCGGTGAGCTGGTACCGGACGATCTGGTTTGCGATATCGCCACGGACAGACTTCTGAAAGATGATTGTAAAGAAGGCTTTTTGCTGGATGGATTTCCGCGCACGGTTTATCAGGCTGAAAAACTCGATGAATTTCTGACGGCGCACGGCCAACAATTGGACAAGGTTCTCAACCTCAATGTCGGGGAAGATGAACTTATGCGGCGTCTCACCGGGCGCAGGGTGTGCAAAGCCTGCGGAGCAAGCTTCCATGTGGTGAGCATGCCTCCAAAGAAAGAGGGAGTTTGTGATATTTGCGGCGGAGAATTGTTCAGACGCCCCGACGACAATGAAGAAACGGCCAAGAATCGTATCGATGTGTACCGCAAGGAGACACTTCCACTTGTGGAATACTATGAGAAAGCCGGAACCCTGGCGAATATAGACGGTGCGGCAGGTCTTGAAGGAACTTTTAAAGAAATTGTGGCGGCGCTGGGGGAATAATAGCCAATGATCATTCTAAAATCATCACATGAGATTGAATTGATGCGTACGGCAGGTAAGGTGAACGCGGAGATATTCGATGGTCTTCGCACCTTTATAAAACCCGGTATCACCACTATGGACATAGATCGATATGTGGAAGAGGTAATTAAAAAGCATGGAATGATTGCCGCCGAAAAAGGCTACGGAGGATTTCCGGCCAATGTTTGCACATCGGTCAATGAGGAAGTGGTGCATGGCATCCCGGATCCTGAAAAAGTTCTTTGCGAGGGTGACATAGTGAGTGTGGATTTGGTGGTTCAGCACGAACGTTACATGGCGGATTCCTGCAGAACCTTCGGAGTCGGGGTGATAAGCGAAAAGGCGAAAAAACTCATAAACACTGCGGAAAGAGCTTTCTTTGCGGGAATCGAATACGCCAAAGAGGGACACAGGCTTTTTGATATTTCGGCAAGGATCCAGGAAGTCGTGGAAAATGAGGGTTTCGGAGTCATAAGAGATTACACCGGTCATGGCATAGGCACCCAAATGCACGAGGATCCGCCGATCCCCAATTATGGTAAGGCGGGCAAAGGTCCCAGACTGCAGGCAGGCATGACCCTTGCCATTGAGCCGATGATCGTCGAATATTCCTATGAAACGGATACGCTTTCAAACAACTGGACCGTTGTGACGGAAGACGGCGGTCTGGCCGCACACTATGAGAATACCCTGGCTATCACAGATGGCGAGCCGGATATACTCACGATTTAAAGGAGAGATACAAGCATGGCCAAAAAAGACGTCATAGAGGCGATGGGAACAGTGGTGGATGCACAGCCAAACGCCATGTTCAAGGTTAAGTTGGAAAACGGGTTTGAAATTCTTGCGCATATATCCGGCAAGATCAGAATGCATTACATACGGATTCTGCCGGGAGACAAGGTCAAGGTGGAGCTTTCACCCTACGATCTGACACGCGGCAGGATTATATGGAGAGATAAAGGACATTGATGGCAAGGAGGTTTTAAAATGAAAGTCAGAGCTTCAGTAAAACCGATCTGCGAAAAGTGTAAGGTGATTAAAAGACATGGCAAAGTCATGGTAATCTGCGAAAATCCTAAGCACAAGCAGAGACAAGGTTAAAAAGACGTATGATGTCGATGAAGAAGGTGACATAGGAAAGATAAGTCGCAAATTCATCGGCGAAAGACGAGAATGCCGGTGAAATCGTCGGCGGAGTACAAAACGGTATTGGGTCGGAAGACCGGGATTCCGACCGTTGAAAAGTTATTTTTTAAGAACGCCCGTCTATATCACCCCGGATGAGTGACGGAAGATGGGAGAAGGAGGATACGTATGGCACGTATAGCCGGTGTTGACTTACCGAGAGAGAAAAGAGTGGAGATCGGGTTAACCTACATCTACGGAGTCGGCAACACATCAGCAAACAAGATCCTCGCGGAAGCGGGAATAGATCCGGACACCAGAGTCAAGGATCTGACAGAGGAAGAAGCCGGTAAGATCAGAAAGATCATCGAGGCAAAGTACATGGTTGAAGGAGACCTGAGGAGAGAAGTTTCCATGAACATCAAGAGACTGATGGAGATAGGAAGCTACAGAGGTATAAGACACAGAAGAGGTCTTCCGGTCAGAGGACAGAAAACCAAAACCAATGCCAGAACACGCAAAGGTCCGAAGAGGACAGTGGGCAGAAAGAAAAAGTAAAGGAGGACCAAAATGGCTAAAGCAGGAAAGAAAACTGTAAGAAGAAAAAGAGTTCAGCGTAAGAACATTGAAAAGGGCCAGGCGCATATACAGTCCACCTTTAACAATACATTGGTTACGCTGACCGATATGCAGGGAAATGCCTTGTCGTGGTCCAGCGCGGGCTCGCTGGGATTCAAGGGCTCCAAAAAATCTACCCCCTTCGCTGCTCAGATGGCTGCGGAAGAAGCAACCAAGGGCGCGCTTGAGCATGGACTCAAGACGGTGGAAGTTTACGTAAAAGGTCCGGGTTCCGGAAGAGAAGCGGCAATTCGTGCGTTGCAGGCCGCAGGTCTTGAAATCACTATGATAAAGGACATTACGCCTATTCCGCACAACGGATGCCGCCCACCGAAGAGAAGAAGAGTATAGCAGAAGGGAGGAATTTAGATTATGGCAACAAACAGGGATCCTATTTTAAAGAGATGCAGATCGCTGGATATCGATCCGGGTCATCTGGGGATATTCAAAAAGTCGAAAAGACAGCCGGTAAGGCGCGGAAAGAAGATGAGTGAATACGCTTTGCAGCTTCGAGAGAAGCAGAGAGCGAAATTTATATACGGGATGCAGGAAAAGCAGTTCAGAAATACGTTCAAAAAAGCCGCAAAGAAAAAGGGGATGACCGGTGAAAACCTGCTCCTCATGCTTGAGTCAAGACTCGACAACGTGGTTTACAGAATGGGGCTTGCATTTACCAGAAGAGAGGCCAGACAACTTGTGGTGCACGGTCACTACATGGTCAACGGGAGAAAGGTTAGCTCTCCGGGATTTCAGGTAAAAGCAGGAGATGTGATCAAGGTCAGAGAAAAGAGCGGCTCCTCTTCCAAATTCAAGGACTTGAAGGAATTTCAGGTAGTCGTGCCGTCATGGATGAGTGTCGATCCCGAGAAGTTGGAAGGTAAAGTTGTCGCAATGCCTACAAGAGAAGAAATCGACACACCTATTGAGGAACATCTGATCGTCGAATTGTATTCCAAATAATTCGTGTCTGTTTGGCGGGATATCGCCGGGTTTTCCGGCGGTAAAACTTGCCGCAAGGAAGCCGGTGCGTATATACGTGTCGCTTCTGCGTACGTTATTTGTTTGGATACCGAAAGGAGGTTTTTATCATGATAGAAATCGAAAAACCAACCATTGTGAAAGAGATCGACGAGGATGGTTGCTACGGAAAATTTATTATTGAACCACTCGAAAGAGGTTACGGGATCACCTTGGGGAATTGCATGAGACGGATTCTCCTAAGCTCCCTGCCCGGTGCGGCTGTGACATCGGTCAAGATCGACGGTATTTTGCATGAATTCTCGACTATTCCGGGCGTAAAAGAGGATGTCACGGAAATAATACTAAATCTTAAACAGCTTGCGGTCAAACTTACGGGAGATGAAACAAAGAGAGTTATAATCAACGCCGTGGGACCAAAAGAAGTAACAGCGGCAGATATAATCGGAGATGCCGAGATGGAAATATACAATCCTGATCTGCATATCGCCACACTTGAAGACAATGCTGCACTTGTGATGGAGATCAACTTGGCTCGCGGGCGCGGATACGTTTCCGCAGAGATGAACAAGACGGAAGATACTCCGATCTCGGTCATTCCGGTGGATTCCATATACACACCTGTTCGCAAGGCGAACTTTACCGTACAGAACACCAGAGTCGGTCAGGTCACAGACTACGACAAGCTCATACTTGAGATATGGACGGATGGCTCAACCACCCCGGAAGAGGGGGTTTCGGTCGGCGCAAAGATCATGCAGGAACATCTGAACCTCTTCATCGAGCTGGATGACAATGCCGATGGACTTGAGATAATGATCGAAAAGGAAGAGGATCAAAAAGAGAAAGTCATGGAAATGACGATCGAAGAACTGGAGCTTTCCGTAAGATCTTTCAACTGCCTTAAGAGGGCTTCGATCAACACTGTCGAGCAGTTGACCGAGCGAACCGAGGAAGACATGATGAAGGTCAGAAACCTCGGCAAGAAATCTCTTGAGGAAGTCAAGAAAAAGTTGGAAGAGCTGGAACTCAGCCTCAAGCCGAGTGAAGAATAGCGAGTAAAATAGCAAGAAAGGAGCATTGAAATGCCGGGATACAGAAAACTGGGAAGAGATTCGGCTCACAGAAAGGCGATGTTGAGAAACCTCGTTACGGATCTGCTTCGCGAAGGTAGGATTTCAACGACGGATACGAGAGCCAAAGAGGCGGGTCGCATGACCGAAAAGATGATCACGCTTGCAAAACGCGGAGATCTGCATGCGAGAAGACAGGTGCTCGGATTCGTTTACGACGAAAGCGTGGTAAGCAAGCTGTTTGAGGAAATCGCACCCAAATACGCAGAGCGAAACGGCGGGTATACGAGAATACTCAAGCTGGGACCTCGCAGAGGCGACTGTGCGGAGACGGTCTTTCTTGAGCTTGTGTAGAATTTTTGCATGACCTTTTGCCACTTTTCCGCATAGGGTTTTGTGTAATCGTTTGAACATGGATCTTTGCGCTCATGAGCCTTTATATGTGGCACGGGTCGCAAGGTCGTAGCACGAGCATTCTACAGCATACAAAGGATTATTCAAAACTCCTCGCAAAGAAAAACTGCGGGGAGTTTTAAATTGCAGCAGGTGTGAACGCGGCGTTGGATAAAAGCCGCCGTCGCGAAAACCGTCGTTATCGTAGTTTTGATTTCAGCACGACGCCATATAAATCTCCGAAGGCATAAACCGATTTTCCCATTGACAATTATGTATAAATCTGCTAACTTTTTGTTAAGGAAAGCTAATCGAAATGCCGTAAAAGCGGTGCCCGTGACAGCGCCTCGTCTTATCGTCCATTCTCCCAAAAGTGTTTGGTTTGACTAACCTATGTTGATTCAAGTATAGTAAGGCAGAGGAGGGAAATCATGGATAACGATTTCAGAGATAAGAAATATACTTTTTTTCAGCATAAAGATTGCGAATTTTTCCCTTGCCATAAGACAGATAAACCGGAGGATTTCAATTGCCTGTTTTGCTATTGTCCGCTTTACGCACTGGGAAATCGTTGTGGCGGCAATTTCCGATACACCGAGAACGGGTTTAAGGATTGTAGCGAATGCCTGTTTCCGCACGTCAGAGACAACTACCCGAAGATTCTTGAGAGGTATCAAGATATAATGAAGGTGGCGCAGGAACAAAACAAGTAACCGGATACAGACTGTGTCTTGTGGCAGGACGGAGTGAGATTTTCGCAAGAACTCTCCGCCAGCCCATATCAAATAAAGGTATTCATGGATCCGCACGTTTGCGGATCGATTGAGCGAAAGGATAGGTTGAAAGTATGAATGTAAATTGGTTTAAGAACCCGGACAACGTGGTTTATGCAGATGTGAATCAATTTTGTGATAATTTCGGCAAGGAAACGGGAATAGAAAATCTCAGGGAAAAACTCGATGAGTACAGAGCCAATCCCGTAAAAGAGGGAATAAATCTAAAAGGCAAGAAGAGAACCAGCCTGAAAGTATTTATTCCGAACAAGTATTTTGATGAACCCATTGAAATGGGTGACAGCGTTTGGGTGTATATGGGCGAGAACTATGAATGTTACTGCATATACTGGCCGCAGCAATAGACGTTCGATAGCGGCAAATATAAGATGCTGAGGGACGGAATCGGGGAAAACTCGGAATTCGCAGGGTTTCATCCTCTGGTTAATTTGACATACTTTATTATCGTGATCGGGGTGACGATGTTTTCCATGTCTCCTGCGTTTTTGGTTACAAATCTTGTCCTTTCATGGACTTATTCAATACTCTTGAGGGGCAGCGGGGTGATTCTGCAAAATTTTTTTGTCACTGTGTTCACTTTGATTGTAATGACGGTTATCAACATGTTTTTTACGCATGAAGGTGTGACCGTACTGTTTTATTTGAATGATAATGCGATCACGCTGCAAGCTCTTATCTACGGACTTTGTTCGGCGGTTATGTTGAGTTCGGTCATAACGTGGTTTGTGAGCTTCAACGTGATAATGAGCTCGGAAAAATTGATATACATATTCGGCAAAGCCGCCCCGGTCATTGGGCTGACGCTGTCGATGATCTTTAGATACGTACCGCTTTTAAAAGAGAGATACAAAGAAATACACATGGGGCAGGTGTGCCTTGGACGAGGAAACAGGAGAGGTTTTTTCAATAAAATGCGCCGATTCGCCAAGGAAGTATCCATTCTCATCTCTTGGTCGCTGGAATCTTCCATCGAAAGTGCGGATTCTATGGAGGCAAGAGGTTACGGACTGAAAGGAAGAACATCTTTTCACTTGTACAGACTACAAAAGTGCGACATATTGTTTGTTCTGATCATGTTTGCGCTTCTTTCGGTTGTTATTTACGGCGGATATGCGGGGACGGGAAAGGTTTCTTTCTATCCGGACTTTAACTATAATCCCGATATGAAAAGCGTTGTGGCGCTTGTTGCTTATTTCGGATTGGCGATGTTGCCCCTGTCGATGGATATATATGGAGAAATGAGGTGGAAGAGATCAAGACGATCGAATTTGACAATGTAACATTCACTTATCCGCTTTCAAACACATCGTCATTGAACGATGTGAGCTTCTCCGTTGAAAAATCACAGTTTGTGGTGATTTGCGGAAAATCGGGATGCGGCAAGACCACGCTACTGCGGCATATGAAAAAGAATATGATGCCCTACGGTGAGTTGAGTGGGAGAATCGTGTACGACGGAAAAGACGTATCGGAATTGTGCGATGAGAAAAGTGCTTCGGAAGTGGGATATGTACAACAGAATCCCGACAATCAGCTTGTCACGGACAAAGTATGGCATGAGCTTGCTTTCGGACTTGAGAGTCTGGGTCTTGACAATCTGACTATCAAGCGAAGAGTTGCGGAGATGGCAAGCTATTTTGACATACAGACATGGTTCAGAAAGGACGTGAGCAGGCTGTCGGGTGGGCAAAAACAGCTTCTTAACCTGGCGTCGGTAATGCTTATGCAACCGAAACTGCTTGTTTTGGATGAACCGACGTCGCAGCTTGATCCCATAGCCGCATCGGAGTTTCTCGGAACACTGTATAAGATCAACAGAGATCTGGGCGTCACCGTAATATTGTCTGAGCACAGACTTGAGGAGGCCTTTGCCATGGCTGACAGGGTTATTGTTATGGATGCCGGAAAAATACTGGTGGATGCCGATCCGGGTGCTGTCGGCGGCTTTCTTGCGGGGGGCGGGCGTATAGATGAGCAAGACATCGTTGTCGCCGAGGGGAAAAGCAAAAAAACCAGGCACCCCATGTTTTATGGACTTCCCACCGTCACAAAGATCTTTCATAGCGTTTCGAATCACGCATATGGCGAAAGCGATTCGTGCGACCGGGATGATGCGAATGCGAAGCAGCGCATGGCGCGGCCACTACATCCGAAAGAAGTGGAAAAAGCATGCGGAGGCGATGCAAAAAGGAGCCCGCTTAGCATCAGAGAAGGAAGACTTTGGCTTGACGGGATAATGGCTTTGAACAAGCGAAAAGGCTCGGACATGAAGCGCCCCGGAAGCGAGAGTGTGTGCATGGAAACCGGCGAAAGTGCAAATCCCGCCGTTTTGCTCAAAAATATCAGCTTCCGCTATGAGAAGAACACGCAGGATGTTTTGCGTGATCTGAATCTTCATGTGGTAAAAGGTGAATTGTTCTGCGTGCTGGGCGGAAACGGCGTTGGCAAAAGCACCATGTTGAAAGCGATAACATCAATAATAAAGATCCGGCGCGGCAAGATCAAGACGGAAGGCAGACTTGCAATGCTTCCCCAAAATCCCCAGGCGCTGTTTACGGAGATTTCCGTTGAGGATGAATTGATGGAGGCTCTGTATTATGAGGAAAAAAGCGATGAGAGTAAAGTAAAAGAAGTGCTGGAAGTGCTTGATTTGATGGAATTATCACATCTGCGAAAGTCGCATCCCTACGATCTGTCCGGCGGAGAGCAGCAACGGCTTGCGCTGGGAAAGGTTCTTTTGCTTGATCCGGATATAATCCTGTTGGATGAACCGACCAAGGGTCTTGACCCGTTTTTCAAGATTTCCCTTGCGAAAATTTTAAAAAAGCTCACGGGTGTCGGAAAAACTGTGCTGATGGTTTCGCATGACATAGAGTTTTGCGCCGAACACGGGGATCGTTGTGCGATGTTTTTCGATGGTGGCATAGTGTCCGTGAGCGCGGCGCATGAGTTTTTTTCGGGAAATAATTTTTATACGACTATGGCAAACAAAATCGCAAGGGAGCACTTCCCGGGCGCGGTGACATGGGAGGAGGTTGTTCGGTGCGTAGAGGCATTGACATGACTCAATATCGTGCGGCGGCCGCAAAAAGAACCGCCGTGTCGGCACTGCTTATTTTTTGTGCGATTCCCATAGGTATTCTTGCCCTGACAAGACTTGCGGGAAGTGATGCATATATTGCGGGGAGCCTTCTCATCATAATTTGCACCATGATCCCGTTTTTCATGGTCTTTGAAAAACGTAAACCCAAGGCGCGGGAGATAGTGCTGATAGCGATGATGTCGGCTCTTACCGTGGTAATACATATGTTCTTCCACCTGACGCTTCCGCTTCAGGCAGGCACCGCAATGGTCATAATATCGGGGATATCACTGGGATCGGAAGCGGGTTTTCTGGTGGGTGCGCTCGCAAGGTTTGTGTGCAATTTCTATATGGGGCAAGGGCCATGGACTCCTTGGCAGATGTTTTGTTGGGGGATTTTGGGTTTTCTTGCGGGTATGGCATTCAATAAAATTGATTACAGGAATATTAAAAATAAGGCGTTCGCCACTGAATCAGAAGCCGAAAATCCCGGGGACGGAAGTGGAGTATCTATTGCAGGATCGATCGCAGGTCCGGTGTTGAGTATAATATTTGCAATAGTTGCGGCATATGTTTCATACCTGCTTTTGCCCGGCGAGGAGGACACTTTTTTGGGGTGGCGGCTTTACTTATTTGGAATTGCGGGACTTGTGGCAGGCGTGATTTTGCAAAGAAAGCGACTTGACGTGAGCGGTTTTGCAATGGCGCTGTTTACCTTTTTTGTCACATTTATAGTTTACGGTGGAATAATGAACGTGTGCGCTATGGTAATGTCGTCTGTAATGCCGGGAGGAAAGTCGATAAGCTGGAATGCGCTTCGACTTCTATACGTTACGGGAGTGCCCTACGATCTGGAGCATGCAGGGACAGCCGCAGTTTTCATCTTCCTGTTCGGCGGCGTATTCGTAAAAAAGATTGAGAGGATCAAAATAAAGTACGGAATATACAGATGAAACGGCAGGATGATTGCGAGGATGCATAAACTAAGAGTGTTATTGGCAAAAAAACAGGAAAGCATGGGTATTGTATGAAGAGAGATTTATTCCTATGCACATTTACGGAGAATGCGCTTCCTATAATAAAAGAACTTGAAATAGGGATGGAAAGCAATCACTTCTGCATATCCAAAAGCTTGGATGAAGAAGTTGTGGATCGAACGATTTTCCAAATAAAGCAGGATATGAAGTTTTGCGGAATCACCGACCCCAAAAAGGTTTTTGTGCACGGACCGTTTACCGAAATTTATCCGCAGGGAATAGATCGGTCTATTGTGCAAGCCGGAAAAAAGCGGCTTGAGCAGGCATTTGAGGCGTGTACGAGGCTTGGACTTAAGCGGATGGTGGTGCATTCCGGATTTCTTCCTATCATGTATTTTGATACTTGGCACATAGAACGATCCGTTGACTTTTGGTCTGAGTATATGCGGAACAAACCTGCGGATTTCAACATATTTATAGAAAATGTATTTGATCCGGATCCGGCGCCACTTGTTGAGATTGTGGAAAAGATAGATGACCCCAGGGTAAAACTGTGCCTTGATGTAGGCCACGCCAATGCGGTGACGCTTGACAAAAGTGTGTACTGCTGGATAAAATCAATGGGTAGGCATATAGGGCATTTCCACCTGCATAATAATGACGGCACCTGTGACAGTCATGATCCCATAGACAAGGGGTCGCTGGATATGGAAAAGTTGCTTGCGTATATGGACGATTACTGCGACAAGGATGCGACCGTCACTGTGGAAAGCCGCCGGACGGGCGATGAGATCAAATGGCTGTTGGATCGGTTGTGAGTAGAGTGTGGCGATGCTTGTCAAATAAGAATAACAAATTGATGTGTGTAAGTTGGAAAAGAGGTTAAAATGAAAATCGAAAAAAGAAGTTTTAAAGTTTTTGCGGCAGTGATGACGATCATGCTTATAGCGGGCGCTCTTGCGGGCTGCGGCGACAAGAAAGCCGATAAAAAGGATGCCACAGGCAAAACAAAAGTGGTCAAGGTCGGCGGGAAATCCATGGATGAGCTCATAAGCACCGTGAGCAAGAGCATCATCGAGAAAAACAAGCCCGAAGACATAGCGCAAGCAGGGCAGGACTGGCTCATATTCGACCTTGCAAAACTCGATTTTTCCAATAAGAAAAAGGCTGTGCCGAAAGACTACTTCAAGGAATACTTTGACGGCGTGCGTGTCAAAGTCAAGACGAAGAAGGGAGTTTTGGATAAAAAGAATTATACGGAAAACATCAAAGTTTCTTTGGCTGCATTGGCAATAGACAAAGAACCTCTGCGCATCGAGGGGCACAACATAGTTTCAAAGGCAGACAATTACAATGCGGTGAGAGGGCAGGGACTTAATGCGGAATTTTATGCGTTGATTCTGAACAGCTATGCAAAGTATGGATTCAAAAACGAAAAAAGATACCTGCAGGATGTTCTGGCTGCCGCTCATAAGGACGGTGGGTTCAGTTACGGAGGAAAGAAGTCCGATGTGGACATGACCGCAATGGCCGTTCAGGCACTTGCGCCGTACTCGCAGGAGAGCAAAAAGGCGGGAAAAGTCGTAAAAAAAGCTCTAAAGTATCTCTCGAAAAAGCAAAACAAAAACGGAGGATACGATACGTGTGAATCAGTCGCGCAGGTCATAATGGCGATAGGGGCGATGCGGTACAATCCTCTTAAAGAGAGCAAATTCATCAAGGGCGGTAAGGATCTTGGGGATGGGCTTATGAGATATGCCACCAAAGACGGATTTTCCCATACCGAGGGAGGCGAAACCGACGCCATGGCAACGGAGCAGTCCCTCAGGGCGCTGGCCGCGATACAACAGGGTATGCAGGGAAGAAGCATTTATGAAAGGTAAATAAATAATCCTTGACAGATGCGCATGCCTCTTGTTAGAATGGAAATGCAATTGAAAATGCGTTTTATGTTCTTCCACGATACGTGGAGGCTAAGAGGGAATCAGGTTTAAATCCTGAGCGGTCCCGCCACTGTGTTTGGGGAGCGACCTGCGATATACCACTGGGAAACCGGGAAGGTGCGGGAAGCGGTGATCCATAAGCCAGGAGACCTGCATAAAATTGTTTTTAATCGGCGGTGAACCGATCGTAAAAACACTGCATCAGCGAATACGGGCTGTGGGCATGCCACAGTCCTTTTTATGGTAGTAAGGGACAGGTTTTGGAAAAACTGTGGAAGCCCCAATTGCTTTTCATTCTTTTTTCATTTTGGGGCAGGACCCGTCACCCTGCTCCATTTTGTTTTGAAAAAATGGATTTTTTGTATGGGTGTCAGGAAAACGGGTGTACATGGTACTTAGGGTAAAGAAGCACAGGCCTACACGGATTTTACGGAAAAAGAAAAAATGAGTAGAGAAGGTATATAAAAATGCAGGATGAATTGTTGAAGAAGAGCGGGAAAAAGAAACGCAGAAAAGTGGCGATATTGCTAATTTTGACGGTGTTTGCCGTCATGGCGGCAGTGACTGTGAAATTGAGAACTGAAAGGGATGTCACGCCGCATCCTGCGGGCAAGGCGGCGGGCAGAGCGACGATATCGATTCAATGCAAGGAGCTTGTAAACGATTTTTCCAAACTGAAAAATAAAAATCTGAAAAAATATATTCCAAAGGATGGAATGATTTTAAAAAAGACGATGATAGATATCAAAAAGGGCACTACCGCCTATGATGTGCTCAAACAGGCCTGCGGAGAAAACGACATAGCCTTTATAAAGGAACAAAAAGTGGGCTATTCAGGAGTGTATATCAAGTCACTGGGGCATCTTGCGGAATTTGATGCAGGCAAAAAGAGCGGATGGATGTACAGCGTCAACGGGAAGCACCCCAATCTGTCCTGCTCGCAATACAAAGTCAAAAACAGGGATAAGATCCTGTGGCATTATGTCGTGGACTACAATAGTAAGAATTAGGCAAGGCAGCACGGGAGATTTATATATACATTCTGAGGTATGAGGGGTGCAAAATTCCACGGTCATGCTTGAGTTTAAGAAGTGATTTTTTTATAATATACTTGACATGTCCACAAAGATCTTGACCTTTGTGGAAACGATTTCTTTTGGTTTAGCTGTTGCCCTATAGAAGCGGAGGATTCCGAAGGTGCCCCCGTAAGAGCGATAGCATGGTTTGAAGACGGAGAACACAGATGAGCTTTGATGATTTGAATCCCAAACAGCGTGAGGCGGTTGAACACATGGACGGGCCGCTTCTGATCCTTGCGGGCGCAGGATCGGGAAAGACAGGAACGATGACCCACAGAATCGCGTATATGCTTGAATGCGGAGTCTCGCCGTTTTCGATCTTGGCGGTGACATTTACAAACAAGGCCGCAAAGGAGATGAAAGTAAGAGTGGAAGATCTGGTGGGCGCAGTGGCAAATGAGATGTGGATAATGACATTCCATTCTTTGTGCCTGCGTATTTTGCGTATTTATCCTGAAATCGTGGGATATGAAAAAAACTTTGTCATATACGATACCGCCGACCAGAAAACTCTGGTAAAAAACATCATCAAGGAAAAGGGGATCAGCGAAAGGGAATTTACTCCTCAGTATCTGCTTTCGGCAATCAGCTCATGCAAGGAAAAGAAAATGACGCCGGAAAAGTATATCGAAACTATGGATGACAACTATAAGACCAAGGCGATTGGCACGGTGTACAAGGAATACTGCGCAAGGATGAAAAAAAACAATGCCATGGATTTTGACGATATACTGCTGAACTGCGTGTTGCTTTTTGAGAAAGATGAAGAGGTTTTGCTTAAATACCAAAATCGCTTCAGGTACATAATGGTGGATGAGTATCAGGACACGAACAGGATACAGTATGAACTCATACATATGCTTGCGGACAGGCATCACAATCTCTGCGTAGTGGGAGACGACGATCAATGCATATACCAGTGGCGTGGCGCGGATATACGGAACATATTGGAGTTTGAGAGAGATTTTAAAGAGGCAAAGATCATCAAACTTGAGCAAAACTATAGATCAAAGGCCAATATTTTGGCGGCGGCGTATTCGGTAATCAAAAATAACAGTAGCAGAAAGTCGAAAAAACTCTGGACAGCGCAGGAAAAAGGCGAAAAAATAAGGTACTTCAGGGCGGATACCGATAAGGAAGAAGCGTCCGCAATAGCAAGACAGATATTCATGATGCAGGAAAAAGGCAGAAAATTCACCGATTTTGCCATACTATACAGGACAAACGCCCAGTCAAGATTGTTTGAGGCGAGTTTGTCAGCGCTCGGGGTGCCCTACAGGGTCTTGTCCGGTATGCGCTATTACGACAGAAAAGAAATCAAGGATATGATTGCTTACATGCGCCTTGTGGTCAACCCGGAAGACGATCTTTCTTTGAACAGGATTATAAACGAACCCAAAAGGGGCATGGGCGAGAAAACCGTGGAAAAAATCAGAGCGTTTGCCGGCGTTCGCAGAGAGGGCATGTTGAAAGCTCTCGATGATGAGGATGTGCGGGAAACGCTTCCGGGCAAAGCCTACGACAAGGTGATAGAACTCGTGGAGTGCCTTAAACTGTGCCGCGACGAACGTGAGAACCTCAGGGTTTCTGATATATATGACAATCTCCTTGTCAAGACGGGGTATTTGAAAGCATTGGAAGAATCTCGTTCGGTTGAAGCCGAGGCACGCATGGAGAACCTCATGGAATTCAAATCGGTAATATACGACTATGAGAACGAGACGGAGAATCCGACGATCGAGGATTTCATGGAAACTTTGACTCTGGCGGCGGAAGTGGATAATTACGATGAAACACAGGATGCCGTGACGCTTATGACCATGCACAGTGCCAAAGGATTGGAATTTCCCGTGGTCTTTCTCCCCGGAATGGAGGACGGACTCTTCCCGGGCAACAAGGCGTTTGATAGCGTTTCCGGAATGGAAGAAGAACGCAGGCTTTGCTATGTAGGCATGACCAGAGCCAAAGAACTTCTGTGTCTTTCAAGTGCAGGAGAACGGATGCGATACGGCAGGACGGAATATACAAGAGAGTCACAGTTTCTCAGAGAGCTTGACAAAACACTGCTGTCGGGGGATGCTGTTTATGAACCGAAGAAATACAGCGCCGGGTACGGAGCGGCATCCGGCCCCGGGGTTTCCACGGGGAGTGTGGACGGATATTCGCAAAAAGCATTCAAACCATATGATTACCTGAAGTATGCGACTGCGGAAACGCAAAAAAGCGTGAACAAAACAAATGTTAGTTTTGACGCCGGCGATAAGGTAAGCCACGCAAAATTTGGAGAGGGTCTTGTGATACAGGCAAACGATCGAATCGTCACGGTCGCCTTTGACAGCGTCGGGATAAAGAAATTGGCAAAAGACGTGGCGCCCATTGAGAAAATCAGGTAAGCGTGGTTGCCATCGGGCATTAAAAAAAGAAATCAAGGAATTCGCCTATGGAAAAAAGAGAAAGAATGAGAAAACTCGTCGCAAGTTTGAACGAGGCGAGCATGGCATACTATCAGAAAGCACGGGAAATAATGTCTGATATGGAATACGACAGGTTGTATGATGAGCTTGCTGCGCTTGAAGAAGACACGGGGATAATATTGGCTTCCAGTCCGACGCAAAAAGTCGGATTTGAGGTTCTGTCGGGGCTTGTCAAAGAGGAGCATGCAAGTAGAATGCTTTCACTCGACAAGACAAAAGACGAAAATTTGCTGGCGAGTTGGCTCGGTGATCAAAAAGGTCTGCTCTCGTGGAAGCTCGACGGTCTGACCATAGTCCTCACGTATGAAAACGGAAAACTTGCAAAGGCGCTCACGCGTGGAGACGGCAATGTCGGCGAAGTGGTGACAAACAATGCGAAAACATTTGTAAACCTACCCGTGACCATTCCGTACAAAGGACGATTGGTTCTTAGGGGAGAGGCTGTAATAACGTATTCGGACTTCAGGAAAATAAACCGGCGCATAGAGGATGTAGATGCAAAGTACAAAAATCCGAGAAACTTATGCAGTGGTTCCGTCAGGCAACTGGATCCGAAAATCACGGCAAGCCGCAATGTTCATTTTCTTGCATTTGCGCTTGTAGAAATCAGAAATGAGCGCTTGACCGGCGCACCGGCGAATGATCCGGGACGTGCCGCAGGGATGGTGACGGCGGCGCAAGAAGAGATGGATGCCGCCTCGCCGGATCTGTCCGAGTTCAAAAACAGCAATGAACAGCGCTTAAAATGGTTGCGCGGGCAGGGATTTGAAGTCGTGGAATACAGAGAGGTCAGCGACAAGACGGTGGCGGAAACCGTACAGTGGTTCCGTGAGAGGGTGGAGAAAAACGATTTTCCGTCGGATGGACTCGTATTGCTGATGGATGACATAGCATACGGGCGCTCGCTCGGGAGTACGGCGAAATTTCCGCGAAATGCAATTGCATTCAAATGGGCGGATCAAGAAGAAGAAACGACTTTGAGAGAAATAGAGTGGAGCGCTTCAAGAACGGGGCTGGTCAACCCGATCGCACTTTTTGATCCCGTGCAGCTTGAAGGAACCACAGTATCGAGGGCATCGCTTCACAATATAAGTATAATGGAGGAACTTGAGCTTGGCATCGGAGATCGTGTGCTGGTATACAAAGCCAACATGATAATCCCTCAGATAGCCAAAAATCTTACAAGAAGTGGCAAAATCACGCTCCCGTCCATCTGTCCCGTTTGCGGTAGAGAGCTTGAGCTACGCGATGAGAATGCGGTAAAAACGCTTCACTGCCAAAATCCGCAATGTCCTGCAAAGCGGATAAAGAGTTTCACACTTTTTGTGTCCGGCAATGCAATGGACATAGAAGGATTGAGCGAGGCGACACTGCAAAAATTCATTTCAATGGGCATAGTGAAAGAATTTGCTGATCTTTTTAGATTGCGGGGTCACAAAGAAGAAATAGTCGGTATGGAAGGCTTCGGGGAAAAATCGTACAGAAATCTGATAGCTTCTGTGGAAAAAGCCGCACACACTTCTGCGGGGAAACTGCTCTATGCTCTCGGAATAGCCGGTATAGGCGCCGCAAACGCCAAACTCATAGCCGATTCATGCGCCGGAAATTGGAAGAAAATAGAGACGCTTAAGAAAGAGGATCTTGTTGTTATAGATGGGATCGGAGATGTGATGGCCGATGCTTTTGTAAAGTATTTTGCCGACCCGGACAATCGGAAAGCGTTGGAATCATTGCTGGAGTTTTTGGACATTGAAGAAAATACGGATGAAAAACAGGACTTTTTCAGCGGGATAACCTTTGTGATAACCGGAACTCTGTCAGGTTACGAAAACAGAGGAGAGTTGAAAGCGGCGATAGAACGGGCAGGCGGCAAGGTGGCGGGCTCTGTAAGCGGCGGCACGGATTATTTGATAAATAACGATCTGAAGTCCACGTCCGGAAAAAACAAGAAAGCAATTGAACTTGGTACGGAGATAATAGACGAGAATACGGTCACAAGGTGGCTTGCCGCCGGAAAGAGACCCATGGGAAAGAAAAAGCGACACACCTGACGTCCAATAATGCGGCAAGAGTATTATCGGATGACAAAAATGCAGTAAGGGTATTATGGAATGAAAAAGTTGAAAATCGGAAAACTGGACAGTGATATTCTGGAAAAACTCGTGTTGGACAGGATTGAATTTAAAAGACCGGAAGTTCGGATCGGTGCGGGCGTGGGAGAAGACTGCGCGGTGATAGATTTTGGGAATTATGATTGCGTGGTTTCGACCGACCCAATCACCGCATCGGTTCGGGATATAGGCAGGCTTTCTATTCATATTTCATGCAACGATATCGCAAGCGACGGGATTCAACCGCTTGGGATAACGCTGGCGGTTATGCTTCCTGAGGGTAGCACTCAGGAGGATTTGACGATGATAATGGATCAGGCGGCACAGGCGGCTAAGGCGGCGCAGGTTCAGATCGTCGGGGGTCATACCGAGGTCACGCCGGCGGTAAAACAACCTGTCATCGTTTCCACAGCCTTGGGTCGTGTATTAGCCGGAAAATCGGCAAATGCCAAGAATATGCGAGAAAACGATCTTATTTTGCTGACAAAAAACGCAGGTCTTGAGGGAACCGGAATAATAGCATCCGATCGCGAAGATGAACTGAAAAACATTTTAAGTCAGCATGAAATCGATCGAGCCAAGAGAATGCTTGAAGATGTGAGCGTTGTCAAGGAGGGTATTATCGCAGGTGAGATAGGAACGTCCGGTATGCACGACGTGACAGAGGGCGGCGTATACGGAGCCGTATGGGAAATGTGCAAACTGGCATCAATGGGCGCCGAAATTCATAGGGAAAAAATCTTTATCGACCCCGTGACTGAAAAAATAGCGGATCACTTTGAAATAAACCCAATGCGCTTGATATCCAGCGGTTGCATGCTTATAGTCGCCGGAAGAAAACAGGCGGTCTCCATAATTTCAAAATGCAAGAAGGAAGGGATCAGGGTTTCGGTGATAGGGGAAGTCCGTGCGAAAGAAAACGGGGTAAAGGTTCTTTCGGAAAAGGGCGAGTTGTCGGAGATCGCACCGCCCGAGGCGGATGAGTTGTATAAGGTCATATGAGCATGAAAAAAAGCAAGAGCGGCTTAAAAAACAATGGTGCGTTAGAAAACAATGCTGTCTGCAGCCATACGGCGTATGGTTTAAAGGATTTCAATCTGACACATGTGTTTGAGTGCGGGCAGTGTTTTCGCAATCGAAAACTTGCTGAAAATGAGTATCTGGTTGCGGCATCGGACAGGATCGTGACCATGCGGATCCAAAGACCGGAGGAAAGCGGGAGATGTGAGAGTGCCGAAACTCATGTGAACTTGGAAATCTCACCGTGCACGGCCGAGGAGTTTGAGGGCTTCTGGAAGAAGTATCTCGACCTTGACAGGGATTACGGCGCGATAAAAAAACGCCTTTGCAAAGATGATGAGGTAATGAGGGAGGCGGTGCATTACGGTTATGGGATACGGATTCTCGGACAGGATCTTTGGGAGACGATAATTTCCTTTATCATTTCCCAGAACAACAATATTCCAAGGATCAAAGGATGCATAGAAAGGCTTTGCGAACTTGCTGGAAAGAGGCTTGACTCTAAACTTCCGCACATTGATTTTGAGGGTGGAACGGATTTGCGCCCTTATGCGTTCCCGACCGCAGAGGAGATTGCCGGATTGACGCTCGAGGACCTTTCGGGCGTAAGGCTCGGATACAGAGCAAAATACATACTGTCGGTATCGCAGGCAATCATGGAAAACGGTCTGCCGGAATCGGAAGAAGAACTGCTGAAACTTATGGGAGTAGGGCCGAAAGTGGCAAATTGTATCCTTTTATTCGGAATGGCGAAGTATAAAAGCTTTCCGATAGATGTTTGGGTGAAAAAGGTGATGCACGAGCTGTATGGATTGAGACAGGGCGATATGCAAGAAATGAAGAGCTTTGCCGCTGAGCACTTCGGAAATCTCGGGGGATTTGCACAGCAATACCTGTTTTTCTATATGCGTGACAAAGAAAGCACAGCCCCACAAGGAAAGTAACCCCCTGGCAATGTGTACTTTTGATGAAAAATGAAAATTGTGCTTGACATCCATTCTTACAAGTAGTACATTATACACAGTGGTTAGCACTCATAACGGATGAGTGCTAATAATAAACAAAAAGATGAGACGATATGGAGGTATTTATAATGAGTTTTGGTATCAAACCGCTTGGAAACAGAGTTGCATTGAAAAAGCTTGAGGCAGAGGAAAAGACATCGGGTGGAATCATTCTTACAAGTTCCGCAAAGGAAGCGCCGCAGGTTGCTGAAGTCGTTGCGGCAGGCCCGGGAAGCAAGGATGAGCCGATGGAGCTTAAAGTGGGGGACAAAGTTGTGTTTTCCAAGTATGCCGGAACGGACATCAAGTTTGAGGGCGAAGAATACACGATTATGAGCCAAGATGATATTCTGGCTATTGTAGAGTAAACAAAGGGGAGATGATAAAATGGCAAAAGATTTATTTTATGGAGAAGACGCTAGAAGAAAACTGCAGGCGGGTGTAGATAAGCTTGCGGATACGGTAAAGATAACGCTGGGACCCAAGGGCAGAAATGTTCTTATCGAAAAATCTTTCGGATCACCGCTGATAACCAACGACGGTGTTACAATTGCGAGAGAAATCGAGCTGGAGGATTCCGTTGAAAACATGGGCGCGCAGCTTGTCAAGGAAGTTGCTACCAAGACAAACGATGTTGCAGGAGACGGAACGACCACGGCGACCCTTCTTGCGCAGGCGATTATAAGGGAAGGCTTTAAAAATTTGGCGGCAGGCGCAAATCCGATGATATTGAAACGCGGAATCAGTGGCGCGGTCGACGTTGCCGTTGAAGAAATAAGAAAGAATTCCAAACCGGTCGAGACCAAAGAGAGCATTTCTCAGGTTGCCGCAGTTTCAGCCGCCGACGACACGATAGGTGAGTTGATTGCTGAAGCGATGGAGAAAGTTGGCAAGGACGGAGTCATCACGGTTGAAGAGTCCAAATCACTGGGAACCACGCTTGATGTAGTAGAGGGAATGCAGTTTGACAGAGGATATCTGTCGCCGTATATGGTAAGCGATGCCGATAAGATGGAGGCGGTTTTGGAGAATCCGTACATACTTCTTACGGACAAGAAGATAAATAACATTCAGGATCTTCTTCCGCTCCTTGAGCAGATCGTAAAACAGGGAAGAAAACTTCTTATTGTTGCAGAAGATGTTGAGGGTGAAGCGCTTGCGACACTGGTTGTGAACAAACTGCGCGGAACTATAGATGCAGTGGCTGTCAAGTCTCCGGGATTCGGCGACAGGAGAAAAGCCATGATGGAGGATATCGCAGCCCTTACAGGCGGTACGGTTATAAGCGAAGAAGTAGGATACGATCTGAAAGAAGCTACTATAGATCTGCTTGGACAGGCGGGAACGGTGAAAGTTGACAAGGATAATACCACCATCGTAAACGGTTCGGGAGAAAAATCCGATATCGAAGCGAGGATCAACTCCATAAAGAATCAGATCGAGGAGACCGAATCGGAATTTGACAAGGAGAAACTTCAGGAAAGACTTGCAAAGCTCTCGGGCGGTGTTGCCGTTATCAAAGTGGGTGCAGCGACCGAAACAGAGCTGAAAGAGAGGAAACTCAGAATCGAGGATGCGCTCAATGCGACCAAAGCCGCAGTTGAAGAGGGTATCGTTTCAGGCGGTGGAGTTTCCCTTTGCGGAGCGATCCCTGCGGTTGAAAAGTATGTAAATACTCTTGAAGGTGATGAAAAAACGGGCGCAGCGATCATCGTGAGAGCTTTGGAAGAACCGGTAAGGCAGATCGCCGAAAATGCGGGTCACGAAGGAAGCGTTGTGGTTTCCGAGGTCAAAAAGCAGAAAGCCGGATACGGTTTCGATGTTAAATCAGAGAAGTATGTGGATATGATAGCCGAGGGTATCGTTGACCCTGCAAAGGTTACAAGATCTGCAATTCAGAATGCGGCATCTGCGTCGGCTATGCTCCTGACCACGGAAGTCGGAATCGTGGACATCAAGGAGGAAAACCCATCCATGCCTGCAGCAATGCCGGGCGGCGGAATGGGAGGCATGGGCGGAATGATGTAATTCCGAACATGCATACATACCATCCCGAACATGAGTACATATCATCATGTGTCGCTGTCGGCGGAAGAACGGGTACGATGCAATTCCGGGCGTTGCGTATATAGCATAAGCCGGGCAAAGCCTATAATATTTTAAAATATTTGATTTAGAAGATTGACGGCGAACCGTTTACAGAGAGAACACCCTGAAACGGTTCGCCGTTTACTTTTCGGAGACATGCAGGCTGCGCATAATCGCGTAAAATAATTATGGAGTTTTACCATCGGGATAATTTTTATGTGCTCGTTACTGAAGTTCTTGTAAAACGCGGACATGGGCATTAGGCTTTTCCGCAGGAGCAGCATGCAATCACCGCCGGAAACGCGCAAGGAAATTGAAGTGTGGCGGGCGTGCTGTTTGAGGGCATGTTGAAGTGGTGATGCCCGAGTTCACGCCGCCACTCAATTTCCGCAAGTGAGGCGTGCGATTGCCTGCGACGAGGAGTTGCCGGATGCCCATGTCCGCATTTTACAGGGAAGTCTGAAATCCGTTCACGTATAATGACGGGGAAAAACTCCGCAAAGACTTGACACCGACATGTGGGTTGCGGGCATGTTGAAATTGAAAATCGGTTAAAAATGTATTAGAATGGTATGCACAGGACAGAAATCGAAAATCAGTATGGAGATTTGTATGGACAAGATAATTTTAGACAGGCAAATGCATCTTTACCGTGCGGAGGCGCGGGATATGTTGCGGGGAAACTGGACGCGCGTGTATGTGGGAATAGCGCTCGCGGCATTGTTTTCAGGAATGATGGTACTTTTTTTCACGGACTGCGTGCCGTTTGGAAAAGTGAGCCGTATAGGATCTTTGGGTATTGCCGAGAGAAACGGATATGGAAATTTTATGGATCTTGTGATGTTCAGGATCAACGGTAATTCGACCATACCTTCGGCAGAAAGACCGTTTTCGACAATTGCAATGTTTTACAGCATTTTTATATCCGATGTTTTCCTGTTTGGGGTTGCATCGTTTATGTTGAATTTTACAAGGAAAAAAGATATAAACCCGGCATATGTTTTCAGCGGATTCGAATATTACTTCAAGTGTTTTTTGCTTGCGTTGCTTCAGGGGATTCTCATCGCATTGTGGACATTGCTGCTTGTAATACCGGGGATTGTGAAATCAATGGCATACAGTCAGTCGTACTATATACTCGCTGAAAATCCGGAAAAGGGAGTTTTACAGTGCATTACCGAAAGCAGAATCAGAATGTACGGAAATAAATGGGAGTACTTTCTGTTAAACATAAGTTTTCTGGGATGGAACATACTGGCGAGCATTCCGATGTCCATAGGATTTTTCTATTTTGATCCAAGACCGGGAACCGTAAATGAATTTTTAGTGGTTTTGATTGCATCGCTGCCTGTGTATGTTGCTATGACGTATTCGCAGACCGCAAAGACGGTATTTTACAATCTGCTTACAGGATACACCAAGCAGGGCTATACTGAAATGCCAAAGAGCGCGACGGAGCCACAAGAGACCCCGCAGGAGGAAAAGAGCGCACCGGGATCGCAAGAAACTGAGCAGGAGGAAAAGAGCGCACCTAAAGATGAAAATGGTGATCCGGGGACTGGAATTTAGCGGAGTTTAGGTATATAATGATCGGAAGAAGAAACGTGCCCGACCGATTGAGGAAGGTGCATGCACATGCTACGGCTCTTTTGTGAATCGGGTTCGTAACCGGAGTTATTCAGGGGCTTGTAACCTGAGTTTTTAGGGATGCAGAGAGGAGGAGGTTATGAAGTCATTGGTAACGGTCAGCAGGGAATACGGCAGCGGCGGAAGAATCATAGGAGCCAAGATCGCCGAGAGATTGGGAGTTCCGATCTATGACAAGGAACTCATAGATTTGGCTGCGGAAAAGAGCGGTCTGTCGAGGGAGATTGTAGAATCGGCGGAGATTAAGGCAAAGAGCGGTTTTACGTACTCGCTTTCTTCGGCAATCAACCTTGGGCCGGGGATCGCATACGAGAACTATTCGATCAATGAAACGCTTTTCAACACCCAGTTTGAGGTGGTGGAGCAAATCGGGAAACTTGGAGAGGGGGTTATAGTCGGAAGATGCGCGGACTATATACTTAAGGACATACCGAATGTCACCAACATATTCGTATACGGGGAGTTGGACGACAGAATAAAGCGATGTGTCGAGCTCTACGGGGATGATCCTGCGGGTGTCGAAAAGAAGATAGCCACCTATGACAAAGCGCGCGCAAATTACTACAGCTATCACACATGCCAAAAGTGGGGGGATTACAGAAACTATAACCTCATGATAGACAGCAGCTACATGGGTGAAGACGAAATTGCGGATCTGGTAGTACAGTTCGTAAAGACAAGGAGAATAAAATGAGTAGAATGTGCAAAAACAAGGCGGATAACGGAAGAAAAAAATGTTCAAAGGCCAAAAAGGTCGCTTTCTCTGTTCTGGGCATAGGTCTGGTTACGGGAGCGGCGGTTGTTTTGGGACTGAATCAAGTTATGAAAAAGATATTCGTAAATGAAGACTGGCCGGATGAGGAATGGTCTGGGGATGACTGGGCCGAGGAGGAACTTGAATAGAGTATGAGTTTTCTCAGAGAAAAAGGTTTGGGCCTTGTGCTTTGTCTTGTGATTACGATGCCTGCATGGTTTCTGGGACAACGTTTTCCGATCGTGGGCGGACCGATATTCGGTATACTGCTGGGCATGTTTTTGTGCCTTACGATAAAAGATAAAAGCGTGTTTGCGCAAGGTATAAGCTTTACATCCAAGAAGATTCTACAGAGCGCCGTGGTGCTTTTGGGGTTCGGTCTTAATTTGCGTGCGATCGCAAAGACGGGATTGCAGTCGCTTCCGATCATAATCTCTACTATCACCATATCTTTGCTGGTTGCGTGGATACTGCATAGAGCGATGAAGGTGGACAAGGACATATCCACACTCATCGGGGTCGGCTCGTCGATTTGCGGCGGTTCTGCGGTTGCTGCGACGGCAGGAGTCATAAAAGCCGGAGATGAGGATATTTCGGGAGCCATATCGGTAATTTTCTTTTTTAACGTAATTGCGGCTCTTATATTCCCGCAGCTTGGCCATCTGGTTGGATTCAGCACAGCCTCGGGAGATGCTTTCGGTATTTTTTCGGGAACCGCAGTGAACGATACCTCATCGGTTACTGCTGCCGCGGCAACGTGGGATGCGATGTGGAATTTGGGAAATGCTACTTTGGATAAAGCTGTCACGGTAAAGTTGACAAGGACTCTTGCTATAATACCGATAACCCTTGCGATTGCGTATATGAGAAGCAGGGGAAGCGATGAGTATGCAGAGAGCCGGGGAGAGTTTGAGAACAAAGCCGCAAAGCGTCGGATTGAGTCGAAAAACAGACACGCAGAGAGTTGGGTCGAGTCGAAAAATAACCCTGCAAAGCGCCGGGTTTCCGTGAAAAAGATCTTCCCAACGTTCATTTTGTATTTCGTTTTGGCATCGATTATAACCACTGTTGCGGGCGGACTTGGGGCTTCGGAAGAAATTTTTGCCCCGCTCAAGACTCTCAGCAAATTCTGCATAGTGATGGCGATGGCGGCGGTCGGACTGAACACGAACATTATCGACTTGGTGAAAAACAGCGGAAAACCTATTTTCATGGGTCTTTGTTGCTGGGTCGCCATAACCTGCGTCAGTATTTTGATGCAGAAAGTTATGGGGATCTGGTGATTTACATGCATCGTGATTCCGGGATCTGGCGGCGGCATGAGGCTATAGGAAAAGTTGCCGTAGAATAGATATCCGGTGAGCACAGTGTAACCGGTTCAGTGCATATCCTTTACAGGCAAATTACCATAAAAATCCAATCCAAAGTCCCCTAGGTAAAAGTTCATTGAAATTTCAACGGACTTTTTTCTTTGCTCGGATTTTGAAAAAACGCACAAGGGCAAACCTCTGTAACTCGCATGACAAAAGGCTTAGAGAAGTTGCAATGTACATCAAAAAAAACAAAAATAATGCAATTTCCCTGTTGACGGAGGGCTTTTTCTGATGTTAATATCCATGTATACAAGATACAAATTTATGCGATTCGCCACATCTTTCCGCACGTCTTTTTTGAACCGTGAGAAGTCTTGGTGGGCGCATATCACAAGTAGGATACACATTATAAAATGCCGGCGGTGTGGCGCAGGCAGTGTGCCGGCAATGTATTGTAAAATGATTTATTTGGAGGGATTGAAATGAAAAAAGCTTGGGAAGGTTTTAAAGAAGGACTTTGGCAGGAAACGATTTATGTGGATGATTTTATCAACTTGAATTATCATCAGTATAATGGAGAGAGTGACTTTCTTGCAGGTCCTACGGAAAGGACGACCGAATGCAACGAAAAGGTCAAGGATCTGCTCGTGCAGGAGAGAAAGAACGGCGGGACGCTCAAGGTCGATGCGAGCAAGATTATGCGTATCAACACTTACAAGCCGGGATATATCATCAAAGGTAAAGATATAATCGTGGGACTGCAGACGGACGAACCTTTGAAACGCGGGATTTGCCCGTTCGGCGGAATCAAGATGGTGCGCTCGGAAGTTGCGGAATACAACGAGAAACTTCCGGAAAATATCGAGTATCTCTTCAAATACATGACCTCTCACAATGACGGGGTATTTAAGGCGTATTCGCCGGAGATGAGAAAGGCGAGACACCTCGGATTCATTACGGGACTTCCCGATGCGTACGGCAGAGGAAGAATCATAGGAGATTACAGAAGAGCCGCCCTCTATGGCATAGATTATCTGATCGAGGAGAAACAGAAAGATCATGATGAAATCACTTCGAGAGAAGAGATGACGGAAGAAAACGTCAGACTTGCCGAGGAGGTTTGGAACCAGATCGCCGCGCTTAAGGAAATCAAGGAAATGGCGAAAGGGTACGGATTTGATATCTCCGAACCTGCAACCGACGTTAAGGAAGCGATCCAGTGGACTTACTTTGCGTACCTTGCGGGCATAAAGGAAGAAAACGGCGCGGCCATGTCGCTTGGCAGAACCGCGACATTCCTCGATGTCTATGCGGAAAGGGATCTGGAATCGGGCAAATATACGGAAGAAGAGATACAGGAATTTGTAGATGACTTTATCCTGAAACTGAGGGTGGCAAGACATCTGAGAACGACCGAATACAACGAACTGTTCGGAGGAGATCCGATGTGGATCACCGAGGGTCTTGGCGGAATCGGAGCTGACGGAAGACACAGGGTGACCAAGATGACATACCGTTATCTCAACACGCTTTACAACCTCGGACCTGCGCCGGAACCTAACCTGACCGTACTTTGGTCCGAGAAACTTCCTGACCCGTTCAAGAGATTCTGCGCACAGGTTTCCATAGATACGGATTCCATCCAGTATGAGAACGACGACAAGATGAGACCTAATTACGGGGACGACTATTCCATAGCCTGCTGTGTGTCGGCTATCCAGATGGGCGAGCAGATGCAGTTCTTTGGAGCGCGTTGCAACTTGGCAAAGTGCCTGCTTCTTGCGATCAACGGCGGTATAGATGAAAGAACCGGCGAGCATCTGGGTCCGCAGATGGAACCTATGGGCGACGGACCGTTGGACTTCGACGAGGTTTGGAGAAGATACAACATTTATCTGGAATGGCTGATGGGCGTCTATGCGCGCATCATGAATATAATCCACTTCATGCACGATAAGTATGATTATGAGAGATCGCAGATGGCGTTCCTCGACTCGGAGGTGAAGAGACTGATGGCGTTCGGCGTTGCGGGATTCTCCGTTGCGGCGGATTCATTGTCCGCCATCAAATACGCCAAGGTTACTCCTATACGCGACGAAAACGGAATAATCGTGGATTACAAGACTGAGGGCGACTTCCCTAAGTATGGCAACGACGATGACAGAGTCGATGACATTGCGGTTGCCATTTCGGAAAAGTCCATAAATGAACTCAGAAAGCACAAGGCGTACAGAGATGCGGTCACAACGCTGTCCGTTCTGACGATCACATCAAACGTGATGTACGGCAAAAAAACAGGTAACACGCCGGACGGAAGAAGAGCGATGACGCCTTTTGCACCGGGAGCAAACCCTATGCATCAGAGAGATACGCACGGTGCGGTTGCTTCCCTCAACTCGGTCGCAAAGATAGACTGGGAAACTTGTCAGGACGGAATCTCAAACACGTTCAGCATAGTGCCTGATTCTCTCGGAAAGGATCATGAGCAGAGAGTCGACAACCTCGTCACACTGCTCGGAGGATACTTCGGTCAGGGCGCGCATCACTTGAATGTAAATGTTTTGAACAGGGACACGCTCATTGATGCTTATCATAATCCGGACAAGTATCCGAGCCTCACGATCCGCGTATCGGGATATGCGGTAAGGTTCAATGCCCTGTCGAAGGCTCACCAGAAAGAGGTTATCGAGAGAACCTTCCATCAGGCGATTTAGGAGAAAGCGGCTATGGCGACAGGGAGATTGCATTCTGTCGAAACTTTCGGTGCTTTGGACGGCCCGGGAATAAGGACGGTGTTTTTTATGCAGGGCTGCCCGGCAAGGTGCATGTACTGCCATAATCCCGATACATGGGAAGAAGAGGCGGGAGAGCAGGTTACGGTCGGCGAGGTGATCAGCAGAGCGCGCAGGGGCAGACCGTACTACGGAGAAAATGGAGGAGTTACATTCTCCGGCGGCGAACCGCTTCTGCAGGCTGATTTTCTCATAGAAGCCATGGACGCCCTCAGAAAAGACGGGATAAACTCGGCGATAGACACCAGCGGCACGTATTTTGACGAGAAATCGGAAGAAGTGATTTCTCATTGCGATATGGTGCTTCTGGATATAAAGCACATAGACCCGAGCAGATTTAAGGAACTTACGGGCAGAGAGCAGGGGACGCTTTCCCTGCTCATAGATGCCGTGAACCGTCAGGAAAAACCGGTCTGGATAAGGCAGGTTATAGTTCCGGGGTTCAACGACGATGAAGAGTATATAAGAGAACTCAACAAATTTCTGAAGCGTATAAAGTACATCAGGAAGATAGAATTGCTGGGATATCACAATATGGCAGAACCCAAGTACGATAAACTGGGAATCAAATATCGTCTTAAAGGAGTCAAGCCGATGGATTCGGACTCTCTTAAAAAACTCAGTGATTTGACGGAAATTGAATAAGGCAAAATCGAATTTTAAGAAACGGGCGTTTGCAGCGTGCGAAATGTCCAACGCAGGGGTTGGCGTTCGTGGCGTGCGATGTGTATATCGTAGGGATTGATGTTTATAGCGTGTGGAACACGCATTGATTGAATCGGCATTTGCGTTTGAGAGCAGGTGCCGGTTTTTGCGTGCAGTTCACGCCCGCCGTCGGTTCATCGCATTATCTTGACAAACACAATATGCGGCAGTATTATTTTTATAGGAAATGGTGCAAGTTTATTGAAGCCGCTATTCTACATACCGCGATGAGGAGGAAAGAAACATGAAAAAGTATTTCTATAAAGCGTTGAAGTGGGAATTGCCGTCATTTCTGATCATAGTGGTTATGGCCGTTGCTGTCGATTTTGCTACAAGCGCAACGATAGGACGACTCACGTTACATTGGGCTAAACTATATTTGTTTTTAACACCCGTGGTGTTGCCCTTGCACGCTTTGTTGCTGCGCTGGGGGGACAAGAAGGATGAGTAGGCGGCCGGAATGCGGTTACTGCTCACGTGTTGACTCGAGGATAAAGAGTCGGTTACATATACTGAACGAGTAAGCAGGAAATCGCCGGATATTTGATTCGACAGCTGGGCATCTATGCTACCCTAAAGCGGCGCTGAATTAAAAAAAATATCGTGAGCTGTTATATCTTGAAAATTTGTGGTATTATATACGCAATAGAAAGCATGCGTTTTAGGTATGCCGGTTAAGATAAGTAAATTAATAGTATAAGCAAGAAAGGAGGGAGGATTCTAAAGCAGGAGTCTGAGAGTGGCTGACAATAAGCATCGTGATATGATGCCAAATCAGAAATAGTTGAAATAAGAACTGCTGTTTTGGGATTCGGAAGTGATATGTCAGGTTTATTGATGAAAACCGTAGGGTTTATAGACGAAAATGTCTTGTCGCTTTATACGGTGTTGCTTGCGCTGTGTGCTGTGTCGGCAATAGGCATGTGGGGAACGTTCCGCAAAATGAATATCTCTTCTGTGAGAGCCGTAATACCGTTTGACAATGTCAACTGCCTGTTTGAACTCTGCTGGAAGCACAGTATGTTCAATATATGGTTGACGGTGGTTTTAACAGAATCTCTGATTTTCATTTTGTCGCTTGTATCATACGGTTCGAATGCCGATGCTGCTGTACGTATGTTTACGGTGTTCATGGCGCTTGCTATGGTGAATTTGGTAATACACTCTGTTCTGTACTACAAAGTAGGGAAGAGCTTTGGAAAGAGTGTACCTTTCAGGATCGGTCTGATTGTGCTCACACCGTTCTTTATGTCCATACTCGGATGGGGTGAAAGCAGATATTTGTTACCGCCTCACGGAAAAGAAGAATGCTACATTTAACGAGAACAGGCGGATATGTACAAAAGCAGTGACATCCTGTAAGTTCAATGCACGAGTTTTGTCAAAATGATCCTTTGGAGTGTTTTGAATGTGTGGTAAAGCGCTTTTTACTGCTGAAGATTTGTAATTAAAGGGTTTGAGAAGGCGAATATGCTTTCTCGGACCTTTTTCTTTGATGAACGCTCTCCATGCCCCCGTTCAAGGCTTGAGGAACGGGGGCTTTTGTGATACCATGTTAGGCGTTAACGACCCCGCGTCTCGGGCGGGACTTGAGGAAAGGAATTAGGGGAATTACATTATGGCAGATACAAAGACAAGCAAAGGAACGTATTACATTACCACGCCGATATATTATCCGAGTGCCAACCTGCACATAGGACACACGTATTGCACCGTAATGGCGGACGCCATGGCAAGGTTCAAGAGACTTTCGGGCTACGATGTTCACTTCCTGACGGGAACAGATGAGCACGGACTTAAGATAAAGCAGATTGCCGACAAGGAGGGCGTATCGCCTCAGGAATATGTCGATAAAGTGGTTTCGGGGATAAAAGAACTCTGGGGCACCATGGAAATCTCCTACGACGATTTTATCAGAACCACGGAAGAAAGACATGTGAGCCGCGTTCAAGAGATTTTCAATAAAATGAACGCCAAGGGGGACATATATAAGGGCAAATACGAGGGCTGGTACTGTACGCCGTGCGAGTCGTTCTGGACGGAGAGTCAGCTCGAAGACGGACGCTGCCCGGACTGCGGAAGACCTGTTCAGAAAGCGCAGGAGGATGCGTATTTTTTCCGCATGTCAAAATACCGGGACAGGATTTTACAGCTTTTTGAGGAAAATCCCGATTTTTTAAAACCGGATACGAGAAGAAATGAGATGACCGAGTTTGTTAAGCAGGGACTTGAGGATCTATGCATATCCAGATCGAGTTTCGATTGGGGGATACGTGTACCTGTAGATCCGGGTCACGTCATATATGTATGGCTTGACGCGCTCACAAACTACATCACCGCGTTGGGGTACCCGGACTCGCCGCAGGAGTTTGACAGATACTGGCCTGCGGATGTGCACCTGGTCGGAAAGGAAATCGTAAGGTTCCACTCCATAATCTGGCCCGCGATCCTGATGTCGCTCGACTTGCCGCTTCCAAAGCAGGTGCTGGGGCACGGCTGGCTTTTGATAGACGGAGGCAAGATGAGCAAATCAAAGGGGAACGTTGTGGATCCTGTCGTTCTCATAGAAAGATACGGGATAGACGCGCTCAAGTACTTTTTGCTCAGAGAGTACACGTTCGGTCAGGACGGAGTATTTACCAATGAGGTGATGCTGAAGAGGATGAACTTCGATCTGGCGAACGATCTCGGCAATCTGGTTTCAAGGACTACCGCCATGATAGAAAAATACTGCGGAGGAATCATTCCGCCTGCGGTTTACGAAGACGATACGGACATTGATCTGAAAAAAATCGCAACCTCAGCCGGCTCCGAGGTGGAAAAACACATGAATGAGTTTGCATTTAACAACGCGCTTGAGAGCATATGGATCCTTGTGCGCCGGGCAAACAAATATATAGATGAAAAAACGCCTTGGATACTGGCAAAAGATGAACCCCGCAGGGGAGAATTGAATACTTGCCTTCACAATCTGGCGGAGACGATACGCATAATTTCGATTCTGATCTATCCGTACATGCACAGTACCACGGAAGAAATCCGCAGGCAGTTTGGCATAGCCGGCGAGGTGAAGTGGGAAGATGCATTTGAATTTGATAAACTCGACGCAAACAAGGTGTGCAGGGGGGATGCGCTTTTCCCGAGGCTCGATATCGAAAAGGAACTCAAGGAACTTGAAGCACTTTAGTATTCGGGAAAGGCTCTCGCGTATTGTCCCGTGTATTGTAATATGTAATATTGAATAGGGAGTAGGAAACAAACGTGTTATGGAAAAAATATTATTTGACGCGCATGCTCATATAAATGAAGAGTCTTTTTCCGAAAAGGATAGGGAAGAACTTGCAAGAAAAATAGAGGCTTCGCAGGTCGCGTACGTGATGGATGCCGGGGCGAATTTGAAGTCGTCCGGGCAGGCGGTGCGGGATGCGGCGAAGTATCCGTGGTGCTATGCCGTGGTGGGCGTTCACCCGCACGACAGCAAGGAACTTGATGAGGGCGGTTTGAAGAAACTTGCCGCAATGACTCATGAAAAGAAGGTGTGCGGTATAGGGGAGATAGGGCTGGACTTCCACTATGACCACTCGGACAGAGATGTGCAGAGATATTGGTTCAGACGGCAGATACAGCTTGCGAATGAGTTGAAACTGCCGATAGTGATACACTCGAGAGAGGCGGAAGCCGAAACCATGAAGATACTCAAAGAAGAGGGGGCTTTTTCAAAAGAGAGACAGGATTTTTTTCTGCCGAGAAAAGACGCCTCCGGCGCGCAGGTGGGTGATAGCCGCGTGCTGATACACTGTTTTTCGGGAAGCAGGGAAACCGCACGGCAGTACGTTGAACTCGGTGCAACCATTTCTATCTGCGGTCCGGTCACGTTCAAAAACAACAGAAAAACGAGCGAGGTCGCCGCAGACATACCGATAGAGTTTCTGACCGTGGAAACGGATTCTCCTTATCTTGCGCCCGTTCCAAAAAGGGGAAAGCAGAACATGTCGCCGTATGTGGAATACGTGGCGAGGAGAGTGGCCGTGCTGAAAGGGATGAGCTTTGAAGAGGTTGCGAAAAAGACTTGCGAAAATGCAAAGAATTTTTACGGCATCGTTTGATAACTCCGTCGTGATTTCCGTAGACTGACGGTATTTCACCAAGCTGCCGGTATTTCCATAAACTGAATGTCAAAGGCTGCCTCCACGAGATTATCGTGAACGCAGCCCAGACAGGTGGTTGGTTAAAGTGACGAGGAAGTCACTTCACTTACGTATTATAGTCGATATCGGGAGTATGTCAAGGACTTTTATGATTTTTATTATGAAAAAAAATAAAATTTATGACCGGGTAAAAAAAAATGAATATATACGTGACAAACAGCACATTGTTTTGGGACTGTCGGGTGGTCCGGATTCGGTGTGTCTTTTTAGTATTCTGTTGGAACTTTCAGATGAGATGGACCTTTCGATTCACCCGGTTCACGTTAACCACATGATCAGAGGCGAAGCGGCGGAAAACGATATGAGGTATTGCAAGAAGCTTTGCGAAGACAGAGGAATCCGGTGCAGTGTCTTTTCTTTTGACTGCATGGCAACTGCTGAGAAGCTGGGGATTACGACGGAAGAAGCCGGAAGGCTAAAGAGATATGAGTATTTTTCCGATATCGCATGCAAGATATGTCGGACGGGGGTTCCACGCGAACTCATATCGATTGCCACAGCCCACAACGCCGATGACCAGGTGGAAACGATTCTGTTTCGCCTGCTTCGCGGAACGGGGATCGACGGTCTGGCGGGAATGCGGGAAATCAGAACCGATGAACGGGGTTTCACAGTGATAAAACCGCTTTTGGGTGTATGGAAAAAAGACATCGTTGCCTACTGTGAAGAAAAATCACTTAATCCTTGCAGCGATCACACAAACGAGGAACCCGTTTATGATAGGAATAGGATCAGACTCGATTTAATTCCTTATCTGGAAAAGTATAATCCGAACATTTCAGAAGCAATATTGAGACTTGGAAAAGCGGCGCGGGAGGATAGTGACTTTTTGCAGGCTATGGCGCTTCGGACCGACGCGCCGACCGACGCCGGAGATTCGGTGGTATCCGACGGGATGAGCGACACTGCAGATATGTCCGTTCAGGATGTGCCGGGAAATGCGGTAGTCGCTACAAAACCGTATGAAATATCCTGCGAAAACATATTTGACGATCCACCGGCGATTTGGAAGAGACGGGTTGTCGGAATCCTCAAGAGACTGGGGCTTTCCGAAGATCTGCAGTCAAGCCATTTCGCCGAGATGAAAAAACTTGCAAAGAGTCACAGCCCCTCGGCATCGGTGAATCTTCCGAGAGGATATGCGGTAAGGAAATCCTATGAGCAGATCATATTTTCGCGGCCGGGCAAGCCTGCCGAAAAAATTCCGAAAATGTCGTGCGCAAGCGTGGAGAGAAAGAGGCTCGCTCAGAAGCGTGGGGATATGCACCAAAGAGGGAGAATTCGGGGAGATGCGGCAAAAAACGGTATGCATGCGGAATTTGATCAAGAGCTGCTTGAGAAAAGATTTGGGAAAGATTTCCGGGATAAGTTGCGCGTGAGGACAAGGGAATCCGGCGATTACATGTTTATCAAGGGCTGCTCGGGCAGAAAAAAAATACAGAATCTGTTCGTGGACGAAAAAATCCCCAGAGAAAATAGGGGTGAAATATACATGGTGGCGATCGGTAGTGAAATACTGTTTATACCGGCATCAAACGAGGTATTCAAGAGGGGAAAGTACAGTGGCGGATATTCCGTTTGCGGAGACACAAAAAAAGTTTTTTGCATTGAAATAGTAAAAGGCGTGTGATAGAATTAACGGGTTAATTTGTGTGTGGGGGTTTGACCACTCACTACAGTTTGGAGGGCTAGATAATTGAAAAGGTTTGCGAAAAATATTACCATCTATATAGTTCTGTTTGCCCTTGTGCTCGTGGGAGCGATGATATATAAGGGCAGTTTGGGGACAAGCAACCAGAAGGTCAAGTACTCGACCATGGTTCAGTATCTTCAGCAGGGGAAGATAAAGGAGATAAACATTGCCGATAACAAGATCACCGGAAAAATTGGAGACGGCAAGTATGTGTACACATATGCCAACAGTGTGATAGATCAGCAGTGGATATTTGAAAAATACATCGTAAAAGGGATTCGTAGCAACAAACTCTCCTACGATCCAAAGGAACCGAGTTCTACCGGGTTCATATTCCAGTTGCTGCCTACCATAATAATGGTTCTGGCACTAGGATTCCTGTTCTACCTTATGATGAATCAGGGTGGAAACGGTAAGGCGTTCCAGTTCGGAAAGAGCAAGGCGAGGATGTATAAAGGTGACGGAAAGATAATCACGTTTGCCGATGTTGCAGGACTCAAAGAGGAGAAAGCCGAACTTGAGGAGGTTGTCGATTTTCTCAAAGATCCGAGAAAGTACAACGAGGTCGGCGCAAGGATCCCCAAGGGGATGCTTTTGGTGGGACCTCCGGGAACCGGAAAAACTTACGTATCACGGGCGACGGCAGGAGAAGCGGGAGTTCCTTTCTTTACGATATCAGGTTCCGATTTTGTGGAAATGTTTGTGGGCGTTGGGGCTTCGCGCGTAAGAGATCTGTTTGAGCAGGCGAAGAAGAATGCGCCATGCATAATATTCATCGATGAGATAGATGCCGTGGGACGAAAGAGAGGAGCAGGTTTAGGCGGCGGAAACGACGAGCGTGAACAGACGCTCAACCAGCTTCTTGTCGAAATGGACGGTTTTGGGGAGAATTCGGGCATAATAATTCTCGCAGCGACAAACAGACCCGACATACTGGATCCGGCGCTTCTCAGACCGGGACGTTTTGACCGCCAGATCGTCATAGGCATCCCGGATGTCAAGGGAAGAGAAGAAATTATAAGGGTTCATGCCAAAGACAAACCTCTGGGTGAGGAAGTTTCTCCCGAGATTTTGGCGCGGAGAACGCCGGGATTTACGCCTGCGGATCTTGAGAACCTGCTGAATGAAGCCGCGCTCATAACCGCAAGAAGAAACGGACGCAAGATCAGGATGGCTGAGATCGAAGAAGCCACGACCAAGGTTATTGCCGGTCCGGCAAAGAAAAGCAGGGTAATAAGCGAGAAAGAGAGAAAACTTACGGCTTATCACGAGGCGGGACATGCGATAGTGATGAGAAGTACTCCGGATGCCGATCCCGTACATCAGATAACCATAATTCCGCGCGGCGCCGCGGGTGGATTCACCATGTCGCTTCCTACGGAAGACAAGACATACGGAACCAAGAAGAAGATGATACATGAGATACAGCATCTGCTTGGAGGCCGTGTCGCAGAAGCCCTGACTTTGGACGATATCAGCACCGGAGCAAGCAACGATATTCAGAGGGCGACCGAAACCGCAAGGGACATGGTGACAAAGTATGGATTCAGTGATGCCATAGGACCGGTGAATTACAACGATTCAAGCGATGTTTTCCTTGGCCGTGATTACGGTAAGACCAAATCGTATTCAGAGGGCGTTGCAGCGGAGATTGACAAGGAAGTCAAGAAGATAATACAGAATGCGTATGCGGAGACTGAGAAAATCCTTACGGAAAATATGGATAAACTGGAAGTCGTCGCACAGGCGCTGATGAAGGTGGAAACTCTCGATGGAGAACAATTTGAAGCTCTCTACACGGGTAAGATCGATGCGGACGGCATAGAAAGACAAGTTCGCGACAAAGAAGATGAAATACGCAGGCAGAATGCCAAAGAAGCGGAGGAGAGCAAGCGCATACGCGAAGAAGAAGAAAGACGCATGCAGGAGGAGCTCGCCAAATACGATACCGACTATATGAACGAGGAGAGCGATAGGGCTGAGACGATAACCATCAGCATACCTAAGAGGTTTATGGATGAATCCGGTTCGGAGACCGACGAAAAAAAGGATCATTCCGATTCGGACACGGAAGAGTAAGAGGAAGGATCCAAAAACGCAGACGACAGATAAGACGCGGAAAGCTTGATTAAGTGGCGATTGACCTACAGCATAAGGAAAGTTGGTGATGACCATGAAAGTTACAGTTAATGATTGTCTAAGCTTGGACTCTCTAACTCCGAGCATACTTGCCGCCGGCAGAAAAAATATAGAAAACAGGGTGAGATCCGTTTCCGTTTTGGATGTATGTGACGTAGTTTCTGTGGAAAAGCTGAAAGATCTGAACGAACAATTGTTGTTGACATCCTTTGCCGGGGTGGTTGATACCGCCGAGAAGTGCAGAATCGTGGAGAGCATTTCGCGCAAAGGCGCATCGGGTCTGATAGTGTTTCATCTCCGAAACGGACTCACATCCTTGGAGAAACCGCTTATTGAAAGTGCCGAGAAGAATGGACTTCCGCTTGTTGCCATTCCGGGGACAAACTCCTCGGGATATGCGGATGTGATTGAGCAGGTGGTCGACAAAATTCTGTACGGCAGCAATTTCAAAAACGGTTTGATAAACAATACGATATATCATCTTTTGGATTTTGAGAGGCACAGCAGTTTTCAGAGTGCGCTGAGAGAGGCTGCCGTAAGCAATGAATTTCAGCTTGTGCTGCTGTCTCCGGATTTTAATCCCATATTGACCGTGGAAACGCGCCAGAAAACCACTATCGCAGATGCGATCAGGATGGGTAAGGAAAGAGATGTCGATAAGTCGAGCGTATACACGTTTATCGATGTCAACGGGGTGCTGACATACTGGGGATCTATAAAAATCGGAGATGAAAAGTATTTCTTGTTTCTGGTGGACAACGAGGATAATTATTCGGCGGGCGAGATCACAAAACTTGCCGAGATCATTGAACTTGCGATGGGTATGTGGAAGTATACCCCAGAACGTGATGTGAAAGCCGAATTTGTAAAAGCTCTCATACGTTCCAAAAAGAGCCTTGCGTATTCGCTCAAGGATGAAATGGAGCTGATCGGCGAGAACATCATGAGCGTATTTTATTACAAGGGTATAGAAACAGCCAAGAGCAATTCCATAATCTTGGATTTCGAGCGGAAAGAAAATGTTGAAGTCATCAGAATTGCCGAAGACGGCGAGTCATACGGCGTGGTTGTTAAAAAGGGGGATTTGCCCACGGATGAAACCTTTACGGAAAAAGCCGCAGTTCTCAAGATGTATGAGAATCTGAAAGAAGACAATAAGGCGCTGAGAATTTTTCACGTAACAGGCATAAACGGAATAGAGGGCGCGGCGGATGCGTTTCACCTTATAGCGGAAACGTGGAACTTCGTTGAGAGTGTATTCCCGTATAAGAGGGTGTTCACCAAGTATGAGCTTTCACTTGCTTCCAACTGCGTAAATATACAGATACAGAACAGTTATTTGAAGAAAACTTATATGGAGCTTTTGGAACCCTTCAAACGTGAAATGGGTGAAAACAAAGCAAAGCAGCTTCTTGAAACATTGGAAACCTTCGTTTTGGATGCAGGTATGAACAGCGGAAAAACCAGTGTTTTCATGGGAATACACACCAATACGGTTCAGTACAGACTAAAGAGAATAAATGATGTCCTCGGTGCGGAAATGACGGGAAACAGAGTTATACCCGGTTTGACCATCGCACTTGCGCTCAAACGCCTTGAGCCTGTGGTAAAGTAGTAATAGGCGCGAATATTTCAATCGTTCACGGTAAAGGAAAAATATGTTATTGGCATTTGACATTGGCAACAGCAATATCGTCCTTGGGGTTTTCAAGGGCGAGGAACTTGTTACAAATTGGAGAATAGAAACAGATACAAATAAAAGCGCCGATGAGTACGGCATGCTCATAAGCCAGTTTTTTCAATATGAAGGGCTGAAGATGAGTGCGGTAAAAGATGTTATAATTTCAACGGTGGTTCCATCTGTACTTTATACGATGCAGCATATGTCGCAAAAGTATTTCAGCAAAAGAGCCATAGTCATAGAATCGGGTGTCAAGACGGGGCTTGTTGTCAAATATGACAACCCGAAGATGGTCGGAGCGGACAGAATTGTAAATGCGGTGGCGGCTTACAAAAAGTACGGCGGACCGTTGATCGTGATCGATTTCGGAACCGCGACAACGTTTTGTGCGATAAGCGAAAAAGCAGAATATCTTGGTGGGACGATAGCGCCGGGGCTTAAGATCGCATCGGAGGCGCTTTTTCAGAAGACTGCCATGCTACCTAAGGTTGAACTGGAAGAACCGGGTCATGCAATATGCAAAAATACCATTCAGAGTATGCAGTCGGGATTGGTGTACAGCCATATGGGCATGGTGGAGTTTATAGTGCGAAAGATGAAGGAAGAACTCAGTGCGATCACGGAAAGCGGCGCACCTGTTAAGGTCATCGCAACCGGGGGACTTGCAGCCATGATAGAAGCCGGGGTTGACTGTATTGATTGCGTGGACAGACTCCTGACACTGGAAGGTCTTGAGATAATCTACAGAAAGAATCGTAGAAACGCAAGACATTCTTCAAAAGATAGAAAGCCGTGCGATGCGCAGACCGAGAAGGATGAAAAAGGTGAAAAGGTCGAAAGAGAAGATCAAAAGTATAGGAAATCTTGAATTGGACACTCCGTTCATTCTTGCGCCTCTTGCGGGTATAACCGACGCCCCCATGCGTCGAATAAATCGACAATTGGGAGCGTCGTTGACGTATTCGGAGATGGTTAGCGCCAAGGGCATGTATTACAACGATAAAAATACGGAAAAACTTTTGTTTTGCTACGGTGACGAATCCAATACCGCATATCAGATTTTCGGACATGAACCGGATATGATAGCTTATGCAACCGATAGGCTGAATTGCAGAAAACATGTTTTGCTCGACATAAATATGGGATGCCCTGTTCCCAAGATAGTTAAGAACGGAGAGGGTTCGGCTCTTCTGAAAAATCCCGAACTGATAGAAAAACTTGTTCGCGCGGCGGTGGAAAATACGGACAGGCCTGTGACGGCTAAGATAAGGATCGGTTTTGCGGCAGGCGAAAACAATGCGATTGAGGCGGCACTTGCCGTTCAGGAAGGCGGCGCCTCCGCAGTTGCGGTTCACGGAAGAACAAGAGCTCAGTTTTACTCAGGAGAGGTGGACAGAAAAGCGATCGCCGAAGTAAAAAGAGTTCTGCGGATACCGGTAATCGGAAACGGTGATGTCGTGGATGTGAAAACAGCGATGGAAATGATGGAACAGACAAACTGCGACTTTGTTATGGTAGGACGTGGAGCATTGGGTAATCCGTGGATATTCAGAGATCTTAGATGCGCATGGAACGGCGAAAAAGCACCGGCGCCACCAAGCAGGCGTGAGAAGGGCGAAATGATGCTGCGCCAGCTTGATGAAACCGTCGAGCTGAAAGGTGGGTACGTGGCTGTGAGGGAGATGCGCAAAGTTTGCGGCTGGTACGTCAAGGGCTTGCCGGGGAGCGCAGAGTTCAGACGAACCGTTAACACGATCACTGATGTGGAGGAACTGAGGGAAACTATTGTTAAGTATATGCTTGCAAAATGAATTTTGTATCCGAGCGCACGACGCGGCTTTCATGATGCGCAGTCGCCCGCACGCTTGCGGTTTTCATGACGTCACGGCTTGCTACATGCCGCCGCTTTCATGATGCGCCGTCGTTTCGTTTATGTATGGATTTGTTTGTGATATAATACTTGTTGGCATCGCAGTGCATCGTTAATGATGTATTGCAGGCAGTCCGGGGGATTTGAATGAGAACACTGCTTCTTCTTATGGCGATTATACCGCCGATATTTCTGATGTACCGCATATATAAGGCGGATAAGGTCGAAAAAGAGCCGATGGGTCTGATCTTGAAATTGTTTTTTTTCGGGGCGGCGATAACTGTTTTTGCAGGCCTGATTGAAAGCTTTGCCGGTAGATTGCTGCGCGTACCTCTTTCCGAAAAAGCATCCGCATATAAATTTATTTTCAATTTTATGATAGTGGCGTGGACGGAAGAAGGACTCAAGCACACGGTTCTCAAACGGATAAGTTGGCGCAGACCGGAGTTTACCCACAGATTTGACGCCATAGTTTATGCGGTGGCTGTGAGCTTGGGATTTGCGACATTTGAAAACATAGGTTATGTTTTCAATTATGGTTTTTTCAATGCGCTTGGACGTGCCGTGACGGCAATCCCTGCACATTGCATATTTGGGATATTCATGGGCTATTATTATGGTGTATCAAAGTACTATGCCGTGAGAAAGTTGTGGAGGAGGGAAACCTTTTATCAGCTTCTCAGTCTGCTCCTACCCCTTATAATGCACGGTGCGTACGATCTTGCCGCAATATCCACGGGAACAGGTCTTTCGGTCGTTTTCTTCGCGTATATCGCAATTATGGATGTGATCGCTCTGCTCATGGTCAGATACATGTCACGGCATGATTCGGGTATAAGTGATTGACTGTTTGGAATTTGACCGTTCGACTGTATAAATTCAGTCATGTAAGTTCGGTTACACACGTTGTCGCATAAGTGAGGTTGCACAAGTTATGGAGAAAAGAAGTTGAAGAAAGAGCACGGCGGAAATATTTATAAATACGCAGGAAAAGTATATGATTTTTCTGCCAATCTCAATCCTTTGGGAACACCTATGCAGGTCAGACGCGCAATTGTCGAAAACATGGATGCCTATGAAGCGTATCCCGATCCGAAAAATACCGAACTTCGGAAAGCGATAGCAGAATATCACGGCGTTGATGAGGGGCTCATCGCATGCGGAAACGGCGCAGAAGATGTGATATACCGTATCGTATGCGCGCTTAACCCGGAAAACGCTCTTGTGGTGGCGCCGACATTTTCGGAATATGAAGAGGCGCTGGAAACTTTTGGGTGCAGCGTCGATCATTTTTATCTTTCCGAAGAAAACGATTTTATTCCGGATGCGGGGATTGCGGGCAAGATCGACGGGGGAGATTATGATTTGGTTTTCATCTGCAACCCCAACAATCCCACGGGCATTCCGGTGCCACGCAAAGTAATGATGGACATAATATATGCCTGCGACAAGACGGATTCAATGCTGGTAATGGATGAATGTTTTATGGACTTTCTTTCGGATGCGGAGAAGTACACGGTCATGGGAGAAATCTCAAGGTTGCCGAAAGCGATAATATTGAAATCATTCACCAAACTGTTTGCGATGGCGGGATTGAGGCTTGGATATTGTGTGTGCGGAGATTCTCAAACGGCGGAAAAGATCAGAGAGTGCCTCACAAGATGGCCGGTCTCCACGGTGGCCGCCACAGCAGGCGTCGCGGCACTTTCGGTCGACGGATACGCCGACAGGACAAAGGCGTTGGTTGCGATAGAGAGGGAAAAACTTGTGGCCGCTTTGATCCGAGCAGGTTTCAAATTGTATGACTCATGTGCAAATTACATATTTTTCAGAAGTGAGATCCCTCTTGAAAGATTTCTCATGCAGTATGGAATAATTATCAGAAATTGTGACAACTATGAAGGAATATTTCAACCAGGGGGCGCCGAATCCCCCAAAGACGTCGATGGGTATTATTACAGAATTGCGGTTAGGACGCCTGCGGAAAACAGATATCTGATGGAGGCGCTGTCGGATCGAATGAATGGAAGATGAGGAGTATGCGCCCGCCTCGCTTCAATTCATAAGTATTGATTTTTACCTATTCATGTAGTAGAATTACGATAATTGATGATTGCCGCAATACGCAAGCGGACGGAGTGCGGCCTGCCAACCGGAAAGTTCGTTTTGGAATCCGATGCTTTGAGGATTCGCGAGATGCAAGAGCTTCATGGAAAAATGGAACTTTTGCATCTCGGAGGCTACCACAGGACTGACATTTGAGACAGTCAGGTCTGTCGGAGGTCGCCGGGTACACATTGATTTAGGTTTGGATGAGCGGATGGAATTCGACTTATCGGACACTTCGTTTTATAGGAGGTATGCAAAATGAAAGAGGTAGTAATTGTCGGCGCAGCAAGAACGGCTATCGGATCGTACGGAGGAACTTTGAAATCGGTCTCCGCAAGGCAACTTGGAGCAATCGTGATCAAAGAGGCGATGAAAAGAGCCGGTATTCAGCCTGAACAGGTTGAGGAAGTTATCATGGGTGATGTTCTTCAGGGTGGTCTTGGCCAGAACGTGGCAAGACAGATGACCCTGGATGCAGGAATTCCCAAAGAAGTGCCTGCGATGACAATCAACAAGGTTTGCGGTTCCGGTCTGAGAGCCGTGGAGCTTGCCGCTCAGATAATCAAGGCAGGGGATGCCGATATAATTGTGGCAGGCGGTGCGGAGAACATGTCGTCCACGGCATATGCAGTACCGTCGGCAAGATGGGGACAGAGAATGTTCGACGCCAAGATGGTGGACATGATGGTGAACGACGGATTGTGGGATGCTTTCAATGGATACCACATGGGCATGACTGCAGAAAACGTTGCCGAGAAATGGGGGCTCACTAGAGAAGAGTTGGATCAGTTTGCTCTGGAATCACAGCAGAAAGCGGAAGCCGCAATCAAAGCCGGTAAGTTTAAAGATGAGATAGTTCCTGTGGAAATTCCGCAGAGAAAGGGAGATCCTGTCGTATTCGATACCGACGAGTACGTTAAGATGGGAGCGACATTGGAAAAGATGGCAAAGCTGAAGCCGGCTTTCAAGAAAGACGGAGGAGTTGTTACGGCTGCCAATGCGTCAGGTATCAATGATTCAGGTGCCGCAGTTGTTGTCATGTCGGCCGACAAGGCAAAGGAACTGGGACTTAAGCCACTGGTTAAAATCGTCAGCTATGCATCCGCAGGAGTCGATCCTTCGATCATGGGAGTGGGTCCCGTACCTGCTTCACAGAAAGCTTTGGAAAAAGCGGATCTGTCTATTGAGGATATGGATCTCTACGAGGCAAACGAGGCATTTGCCGCACAGTCGGTTGCTGTGGGCAAGGAGCTCGGATTCGACAAAGAAAAGCTTAATGTAAACGGTGGAGCTATTGCACTGGGACATCCGATCGGAGCATCCGGCTGCAGGATCCTCATTACGCTGATCTACGAGATGCTGAAGAGGGACGATGCCAAGAAGGGTCTTGCTACACTTTGTATCGGAGGCGGAATGGGAACTGCGCTCATCGTTGAAAAGTGCTAACTTTACAAACATTTGATTCCCACAAAGAACAGGAGGTAGGAATATGCTTGACAAAAAAGTGAAAAGCCTGCTCAACACGCAGATAAACAAGGAACTCTTTTCAGCATATCTGTATTTGGGTTTTGCCAACTATTATGAAGACGAGGGTTTGAGTGGCTTCAATAACTGGTACACGATTCAGGCACAGGAAGAGAGAGATCATGCCATGCTCATGCTCAAATATCTGCAGATGAACGGAGAGACCATTGAGCTTTTGGCGGTGGAAAAACCCGCGCAGGAATTCAGCAGCCACATGGAGCCTCTGAAAGAGGCGCTGAAGCACGAACAATATGTTACTAAGCTGATAAACGATATCTATGCGGCGGCTCATGAGATAAAGGACTTCCGCACAATGCAGTTTCTGGATTGGTTTGTGAAAGAGCAGGTTGAGGAGGAAGATACTGCGAGCAATCTGATAAAGAAGATGGAAATGTTCGGTACCGATGCAAAGGGGCTGTACATGCTGGATCAGGAGCTGGCGGGAAGAGTCTACTCGGCGCCGTCTTTGACGCTTGACTGACAAGATCCGAAAGAGTAGTGTATAAATTCAAACCGCCCCATGTGGGCGGTTTTTATAATGTACCGTGGGGGTGAAGTGAATTGCCGAACTTGCTATTGAAGATGCCGGAACAAGTAAATATGATTTTGGAAGAACTTGAATCCGCAGGATACGAAGCCTATGCGGTAGGTGGATGCATACGCGACAGCCTCATGGGCAAACAGCCGAGGGATTGGGATATTGCCGCGGCGGCAAGACCCGATGATGTCAAGAGAGTATTTCACCGCCTGAAAACTTCCGATGTGGGGATTGGACACGGAACGGTCGGCTTGACGGTGGGCGGCAAAACATATGAGGTCACAACGTTCAGAAGTGACGGAAAATATTCCGATTCAAGACATCCGGACAAAGTGACATTTTCTGAAACGATAGAGCAAGATCTGGCGCGACGCGATTTTACGATGAACGCCATGGCATACGGCAAAAAACGCGGTCTTATAGATTTGTTCGGCGGATACAAAGACATTGAGAACGGTATCATACGAGTTGTCGGCAATCCCGAACAAAGATTTTCCGAGGATGCGTTGCGTATCTTCAGAGCGATGCGCTTTGCGGCTGAAACCGGGTTTTCCATTGAAAATGCGACAGAATCGTCTATATACGATTTATATTTGACAACAAAGGTCGTCGCATACGAAAGACTCAATGCGGAATTTGCCAAAATTATTTTGGGCAATTTCGGGGAAAAAGTGATAAAGCGTTACAAAAAAATATTTGAAGAAGTTTTTGAGATTAAACTCCCTAAAAAAATAGAATTCGACTACCTGCCGAAAGACAAGGCGTTGCGTTTGGCGACACTGCTGACCGATGAGTATGGTACGGGAGTTGCAGCTTATGATTCAGGAGAATTCTTGACTTCGCAGCTCCTTGCTTTCACTGATCTTAAAAGAATGAGGTTTGACAATAAAACCGTTCGGGAGGTGAGAGATATCCATGATGCAAGCAGTGAGCTACTTTTTTACAAAAAGCGCGGCTACCCATGCAGGTCCACGCATAAAGCATGCGCAAGCCCGGATGTAATTATCCGCTCAAAAAAAATACAGCTCAAAAAAATGCTCGCAAAGTACGGCGAATCCTGTGTAGGAAAGGCATTGATTTTAAATAGAGAATCACGGTGCACGTTGGATGAAATAATACGGGATGGAGACTGCTACAGCTTGAAACAGCTGGATGTTACGGGTCATGAAATAAGAAATCTCGTTTCTTGCACTCTCACGGACAATGGGGGGCAAGAAAAATCTGCACGATCCTGCGGACGCTTGACGGGAAAGCTGCTCGACGAGCTGCTCGATGCGGTCATCGAGGAGAAAATCCCGAACCGAAGTGAAGAACTTTTAAAGTATGCGCAAAAGAGCTTGCAGCTGAAATGCTTGCAGTAACAGCTATCGGATGGTATTATAATCAGTATGGATAGACGAACGGAAGATTTTAAAGATGCGCATTACAGTCCGGAACTTATCAGACAACACGAGGATCCGGAATATACCAAGCGTGCAGAAGAATATGAACGTCGTGAAAGAAGTAAGATTCACGGAAGAAGAAAAAACGGCCGTAGACGCTCGGATATGGACGCCTATGAGATAAGACCCAAGAAACGCAAGAGATATAGACTGAACAAACTTAAGATTTTCAGGAACATCGTCATAGTGTTGCTGATGTTTTTGATTGCTCTTTTTGCGTATGTGCTTTCTGTTACATCAAAGCTGGACAGGGAAAACACCGACGGCAAAAACTTTGCTATAAATTCCCGGGTCGACAAGGACTTAGACGGATACAGAAATATAGCAATATTGGGATCGGATGCTAGAAAAGGTGAGGGGTACGACGGTAGCAGGACTGATGCGGTCATAATTTTGAGCATCAGAAAGAGAGATGGCAGGGTTAAGATGATTTCCGTCATGAGAGATTCATACCTCAAGATGAAAAATAGAGAGAAAATCGTTGTATTTGATAAACTGACCCATGCCCATGCCTATGGAGGAGGCATCAATACGGTTGAGGCTCTTAACAGGAATTTGGATCTGAATATCAGAGAATATGTGGTATTCAATTGGAAAGCCGTTGCCGATACCGTGGACTGCCTTGGCGGGATAAGCGTTAATGTAAAGTCAAACGAGATAGGGGATCTCAACCATTGGGGACCTGATACCGCCAAAAATGTGAGCAAGAAGTACAAAAAGATAAAGCATACGGGTGTGCAGACGTTAAGTGGTGTTCAGGCGACCACATACTGTAGGATAAGAAAAAACTCGGGCGGAGATACGGGCAGAGCGACGAGATACAAGAAAGTCATGGCGGGAGTTCTCAAGAAGGCAATAACCTCTCCCGCTAAAATCGGAACATTGTCAAAGAAAGTGATGCCGAAAGTAAGAACGAATATGACACAATTTCAGGTCGCCACACTTATGCTCAGAAGTCCGATGTTCAATATGGAAAAGGGAGTCAGCTGGCCGAAAACATTTTACGGCGGAGTGATCGGAGGTGTTTGGTATGCGGTGCCTGCGACTTTATCGGCAAATGTAAGATGGCTGCACAGAAAGGCTTTTGACGGCAGCGGCAGTTCACCGTCCGGCACAGTTTCCAAAATCAGCAATGAGATAGTGAACAGAACAGGCATTTCCCAAGGCAATCAGTAACACGGGCATGCACGGGGAGTGATGCGAGCGAAAACTTTGACAAGTTACCGGTCGTCGGATATTTACACGCATGCATGGAGGAGTATTATGAGCGAAAACAAGTCCACCAATTTTATACACCAGATCATAAACAGGGACAATGAAGAGGGTACGTATGGAGGCAAGGTCTTAACGCGTTTTCCGCCCGAACCCAACGGATACCTGCATATAGGGCATGCAAAGTCCATCTGTCTCAACTTTACGACCGCACAAAAGTACGGAGGCAAGACCCATTTGCGCTATGACGACACCAATCCCGTAAAAGAGGATCTTGAATATGTGGACGCCATTGAAGAAGATGTTAAATGGCTGGGGTTCTCGTGGGAAAACAGATTGTGGGCATCGGATTATTTTGAAATCATGTACGATGCTGCGGAAGAGCTTATAAAAAAGGGTCTTGCCTATGTAGACGATCTGACGCCCGAACAGATGAGAGAGTACAGAGGAACATTGACTTCGCCGGGAAAGGAAAGCCCCGCGAGGAAGCGACCGGTTGAAGAGAACATGGATCTTTTCAGGCGAATGAAAGGCGGTGAATTTGCCGATGGTGAAAGGGTTTTGAGAGCCAAGATCGACATGGCATCACCGAACATCAATATGAGAGATCCCATAATCTATAGAATCGCCCATATATCGCACCACAATACAGGAGATAAATGGTGCATATATCCGATGTATGATTTTGCCCATCCGATAGAAGATGCGGTGGAAGGGATCACCCATTCCATATGCACGTTGGAATTTGAGGATCACAGACCGCTTTATGACTGGGTTTTGAAGAACGTCGGCTTTTGGGAGCATCCGCCGAAACAGATAGAATTTGCCCGCCTCAACCTTACACATACAGTCATGAGCAAGCGGATACTGAAAGGACTTGTGGAAAGCGGGGCGGTCGATGGCTGGGACGATCCGAGAATGCCCACTGTCGCAGGTCTTAGAAGAAGAGGATATACACCGGAAGCGATCAGGAATTTTTGTGAGGAAATAGGTGTTGCCAAGAGCAACAGCACCATAGATTCCGCTATGCTGGAGTACTGCATAAGGGAAGATCTAAAGGAAAAAGTCGAAAACAGAAATGTCGTGGAGGATCCCGTCAAAGTGGTAATAACCAATTATCCGGAAGATCAAGCCGAGATGATAAAGGTGGAAAACAACAGAAACGTTCCTGCTATGGGTGAGCGCGAATTGCCGTTTTCAAGGGAGATCTACATAGACGGAGCTGATTTTATGGAAACTCCGGTCAAAAAGTATTTCAGGCTTTTCCCTGGCAATGAAGTCAGGGTTAAGGGCGCGTATTTCATTACGTGCAGGGAAGTCGTAAAGGACGATGACGGAAACATTTTGGAACTTCGCTGCACATACGATCCGCAAACCAGATCGGGCAGCGGTTTTGAGGGCAGAAAGGTCAAGGGAACCATACATTTCGTAGATGCCCGCACCGCTGTGCCTATAAGAGTTCGCAACTATGCGCCGCTGTATATTGAAGATGAACACGGCGAGAACATCCTTAATCCAAATTCCGTTGAGGAGAAACTTTGCTATGCTGAGCCATCCGTTGCAAATGCCAAGCCGGGAGAAAGATTTCAGTTTTTCCGACACGGCTACTATATAGCAGACAGCGTTTTGACCACGGATACCGAAAAGGTTTTCAACAGAATAGTGGATCTTAAAAGTTCTTTCAAACCGGGCAAGTAGCGGCAAAGGATCCAAAAATTCTTTCAGAGCGGAGAAGCGATTGCGGATCGAGTGGTTATACCAATAAAAGGAGAGGCGAAAATCAATGGAAATTAAAGATATAAAATTAAGCGAACTGCACAAGGAACCGGAGAAATATGATCAAAAAGAGATATTTGTGCGGGGCTGGATCAGGCAGAATAGAAGCTCAAACAAGTTCGGGTTTATTGCGCTGAATGACGGCTCCTTTTTCAAGCCGGTTCAGATAGTTTATGAGTCCGATAAGATAGACAACTTCGATGAAATCGCAAAGGCAAATCTTTCCGCAGGTATTTTGGTGAGAGGAGTTCTCGGCATGACGCCGCAGGCCAAGCAGCCGTTTGAAATCCATGCCCGGGAAATTGTGATAGAGGCTGATTCCGATCCCGATTATCCGCTTCAGAACAAGAGGCATTCCATGGAGTTTCTTAGGGAAATCGCACACTTGAGACCTAGAGCCAACACTTTTCAGGCGGTTTTTCGGGTTCGCTCGCTTGTGGCATTTGCGATCCACCAATTCTTTAGAGACAGAGGTTTTGTCTATGTGCATACCCCGATTATAACGGGAAGCGATGCTGAGGGCGCAGGCGAGATGTTCAAGGTTACGACATTGGATTTGGATAATGTCCCAAGAACCGCAGGCGGTAAGGTGGATTATGGAGAGGATTTTTTCGGAAAGGCCTGCAATCTGACGGTAAGCGGTCAACTTGAAGGAGAGATATTCGCACTTGCTTTCAGAAACATATATACATTCGGACCTACGTTCCGCGCCGAAAATTCCAACACGGCAAGGCACGCTTCCGAGTTCTGGATGATAGAGCCGGAGATGGCGTTTGCCGACCTTGATGATAATATGGATGTTGCGGAAGCCATGGTGAAATACATAATAGATTATGTTCTTGAGAATGCCCCCGAGGAAATGGAGTTCTTCGATAAATTCGTGGATAAAGGACTTTTGGATAGACTTAAGCACATAGTCGATTCCGATTTTGAAAGGGTAACATACACAAAGGCTGTTGAAATTCTGAAAAGCAGCGGCGGGAAATTTCAATATCCGGTTGAATGGGGTGTGGATCTGCAGACGGAACATGAACGATACCTGACTGAAAATGTATTCAATAAGCCTATCTTTGTGACGGATTATCCCAAGGATATAAAGGCATTTTATATGCGTCTCAACGACGACGAAAAGACGGTGGCGGCTTGTGACATGCTTGTTCCCGGCGTCGGCGAGATCGTCGGAGGCTCTCAGCGCGAGGAACGCATGGAAGTTCTGCAGGCGCGCATGAGGCAGTTTGATCTTGATGAAAAAGATTATGGCTGGTACATGCAGCTGCGAAAATACGGTGGAGTCAAGCATGCGGGATACGGACTGGGATTTGAGCGTATTATAATGTACATAACGGGAATGGGCAACATCAGGGATGTTCTGCCTTTCCCAAGAACGCCCAAAAGTGCGGAGTTTTAATTCATTTGCATCGCTATCAAAAAGGATGCCGCCAAAACATTGGCGGCATCTTTCTTTGGATTTCAACAAGTCAGAGTAACTTGTAAAAGTTTTGATTCTACTGCCCCTTTATTTTACGGTTACCTTTACCTTGGCGGTCTTTTTGCCCACCTTTACCTTAAGGGTGGATTTACCTTTTTTCACTCCTGAGAATGAAACCTTTACCTTCCCCTTTGATTCCTTAAGCTGAGTAACCTTGATATTGCTGTTTGCTTTTGCGGTGACCGCAGAAGTAACCATGCCCTTTTTCTTGCCCGTAACCTTGACAACGACACTCTTGCCCTTGCCTACGGAAACGGAAACTTTCTTTTTGGCAGCTTTTACTTTCTTGGCATCGTTTTTCTTCTTGAGTACGGTAACCTTGATTTTGGCTTTCTTGGATCCAACCGTTACGGTGACCGTGCTCTTGCCTGCCTTGGAGCCCTTGATCTTCATGGTAACTTTACCTTTTACGGTCTTTACCTTGGAGACTTTGGCAACCTTGGTCTTGGAAGACTTTACTTTGACAACGTCGGTTGTTGCGGCAGCATTGTAGAATGCATCCACATTTACGGTAGCCGTCTTGGTCTTTCCCTTTGCGATCGCGATGGAAGAATTGTAAGCTTTAACGCTCTTTGTAGGATTGATTCCATCGACCTTGGTCACCTGATACCCATAATCAGCAGGGTTTCCGAGTAGATTCTTTCCGGTGCTGCTGTCCGTCACTTTATCGTCGGTAAGTGTCATTGCCCCCGAGAAAGCGATGTAAGCTGTGTCGCCGTCAACATCGACAGTCTTCTCGGAAAGTTCCAAACCATTGTATACTCCGACAACCTTCTTTGTGGAATCGAAGATTGTCACGGAGGCGTTATTCGAAAGGTTCTTCTTGGCGAATGAAATCTTCAAAGATTTGTATCCGGCTTTCTTGACCATCGCAACGCTCGGCGCATCAGCGCAGCTTGCCTTTGGAAGCGCGGTTGCTGCGGTAGGCGTCTTGTAAACGATCAGGGAAGACACGTTATCGTAGTAGTTGTCGCCGTAGCTGCTGTCCACCGTTTGGTTTGTCACATACTCATCAGGATTGTCCACGTTGTAAACTTTGCAGAATACGTGCACTTCCTCGAACTGGTGATAAAGATCTTTGACCGCAGGTGTTTTGGTCGTGAATGTGGTGCCCGTGCCTCCGGCAACCTTGGTGTAGTTGCCCTGACCGTCGGACATATACCACTGCATTGCGATCTTTTTGTTTGCTTTGTTTCTTACCGTTGCGGTGAAAGTAACATCCTGATTCTCAAAGAGGAGTCTTTGAGGGGTTGTTACTACTACGGAAAGATCCATTTTCTTTTCTGCGGTGAATTCCTTGAACTTGACACTTCCGTTTGGATCTTCCACTCTGCAGCGATATTTTGCAGGCAGAGTATTGATGGCAGGAGTGGTGTAAGTTGCGGAAGTTGCGCCGGAAACATCTTTCCAGTTGCTGCCGTCATACAGCTGCCACTGATACTTCAATGCCAGATTCTGTGTCGAATAAGCTGTTCCGTCGAAAGTTGCGGTGCCGCCCGATTCAATGTGCAAGTGGCTGCGGGAATTTTTGAAAACGATGCCCGAAGTAGGCCACAGTTCAAAGCGAACCCATACCGTTTTCTTTTCCTTTTCCACAGGATCGGCTATGTCTGCAGGAGCAACCTTACAGGAGTAAGTTCCGTAACTTGTCTTTGCGACACTTGAGATGACATATGAAGATGTCTTGGCTCCGGCGATTTCATCCTTTCCCTTGTACCATTGATATTCGAAATTTCCCGTAGCGGTGAAAGAGAATTCCGCTTTTTCTCCGACATTCTTTTTAAATGTGAATTTGTCCTTCCCACCGTTGTCGTAGTCCACCATGATGGTGCCGTCCGCCGCGGATTTTACCGTTATTGCTTTTACAACTGCCTGAAATCCAGGCATGAAGCAGAACACCGTCGCAATAGCGAGCAACAACACCAGTATTCGTTTTTTCTCTTTAGCTAACATAATTTTTCCTTTCCATTTTCATACTAATCGTGGAGAAATAACTGACTACGGAAATTATAGCACGGGCAATATGCGGCTACAAGTGAATAGGTGATTCTTAAGATTTTCGTAAGAATTGTGAAGCTGTGCGGGTATTTCACCTATGGGGAATAGAAACTCGCCATGGTGGGGAATAAAAATTTGGCATGGCTTGCAAGGAAGCGATTTAAAGTATAAAATTAAGGCATTAGTGTCCCTTTACCGAAGATCAATCACCGCAATGGCAGTTGGGACGAGTGAAAAATATTATGGGAGTGAAAGATATTATGGGAGGACTGAGCGTTAGTAAGAAAAACAATGTAACCGAACACATCATTGTAATGCTTATGACACTTGCGTTTATTGTGATTTTGACATTTTTGTGCGGTAAACAAACGTATGCCGAGACGGATTGGAAAGCCTGCGGCGGCTGTGAATGGAAGATTGACGCAGACAAAGTTTTGATCATCAAACCTACAAACGGAACCGCGGGCAAGCTTGAAGATTGGGGAAGCAATCCACCGTGGCGGTACAATATGGACAATATTGAAAAAGTGAAGATAATGCCCGGCGTAAAAGCCGTCACCTGCAGCAATATGTTTATAAATTTAAGGCTTCTGACAAGCCTTGATGTTTCAAACCTTGACACGAGTGAGGTCGAGAGCATGAAAGGGATGTTTGAAGGATGTGAAAAGATAACAAATCTCAAGCTGACGGGGCTTTCCACCTCAAAGGCGACCACGATGGAAGGCATGTTTCAACGTATGTACGAATTGGAACAAATAGATACGCATGTTTTGAACACTTCCAATGTCACGTCCATGAAGAGTATGTTCAGATCGTGTGAATCATTGAAAAATTTGAATCTCAGCGGTTTTAAAACCACGGAAACGGATGATATGACGAACATGTTCGACGGGTGCTACAAGCTTGAAAATCTGAATATAGAAGGATTTAATACTCCGAAACTGCAGCAGACGGCGGGGATGTTCAGAAGCTGCGGAAAACTGAAAAAGCTGGATCTGAAGAAGATAAACACGGCTAGGGTCTGGACGATGGAAGGGATGTTCCACGGATGCGGCAGTTTGGAAGAACTCGATATGAGTAATTTCAAAACGTCTCGCGTACGGTGGATGAGTGAACTGTTCCACAACTGTAGCACCCTCAAGAGCATTGATGTGAGCGGGTTTGACATGAGCAAGGTGGAGACTACAAGTCAGATGTTCAGTGGATGTTCTTCTCTGAAAGAACTGGACGTGAGCATGTTCAATACCTTGCTGAATAAGGACATGTATGCAATGTTTGAGAACTGCGGTGAGCTGGAGAAACTTAATTTGGGAAAAATGAATACCGCAAAAGTTACTCAGATGAGCAGTCTGTTCAGGGACTGCGCCAAGTTGAAGACTCTAAATGTTGGAGGGTTGGACACAGGTGAAGTGAAAAGTATGTCCGGAATTTTCATGAACTGCGCCTCACTGACCGAGTTGAACCTGAAAAAACTTAAGACGGATAAGATTGAAGAGATGCGCAGCATGTTCAGTGGCTGTCGTGCTCTGAAAAGCCTTGATCTCAGTGGTTTAAGGGTACCTAAAGTGACGAGTATGTGGGAGACGTTTATGAACTGTGCTTCTCTTACGAATATCAAGTTTGGAACATTCAATTCCGTAAAACTTCAGTTTGTGGGCAATGCGTTCAAGGGGTGCACAGCTTTAAAGAGCATCGACTTGAGCGGAGTGAATACCTCGGCTCTTATGAGCATGTACAATATGTTCAATGGCTGTGAAAGTTTGGAGAAGGTCAATCTTGGAGATTTTCGTACATATTGCGTAAATGACATGTCCGGAGTCTTCAGCGGCTGTGTATCTTTGAAGCACTTGGATTTGAGCGGTTTTGAGACTTCGAATGTAAAGACCATGGAAGATATGTTCAAAGATTGTAAAACTCTTAAAGAACTTGATCTCAGTAGCTTTGAAACACCGCAGCTTGAGACTGTGGAGAGAATGTTCAGCGGATGCAGCGCTTTGAAAAGTGTGGATTTCGGCGGTTGTGATTCCACAAGTCTCGGATACACGGAAGACATTTTCAGGGATTGCGACAGCCTTGTAAGTCTTAACCTGGGAAATTTCAGGGGCGGTGAAACGTTTAGGTTGCCGGCGGGTTTGAAACTTTTGACCGTAAAACCCCATGCCGATGTCAGGGATGAGAATATAGCTCACTGGCGCGCTGTTGGAAGCGGGACAGCACGCCGGCCAAAAGGCGTTGAGTATGAGAATATGACGCAGTTGATGGCTGACAATGAAAAGCGTGAATCGGGAGATGCCTCGTACGTGAAATTGCAAAACGACGGTTTGGGAAACTGGATCGTCGGATCCGATACGCCGGACATAGAATGGGAAATAGTGCACAAAAAGAAAGATTCAAACGGTAGAAATGGAGAGGTCAGGTTCGGAGAGATCGACATAGATTTAGATTGGGATGTTGCCGATTTACTCAGAAATTCCAAAGGGTACAGTAAGGATATGGCAATGGGCTGCCTATACATGAGCGATTGCATACGAAAAGGCAACGTGGAGCAGGCACTTAAAATGCTAAAACTGCGTGACAAAAACGAACACGACGGACTTGATGTATGCAAATCGGGCAAGCATGAAAAATGGGGAGAAGGAACCGGGCAAACCATATGTGTAAGAAGATTTTACAGAAATGATAAACCGTACAATATTATAACCGTGGTTATACGCGGCAGTGCGGATATAGAAGACACGATCGGCCGGCTTAACCTCGATGATGTGAAAAAGCAGGCCGGAAGTATTGTGGATGAGATAGAAGCAATACTTAAAGAAAACAATATAGATGTAAAAGATGATGACAACAGGTTTCTCTTTACGGGACACAGTCTTGGGGGCGCCGTGGCTAATCTTGCGGCATGCGAGCTGATAAAAGGAGGCTGCGGTGAGAAAAATGTTTTTGCGTATACATTCGGTTCACCCGGTACGGTGAGAAAGGAGGATTCCGGTTCCAACGGAAAAAGCAATATAAGAAATATAGTGTATGACAGAGATCTCGTGACCCGCTTGGGTATCGCGCCGCATCTGTCCAGGTACGGAGAAGATGTGATGATTTCATCTTCAGGTTCCGATAAGAGGGAAGCATTCTGTTCCGTGTATGAAAAGATTGCGGGAAAACCTTATGAAGTTTCAGCTCCTGCATGGATTGCGCCGCATATGACCGAAGCGTATATGGCGCTGTTGCTTAACGGTGAGAAGTTCGACGACATCGACAGGCACCGTTCCGCCGAAAAGAAAGCCGAGGCGCTTGCTGAGCGTGGAAAAACCGCAAGAGGAATTTTTGTAACCGGTGCAGTGGACATATACGTTAAAGATGCAGGAGGCCGGCAGGTTGCCGCAATAGAGTCGGGGGAAGTGAAAAATGTGGGTTCTGAGCAAGTTGAAGCCCTTGTCTGCAACGGTCAAAAAGTCGTATTTATAAAAGACGGCAAAGGATATACCGTGGAATTGAAGGCTAAGGACGGAGGGAAAACATCGTACATGGTCAAAGATACTCTCAACCACATTGAGGGCGGAAGTTCTGAAGCGGAAAAGAATTTTGTGAATATAACCGTGTACAAAGGTAAGAGGATGATAGGCGAAGTAGGCGATGATACGGCAACAAGAGATTTGAAGCTGTATGTTCTGGACAACGAAAATAAGATGGTGAGAGAAATCGCAGAGAACGGAACGGAAACGGATATCAAAAAAAACGGGCAGGGAACGGGAGACACAAACAAACCCGAACAAAATATCCCGAATGATAAAGCCGCCCCCGATAAAGGCAACTTCGGAGGTGCTTTGCGCGCAAACGCCGGCGCAGGAGCACATGGAAGCGACAGGAAAGCCGCAAAGCCGATCATGAAACTTCCCGGCAGGCTCGCAGGATTGAAGATAAAAATGAAAAACAAGAAAAAAGTGATTCTGACATGGAAGCGAGCCCGGAATGCGGACGGTTATCTCATATATCGAGCGACAGAGAGCGGCAAACGCAAGCAAGGTAAACTTAGATTCAAACTCATCAAGTCCACCGGCAAGACGAGCTTTTCGGACAAAAAACTTAAGTTCGGCGGTCGGTATGTGTACAGAGTTCGCGCAGTCTCAAAAAGCGGCTCAAAGACCATTTACGGAAAATATTCCGCAAAGAAAAGGCTGCGCATGCGATAGTGGAAAACTCCGATGCGAATGCACCGAAACCTATAGGCGTTTTGCCGTTGCAGAGTAAAGGATATTCATACAATTGTGTCAAGAAAGGCGCCGGCGCAGACGGTGTCAAAATCCGTAATGTGTTGACAAGAAAGTTGCGATTATAGGCAGTGTAATGAGCGATAAAGTGGTTGTAAGAGCCACACCCTCCGCAGCCAGATCGGCATTATGACCTTCTTTGGCAGCTACGCTTACAGTAGATACGGCACATGGAAAAGAAGCGGAGAAAACGACCGTCAGCTTGGCGCCGTCCGATACGGGAAGCCAATTCACCGCAAGGAACGTCACCACGGGTATCAAAAGCAGATTTATCAGGGATGCTTTGAGAAGATCCCTGTTCTTCAAGATGGATACGGCATTGTTACCGGCCAACTGAACTCCGACTATGAGCATTGATAGTGGAATGCTTGCATCACCTATCGTTGAAAGGAATTCCAAAAATGGATTCGGTAGCTTTACATCAAGAAAAAGAAGTGCGCAGCCTGTGGCAGCCGCGATTATACATGGGTTGAACATGGATTTAAGAATCTTTTTCAGGTTATAATTGTTGCTTTTACCGATATTCATCTGAAATACGGCCGTGAAATAAAGATAGATGTTCAGCGGGATGTTGGCGATTACAATCAGGAAAAATATATAATCCCCGAACAGTGCTTTGGTAACAGGAAAGCCCATGAAGCCCGAATTGACCGCGGTCATTATCACGGTCATAAGTCCTATGTCTTCAGGGGGAGTGTGGCGCATAATCTTCACCGCCAAAAGCGAAAACAGCGGCGCAAGGATAAAAAACGCCGTCGAAAGTGTCAAAGTCTGAAACGTATCCGAAATCAACTCCGGATTCAGCCTTTTCGTCGCCATGGCGTGCAGAATCATGCATGGTGAAGTTATCAATATGAGCAAATCGACAAGATATTTATTTGATTCCGCAGGCAAAATCTTTAGCCTGCTTGCGAGAATGCCGATAAAAATTATCGCAAAGATAACAAAAACCTTGGTTAAAATAGTTAACATAAACTCTCCTGTTCGGTAAATGAAAGTATAACATATTTGAGGCGGTAAGGTGTTGGATTTTTGCATCGATGAACGAATAAAAAAGATATATGTGTCGGTCTATTGCAGCATAAGGGTTAGGTGAGAAAATGAATTTGTGCATTGGTGCAAACCGAAGCGGAATCGCCCCTCTTGACATAATTTCACAAATGTGGTAGATTTTTATCAGAAATCAATTTTGCACATTTGAGAAAGAAGAAAGTTATGAAAAAGTATTTGTTAGTTTTATTGAGTACGTTATTGGTTTTGGCAAGCGGATCTGTTGTATTGGCTGACACACAGCAATAGGAATTTCGTGAGAAAGACATAGAGAATCAACGGATAATTGACAATAAACCGCTTTGTTCTTTAGATGATGAGGGTAATATCGTTGAGCCGGGTTTCAGGGTAGATCGTGAGGTTGAACGTGCAACAGGTTCTTACCCTAATGCAGATAAGAACAAAGGCACCATTCTTTAGACTAAAGACACCGATTTGAATATTGCGGGTATCGTCGGACATGCGGCGATTGTCCATTCAAGTGGATACGTGATTGAGGCATCGGCAAGTGGAGTGGGTTGGGGAAAAAACACCTGGTATCAAAAAACTCATTGTAGGGCAGGCGTCATAAGATCGCTTTCTGCATCCAAGCGTAGTGCTGCTGCGGAAAAATGCAGATCATGGCTTAAAAAACCATATAATTGGAATTTCTGGAATACAAGTACAAGAGCAAAATTCTATTGTTCGCAGCTAGTATATGCGGGTTACATCGACACATCAAAATATAACCTTAACTCTGACGGAGGAATTGTATTCCCGTCTGAACTCATTTCAAACAGTGGTGTTTCGGTAGTTTACAGAAAAGGATAACCGGCAT
>ERZ773067.21-NODE-21-length-104000-cov-14.143085_pt1 | contig 104000 bp, 68 predicted proteins | sample MGYA00580622_ERZ773067 | MGnify/ENA primary metagenome ERZ773067 (study PRJEB29015, sample SAMEA2737998) | human oral metagenome | biome: human oral; feature: human-associated habitat; material: dental | place: China | collected 2113 ...
AATCTTTTCGGAAAAAGTGGCTAAACTTTTGCGCAAAAGATTAGCCACTTTTTCTGGGAAGATTAGTAACCTTGTCCTTAGAGTACCTAAACCTCCGTCGGGAGGGCCTTCTAACTCCTCTGTCTTCGCCTATAAGAGCGAAGTAAAACCTTTATGTGAAGGCTTCGAACGCTCAATAACCGCCGTACCTTCTAGCTGCGCTTCGTGTAGCTTCGTCAGCCCAAGGGGTACAAGCGTGGCTAGGGCTCCCTCCCATCTTCGAGGCAAAACTAGAGCATGATAACTAGCCTCTCCATGCTTATTCAATGCAAACGAGATCAAAGCCTTCAGAAGATCGCGTCGCGTGGATAGCTAAACTTCCCGAGGACCTTCAGTGAATCTCGGAGGGGTAGATACCAGACTGTCAGCAGGCTATCCTCATTCAAGCTCCAGGTGAACTCTAGGATCTGCGTCCGATGCGCCCTGCGCTCTTCGTCCGAAAACAGATCTTCTATCGGCGCCCTAAACTCATCGTGCCCCTCGGAGAGGATGAAGCTATCCCGTCTCAAGGGGCTGTAGAACTGATCCAGCTCGTCGATGGAGTAGGTATTGGGGGACTTGGAGCGAAGAGTTCTCTCCTGCCCTGAGCCCTTCTGTGAGGAACACGATAGCCCGAGCGAGAGAAGGGTGCTGGCATATAAGATGCTTATCCGCATAGGCTTGCAGGTATAGCTATAGACCAAGGTCTGATTGGATGAATAGAAAAGCTGATTGTCATGAATATCGACACCGAGAGCTAGGCTTAGAGCCAATCTGCTTCTGCTTACAATTGATTGAACTTATTCATGGCGTTCGCTTTAATGTCGTCCGCAATATCGATGTAGGGCTTCATCGCCTTATAGTCGCTGTGCCCTGTCCACTTCATCACGACTTGAGGAGGGATGCCGAGGGCAAGCGCATTACAGATAAAGGTCCGACGACCAGCATGCGTACCAAGCAGAGCATATTTAGGTGTCACTTCATCGATGCGCTCGTTCCCCTTGTAGTAGGTCTGGCGGATAGGTTCGTTGATACCAGCAAGTTCAGCAAGCTCCTTGAGGTACTCATTCATCTTCTGGTTAGTGATCACGGGCAGTGCCTTGTCGTGCTCAAATACCACATCCTGATACTTCTCCAAGATAGCCTTGCTGTGCTTATTGAGCTCGATAACCAGGCTATCAGAAGTCTTAATCGTAGTGATTTCTATATGATCTTCCTTGATGTCGCTTCTTCTGAGATTGTAGACATCTGAGTATCGCAGTCCGGTAAAGCACTGGAAGAGGAAGACATCACGCACACGATCAAGCGACTGCTTTGCTGGAGGGATCTCGAACTCTCGGAGCTTCGTCAGCTCCTCCCAAGTCAAGAAGATGATCTTCTTCTGCGTATCCTTGAGCTTAGGTCTGAAGGTATCGTAAGCATTGTTCCTATGCATTCCCTGGCTGAAGCTCCAACGTAGAAACCACTTCAAGAAGCTGAGCTGCTTCCCGATCGTGCTATTGCGCATCTCGCGTACTTCTCGGAGGTAGCGCACATACTCCGTCAGACCAGCCTCGTTGAAGAAGGAGAAGCTAAGGTCTACTCGGAAGGCTCTAAGGTGATTTTTCACCGCAGCAAACTTCTCATAGGTAGCGTGCGTCCAGTCGTTCTGTCGGCCACAGACACGTACGAACTCATCAAAGGACTTGTAGAACTCTGCCGAAGCATCAGGCTTATCGGAAGTCTGCTCCGCTTCTACGTTGTCAGACCTATGACGGGCATTGAAGGCGCTCTTAACATCGGCGGGGCTTGGCATGACCTCCACCACTTCAAAGCGCTTAAAGACCTCCTGTAGCTCGGTGTAGTAACCCAAGAGCGCAGCGTTGATCTCCGAGGCTGATTGCTTAAGCTTGTTCGTGCATCCGTTCTTTACTCGTTGCTTGTCAGCATCCCATTTAGCCACATCGATACGATAGCCCGTAGTGAACTCTATTCGCTGGGAAGCAAAGTTCACTCGCATGCGGATAGGGACGTTTTCCACGATCAGAACACCGTCCTTCTTCCGGCTCTCCAGAGCAAAGATGATATTACGCTTGATATTCATAATTCTCGGGTGCATAGTTTACACACCCAAAGATACACCCAAATATGGATACGACAAGGGAGATCCCATGATACTCTGCTTTACCCAGAGTGGGAGAATAACAACTGATATATAGCATATTGAATACATTCGATCAGTCGTGAGGGTTCAAGAGAAAGAGCCGCCCTCTCCGCAAAGAGGCTTCAAAGTGGCTGCAAAATGGTCGTCAGAGAAGCCTTCAGAATAAGCAGAACCCTTGTAGGACTAGGCCCTACAAGGGTTCTGCTTTATATCCCAGCAATAGATCCGGGCGCTTAGCACTAGGGGCTAAGCGCCAGTCTTCGGCCAAGATCTGCTACAGAAACTGCTACACAAAAGAAGGCGCAGCAATCGGTGTAGCAGTGAGGACAAGCTGAAGGGCTGCACCGACACAGCCCTTCCTCGATTCGCTGGGGATAGTCCTCGCTCGCGCCTCGTAGCTAAAAAAAGACCACGCCCCGCAGCTTGATACGAGCTGCGGGGCGTGGCCTTTAGAGGTGCTTAGAGCGTGAGGCGAGCGGCCTGCGGATGAAGGCAGGCGCCTCGCGGAGATGGGGCTAGAGGTACTGCTTGAGCGCCTCGCAGTTGGTGCCGTGGCGGAGGCTGCGGACACCCTTCTCCTTGATCTGACGGACGCGCTCGCGGGTCAGGCCGAACTTCAGGCCGATCTCCTCCAGCGTCATCTCGCCGCCGCCGTGTAGGCCGAAGGCCAGCTTGATGATCTCGGCGTCGCGCTGAGGCAGGCTCGAGAGGACGTGGTCGATCTCGCGGGAGAGGGATTCGCGCATCAGCGCCTGGTCGGTCTTGGGCATGTCGTCGCTGCTCATCGTGTCCAGCAGCGTATTATCCTCGCCCTCGGCTAGCGGTGCATCCACCGAGATGGAGCGGCCAGAGATCTTCAGTACCTCCGAGATCTTCTCCTCGGGGATGTCGAGCTCGACGGAGAGCTCCTCGGGGCTAGGCTTGCGCTGGTGCTCCTGCTCGAAGCGGGCGATGGCCTTGGTAATCTTATTGAGCGTCCCCACCTGGTTGAGCGGGAGACGTACGATACGGGCGTTCTCAGCGATGGCCTGGAGGATAGACTGACGGATCCACCACACAGCGTAGGAGATGAACTTGAAGCCTCGCGTCTCGTCGAACTTCTCCGCCGCCTTGATCAGCCCTAGGTTGCCCTCCTCGATGAGGTCGACGAGCTCAAGGCCTTGGTTCTGGTACTGCTTGGCGACAGAGACGACGAAGCGGAGGTTGGCACGCACCATACGGTCCAGAGCACGGCGGTTCCCCTGCTTGATCTTCTGGGCGAGCTCTACCTCCTGGTCTATGGTCAGTAGTTCCTCACGCCCTATCTCCAGCAGGTAGCGGTCTAGGTCCTCAGTACGGCGGGTGATGGTCGCTGCGATCTTGATCTGTCTCATCGTGTATCTCTATGTCTTATATGTCTTCGTCTAAAGTAATGGAGGCCCCAGCGGTGGGGATAGGTCAGGCTAGCGCCTACCGATTCGCTGGGCTCGAAATAGGCGCAAAGATAACAAATATATGCTACACTGAGATGCTAGCGCTAGGCTTCCTCCGTAGTAGAGACAGCTCGCGCGCGGAGAATGTTCACCGAGCTAAGGCGCCGCTCGGGCCAAGCCTAGAAGAGCGTATAGCCGAGGCTAAGCCAAGAGGACGTCGTGCGCAGGCTCGACCTGCGAGGCGCGTCCTGCCAGATGTTGGTGAGGCCCTGCTCGATGCCGAGGCGCAGGAAGAAGCTCCCCAGCTCGAGCTTCGCCGCTAGGTGTAGGGCGAGGTCTCGCTCCTTGAGGCTGAGGCTCGGGCGTTGCCCCTCGGGGAGCCGATAGGGATCGTAGTCCGTCGTGGCAGTCCGCTCGCTGTGGGAGGCGGCGTGGTAGCTGTAGCTGCCACCGAGGGCGCTATTGTAGGACAGACCGAGCTCCCCACTCACGCCCGCCCCAACGAAGGGCACTGCCAGGCGCATCCCCACCGCGACGGGGATGCTGAGGTACTGCAGGCGGAGCTGCTCCGTACCCGTGAGCCCCTGCGCCCCGAGCTCCAGCGGACGGCTGCCCCTACGGCTAAGCTCATTATTGGCCCCGAGCTGCTGATAGTAGAGTCCCGCGGAGACGTAGGTCAAGGGCCCGAGTGAGAGCTCAAGGCCTGCACCAGCCCTTAGCCCTTGGATGCCGCCGAGCGGGCCCGAACTACCCGGCTGCGTCATACGGAGGTTCGCCGAGCTCATCCCGAGCTCGAGGCTAGGCCGTAGGAAGGGGTTCTGCGCCCCCAGCGGGAGGCTGAGGAGGAGCGCCCCCAGGGCCAGGAGCGTACGTAGGCGGATCATAAGAGGGGGCTCTTAGGCTAAGGGTTACGGTCGGGGTACGAGGCCACGACTAGAACCACTTGATCTTACGGAAGAGGAAGAAGGCGATCCCCGAGATCATGGCCGAGACGCAGAAGATGAAGAGGAAGGCCCAGTGCCAGTCCCCTAGGTAGACATCAACGTTCATCCCGAAGAAGCTGGAGATCATCGTCGGTATGGTCAGCACGATGGAGATGCTGGTCATACGCTTCATGATGGTATTGACATTGTTGGAGATGATGTTGGCCGAGGCGTCCATCATGCTGGTCACGATGTCGGTGTAGATATTGATGGTGTTGTAGGCCTGCCTTAGCTCGATACTCACGTCCTCGAAGAGGTCGGGGTCGACCTGGCTGCTGCGCGAGGTCGTGCGCAGACGCCCCAGCATGGCCTCATTCCCACGGATCGAGGTGCTGAAGTAGACGAGCGATCGCTGCAGGCGCATGATGCGCAGCAGGTCCTCATTACGGATGCTCTGCTCTAGCTCCTTCTCCGCACGGTTGATCTCGAGGTACATCAGCTTCAGGTACTTCAGGAACCAGACGGCCGAGGAGTAGATCATGCGTGTGATGAACTCCGTGGGGTTGGTGATGGCGATCCCCTTGCGGCGGATGTGATTGACGAAGTCGGGGAGCATCTGCGTGCGGCGGTAGCAGACCGAGACGATGGCCTTGGGGCCCGAGATGATCCCTATAGGCACCGTCTGGTAGGGCATGCCCTGCCCGCCGCCGTCCATGGGGATGCGGAGGATGGTCAGCAGCCAGTCATCCTCGCGCTCCGCTCGGGGGCGCTCGTCGATATCGGCGATGTCGGAAAGGAATTCGCGGGGAATGCCTAGCTCCTTAGTGAGGAAGAGGAAGTCCTCCTCGTCGGGGCACTCTACATTGACCCAGCACTGGGGCTGGTACTGGCTGATCTCGGGGAGACCGTCCGCTAGGCTCAGGAAGCTCTTCATATACTCGGGGCGAGCCAGCACCTCGTGGCGAAGTGCTGCGCTACTATATATATGTAGTTGGGTGGGGATATAGGGTACAGGGGGATCGTCCATGGGACGGAGCCCCAGACGGGCTGGGGCGGTGGTCTCTCTGGGCGGGCTGTCCCTACATGAGCTCGAGCGTGTCGGGGGACTCTATAGGGTGCAGACGACCAGGAGCAGGCGCATCGTCATGCGCTCATCCGGAGGGAGGGAGTCGTCCATACGCTAGTCTATAGAGTGATACTTGTTCCTTGCGGTCAAGGCGAGCTACCCAGCTCAGAGCCTTGCCTATTGCGAGGCAAAGGTACGAAAAAGCCCCCAGCCGCCAGCCATCGCCCCCACACGCCGCCGCCCCTGCCGCATAATCGTGCCATCGCCCCTGCCTCCACCCTCCCTCCCGAAGGGCAATAAAAAAGCTCACCCCAGCCACGACGGTGACTGGGGTGAGCTAGTGATCCCGACAGGATTCAAACCTGTAACCTTCTGATCCGTAGTCAGATGCTCTATTCAGTTGAGCTACGGAACCCTTTGCCGAGCAGGGCGGCGCGAGACTAAGAGAGTGACTCCGACAGGATTCAAACCTGTAACCTTCTGATCCGTAGTCAGATGCTCTATTCAGTTGAGCTACGGAGCCAATCCTTACACAAGGCCGCTTTAATGCTTTGCGAGTGCAAAGATAAGAACTATTTCGCCTGTCTCCAAATCGCAAGCAAAATTAAGCCTCGACGCAGCCCCTCCTTTTCCTCGATTTCACCGCTCCTTTTCGCCCGACCTTCCCCCTATCTATAGAGAACAGCGCCGAGCTGGCGGAGCAGTGAGCGGAACAAATGGGGAGGCTGCTGTCTAAGGGTAGGCGAGGTCAGCGTCAAGGACAAGAGCTCGACTAGGAGCGAAAGCGAAGGGGAAGACAACGAGAATGGGGCGAGACGACGGGAGGGCCAAAAGTAGAGCGGGACGCCATCCGTAGGATAGCGTCCCGCTCGTGTGACCCCGGTGAGGCTCGAACTCACGACCCAGTGATTAAGAGTCACTTGCTCTACCAACTGAGCTACAGAGTCAAAATGATTTGTGAGCGGAAGTGGTGACCCCGGTGAGGCTCGAACTCACGACCCAGTGATTAAGAGTCACTTGCTCTACCAACTGAGCTACAGAGTCATTTAGGTTGGCGCTTGCCCTCGTCCTACCTTGGCGGGAAGAGGTCTCCGTCACAAATCGAATGCAAAGGTAGAGAAAAATCAGCGAATATCCAAATCAAGCAGCAAAGAGCCCCGCGAGAAAGCTCCGACTAGCCGCTCCCCTTTGCGCGAAGAGCCCGACTACAGTAGCTACGGCAACAAAGCGCGCACTGCGGCAAAGCGAAGCAACTAGGCCTACTACCCCACAGAGCATATAGGAGAGCGGCGCAGCCCAAAGCCGAGCGAAGCAGCTACAAGCAAGGAGCGCAGCGGGGAAGGAGTGTCGCGGAGCGATGCCGTGCGTGACGATAGGACAGCCTCCCCTAAGGGGGAGGGACGCAGCTCGGAAGAGATAAAAGAGACCGCTCGCAGTAGGCATGCACCTACTGCGAGCGGTCGTTTAGGGGAATTGGGGAGGAAGGGTGCTTACTTCACTTCCTCGAAGTCGGCGTCGCTGATGTCCTGGCCGGGCTGCTGGCTGCTGCCGGAGGGCTGCTGTGCGGAGCCTGCCCCGGGCTGAGCCTCAGCGGCACCTGCCTGAGCGTACATCTCGCTGCTAGCGGCCTGGAAGGCAGCCTGCACCTCTTCGCTCGCGGCGTCGATGCCCTCGAGGTTCTGTGCGGCGTGGGCTTCCTTGAGCTTAGCAAGAGCAGCCTCTACCTTGGCCTTGTTGTCGGCCGAGAGCTTGTCACCGAACTCCTTCAGCTGCTTCTCGGTCTGGAAGATCAGGCTGTCGGCGTGGTTGATCTTGGTGATGCGCTCCAGCTCCTTCTTGTCGGCCTCAGCGTTGGCTGCGGCCTCGTCCTTCATGCGCTGGATCTCTGCGTCGGAGAGCCCACTGGAGGCCTCGATGCGGATCTTCTGCTGCTTACCCGTGGCCTTGTCGACGGCGGTGACGTTGAGGATACCGTTGGCGTCGATATCGAAGGTGACCTCGATCTGCGGCGTCTGACGAGGAGCAGGGGCTACCTCGAGCTTGAAGCGACCGATGCTCTTATTGTCCTTGGCCTGCGAGCGCTCGCCCTGCAGGACGTGGATCTCTACCTCGGGCTGATTGTCCACCGCAGTGGTGAAGATCTCGCTCTTCTTGGTAGGGATGGTCGTATTGGCATCGATGAGGCGCGTCATGACACCACCCATCGTCTCGATCCCGAGGGAGAGAGGCGTGACGTCCAGCAGGAGGACATCCTTGATCTCACCGGTGAGGACACCACCCTGGATGGCAGCACCTACGGCGACGACTTCGTCGGGGTTGACACCCTTAGAGGGAGCCTTGCCGAAGATCTTCTCTACGATCTGCTGGATCGCGGGGATACGCGTCGAGCCCCCTACGAGGATGACCTCGTCGATGTCGCTCTTGGAGAGGCCAGCGTCGCGCAGTGCGCTCTCACAGGGAGCGACACAGGCCTGGATGAGGCGGTCGGCAAGCTGCTCAAACTTAGCACGCGTCAGCGTACGCACCAGGTGCTTGGGGATCCCACCTACGGGCATGATGTAGGGCAGGTTGATCTCCGTGCTGGTCGAGCTAGAGAGCTCGATCTTGGCCTTCTCGGCAGCCTCCTTGAGGCGCTGCATGGCCATAGGATCCTCACGCAGGTCTACACCCTCGTCGGCCTTGAACTCGTCGGCCAGCCAGTCGATGATCACGTGGTCGAAGTCGTCCCCACCGAGGTGCGTGTCCCCGTTGGTCGAGCGTACCTCGAAGACCCCGTCACCGAGCTCCAGGATGGAGATATCGAAGGTACCACCCCCGAGGTCGAAGACTGCGATCTTCATGTCCTTGTCGGCCTTGTCGAGGCCGTAGGCCAGAGCGGCAGCCGTAGGCTCGTTGACGATACGGTCGACCTTGAGCCCTGCGATCTCACCAGCCTCCTTGGTAGCCTGACGCTGAGCGTCGTTGAAGTAGGCAGGTACGGTGATCACAGCGTTGGTGACCTCAGCACCGAGGTAGTCCTCGGCCGTCTTCTTCATCTTCTGCAGGATGATGGCCGAGATCTCCTGAGGCGTGTAGAGACGTCCGTCGATGTCGACACGGGGCGTGTCGTTGTCGCCACGGACGACGGAGTAAGGCACACGAGCGATCTCGTCCTTCACCTGAGCGAAGGTCTCACCCATGAAGCGCTTGATGGAGTAGATGGTCTTGGTAGGGTTGGTGATGGCCTGACGCTTGGCAGGGTCACCGACCTTACGCTCGCCACCGTCGATGAAGGCTACGACAGAGGGCGTCGTGCGCTTGCCTTCGCTGTTGGCGATAACGATAGGCTCGTTACCTTCGAGTACAGAGACGCAGGAGTTAGTAGTCCCGAGGTCAATTCCGATAATCTTTCCCATAATGTTCTATTCTTTTTTGTTTGTCTATTTACGTTGTTAGGTCTTGCGAGCGGGGCGGCGGCTCCATGATGTCGCCCGCTTCACCTGAGTTCCCGCGGGTGCTGTCGCGCCACAGCGGGAGGCGGTGAGGGGCTTCATCTATAGGAGTCTAAACTCACACTCACACCCTACTTAAGGCAAAGGCTGTGCCAGCGAGCCGCCTGACGCACTGTCTGCCAAAGTGTCCGCTCTGTCCCTCCCCTACAGCTCCTCACACTGTCATCGCGGCCGTCTCGTGGCCTCTGTGTCGGGCTCAGGCTGGCAGGCAGGCGAAGGAAGGCGGGCGCTGCACCCCAAGGCGGGCCAAGCTCCCCGCTGCCTGGAGGCTAAGCTGAGGGATATCCCTCAGCGCGCCGACGGATACCCATCGGCCTGCTGACGGATAGCACTCAGTCCACTGACTGATATCGGTCCGCACGCCTCGGGCTAAGGAGGCCAAAGCGTCCCAGCCCGCAGCTGCTTGCCCTACCCGCCCGACGAGCATCGCCCGACACAGCGCCCGTACTCCCTCCTATATATACATACGCACGCGCGCAGGCGAGGTGGGGGCGGCTGCCTGAGGCCAGGGGGACAAGCGGGGCGGGTAAAAGACGAGCGCGGCCTAGCACCGTGTGTGCTAGGCCGCGCTTTGCCTTACCCCGGAGGGCTGATGCTGTATGTAGTGCTCTGGGGCTTATTGTTCCTTATGCTTCTCTAGCTTGCGCTTGAGGGCGTCGATACAGAGGTCGACGGCCTCCTCGAAGCTATTGCCCGTCTTCTCGGCGAAGAGATCGGGTCCACCCACCTGGAGCTTGATCGAGGCTTCCTTATTGTTCGACACCTCGGGCTTGACGACCTTGAGCACGACCTCAGCGCGCTGGATATCGTCGGCGAAGCGGTTGAGCTTCTCGAGCTTCTTGTGGATGAATTCCTTCAGCTGGAGGCTAGCATCGAAATGCAGGGCTTGAATGCGGATGTCCATAGTTGTAGCGTAGTTAGTCCCCCGTAGGGGAGGTGAGACCATAGTGGACAAGGTACGGGGCGCTCCCCTCATACCTTCAGTTCAAAGGTAGGTAAAAAGATCCTGAACTGCAAGCCCCTTAGCAGCGCTACCGCGCTCCTCTCGGGAGGGCGGTCCGAGGCGCGAAGTGTAAAAACCTGCACCGAAATGCAGGAATTGTGCAGCTTTGTTTATCTTTGCCCTCGGGAACTCCTCGGAGCCTCCCCCGCTTAACAAACTAATTATCATATAGCAGATGAAGAAATTTGTACTCGGAGTGCTTGCACTCCTCGGCACTACGGGCCTAGCGCAGGCGCAGGACGTCTTTGGCAAGGGTGATAAGATGATCAACCTCGGCCTCGGCCTGGGCTCCAGCTTCGGCTCCCTGAGCCTCCCCCCCATCTCCGCTAGCTTCGACTACGGTGTAGCTGACAACCTCATCAACGGGGACAACGGCTCGATCTCTGTCGGTGCGCAGGTCGGGTTCGCTGGCTCGAAGTATGCCAACATCGGTCTCGTCGGTGCACGTGGTGCCTTCCACTACCAGTTCGCTTCCAAGCTCGACACCTACGCAGGGCTCATGCTGGGCTACAACTACGTGAACTGGAAGACGGGCTACGACGCTAGCTTCTATAGCTACGACAGCTTTGGCTACAACGTGTTCATCGGGGCCCGCTACTTCTTCACCGACAAGATCGGCGCCTTCGCCGAACTCGGCTACGGGATCTCCTACACGACGCTTGGCGCCACCTTCCGCCTCTAAGGTCTATCCCGGGCAGCCACACGGCTAGCCTCCCACATGACGGCGCGCCCCTCATCTCCAGGCTGAGATGAGGGGCGCGCTACATTAAGCGATCAGCCCCAGCCCGAAAGGAGGAGGGCTGAGGCTGCGCAGACAGGTATGTGTATCTCTGGTATTGATACTACACTGTGTGATCTAAGGTCAACGAATGATTGCTTCGAATTGGTACTACAAAGGTCTCTCTTTCCTAGGAGAAGACCAAGCCTAAATAGCTCTGGAAGGGAGATTTAACAAAGGTTTACCGCCCGTCCCCTGGCAAAGAGCGCCCCGCCCGAAGGGACTAGGACAAGCTCTCAGAGCTAAGGAGCTAAGGCCTAGCCCCTTGGGGCGGGGCACAGGGCAGAGGTAAGGCGCGGCTCGGGCTACAAAGGCTTGAGCCTTTTTACAACTATTAGCCCACAAAAAGCGTCCCCCACAGCCCGATCCAGTGATTCGGGGCTGTGGGGGACGCTTGCTAGAGGCTTAGCGCCTCGGGAGGAAGGCCTTTACTTAGGCTTGCTGATGGCCTCGAGCTTGCGCAGGAGCAGCTCGTAGTGCAGGCGCAGCTCGCTGTTCTTGGTCGTGGGGATGACCTTGCGCAGCAGTGCCTCGAGGCGGTACTGCAGGGGCAGATAGAGCACATCGGTATTGTTGATGGCGGCTGTGAAGAGGTCGGCTGGCTCGCCATAGCTAACCCCGAAGTTGAGGAAGCCGCGGCTACCCAGCCCCTCAGCGTGCTCCTCCGTGCCGTGCTGGCGGTCGAAGCTGCACTGATGACTCCCCCCCGACTGCTGGGAGAGCAGGGCGATGAACTCCTCATCCGTCATCCCCTCCTTACGCTCGGGGCGCTCTGCCTCGTAGCCCGTGAGGGCGGCAAGCCCAGCGGGGACGGAGACGCGAGGCGGCGCGCTCTTGCTCGCCAGCTCGGAGGTGTAGGCGCTGATGTAGCGCACGTAGTACTCCTGGAGCTGGAGCTCGGCGGGCGTCAGCTGCTCACGGCCTGCCTGTGTGGGGGCGAAGACACGAGCGAAGACCTCGTCGGCATAGTCCTGCGGAGCGTAGGAGGTCGAGTCGAGGTAGTAGGAGAGATTGAGCGAATTGATATTGCGGATAGCCATAGCACGTGCCATAGCACCGAGGCGTACGAAGGGCGAATCCCCGACGACATCGGTCATCGTCTGCTCCAGCGCCTCGTTGCGCAGGCTGTCGATACTGAGCGCCTGATCCAGCAGCCAGAGGGCGGAGGCACGCTGCTTGTCGCGTGGGACGACCTTGTAGCGTGGCAGACCGCTGGCCTCATCCGTCTGGTAGAGGTAGATCCCAGGGACGTTGATGAAGACATTATTGACGTAGCGCAGCGCCTGATCCGCGATGCCGCGGTAGAGCTGGCTACGGTGCTCGGCCTGCTCGGGCTGGGGGAACCACTCGCCTAGGTGGCTGACGATGTACTTGAGATTCTTGAGTCCCAGCGTGCTGGCAGCTACGGGGTCGTTGGACAGATCCTCCTCGATGGACGAGGGGTCATAGCGCTCCTCCCCTACCTGCTGCAGTCCGTAGCGGTACTCGGGGTCATGGGCGTGCTGATCGATGAGCTTATTCAGCTCGGCCTGCTCGGCTAGGATGTCGCCCTTGCTGTCGGGGAAGTAGCGGTAGGTCCAGTCGATCATGTACTTGTCGTAGGTGCCTACGGTGGGCGGGTCGAGGGTAAGGCCCTTGTCGCCTGGCTGCGCTACGTAGTTGAAGCGCGCGTAGTCCATGATCGAGGGCGTCGTGCCGTGCACGGCGGTGAAGGTAGCTGAGCGCAGCGAGTCGACGCTATAGGCGGCGGAGGCACCCATGTTGTGCATGAAGCCCAGCGTATGCCCGATCTCGTGGGCGATGACGTACTTGAGGCTCTTAGCCATGAGGCTGTCGGGGAGCTTGACGGCACGTACAGCGGGGTCTACCTGAGCGGTCTGGATGAAGCGCCAGTTATTGTTCAGCTTGGAGACATCGCTCCATACGAGCACCGAGGCATTGATGATCTCGCCGCTGCGGGGGTCCGTCCAGCTGGGGCCCATAGCATTCTCGGTGGCGATGGGGATATAGCGGATACAGTTGTACTTGAGGTTGTCGGGATCGAAGCTAGGGTCGTCCTTGGGGAAGTCGCGTACCTCGAGGGCGTCCTTGAAGCCGATGCGCTCGAAGGCCGCATTCCAGCGCAGCGTCCCCTCCTTCATAGCCTCCTTCCAGATCGGGGGGAAGGCGTTGTCGACGTAGAAGACGATGGGCTTGACGGGTCGCACGGCCTCACCGCGCTTGTAGGCAGCGATGTCAGAGGGCACGAGGCGGAAGCGGTGCGCGAAGCGGATGGTCTCGAACTGGCGCGTCTCGGGGTCGTAGCCGCTCTTGCTCGTCTGGAAGACGCCGATGCGCGTATCACTGAGGCGAGGCGTCATGGGCTCCTTCGGCAGGCGTAGGATGGTGAAGGTCGCCCCAAGGGTCACGGGGTAGTCCTTGAGCGGACTGCCGCCTCCCTGCGCCGAGAGCGTCAGGCGGTAGCTGCGGTCGACCTTGATGGAGACATTGTCGTCGAAGCTCTTCACCTCTCGGATATGCGTCAGCTCACCCAGCGGACGGGCGTTGATGCTGTAGCGCCCGACACTGCGCGCTAGGAGGCGGAAGTACTTCTGGTCCGTCGTGAAGAGGTTCGTCACGTCGACGACGACGGTCGTCTTGTCCTTGTTCCAGGCACGGATGGGGAACTTGTACAGCGCCAGATCCGTGTAGCTCTGCTGCAGGCGTGCGCGCTCTGCCTTCCCCTGATGCGGGGAGATCAGATGGGGCTCGCTATTGACCGCCTCGAGGACGATAGCGCTGTCGCGCTGGGCGAAGCGCATGTGCACGGGGTTGCTGTTCTTGAAGCCCACCATGCCGAGCTGGGGGTTGGAGATCGAGGAGAGCGTCACTCCGATGAGGATCTCCTCCCCGATGGTCTTGGTGGGGATCTCGAGGTAGAGCTGGTTGTCGGTCTTGTGCAGGGTAAGGAAGGAGCCGCGGGCAGACTCGATCTTCTCCGCCCCGACGATACGCTCGTAGGCGCTCTTCTGGGGCGGGGTCGTCTGCTCGGTCTTGGCCTTCTTCTTCCGCTTGAGGAAGTCGAAGATCCCCGCATGGGCGCTGAGCGGCGCTGCCACGAGGGCGGCCGCCAGCGCTAGGAGGGATAGTTGCTTATGTCTGATCATCGGATTACTTCTTTGCGTCTAGGAAACGAGCCACCTTGAAGGCGAGGGTCTGGTAGTGGGCCTTGAGTACCTGGTCCGTGGTCGAGGCCGCACGCTGCTCGAGGACGGGGCGCAGGCGACGCAGCTGGTCGTAGTAGTAGAGCTCCGACTTATCGAGGGTGGGGACGTTGGCCATAGGATAGATGCTGGCCGAGGGGTTACTGCCGCCGTAGCTCGACTGACTGGAGCGCGCTGCCGTGTAGTCGAGCTCGGAGGGTAGGCCGCCGACGAGCTGCAGGGCCTTGAGCTCAGCGCGGGGCGAGGCAAAGCCCGTCGTCATCGCAGGGGCTGCAGCACGGGGATTATTGACCGTGGCGATGCTCTTGTCGATGTAGGAGGCCTGCATGAGGCGCTCCATGTGGTTAAGCGGACGGCCTGCGAGCGTGCTGCCCCATACAGCCTGATAGAAGTCGGCGAAGTACTCCCCGAGGCTGTAGCTCTTGGGATCCACCTGCGCGGCGATGATGACACGCGAGCGGAGGTTCAGGAGATCGTTATTGAGGAACTCCAGGAGCTGGTCGTAGTAGCTGACGTTGATGAAGAGGCGACGCTCCAGCTGACGATCGGCGTAGCGCTGGAAGTTCTTAGCCTCGTTCAGCACCCAGAGGAAGGCCTCACGCTGCTTGGCCTTGGGGACGACCTGGTAGCGTGGCGTGCCAGGAGCGACGCGCTCCTCACGGCAGACCACCCCGCCCACCAGGGCCATCACATTCTTGAACACCAGGTAGTGGCGCTGTGCGAGGGCCAGATACAGGGCGGTCTTCTTACGGCTGTCGGGATCGTTCTTGATCCAGTCCGAGAGGTGCGCCTGGATGTAGGCGAGATTCTTCAGCTCGAGCGAAGCCGCACGCAGGGGATCGTTGCCGAGGTCCTCGACGCGTACGGTGGGGTCGACGGAGTAGCGCTGCTCGGGGGCGTAGCGGAAGCGGGCATCGCCTGCCTTCTTATCCACCATCGCCAGCAGCTCCTTGGCCTCGCGGGCGGGGTCGCCCCCGAGCTGATCGTAGTAGCGGTAGCCCCAGTTGACGGCATAGAGGTCATAGGGACCGACCTCGCTATTGACCAGGCGCAGCCCCTTGTCCCCAGCCTGCGCTAGGAAGTTGTAGGGTGCACCATCAAGGACGGAGGCGCTGAGGCCATTGGCCTGCGTGAAGGAGGCCGAGCGTAGCTGATCTACGGTGTAGGCAACCGAAGCGGCATAGTTGGGCAGCAGCCCGAGCACCTTCCCCAGACGCTGCGTGACCAGCGCGGAGAGCGACTCGAAGAAGAGTTCATCCGACAGGCGCGCCGAGCGTACAGCGGGGTCAGCGGCAGCCGTAGCGACGAAGCGCTGCTTGTGCAGGGTGGTCTCTACATTATTAAATACCGCGATGGTAGCGCCCGTGATCTCGCCCGTACGGGGGTCGACCCAGGTGCTGGTGGTGACATCAGCCTGCGTATTGGGCACGTAGCGGATGCAGTTGTACTCGATGTTGTCGGGGTCGAAGTTCTTATCCTTCGGGTAGTCGAGGACCTCGAGGACGTTCTTGAAGCCAGCGGCCTCGAAGGCCTTGTTCCAGCGCAGTACGCCCTGGCGGATGGGTGCCGACCAGCCGGCAGGCATGTTGGGGTCGATGTAGAAGGTGATCTTGCGCTCGGGCTCGGTGAGGATGCCCTTGGCATAGGCCTTCTTGTCACGAGGCACGAGCTGCCAGCGATGGGCTAGGTAGACAGGCTCGCTCTGGTCGAGGTGATCGGGGAAGGATACCTGACGGCTCGTCTCGTAGCCTACACGTGCATCGGCCAGACGGGGGATAGCCGTCGAGGCCGTAGCGGGCATGATGGTATAGGTGACCTCGGTCGTGACGGGCATATCACGCGCCACGGTCATCAGTCCCATGAGGCTGATCGTGAGCGCGTGTGCCTGCTCGACCTTGATCGAGGCATTGGTATCGAAGGCCTTGATCCCACGCACGAAGGTCAGCGAGCTATTCTGCGAGCTCGAGATGCGGAAGGCACCCTGCTGCTCGGGGATAACCTTGAAGAAGGGGCTCCCACCGCCGACGAGCGAGGAGATACGGAGCACCACGGCCGAGCTATCGGACTTGTAGACCTCGGGGCGGAAGGACTCCACCGTCTGGTCACGGTAGTTCAGATCCAGCGCCTCCTGCAGCTGACGCGAAGCGTCGCGGCGGTAGACGATGGTATTGGGAGTCTTCATCACCAGCACACTGTCCTGGCGCTCGAAGCGGAAGACGAAGGGTTCCGAGCTACGCGAGCCTACGGGCAGGTAGTCGGGGTCCGTCGTGGAGGTGATCGTCGCCCCCATGATCAGCTCCTTGCCGAGGTACTTGGTAGGCAGCTCGAGGTAGACCTCCCCATTCATCTTATGCAGGGTGACGAACTTCCCGCTCACCGTCTCGACCTTCTTGTCCTTAAAGAAGCGGGTGTAGGGATCGTTCTTCTTGTCTTCCTTCTTCTTGTCTTCCTTCTTGGGCGCGGGCTTGGTGTCCTGCTGGCTCGCAGCAGGCTTAGCAGCCTTGGCCGCCAGGCTGTCTACCTTGGGCGAGGCCACCAGCACCAGCGAGGAGCTTAGTGCGAGGCCAGCTGTCAGCAGATAGCGGATGCTTCTCTTGTGCATGTAGTCTATGTTCTTGTTGGGTTCTAATTTGCTTGTCTGCCCCAGCCTAGGGGCGTGCCTATCCAAGGGCGCTAAGATAGCCATTTTTTGCCTGGACGAGCACTGCGACTGCGGTCTCCACGAAGCGCCCCTCTAGGGGGAGCGCCGCCGAGGGATATCAGTCAGCGCCGTGAGGGACGTCCGTGAGGCCGCTGAGGGGTATCCGTGGCGGGTGCTGAGGGATATCCATCAGAGAGGGGCTACCAGGGGATCGCCTCGTAGCCCCTTCCCTTAGGGGAGCTCGAGGAGGCCTTAGTCCGAGGCGAGTGCTCGTCTCGGGATAGCCCTGGACTAAGCTGGGGAGGGAAGGCCTACGCTGCGTGAGGTACTGTGCCCTCAGGCAGCGCGGGCTCAAAGCTCAGCGCCCCCTCCCGACAGTGGCGTGGACGGAGTCCCGTCTGTGAGGAGAGGGCGGAGCCTTCATGGGGGAGCTGAGCTTAGTTAGCTCGGTAGCTGAGCCCCGTGATGGGTACGCTGAAGGTCGAGCTCTTCCACAGCAGCTGAGGCGTCACGGCCGACACGTCGTAGCAGTAGACATAGCCCTTCGTACCGTCGTTGGCTGCTACGTAGAGGCGGCGTGCGTCGGGCTGGAGGATGTCGGCGATGGTCTCCCCGCTAGCAGGCTTGCTGCCCGCAGCGATACCCGCCAGGTAATCGGTGCTGCTGCCCGTCTGGAGGTTGTAGAAGTAGACCTTGCTCCCAGCGGCGACGAAGGCACGGGCTCCGTCGTAGGAGATGGCCTTGGTAGGCGTCTCGCTCTGCTTGTAGCTGACGGGGTTGAGGCTAGGATAGACCGCCTGCACAGCACGAGGCTGGTCGGTATTCGCCCCGACCACGGTCTCGGCGAAGTAGTCCGCAGGGTGCAGGAGTAGGAGCTTGTGGTCCCCCGAGCTCGTACGGTAGAGCAGGACGACATTATGATTGTCATCCGTGTGCTGCATGCTCAGCATCGTCGCCCCCTGGAAGGGGTTCTCGGCGAACTGTAGCCAGAGGTTCCTCACATCGGGCTGTGAGCCCAGCGAGGGGACGAGGACACGCTTGTAGACGATGGAGCTAGAGCTGGCGGACATCGAGTTGACGAGCAGCTCAGAGGTCGCAGCGTTGAAGAGGATCAGCCCCGCAGCACGCGCCGTACGGTAGACCGGGCCGAGCTTCCCCGTCGTCTGATCACGGACGATACCGACGCGGCTCGTCCCGTCGACCCAGGAGGTAGCGACACTCGCTAGGCTGATCGTAGCCCCCGAGCTGAGTGCTCGGCGCAGCGCCTGATCCTGGTCGCGGACGGGCAGCACATCCGACTCACGAGCCAGACGGTAGAGCGAGCCCCCCGTGATGTAGGCCTCGGTGAACTCTGGGTAGGGTACCAGCGCCATCGAACCCACGGTCTGTGAGCCGAAGTTGATGACGGGGGCGTCTACCTGCATGCGATTGGCATGGAGGCGGTAGGCACGGCTGGGCGAGCCGAAGGCCAGCGTGGCGTAGACCTGATTGGAGGCCGAGGGCCCTCCAGTGAAGAAGTGCAGGGCAATCGGCGCAGCAGGCAGTGCCGAGTGGCTAGGGTTGTTCTTGGCGAAGACATCCTGCTCGAAGTCCGCCTGCTCCCCCTTAGGGAAGTAGGAGATATAGCCCTTACTCTGGTCTCCGCTCAGGACGAAGAGCCCCTGGCTGTAGGGCGAGAGCACGCGCACCTTGAACTGCTGCGTATAGGACCCATCCTCCGTATAGATACGTAGGCGGGCAGGCAGCGTCCCGTAGCTGGAGGGCGTGTAGCGCAGCGTCGCCTCCTTGGAGACGACCTTGTAGTCGATACTCCACTCGTAGTGCAGCTCGGCCGAGGTGCCCGCAGGGAGTGTTACCTTGGGCGCGGGGATGACCAGCTCGCGACCGTAGATGACATCGTAGTTCTCAGCCATCTGCTCGCTAGGCGTAGCCAGGGCGAGCGTACGGCGGGGGTCGACCGAGTCATCTTTGTAGCAGGCGCTGAGGCCTGCAGTCAGGGCTAGGGCAAGGAGGCCTAGCTTGACGATATCTTGATAGCGCTTCATTGGATGTATCGTGCTAGGTAAGAGGTGAGCGCTGGCGGTACCGTCTCGCCACGCGACTGGAAGTATTGCTGCATACGGACATAGACCTTGTAGATATCCATGGTCGTATAGTTCCCCTGGCGGAAGAGGATACGGTAGATCGTATCTACATCCCCTCCTGGGAAGCCTGCGATGAGGTAGCGCAGCTTGTCGGCAGAGAAGGCGCCGAAGTAGGCCGTGAAGTAGTTCCACCACGTAGGCTGGGCCACGGCGTTGGTGAAGATCAGCTGCTTACGGATACGGCGCGTGAAGCGCGTCTGCGTATCGCCCACGGGCTGCAGCTCGATGGTCACCGTGTCGTACTTAGAGATGGGCACATCGGTCGGTAGCTGGACATCCTCGTCGGGATTAGGCTCGTAGCCGTAGGTCTTGCTGGGGTCGACGAGCACGCGCTTACCGTCACGCAGCACGGCGATCAGATTGCCCTCGGTGTCGGCCACGGAGATCTTGGAGCGCTCGAGCTTGATCGGCAGGCTGCTGCGGATGGAGTCGGCGGGGATGTAGTAGGTCTTCTCCAGCGCTTTGAGGTAGGAGCCGTCGCCCGAGAAGGAGACGACGCGTGCGGCGTAGGGCACGGGCTGCTTGGAGACATAGCCCGTATAGCGCACGGGCAGCTGTAGCGTCAGCTCGGTCTGGTCACTGGAGATGAGCCCTAGGTCATGCTTCTCGATGGTGTCGACATCACTCGACTGATCGAAGTAGACCTGTGGGGCGCCTTCGTAGAAGCCCTTGGCGCTGAATTCGCCATCATACATCTCGCGGGAGCATGCACTCAGCAGGCTCAGCCCGCCGATGAGGGCCAGGAGGCTATAGGTTCTATGCTTGTTCATCATCTTAGCTGCGTACTTAGCGTGTCACGATTCGGTTGCCGAGCTGGCGCTCCGAGAGCGGCCAGGGCAGGACGAAGATCTGGTCACTGGGCTGGAAGGTCCGGTCGCCCGTGATGCTTACGAAGGGACGGTTGTAGTGCTTGAGCGAGGCGAAGACTTGGCCCTCGCCAGCGTACTCGCGCATGTACTCCTTCATCAGCTCCTCCTCGAAGGCCTCGCGTGAGGCGAACTCCGTGCCGCTGTACTCGTCCAGCCCGCGGCTGAGGCGCACAGCATTGAGCGCGGCGTAGGCTCCGCTGCGGTCGCTGTCGTAGAGCGCCTCGGCCAGGATGTAGTACATCTCGGGAAGGCGCAGGAGGGCGATACCGCGGTAGCGTGCCTCTACATTATTGACCGTGGAGGCATCGGCGAGGAAGCGGATGAAGCGCATCGCGCCCGACTCATTGCGGTAGAAGGCTCCTAGGCGGAGGTCCGTAGCCCCTGCACCGCCAGCACTGGAGGAGTAGAGGCTCTGCAGCAACTCAGCACGGCGGCCCTCGACGATATTCCCCGAGCCAGCCTGAGAGAGCAGGTAGTCAGCGACCAGCTGCATCTGGCGTGGCGCCCAGAGGCCGAAGATCATCTCGCCCGTCGCGGGGAAGGTCACGGCACGCGAGGTATAGCTATTACGATCCACGAGGGCGAAGTCTGCCTTGTGCTCCGTGACGAGGCGGGCATAGCGCGCGGCATTGGTATAATCGCGCATCAGGCGGTAGGTACGTGCCTTGATCGCGTAGACGGCATACTTATTGAAGTGCGTCGTGCGGTTGGCATAGAAGTCCGTCTGCTCGGGGTTGGAGGGCTGGATGCTCTCGTCCGACGCGAGCAGCGCCTCGGCCTCGTCGAGGTCGCGCAGCACGCGCTGATAGGACTCCTGGAGGGTGAAGACCTGCTTGTTCTTCAGGTCATAGTCGTAGGAGTAGGGGATCCCCTCCGTGACGCCGCCTGCCTGCTGGGCTAGGCTATAGTTGCGGGCGAAGAGGCGCAGCACCTCCAGGTGCAGGAAGGCACGCACGCCGAGGGCCTCGCCACGGATGGTCGCCAGGTGTCGGTTCTCGAAGCTGGGACTAACGGCGTGGCTGAGCACGGAGTTGACATTGCTGATGGCGATGTAGAGCTGGCTGAAGGTCGTCTCGATGCGGGAGCGTACCGCGGCATCGTCATAGACATAGTTCAGCGTGTTGTAGGCCTCGCGGTCTACCTGCCCCAGCTGCCCCAGCATCTGCCCGAGCTGGTCCGCCAGGCCGAAGGTCAGTGCCTTGCCATAGAGGTCAGAGCCAGCCAGCGTGCCGTAGACGCCGTACATAGCGTCCTCATAGCCCTTGAGCGTAGAGAACTGGACGTCGGCGGGCAGGGTACCCTTAGGCTGTATGTCGAGAAACTTGTTGCAGGACGATAGCCCCAGCGCGAGTGCCGCACATGCTCCAGCGGCGCGGAGCGTGTATGATCGGATCTTGCTCATATTCGTATGCGCTATTAGAGGGTTTAGAAGGACAGGCGAAGGCTCATCTCCACACTGCGAGCGAAGGGATAGTCGAGCCCGCGCTCACGCTTGACCGTGGAGAGGTAGAAGAGGTCATTGGCCAGCAGCTCGACACGTGCACGACGCATCAGCAGCTTCTTGACCCAGGGAGCATCCGTCTCGTAGCCGAAGGAGAGCGAGCGCAGCGTCAGGAAGTGCTCGCGCTGCACGAAGCGGCTCGTCTGGTAGGGGCTGGAGGTATCGGCGATGTCGCGGTACTTAGCCACGTCCCCTGGCTGACGCCAGCGGTCGTTGAAGACGCGCTTGTCGGCGTTGTAGGCGGGGTTGGCCCCCTCGACTCGGGTGGCTAGCGTCCCGTTGTAGACGACGGCCCCGAAGGAGTAGCCGAAGCTAGCGTTGAGCGAGAAGCCCTTCCAAAAGAGGTAGGACGTCAGCGTCCCGTAGCCCAGCGGACTCGTGTCGCCGAAGACGCGGCGGTCATTGGGGTCGTAGTTGAAGGTGTAGCTGCCGTCACGCTTGATGTACACCTCGCGTCCCGTAGCAGGGTCGATCCCAGCCGAGGGCACGACCTTGAGCGCGGTGAGCGACTCGCCCTCCTCGTAGAGGGGCAGTGGCGTGGTGGAGCGCGTGCTCATCGAGTCGGCCTGGACGGCACGCTCGTTGATCTTGCGCAGCGCGTCACTGATCTTGCGCACCTTATTATTATTGTAGGAGTAGTTCAGCGAGAGGGACCACTGCAGGTCCTTGCCCTGGATGGGCACGACGCGGGTCTGGAACTCGATCCCCTTGTTCTCGATCTCCCCGACGTTCTCCTTAGCCGTGCCGCCCGGCACCCCTACTGAGGGCGCTTTGGAGACATCCAGGAGGAGGTTGTCGGTGAGCTTGCGGTAGACGTCGAGCGTCAGGTCCCAGCGGCTCTTGAAGAGCGTCAGGTCGATCCCCGTATTCATGCTGAGCGTACGCTCCCACTTGAGGTCGGGGTTCCCGATGGTGATGGGCACAGCGCCCGCACCGACCATGTAGTCAATCCCCTTATTATAGTCGTAGGTCGTCAGAGCCTGGTAGGGCTCGAAGGAGACATTCCCCAGGTAGCCCATGCTGGCACGCAGCTTGAGCATCTGGACGTTCTTGTTGCCCTTGAAGAACTTCTCGTTGTGGAGGTTCCACCCAGCCCCGAGGGACCAGAAGGGAGCGAAACGCTGGTTGCGGCCGAAGCGTGAGGAGCCTTCGTAGCGATAGACGACGTCAAGGGAGTAGCGGTTATCGTAGATCGCGTTCCCGTTGAAGAAGAAGCCAGCGCCGCGTGCCTGTGCCTCGGAGCCCGAGGGGCGTGCGCCGCCATCGTAGCCCAGACCATAGCGGGGGTGCCCCAGCTGGTCGGAGTAGAAGCCACGCGTGGTGAAGCTGGAGTTGTCCGTCGTCGTACCCTCAAGGCTGGAGCCGAACATGCTCGTCACGTAGAGCTTCTCGAAGAAGGTCTCATTGTAGGACACCATCAGCTTACCTAGGAAGCCGAGCGAGCGGTCCTGCGACTCCGTCAGCGAGCCGCGCTCCGCGATGGGACGACGGTAGAACTCCCCTGCCAGCGGCGAACGGAAGCGGCGACGCAGCCCCGTGCCCGAGCTGAAGGAGAAGTCCCCATCAATGCGGAACTTGCCCGCCCATACCTGCAGCGTCGTCGTATTCAGCAGGTCCATAGAGTTGCTCCTACTGAAGCTCGAGAGCGAGGCCTCGTAGAGCGGGTTGAACTGCGAGGGCGTGAAGCGCGGGATCAGATCCCCGTACTCGTCGTAGGGACTATTGTAGGGATTCTGACGCGAGAACTCAGAGAAGCTCCCGTAGTTGGGATCCTGGCTGGAGATCTTGTTGACCGTGAGGTTATTCGAGATGAAGAGGCGGTTGGGCTTGTTGTAGGACAGCTTGAAGGCGCCTGAGATACGCTCACGCCCCGACTGCATCATCACCCCATCATCATTGCTATAGCGCAGCGTCAGGCCGTAGCGGACGAAGTTGTCTCCCCCCTCAGCGCTGAGGCTGTGGGACTGCGAGACGCCCGTGCGCAGCGGCTTGGCCAGCCAGTTGGTATTGGTTCCCTGGCGTACCTTGCGCAGCACCTGCTCGCGCTCATTATCGAGACGCCACTGATGCTCGCCCCCAGCCTTGTCGGTGTACACGCCCGCCAGGTCCTCGTAGCGTAGCTTCTCCTCAGGGCTGAGGAGGCTGTAGCCCGAGAGGTCAGGCACCGAGAGGCGGAGCGTCCCATTATAATTGATGCGGATATTCCCCTGCGAGATGGGCTTGGTCGTGATGACGATGACCCCAGCAGCAGCCTTAGACCCGTAGAGGGCGGAGGCCGAGGCATCCTTGAGCACCGTCACGGACTCGATGGTATTCATATCCATGTCGTAGATGTAGTTGACATCCACGATGGCGCCGTCGACGACGAAGAGCGGGAGGTTGGCTGCCCCGGAGAAGGTCGCACGTCCACGCAGGTTCAGCTCGGGGCGCGCATTGGGGTCCGACCCGAGGTCATTGGAGGTGACGACCTGTAGCCCTGGGACGAAGGCCTCGAGGCTCTGCAGTACGTTCTTCGTCCCCATGGAGAGCAGGTCCTTAGCCTTGACGGTGGTCTGCGAGCCGGTGAAGCTACGCTTATCCTTCTTCGTGAAGCCCGTGACGACGACGCCCTCCAGGGTCTGGCTCTCGCTCTGGAGGGTGACGCGCTGCGGAGTCCCAGCGACGAAGGTTACGGTCTGCGTCTTGTAGCTGATGTAGGAGAGGCGGAGCGTCTCCTTGCTGTTACGCGTGCGGAATTCGAAGCGTCCATTGACATCGGTGATGTAGCCGCCTTGCTGCCCTACGATCTGGACGGATACGCCGATCAGGGGCTGGCCTTGCTCATCGACGATCGTCCCGCTGATGACGCCATAGGTCGAGCTCTGACTCTGCTGCTGCGGTGTGGCACTGGGGGCGGGCATAGAGGCCGCCTGTGCCGTCAATACCGAGCTGGCGAGCCATGCTCCGGCGAAGAGTACGGTCGTTAGTCTCATGCGGTGAATGATTTTGCTGTGGACAAATGAGACGGGTGTGCTTTCTCTCTGTCTGCCTTGCGCCCCGCTGATGTACGCTCTACATGCACGGGCCTCCGGGCACACCCTGTTACCAAAATAAGCTAGAGTAGGATACTACTCAGAGCAAAGTTACTAAAAATAGGGCGAAGTTCCCAGCGCTTGTCTACGAGCTCGCCCTCTTCCTGTCATGAGGACAGCGATCCGCTACTGGAAATAATCATTATAACGCCTCCTGGCTCCCTTTTGTTGCGCCCTGACCAAATGCAAAGCCGCCGCCCGATCTGTCCGTGGACAGCTCGGGCGGCGGCTTTATTAGGGCTCGGCCCCGCTTAGGAGCTCATTGAACTACCGGCTAGGAGCGGCCGGCGACGGGGCTGCGAGGTGCGGCGGCTACCAACGCTTCTTCTTGCTGCGAGGCCCCTCGTCATAGCTGCGGGAGCGCTTGCCGTAGCCACCACCACGCTTGCCGAAGTCCTCATCGCGACGCCCCGCGGGCTTGTCGTAGTCGCGGCGCTTGCTGGGGGCGCCACGGCGCTCGCGCTTGCCGCCACCCTCACCGACCTTGTCGGCATAGTCCACGACGATGCGACGGCCGTCGACCTCGTAGCTGCTCATACTGTGGATGACCTCCGAGGCCTCACGCTCGTCGACCTCGAAGAAGGCGAAGCGAGGCAAGAGGTCGATCTTGCCGACCTTGACGCGCCCGGGGACACACTTGTTGATCAGCTCGATGAGCTTATTGGGGAACATACGGTCCAGCTTACCGAAGTTAATGAAGAGACGCTTCATCCCCTCCTCGGCGACGGCGTTGCGCTTATCGCGCTTCTTGCCCTCACCGTCGCCCTGCAGACGGCCGCGCTCGTCAGCCTCCTCGATGGTCTCCTCCTGCTCATAGTAGTCGAGCATACGGCGGAACTCAAGGAGCATCACACGCTTGAGCAGCTCCTCGTGGTCGATCCACTCGAGCTTGCGCGCCAGCTCGGGCAGCAGCGCCTCCAGCGTAGCGTCCTCCGTCAGCTCGACGCGCTCGATGCGCTCGGCCAGGTGGAAGAGCTGCTTGCCGCAGATCTCCGCCCCTGAGGGCAGCGTCTTGCGCTCGATCGTAGCATGGGAGATACGCTCGATGTCGCGCAGGCGACCACGCTCGCGGCTGTGGCAGATGGCGATGGAGATCCCCATCTTGCCCGCGCGAGCCGTACGGCCACTGCGGTGCGTGTAGCTCTCGATGTCGTCGGGCAGACCGTAGTGGATGACGTGCGTCAGGTCGTTGACGTCGAGGCCGCGGGCAGCCACGTCGGTAGCCACCAGGAGCTGAAGGTTGCGGATACGGAACTTCTGCATCACGTAGTCACGCTGCGCCTGCGAGAGCTCGCCGTGCAGTGCGTCGGCATTGTAGCCGTCGCGGATCAGCTGGTCGGCGATCTCCTGGGTCTCCTTGCGCGTGCGGCAGAAGATGATCCCGTAGATGTCAGGGTAGTAGTCGGCGATGCGTTTGAGGGCAAGGTACTTGTGCCGCGCCGATACCACGTAGTAGTAATGCTTGATGTTGGCGTTGCCCTGATTCTTCGTCCCGACGATGATCTCCTTGGGCTGGTGCATGTAGGAGGCTGCGATGGAGCTGATCTCGCGGGGCATGGTCGCGGAGAAGAGCAGCAGGTGACGCTCCTCGGGGACCTGGCTGAGGATGGTCTGCAGGCTCTCAGAGAAGCCCATGGTGAGCATCTCGTCGGCCTCATCGAGGACGACCGTATGCACCTCGTCCAGCGAGGCAGCGCCGCGCTCCATCAGGTCGATGAGGCGTCCAGGGGTAGCGACGATGACCTCTACCCCACGGCGCAGCGTGCGTATCTGCGCCTCGATCGAGGAGCCGCCATAGACGGGGAGGATACGTACCGAGGGGAGGTACTTGCTGTAGTCGGTGAGGTCGTCGGCGATCTGCAGGCAGAGCTCACGCGTAGGGCAGAGGACAAGGGCACGTGCTAGCCCCGAGGGCTTGCCGCCCTCTTCCTCGAGGCTGCGGGCTACATTCTGCAGGAGGGGCAGGCCGAAGGCCGCCGTCTTGCCCGTCCCCGTCTGGGCCAGGGCGATGAGGTCCATAGGCTCACCGAGGAGGTGCGGGATCACTGCCTCCTGCACGGGCATGGGTTGCTCGTAGCCCTTCTCGGCTACGGCGCGACAGATGGGAGCGGAGACTCCCAGGGATTCAAATGTCATTGGATGATGATTCGAGTTACCTTGGGGGGACAGCCGCACGCCGAGCGTACGGGCTCCCCCAAGCCGTCGTGTGTATCCCTGGTTCGCCTCCGACCCAGCGCGACACACGTCTATAAATAATGAGTACTTGCCCGAAGCTAGCGGACGCTAGGCCTTAGGCTGCTCGTCCTGCAGCTCGCGGCTCTTCCCCCCGAGGTAGCCCCCATGGTGACGGAGCGAGTAGTCGTGGTAGGTGAAGCCTATACGCTGCATGACGCTGACCACGAGGAGGTCGCCCAGCACGGTCATGACGGTCGTGCTGGTGGTGGGCGTCAGCCCGAGGGGACATACCTCACTGGGATTGCCCGTGGAGAGGACGACGTCGACCTCTGCCGCCAGGGGGCTCTGGACATTGCCCGTGATGAGGATGAAGGGGATGGAGGGATGCATGCGGCGTGCCAGCTCGACGAGCTCCACGACCTCACGCGTCTTACCCGAGTTGCTGATCAGCAGCATCAGGTCCCCCGCGCAGACCATACCGAGATCGCCATGCTGGGCCTCGCTGGGATGGAGGAAGTAGGCGGGCGTCCCTGTAGAGCTGAAGGTCGTCGCGATGTTGTGCGCGATCTGTCCCGCCTTGCCCATACCAGAGGTGATGAGCCGCCCCCCGCCACGATGCACACGCTCGAGGATGAGCGCGATGGCGGCCTCGTAATCATTGCTCTGGGGGATGGCACTCAGCGCAGCGATCTCCGCCTGGAGGATCTGCGCTATGGTATATTGCTGGGACATTGCTTCTCTTCTTCTCTGCTTCCGGGCTTAATAGCTGGACAAAGATACAGCTTTATCTCTAGAGCCTGATCCTGATCCGAGCTAGGCAGTGTGCCGACTAGGCGGTGGATGAGTCCCGAGGCGGCTAGGAAGACCAAGCCCCGTACTCCTGCTGTGTCGAGGAGTACGGGGCTCAATCGAGGTTCCTAGCGGATTCGAACCGCTGTAAACGGTTTTGCAGACCGGCGCCTAACCACTCGGCCAAGGAACCCTAGTTCGCATTACTGCGCTGCAAAGTAACAACAAAAAAGCGACACGGACAAATATCGCCCGCCGCCCTCCCCCGTCCTCCCCCGTGCTCTCCTCTAGGCTGGGACGCCGCACCGCCTAGCGGGGGAGGGGCGCTGAGGGATATCGGTCAGAGGGCTGAGGGACGGCAGTGGCGAGCGTGAGGGATATCCCTCAGAGCACGGACGGATATCCCTCACGGAGGCGGGAGCTAGGTCTCGCCCCAGCTCCTGCTGAGACAGAGCTCTGTGGGGGCTCAGCGTGCCGCTAGGAGCGTGCTATCGGGAGCGAGCTCGGCACCTCCTGGAGGCAGTGCTAGAGGGCGCGAGAGGAGGCGTATCGCGGGCGTGTGAGGACGTAGCGCGCACGCGGCGCGTAGGACTGCGCAGAAACTACTATCTTTGCTTTACAAACTAATTTAATAAAGCTAACACAAAGACATTATGGAAAAGCCCTATGTGCTAGGCGTCGACATCGGCGGGACGAATACCGTCTTCGGTGTCGTCGATGCGCGCGGCAACGTCGTCGTCAGTGCCTCCATCAAGACCACGACGCACAATGACGTCGAGCTCTACCTCAACGACCTCACCACAGGCCTCAACATGCTCATCGAGCAGGTCGGCGGCAAGGACAAGATCCGTGGGATCGGCGTCGGTGCCCCCAATGGCAACTACTTCACTGGCTCCATCGAGTTCGCCCCCAACCTCCCCTGGAAGGGCGTCCTCCCCCTGGCGAAGATGATCCAGGATCGCCTCGGCATCCCCGTAGCGCTGACCAACGACGCCAACGCCGCAGCCATCGGCGAGATGACCTACGGCGCAGCACGTGGCATGAAGGACTTCATCGTCATCACCCTCGGCACGGGTGTCGGTAGCGGCATCGTCGTCGGTGGCCAGCTCGTCTACGGCCATGACGGCTTCGCAGGCGAACTCGGGCACATGATCGTACGTCGCAACGGCCGTATGTGCGGCTGTGGTCGCCAGGGCTGCCTCGAGACCTATACCTCCGCCACGGGCGTAGCACGCACCGCGCGCGAGTACCTCACCATCCGCTCCGACGAGAGCCAGCTCCGTGCCCTCGATATCGACACGATCACGTCCAAGGATGTCTTCGACGCCGCCTCCAACGGCGATCAGCTCGCCCTCGAGATCTTCGAGAGCACGGGGGCCATCCTCGGGGAGGCCTGTGCCGACTTCGTCACCTTCTCCTCGCCTGAGGCCATCATCTTCTTCGGCGGCCTCACCAAGGCGGGCGATCTCCTGATGAACCCCATCCGCCACCACATGGAGAAGAACATCCTCAACGTCTACAAGGGCAAGACCAAGCTCCTCTTCTCGCAGCTCAAGGAAAGCGATGCCGCCGTCCTCGGCGCCAGCGCCCTCGGCTGGGAGGCTAAGGAGCTCGACTAGTCCCCTAGCCTAAGCATAGAGAGCTCCACTGGAGGCGCCGAGTGCACCTCCGTGGAGCTCTCGCTATTCACCCCCATAGCACATAGGACGATGAAGCACCCTCTAGAGAGCTTCGGCTACTGCCCCCGCTGCGGCAGCTCGGGGCTAGAGCATGTCCACGGGCGCGCCATACACTGCGCTGCCTGTGAGCTCACCTACTTTCACAACGTAGCGGCGGCCGTGGCCTGCTTCGTGCGGGACGCCGCGGGACGCCTGCTGGTCGTGCGCCGTGGCCGTGAGCCGGCCAAGGGCACCCTAGACCTTCCTGGGGGCTTCGTCGATCCCTTGGAGACCGTCGACGGGGCCGTGGTACGCGAGCTGCGCGAGGAGACGGGGCTGGTGCCCCTGAGGCAGCGCCTGCTCTTCTCCCTGCCGAACATCTACCCCTACTCGGGGGTGGAGGTCTATACGGCCGACCTCTTCTACGAGGTAGAGGTCACCAGCCTCGAGGGTGCCGTCGCGATGGACGACGTCGCGGAGCTGGTCGTCGTCGCGCCCGAGGAGCTCCGCGCTGAGGACTTCGGCCTACAGTCCATACGCCAGGCCGTAGCGCGCCTCGTCGCCGAGCCTGACCTTCTGAGCCCTCGCTGATGTCCCTCAACCTCGAGCGCCTCAAGGGCTACGCGCCGCTCTGCTTCATCGCCACGGGTATTCTCCTCTGGCGGTGGACGGCGCCGCTCTCGGCGGTGCTGCCGTGGATCATCGCGGCGATGCTCTTTTTCGCCGTGCTGACGATGCCGCTGAGTCGGCTGCGTCCACGGCGCGAGCACCTAGTGATCTACCTCATCCAGATGGGGCTGGGGGCTGTGCTCTATAGCCTGCTGCGGCTGTGGGATCACGAGGTGGGGCTGAGCCTACTGATGTGCTTTCTCGCTCCAGCTGCGACGGCCGCGGGGGCGATGACGAGCCTCATGGGCGGCGACACGGGCTTCGCGACGGCCTACACGCTGCTGACGCACGGGCTGATCTGCCTCGTGGCGCCTATCCTGCTGCCCCTGCTGGAGCCACAGGCCAGCGTCTCCTTCTGGGCGCTCTCGGCTCAGGTAGGGATGCTCGTGGCGCGCATGGTGCTGCTACCGATCGCTCTGGCGCAGCTGGTGCGCTACCTCATGGCGCGCCGCGGACGCCAGCCTCAGCCGCAGCGACGGCTGACCTATTGGCTCTGGCTGAGCTCTCTCATCTTCATCCTCGGCAAGGCGGTGGCCTTCGTCTCGGGGGGCATCGCGGAGACGGACCTGGGGCGCCTCGTGGCCTCCTTCGCCGTGGGGTTGGTGGCCTGCGCCCTGCAGTTCAACCTCGGTCGCCTCCTCGGGCCACGCCTCGGGGTGGATGTCGTGGCCTTCCGCCAAGCGATGGGGCAGAAGAATACCGCTCTGGTGCTGTGGCTCTGCATCGCCTTCCTCCCTCCGCTCGCTGCCCCAGGGATCGCGGGCTACATCGCCTGGCAGAACTTCTTCCTCAGCTACTACATGAGCAAGACGCGCCTCTAGCGCCCCCGCTCCGCCCTAAGGCCCAGCGCTGCTCCGAGTCTGCCCGCAGCCTTGCCCTCCGACTGCAGCGAGCTCCTTCCCCCACGCCCCGAAGTCCTTCCCCGCTGAATCCCTGACATCCCTAAATACAGCGAGCGCCCCACGGTCACTAGGATCGTAGGGCGCTCGGCTTTAGTTAGAGGGCTAGGCCCAGGCGGGGCTTACTTCTTGGAGCAAGCGTCGAGGAGCACCTTGACGGTCTCGATCTCGAGGCTGTGTGCAGCACCCGTGTTGCCGATCGTACCGCTCATGTAGGCCACCTGCGTGTCCTCCTTGATGAGGCCAGAGGCGATGAAGCTCTTGATACCAGCAGCCAGACGCTCACGCTCGCAGTTGGTCTCGCCAGCGTAGTGAGCCGTCACGCCGTAGCTGAGGGCCAGCTGACGGGAGAGTGTAGCATCGTAGCAGACAGCGCAGACAGGTACCGTAGCACGGAAGCTCGAGAGGTAGCGCGCCGTACGGCCAGAGAAGCTGTCGGTGATGATCGCCTCGGTGTTGATGTCGCGGACGCTACGTACAGCCTGCTTAGCCAAGAAGGCCGTCGTGGTGCTAACTTCCTTGGAGTAGGGCACCTCATCGTCGTAGTTGAGCGCCAGGTCGGCCTCTGCCTTACGTACGATACGAGCCATGGTCTGTACAGCCTCGAGGGGGTACTTACCGTTGGCCGTTTCGCCCGAGAGCATGACAGCGTCGGTGCGGTAGTAGACGGCGTTGGCGATGTCGCTGACCTCTGCGCGGGTAGGCAGGGGATTGTCGATCATCGTGTGGAGCATCTGCGTAGCGACGATGACGGGCTTCTTAGCATCGACACACTTCTTGATGATCATGCGCTGGATGCCGGGCACTTCTTCTGCGGGCACTTCGATAGCGAGGTCACCACGAGCGATCATGATACCGGCGCAGTTCTCGATGATCTCATCGATGTTGTCGACACCTTCCTGGTTCTCGATCTTAGCGATGATCTGGACCTTGCTCTGGTACTCGTCGAGGATCGTCTGGATCTCAGCGATGTCCTTCTTATTGCGGACGAAGGAGTGCGCGATAAAGTCGATGTCGTGGTTCTTGAGGCAGTGCAGGATGTTGTTGCGGTCCTTCTCGGTCAGCGAGGGCAGGTCGATGCGGACGCCGGGGACGTTGACACTCTTGCGGCTGCCGAGCTTACCGTTGTTCTGGCAGGTAGTGAAGAGCTTGTCGCCTTCCTTCTTCTCTACGTCGAAGGCAAGGGCACCGTCGTCGACCAGGATACGTGCGCCGACGGGAACATCCTTAACGAAGTTCACGTAGTTGACATTGATCGTCTCGTTGTTGGTCTTAGCCTCGGGGTTCGCCATGAAGACGACCTTATCCCCAGCCTTGAACTCGCGCTTGACCTCGGAGTCCCCTTCGAGGACGGTCGTACGTACCTCGGGACCCTTGGTGTCGAGCAGGACTGCGACGTTGGGCGAGACAGCACGCGTGTTGTTGATGACGCGCGAGATGCCTTCGAAATTCATGTGTGCCGTGTTCATACGCACGACATTGACACCAGCCTCTACGAGGGGACGGATGAACTCTACGTCACAACGCAGGTCGGAGATGGTGGCTACGATCTTAGTTCTCTTCATAATTCCTATATAATATATGGGTTTGCTGTGGCTGTGCTGTGGTCTTAGGCTCTAGGGCTAAGTAGCGGGATGAGGGCCTCGATGCCGAGGCGGTAGACATCCATGCTGAGTCCCGTGATGACCCCACGGCAGGCGGGGGCGATGAGGGAGCTCTGGCGTATGGGCTCGCGCTGATAGACCTGCGAGAGGTGCACCTCGATGGCGGGGAGCTGAGTCGCGCGCAGGGCGTCGGCAAGGGCTAGGGAGGTGTGGGTGTAGGCGCCAGCATTGAGTACGATGCCCGAGACACGCTGATCCTGGAGCTCGTAGAGGCGCTCTATGAGGCCGCCCTCATGGTGGGACTGGAAGTAGGTCAAGCGGAGACGCTCGTCGTAGGCTGCATGGAGGCGCTCTAGGCAATCCTCCATCGTCTCTCGACCGTAGAGTACAGGCTCCCGCTGCCCTAGCCTAGCGAGGTTAGGGCCGTTGATGATCTCTATCCACATCTGTTCCTTCGAGACGGTATCCATTGACTTCTTATCTTTGCAAAGATAATTAAAAATAAGCAGCCCCTATAGTGTCACAGGATCTACGCGCTAAGTACCTCGGCTACCTACGCTTCGAGCTCAGTCTCTCGGATAATACCTGCGCTGCCTATCTGGCAGATGTAGACAAGCTCCTCGGGTGGATGGAGCGTGAAGCGCTACCGCTGGAGCAGCTCGACTACAGCCAGCTGCAGCACTTCGTCGCCCAGCTCTATGACCTGGGCATACACCCCAATTCGATCGCCCGCATCATCTCGGGTGTGCGGAGCTTCGGTCGATGGCTGGAGCTGGAGGGCTACGTCGCGGCCGACCCTACGACACTGCTCGAGGTGCCGCGCAAGGGGCGCTACCTACCGACGGTGCTTACCACCGAGGAGGTCGACCGCATCATCGAGGCCGCGCGCAGCCGAGGCGGCATCGAGGGCCTGCGCAATGCCGCCTTCATCGAGCTCCTCTTCAGCTGCGGGCTACGCGTGAGTGAAGCCTGCCACCTACGCTTCGCCGACACCTTCCTCGACGAAGGCTACATACGCGTACTGGGCAAGGGGAGCAAGCAGCGTCTGGTGCCGCTGAGCGACTCCGCCACCCAGGAGCTGCGGCGCTATCTGGCGCATCCCGACCGCCCGACGCCCAAGCGCGGCGAGGAGGAATACATCTTCCTCAGCGCCCGGGGCAAGGCCATCTCGCGTATCACCGTCTTCGTCTACATCAAGGAGGCCGCGGCCGCGGCGGGCGTCGAGAAGAACATCAGCCCGCACACCTTCCGCCACAGCTTCGCCACGGCGCTGCTGGAGGGCGGCGCTGGGCTGCAGGCCATCCAGCTGCTCCTCGGGCATGAAGATGTCGCCACCACGGAGATCTACACCCATATCGACCGCACGCGTCTGCGCGAGCAGGTAGAGCGCTACCATCCGCGCAACCAGCAGCCCAAGGGCTAAGCCCACCGGGGGACGCGCCCCCGCCCGTCTCTAAAGGTCGTCCCCCGTCCGCTCGCCACGCCTCCCCTCCTCGCCTGTGCCCGCGATGGAGTGCCCGTTTGGACTGCAAGTAGTGTTTTTGTGTGTACATCCCCTCCTCGCCTGCACCCGCGATGGTGTGCCCGCCGCAGCCTGCGGCGTCCTAGGCCCGCCCTTCTCCTCATCTTATGCTCCCTTCGTCCCGTCCCAAGGCGCAAGCTTGCCCTCATCCTCGTGGGGGCTCCGTCCGACCTATCCCTCAGCTCGCTGACCGATATCCCTCACGGCGCTGACTGACGACCCTCAGCCGCCTGACTGATATCCCTCAGCAGTCCTCACGGATAAGCCTCAGCAGACGTCCTCCCTTAGCCTCATCTTTGTTCTCAGCCGCTGCGCGCTAGGTGCCCTGCCGAGGAGGCCAAGCGCCGTCCCCCGGGCGAGCACCCCTACCCTACCCGCGGGGCTAGGCTCGGGGCTGCAGGAGAGGGCTCGGCAGGGGACGCTGGCGGTGCCGCGGATTCTTCGTATCTTTGCGGCGTCGATCCGCACATCGTCTGTCGACCAGCCCCGTGTAAGCGAGGCGCCCCGCTGGCGATGTCGGTATTTTGTTTCATTTCATACAGTTATAAGTCATGTCTTATATCGATTCCGCGAAGAAGGCCGAACTCTTCGCCAAGCACGGTAAGGGTGCCACCGATACGGGTAGCCCCGAGAGCCAGATCGCGCTCTTCACCTTCCGCATCGCTCACCTGACGGAGCACCTCAAGTCCAACCGTAAGGACTACAGCACGCAGCGCGCGCTCAAGATGATCATCGGTAAGCGCCGCCGTATGCTCGACTATCTCCAGAAGGTAGACATCGAGCGCTATCGTGCCATCATCAAGGAGCTCGGCATCCGTCGCTAGTCGTGTAGACCTAGTCGCACACTAGATAAAAGCAAGCGCCCGCCCTCGCGACCCTGTGTCACGAGGGCGGGCTGCTTTTTGCCCGAGCCCTGGCGGCCGAGCTTCCTCCCCCGAGGCGCCACGTGAGCAGCTAAGGGAGCAAGACGAGCCGACTGAGGGAGAAGCGCCACTCAGGGAGCCTTAGCCCAAGGGCAAGCCTAGCCCCTCGGCGCCCCAGCTCGAAGCGCAGGATGCACGGCAGGGCGCGGGCAGCTCCCTATACCGCGCAATAGCCCCAAAAGTCGTATCTTTGCGAGGCTGAATCAACTGAATACAATAATAACTAGATAAGACAGCTATGTCACTACAGGAACATCGTGGCCAGGACGCCCTGGACACCATCGACGAGAAGATCCTACAGGGTGAGGACTTCTTCGAGCGTCACGGCAAGAAGCTCCTCATCGCTCTCGGCATCGTCATCCTCCTTGCTCTCGGTGCCTTCGCCTACTACAAGTTCGTGCACGAGCCCAAGGGCATCAAGGCTGCCAACCAGCTCTACGTCGCCGAGTCCCAGTTCATCGCCGGACAGGACAGTCTAGCCCTCAAGGGTGCTGGCGCTGCTAGCCCAGGCTTCGAAGCCATCGCCAAGAACTACTCCGGCACGGACGCAGGCAAGCTCGCACACGCCTACAGCGGCATCTGCCTCTACGACATGGGCAAGTATCAGGAAGCACTCGCAGAGCTGCAGAAGTTCTCCTCGGACGACCAGCTCGTCGCTCCCTCCATCCAGCGCATGATGGGTGACTGCTACGTGCAGCTCGGCAAGTACGAGGACGCCGTCAAGGCCTACGAGAGCGCTGCCAAGCTCGCCGACAGCGAAGCCATTTCCCCCAGTTGCCTCATCAAGGCTGGCCACGTATACGAGAAGCTCGGTAAGTACGACAAGGCCATCGCCGCCTATCAGCAGGTCAAGGACAAGTACTACACCAACACGGCAGACGCTGAGCGTGTAGAGGCCGACCTGATCCGCGCTCAGGCCGCTCAGGCTAAGTAAGCGCCCGCGGCATGTCTACCATCGACCATATCAAGGCGAGCTACCACAGCGAAGTCCCCTCAGCCGAGGGGCTTCGCGTGGCCATCGCCGTCGCCGAGTGGAATAGCAACATCACCGAGCCCCTCTATCTGGGTGCCGTCGAGGTCCTCCGCCGTCAGGGTGCGGCCGAGATCTGCACGATGCGCGTCCCTGGAGCCTTCGAGCTCATCAATGCCTCGGCACGCCTCAAGGCCGAGGGCTACGATGCCATCATCGCCATTGGCTGCGTCGTGCGCGGGGATACTCCCCACTTCGACTACATCTGTCAGGGCGTGACCCAGGGTCTCGCGCTGCTCAATGCCGAGACCAAGCCCTCCACGGCGCCCGTCATCTTCGGCGTGCTGACCACGGAGACCATGGCGCAGGCCGAGGACCGAGCAGGCGGCAAGCTAGGCAATAAGGGTGCGGAGGCTGCCGAGACGGCGCTAAAGATGTGCCGGCCTATTTGCGTAATTGGAAAATAGTCTGTATCTTTGCACTGCAAACAAACGGAAAGGGCAGTTACCAGAGTGGCCAAATGGGGCTGACTGTAACTCAGCTGGCTTACGCCTTCGGTGGTTCGAATCCATCACTGCCCACTACTCCAATGCAAGGACTGCGGAAGTAGCTCAGTTGATAGAGCATTAGCCTTCCAAGCTAAGGGTCGCGGGTTTGAGCCCCGTCTTCCGCTCTAGAGCGCTCCCACAGGCGATTAAGCAAAGCGAGCACATCGATAGCCGATGTGCTCGCTTTACTTTTACTCCTCCTCCACCTTCATCAGAGCTCAGGCCCAGCCTTATCCGAGCAGCCCTCCCCCACGCCCAAACGAGTAGCCTCACCCCGCTCCGACAAAGCTGACTTTTAATTCGCTCCACACCCCACTTTTAATTTGAGGCAGCATTAAACAATAGTATCACAGCTCCTTACACACCACCTCGACAGCACCCACTTTTAATTCGGAGCGAGGGGCACTTTTAACTTCGGAGGAGCAGAGGGAGGGGGAAAGGCAAGCCGAAGGACAAGAAAAAGCAGGGGGCACAGCGCGATGGTGCTGTGCCCCCTAGCTTTTTAGGTGGGGTCGAGAGGACAAGTCGGAGGAGCTGAAAGGACTAGCCGAAAAAGCTGAGAGGGCTAGTAGAAACAGCGGGAAAGACTTACCGATAAAGTTGGGAGAGCTTGCTGACAGAGCGGAGCGGCCTTAGCCAAGGAAGCAGGGAGGCTTGCCGACAGGGCGGGGAGCCCTCAGCCGAGGAGGCGGTAGGCGTCCTCGTAGTGGCGGTAGAAGAGCTCCCAGTCGGCACGCTTGGCCAGCTCGTAGGCCGAGCGGCGCTGTACCTTCGCTTCGTCGGGCGTCAGAGCCAGCTGCTCGCCGATGAGCTCCGCGATACGCCCGATGGCCTCATCGACATTGCGGTCGTCACGCGGCACGATGTGCACGGGCTGGTGCTTGAGCTCGGCGAAAGGCTTGGTCTGCTGCTCCTCCTCTGCCCAGAGGCCGAAGCCCGCCAGCGTCGTCGTGATCGTCGGGACGCCGTAGCGGATGCTCTCCAGCGGCGTATAGCCCCAAGGCTCGTAGTAGCTGGGGTAGATGGTGAGGTCCATCCCCACGAGCAGGTCATAGTAGCTAAGGTCAAAGATGCCGTCGATGCCATTGAGGTAGCAGGGGACGAAGAGTAGCTTCACCTTACCCTCGGCGCGGTCCAGCCCACGGTGGCGGATGTGCGCCACGGCGCGGTCGTGGTCGGTATTGTAGAGCCAGTGTGTCAGCTCGGGATGCTGCAGGGGCTGCTGTGCGGGTTCCTCGGGGTGCGAGAGCAGGTACTGCAGCTCGGCACGTGGCCCAGCCTCCCAGGCGGGGACGAGCAGGCAGGCGACGATCTCGCGCTCGCCCTGGTACTGCTGGGCGAAGCGGTAGAGGGACTCGATGAAGAGGTCTATCCCCTTGTTGCGGTACTCGTAGCGGCCGCCGAGGGAGATGAAGTAGGCGCGCTCGTCGATGGGCGTACCGTAGAGCTTGCTCGCTACGGCGGCGAGCAGGCGGCGAGCCTTACGGCGCTTGGCAGCAAGGCTCGAGCTGAGCGGCGAGGCACCGACGTGGAAGCCGTTGGGCAGCACTACGGGCTCGCGCTCCAGCAGCTGCTTCGCCTCGCGGGCCGTCAGGCGGCTCACGGTGGCGAAGACGTCGGCCGTATGCGCGGCACGCTTCTCGAGGGTATGCTTGGCCTCTACCCCCAGTTCGCGTGCCATCTGATCGCCCTGGTACGCATCCATATAGGTGTAGAGCTCCTTGTAGTTGCCCGCGATGGAGCGCCCCACGGTGGTGGCGTGGGTGATGAAGATAGTCTTAACCTCAGGGGCGTGCAGGTGCAGCCAAAGGAGTCCCAGCCCTGTCTGCCACTCGTTGAAGAGCGCGATCTGCTGCTTGGGCTGGTAGTAGCCGAGGATGCTCTGCATGACGCGTGCAGCGGCCACAGCGAAGAGGCAGGACTCGTCGTAGTCGCCATAGCCCTTATCCCCCTCGATGCCGTATTCCTTCCAGGCCTCGAAGTAGAGCTCACCCTGCTCCTGCCACAGGGGCTTGAAGTCGACGAGGACGACGGCGGGCTCGCCCGCTACCGCCCAGCGCCCTACGACCAGGCGCAGCCCAAGCTCTGCCGAGGCCTCGCGCTGCCAAGCTGCCAGCTCAGGGACGGCTGTAGGGATGAAGTCTAGCGGAAGTGTATCCCCCTCTGCGGCGAGGAGTGGGCCTACGAAGATGATGTCCTGGGGATGACGGCGCGTCATGGTGGCCGCACGTGACGCTAGGACGGTGTAGATACCGCCCATCTTATTACATACCTCCCAACTGGTCTCGAGTAGCATAGCCGTAAGTAGTTAGAGTGAATAGATCAGAGCTCTAGACCAAAGGTACGCAATTATCCGACACCGCGCCAGCGCTCGCAGCGAGATCGCGCCACGCGCTATAGGTCCTTGCTCTACCCTCGTACGGGACACAGCTGAGGGATATCCATCAGCCTCCTGAGGGACGTCCATGAGCGCCGTGAGGGCTATCAGTCAGGCCTCTGAGGGATATCCATCAGCAGGCTAAGGGCTAAGGGGCAGCGGCGGGAGGGACTTATGCGTCTTGGGCTAAGGCATAAGGAGGCCTTCTACCCCACCCCCTAGAGAGGTAGATAGGACGGGGAAATCAAGGGAAGGAGAAGTAAGGAAAAGCGGGGGCGGAAGAAGTGCCGTGCAGAGCTCAGCCCCCCTTGGGGCTTAGACGAAGAGGTCGGCGAGGATGCCGTCTGAGACGAAGACGCCGCGCTCGGTGAGGCGCAGGACGCCGCCGACATCCGTGAGGCGCCCAGCTGCGAGGTAGGGGGCAGCAGCGCGCCGAAGCGCCTCAAGGGCCTGCGCGCCGAAGCGCTCGGCATAGTCGGCATAGACGATCCCCCACTGGGTACGCATACGCGTGAGGATGTACTCGTGCTGCAGCTCCTCCGCCCCCAGCAGCTCCTCCTCGTAGTCACGCGCGCCGCGCTCCATACCTGCGATATAGTCGCGGAGCGAGGCGACATTATAGCTACGGCGACGCTCCCCGTCATAGGTGTGCGCCGAGGGGCCGAAGCCGAGGTAGGGCACGCCCTGCCAGTAGCCCGTATTGTGCTGGGCATAGCAGCCAGGGCGAGCAAAATTGGAGATCTCGTAGTGCTCGTAGCCCGCGGCCTTGAGGCGCTGGATGAGCAGCTCGAAGAAGCGTAGGCTGGCCTCCTCGTCCACCGCCTGCACCTTGCCCGCCTGCAGCAGGCGCATCAGCGCCGTCCCCTCCTCGTAGATCAGATGGTAGGCGGAGAGGTGCGGCACGTCGAGCTCGAGGAAGCGCGCGATATTGGCCTCCCAGAGCTCCTCCGTCTGTCGGGGCAGGCCGTAGATAAGGTCGAGGCTAAGGTTCGTGAGGCCTTCGCTGCGTAGGGCGTCGACAGCCGCCGTGACCTGCTCGGCGCTATGGCGGCGGCTGAGGAAGCGCAGATCCGCCTCGTGGAAGCTCTGCACGCCCATGCTCACGCGGTTGGTCGGCAGCTGCGCCAGCCCTCGGGCATAGTCGGGCGTCACGTCATCGGGGTTGCACTCGATGGTGATCTCCCCACCCTCAGCTATAGGATAGTGGCGCCAGATGGTTTCGAAGAGGCGCTCCAGCTCGGGGATGCTGAGCTGCGAGGGCGTACCGCCGCCGAGGTAGATATGCTCCACCAGCTCGCCCTCGGGCAGCTCCGAGCGGCGACTACTGAGCTCTGTCTCTAGGGCACGAAGGAAGGCGAGCCGCTCGTCCTGCTTCGTCTCCTTGTAGAAGTCGCAGTAGGAGCAGCGGCTCGCGCAGAAAGGGATATGGAGGTAGAGGTTCAATGCTGCTGCTCCAGTCTGAGGGCGGCTAGATTGAGCTCCAGCCCGTGGGCGATGGGCGTCGCCACGCCGAAGCTATTGACTGCCTCGACGCCGAACTCCGCGCAGTCATCGCCGACGAAGTCCTCCAGCGTCAGGCGGCACTCGGGGCTACGCAGCCCCTGGGCCAGCAGCGTCGCCGTGCGGCGGCCGTGGCTGTCGGTCGTCGTCACCCAGAGACGGTAGGTGATACCGCGCGTGGAGGCGCCTCGGGGGAGCGTCCAGGAGAGGTTGAACTCCTTCTTGGACACGAAGACAGCGTGCAGCCCCTCGGGAGCAGCGGGCGCCGTAGCCTCGCCGCGCTTGAGGGCCAGCGGCAGTGCCGTGGAGGCAAAGGCCTCCTCGATGACCTGACGCACCAGCGGGAAGCGGCTCGAGGTATGCTGCTCGCGAAAGAAGCAGACGCCACCCAGCCCGACCTCACGCTCTTCGGCGATCTGCTCGGCGATGACGCTGCTGGGCCAGCCGCTCTCCTCGACACGGTAGGCCGCTAGGCCTGGGATGACGGGGATATAGGGGGCGACCTTCTCCTTCCAGTCCTGCAGGAAGGGGCTATAGAGGTCTCCGCGGTAGTACATCATAGGTACGACGAAGTCCACGAGCCCCTCGCGGCCCCAGGTCTCGGGGTCCTGATAGACGGACTCATAGGCCGTCCAGCCGTGGCTACGGCCTAGGTCGGGGATCATCTTCAGCTTGCCCAACGGAGCGACACTGACCTGGATGTCCGAGCCGATGCTCGCCAGAGAGTCGCGTACCTCACGCAGCTGACGGGTGAGGTTATCCCGGCGCCAGGCCGCCTTGCTAGGGAAGCTGCTGCCGTAGCGCGCGTAGCTCGTGCGGTCATTGAAGGTCTCGGCGGCCTCTGGGTAGCGGAAGTAGTCGAAGTGCACGCCGTCGATGGCGTAGCGCCGCGCTAGGTCGGTAGCCAGGTGCGCCACGTAGCTGCGCACCTCGGGGTTCCCGGGGTCGAGGTGATAGCTGCCCTTGTGGGCGATGGCCCAGTCAGCATGATCACGCAGCAGCGGATGGGGGCTGCGCTTGGGTGAGACCAGGGGATAGGTCACCATCCAGGCGTGGACGGCGAGCCCCAGCTGGTGGCAGGCCTCGACGGCGTAGGTCAGTGGGTCGTACCCAGCCTCGAAGAAGCCTTCGCCCGCGATAGCCGGTGAGGCGGGCTCATAGGGCGAGCGGTAGAGCGTCGTACCGCTGTGGCGCACCTGCAGGAAGACGGTGTTGTAGCCGTCAGCCTTGAGGCGGCGCAGCGTACGATATAGGGATTCCTTCTGCCGGCGTATGCCGTCGGGCGTATCGGCCTTATCCTTAGGCCAGTCGAGCCCCCAGACGGTGGTCAGCCACACCCCGCGCATCTCCTGGCGTATCGAGTCCCCCGTAGGGCGCACCCAGGGGGTGAGCTCGATGGAGGTCGTATCGACCTTGACGGGCGGGACTACGGGCTGGGGCTGGGGACGGCGTACCCCACAGGCGCTGAGCAGCAGGAGGAGGCTCAGCACGGAGAGGCTACGGCTATAATACTTCGTCGGCATAGGCAGAGGGACGGAGAGGGTTAATAGTAGGCAATGTTGTCGATCAGGCGCACCTCGCCGCAGTAGACGGTGATGCAGCCATGCGGGCGGGGGCTATCGGCCCAGCTGTGGATGGACTGGAGACTGTCGGTATCGACGATGTCGAAGTACTCGACGCGCAGCGTGGGCACCGCGTTGATCTCCTCGGTCACACGGGCGATGAGCTCCTGGGGGCTCAGCGTCCCGACCCAGCTACGGCTCTCGCTGAGGATACGGTAGATGCTGGGGGCAGCGGCGCGGCCCTCGGGGGTGAGCAGCAGATTGCGGCTGCTACGCGCCAGCCCATCCTCCTCGCGGACGATAGGGCAAGCGATGATCTCCACGGGGCTCGCGATCTGGCGAGCCATAGCGCGGATAACGGCGATCTGCTGGAAGTCCTTCTCGCCGAAGAAAGCACAGTCGGGGCGGACGATGTCGAAGAGGCGCGAGACGACCTGCATCACCCCATTGAAGTGCCCTGGGCGGTAGGCGCCCTCCATGACCTCAGCCACCGCACCGACGTCGAAGACGCACGTATCGGGCTCGGGGTAGATCGTCGTCACCTCGGGGGCGAAGAGCGCCGTAGCGCCAGCCGCCTCCAGCAGACGAGCGTCGGCCTCGAGGTCGCGGGGGTAGGTCTCGAGGTCGCGGGGATTGTTGAACTGTGTGGGATTGACAAAGACACTGACGACACATAGGTCACAGCTCTGGAGGGCACGGGCGACGAGGCTTAGGTGTCCAGCATGTAGCGCTCCCATAGTGGGGACAAAGCCAATACGCTTGCCTGCGGCGCGCTGCTCCGCTACGAAGGACTGCAGTCCCTCGATCTCCTTATAAATCTTCATTATGGTAGATAGTGGTTACTTCTTCGCTAGGTCGCCTGCCTGGATGAGGTATTCGGCGATCTGTACGGCATTCAGGGCCGCACCTTTCTTGATCTGATCCCCGACGCACCAGAAGGTCAGGCCGCGCTCCGAGCTGAGATCACGGCGTAGACGCCCTACGTAGACGGGGTCCTTCTCCGCGATGAAGAGCGGCATGGGATAGACCTGATCCTCGGGATCATCCTGTAGTACTAGGCCAGGGGCACGACGGAAGGCCTCGCGCACGGCGTCCAGCTCGAGTCGCTCACGCGTCTCTACCCAGATCGCCTCGCTATGGGCACGGCACACGGGGACACGCACGCAGGTAGCGCTGACAGCGATGTCGCTGTGCATGATCTTACGCGTCTCGTGATACATCTTCAGCTCCTCCTTGGTGTAGTCGTCTTGGCCGAAGACATCGATCTGTGGGATCACGTTGTAGGCCAGCTGGTAGGCGAACTTCGATACCTCGGGCTCACGACCCTCCGCCAGCGCCTTCGTCTGAGCATCCAGCTCAGCCATCCCGCGCGCGCCAGCACCGCTAGCGGCCTGATAGGTCGCCACGTGGACGCGCTCGATATGCGAGAGCTGCTCGATGGCGTTGAGGGCGACGACCATCTGTATGGTCGTACAGTTGGGGTTGGCGATGATCCCTCGGGGGCGCAGCAGAGCGTCGGCACCATTGACCTCGGGGACGACCAAGGGGACGTCCTCCTGCATGCGGAAGGCGCTGGAGTTATCGATCATCACCGCGCCGTGCTTGGTGATGGTCTCGGCATACTCTAGGGAGACGCTGCCCCCAGCGGAGACGAAGGCGATATCTATACCCTCGAAGTCGTCGCCGTGACGCAGCTCGCGCACGGTGTACTCCTTGCCCTTGAAGCTAATAGTCTTGCCTGCGCTACGTGCCGAGGCAAAGAGCTCGAGGCGGTCGATCTTGATCGGGCGCTCGGCGAGGACACGGAGGAACTCCTGCCCTACGGCGCCACTTACTCCGACGATGGCTATATTCATTGATCTACTACAGTCAGTCTACAAAAGGATAGTCCCATAGCCTCAGGCTGCCTCGCCTAGCTACGGGACTACAAAGTTAGTTAGATTTATCGGAGCGGGGGTACGGCGCTCAGGGCGAGCGCGTCATCCTCCCAGTGCAGCACGCTGGAAGGCGCAGCACAGCGGGATCCTTATCCCAGCCTCCCGAGGACTATCCCTCAGCCTGCTGACTGATAGCCCTCACGCGCGTAACGGACGTCCCTCAGCGCGCTGACAGACATCCCTCAGGAGCCCTTCGCCTATATATAGGGAAGGCTGGGACTGATCCGTCCCTTCGATAGCAAAAGATAAAGGGGAAGCCCCGCAATGTGTGGCTGAGGCACTAAGTCCTCGGGCTGCGGCGGGCAAAGCGACGTAGGCGCTCGGCGATATTGCGGTCCAGCAGCGGCGAGAGGACGATGATCGTGACGGCGGAGACGATCAGTAGCATGCCCGTGAGCATCACGGGCGTGACCTGCTCTCCGAGGACGAGGACGCCGATGACGATGGCCGTCAGCGGCTCCATAGCGCCGAGGACGGAGGTCAGCGTCGAGCCTATGCTCTTGATGGCGCGCACGAGGCAGAGGTTGGAGAGGAGCGTGGGGACGAGCGCCAGCAGCAGGAGATTGCCGAGCGCCGCCGTCGAGGGCAGCGGCTGCAGCCCACCCGAGAGCAGCGTATCGACGAGGAAGTAGATGCCGCCGAAGAGCAGGGAGTAGAGCGTCAGCTTGAGGTTGTCCATCGCACGCAGCAGCTGGACATTATTGATCGCCACGAGATAAATCGCGTAGGAGAAGCCCGAGAGCAGCACCAGGACGAAGGACAGCGGCGAGCTCCCCATACCGACATCCCCCTTGAGGCTCAGCAGCGCTACCCCCGAGAGGGCCAGCACGATCGCCAGGATCGTGTACGGCGAGGTGCGCTGGCCGAAGACCAGGCGCATGATCAGCGTCACGCCGATCGGGTAGAGGAAGTGCAGCGTCGTGGCCATCCCGCTGCTCATGCTGTGGTAGCCCTGAAAGAGCAGCGTAGCCGAACCGTAGTAGAAGAAACCGAGGAAGGCGAACCACGGGAGCTCACTCCAGCGCGTGGCGAAGCTCACCCCGCGCAGCAGCATCAGCACCGCCACCAGTGCCGAGGCTAGGAACATGCGGTAGGTGAGGATGCTATCCGTCTGGAGCCCCTCCTGCATCATCGGCAGGGTGAAGAGCGGGATCAGACCGAAGCTCGCCGAGGCAAGCATCCCGAAGAAAAAGCCTTTGAATCGATTCATCTCGTAGCGCTATCTAGCGGCAGCCACTGGCTGGCCGTGGGAGGGGCCAGGGCGCGCGGGGTGCCTAGCTCTGGGAGCTCTCGAGGAGGGCGGGATTGATGCCGAGCTCGCGGGCGACAGCCTCGTCGGCGCGGCAGAGGGCCAGCAGCGCCTTGTGCGCCGCGTCCTGATGGGCCTCCTTCTTGTTGAGACCCCGCCCGAGGCCGATACGCTTGTCATCGACGAAGACCCCGCAGACGAAGGGCACACCGCTGCGCTTCGGCTCCTGCAGCATGCGGAAGTCGAGGCTCAGTCGATGCTTCTGCGTCCACTCCAGCAGGAGGGACTTATAGTTCATCGTCTGGTCCATGAGGCTACGCTCCAGCTCGAGGAAGAGGGGCAGTACGCGCTCCAGCACGAAGGCCTCGGCACGTGGATAGCCCCTGTCGAGGAAGATCGCCCCGATGAGCGCCTCCAGCGTATTGCCATAGATGTCACTACTGCCCTGACGCACGTCGCGCCGTATCTGCAGGAAGCGATCGAGGCCCATGCGTAGGGCTACAGCGTTGTTGACGGCACGCTTGACCATCGCCCCGCGGTGCTTACTCAGCTCCCCCTCGTCCCAGTGGGGATGCTCGAGGTAGAGGTAGTGGCTCATCGCGGTGGCGAGGACGGAGTCGCCGAGGAACTCTAGGCGCTCGTTGTTGAGCTTGAATCCCGTCTCGTCCGTACGGCTCATGGAGCTGTGGCGGAAGGCTAGGTCATAGAGCGCCCTATCCTGCGGCTCGAAGCCGAGGAGTTCGACGAGTAGCGAAAGAGGCTCTTTGGGCCTGCGCCCAAGGAGCCTCTTGAGGTTGTCCCGGAGGAATCTTAGGATCATACTTCCTATCCGTAGGGAATGCTAGGGTATGGACTACTTGACGTACTTCTTAAAGATGACGCTCGCATTGTGTCCGCCGAAGCCGAAGGTATTCGATAGGGCAGCACGCACGGGGCGACGCTGTGCCTGACCGAAGGTGAAGTTCAGCTTGTAGTCGATCTCGGGGTCGAGGTCATCGTCCGCGTGGTTGATCGTAGGAGGCACGATGTCCTCCTCGACCGCCTTGAGGGCGAAGACCGCCTCGATAGCGCCAGCTGCACCTAGCAGGTGCCCCGTCATAGACTTGGTCGAGCTGATGTTCAGCTTATAGGCAGCGTCACCGAAGACCTCCTTGATCGCCTTGCTCTCGGAGATATCACCGACAGGCGTCGAGGTGCCGTGGACGTTGATGTAGTCGATGTCCTCGGGGCTGAGACCAGCATCCTCGAGGGCGTTGCGCATCACCAGCTTGGCGCCAAGGCCATCGGGGTGCGTCGCCGTCAGGTGGTAGGCGTCAGCCGAGAGGCCCGTACCGACGAGCTCGGCGTAGATGTGCGCGCCACGAGCCAGGGCGTGCTCCAGCTCCTCGACGATGAGGCAGGCTGCCCCCTCGCCCATGACGAAGCCATCGCGCGAAGCGCTGAAGGGACGCGAGGCGCCCTGGGGATCGTCATTGCGCGTAGAGAGGGCGTTCATGGCATTGAAGCCACCGACGCCAGCAGCGCAGATCGATGCCTCGGCACCGCCCGCGATGATGACATCAGCCTTCCCGAGGCGGATGAGGTAGCAGGCGTCGATCAGCGCGTTGGTAGACGAAGCGCAGGCCGAGGCCGTCGAGTAGTTGGGACCGTGGAAGCCGTACTTCATCGACACGTGACCGGCGGAGATATCCGAGATCATCTTGGGGATGAAGAAGGGATTGAAGCGAGGGCCAGCCTCGGCATCATAGCCACGCACCTCCTCCTCGAAGGTACCTAGCCCCCCGATACCAGAGGCGATGACCACGCCTACACGATCCTTGTTTACCTTATCTATATCCAGCTTGGAATCGGCGATACTCTCTTCGGCTGCCACCATGGCAAACTGAGCATAGCGGTCTAAGCGGCGCGCCTCCTTGCGGTCAATGTACTTGGCCACGTCGAAGTCCTTGACTTCGCAGGCGAAGGTAGTCTTGAACTTAGAGGCATCGAAGAGCGTGATGGGCGCAGCCCCGCTCTTGCCAGCTACGACGGCCTCCCACGTCTCCTGGGCGGTATTGCCCAGGGGTGAGATAGCGCCTATTCCCGTGATGACGACTCTCTTGAGTTCCATCAGTCGAATTCCTTAGCTAAGGTAGCTTTAGCCCTTCTTAGCGACGATGTACTGGACAGCGTCACCGACGGTCTTGATACCCTGAGCGTCCTGGTCGGGGATCTGGATGTCGAAGGCCTTCTCGAACTCCATGATGAGCTCTACGGTGTCGAGCGAGTCTGCACCGAGGTCGCTGGAGAAGTTTGCCTCGGGCGTTACTTCGCTAGCTTCGCAGTTGAGCTTGTCGACGATGATTTCTACTACCTTGTCCTGGATTTCCTGTGACATAATTCTGTTCTTGTTTAATATTGAGTTAGTTTCTTTCTGTGCATTCCCGTACCTTTGCCACCAAAGGATGGTGCCTCGGGATGGGGGCTGGAGTGCTGGCCCTGGTGTCAGCTCGCTGACTGTAGTCCATGCACACATCCATCGCATTTGTGCACAAAGATACGCAATTTATATGAAACGAATAGCAATACTCGCCTCAGGGAGTGGCTCCAACGCGGAGGCCATCATCCATTACCTACGCCAGAGCAGGGAGGCAGAGGTCGTGCTTCTGCTCACCAATCGCCCCGACGCAGGCGTTCGCGAGCGTGCTCGGCGCCTCGGCGTGCGCTGCGACTACCTCCCTACGGCAGAGCTGCGCGAGGGCTCCAAGCCCCTGGCGCTGCTGGCGGAGCTGGGCGTCGAGCTCGTCGTCCTAGCGGGCTACCTCGTCCTCATCACCGAGCCCTGGCTGCAGGCCTACCCACAGCGCATCCTCAACATCCACCCTGCGCTGCTGCCTGACTTCGGCGGCAAGGGAATGTACGGGCATCATGTCCACGAGGCCGTGCTGGCTGCGGGACGCCCCTACAGCGGCATCACCATCCACCTTGTGGACGATCACTACGACCACGGACAGACGCTGGTACAGGCCCAGTGCCCAGTGCTGCCTGGGGATAGCCCCGAGACGCTGGCGGCACGCATCCACCAGCTGGAGCACCGCTACTACCCTGCTGCCGTAGCCCAATACCTACGCCTTCTGGACGAGCAATAGTCCCGAGGCAGCATTATACGAAGGAAGCGGAGGCGAGCTAGATGATCTAGCTCGCCTCCGCTTCGTTTAGCCTGTGGAGATGCGGGGAGTCGAACCCCGGTCCAAACATGGAACTAATCTGCTTTCTACATGTTTAGCCTCTGATCAATTGTCGGGCACAGCAAGCGGCAGAGGCCACCAAAGCTGCACCTTAGCCCTCTAAATCTGACTCTGCGCCAAGGGCAGTCGCAGAGCGAGCTCCGATTTTCCGGCACCACCGTATCAAGTCGCCTCGGGGCAAAGGGCTACCTGGGTGATGTCTCGTCACGACAATCTTAGTCGTGATTAAGCAGTAAACCTACTGTTCTTCGGTTACGCAGCGAGAGCGTAGTTATTTTCGCCAGTTAAAAAGGTTCTCTCATCGAGATTATAGTGCTGACAGGAGAGCGCACTACATGCTTACACATCACTTCGTCATGCTGTCAAAGCCAAGACATCCCCGTGATTAGCTACTGCAAAGGTAGGACAAATTAAGGACATCGCAGCACGGCGAGGCGCGACGCACCAGTGCGGACGGCTAAGGAACCCCGCGGCACTCCCCTAGTCCTCTCCTCCGAAGAGAAGACCATGCAAAGCCCTCCGCCTTAGGTCCCAGCTGAGCTCGGACAAGGACAGCCGTGCGCCGTGGGGTACGGGGGAGGGCTCCTGAGGGATATCAGTCAACACACTGAGGGACGTCAGTCAGCGGCGTGAGGGGTATCCATGAGGGCGCTGAGGAATATCCCTCAGGTGCACTGCCCCCTTGGTCGTCACCTCACGGCAGCAGTTTGTCCCCTTCGCTCGGGGCGGCTTGGGCTAAGGGCGGCCAGCTCACGGAGCTTCACCCTCAGCTAGCCCCAGCACGGGACGCAGCCCATCAAAGCTCGGCTATAAACAAGCGCGGCGCCCAGCCCCACCGTCCGCTCGGGATCGGTAGGGCTGGGCGCCGCTTTTGAGTGGCCTAGACGAAGGCCTCTGCCTTCGCCTAGGATAAAGAGTGCTTACTGCTTGGGCACGTCTACACGATCGTTACCAGCGGAGACGGCCTTGATGCTGTAGCTGGCCTTCCAATCGGAGTCCATCGTGAAGACCGCACCACCCTCGGCAGGATGGGTCGCATCAGCTGCATAGACGAGCTTGGTACCGTCGTAGATCTCGAAGGCCACGACATGCTTCCAGCCCGTGATGGTCACCGTACGGCCCGAGACCTTGGCCGCAGCACCTGCCACGATAGCGGGCTTCTGCGCGTAGAGGTAGGCGTTGTGGTCGGTGATGTACTCGAGGGCAACATCCAGCGGCTTGAGGTTAAGGGCCTTGATCCGGCTCTTGACGCTGGCCACGCGGGCTGCCGTGATGTTGATCTTCGACTTGCCGTAGTCGTCGATGTCGCCATTGTCCACGGTGTGGAAGAAGCCCCAGCGCTCGAAGAAGCGGGTGAGGTCCACGCCTCCTACCTTGGAGGCAGCGAAGGCAAACTCCGTCTGCTGCTCGCCGACCGTACTGGGCGAATCGTGCTCGCGGAAGTACTGATAGAGGTCAGGGTAGAAGCCCGAGACGCCATCAGCCTGCTTGCGCGGCGTGCGCCCGAGGGCCTTACCGAAGTAGAGCTCCAGCTGCCAGAAGGGGATGAGGTTCACGAAGACGTCCCCAGCGCGGTAGAAGGGCACATTGCCGACGAAGATATTATTGAAGCCCTTCGTATAGCGGTTGTTGCCCAGCTCGAGCTTCTCGACCTGCAGACGCGAGGGCTGGCCGAAGACGTAGGTCGTGATGTACTCGGAGGGGATATTGACCGTGACCTCCGTCATCCCTGCCCAGAGCAGGCCGGGGCGCGTCTGGTTCATGTGCCCGATCTCGTGGGAGGGCCCCCAGGCAGCACCCTGCGAAGCGGGATTACGCATCTTGTCGGGGTTGAGGATATCCTGCTGCGTGCTGTTGACGTAGGCCGTGTGGTACCAGGTCGCGTACATGAAGGCATGGTACATGACGTGCAGGTACATACGATTCTGCGGCTCACGCTTGTACTTCACCAGACCATGCAGTACCCACTCGTTGTAGACGATGCTGTCGTAGGTATTGGTGATGTCACGGCCCTGAGGGGTATACTGGCGGAAGGCCTGCGTCTCGAAGGTGAGGTGGCAGTACTTACCGAGGACGTCGAAGTGCTTATTGGGCGCCTTGTTGATGAGCTCGTGCCAGCGATCCTTGAGCTTGGGATCCTGCGAGTCGTAGTAGCCATTGACCGTACCGGTGGCGAAGTGGATACGCACGGGCTTGAAGCGCTTGAGCGAAGCGACATCGCTGGCATGGTAGAGGACGTAGGCAAGGCCCGTCTTCTGCATCTTGATACGGTTCATCCCGCGAGAGAGAGGGTAGACCACAGGGTCGTTGAAGCCGTCACCGCCGGGCTTGTCGAGGTTCTGCACTCTCAGGCTCAGGCGGGCATCCATCTGATGGAGATCCCCGACGAAGACGATGAGGTCCTGCCCCTTCTCTACCGCGATCCCCGTGGGGTTGTCGAGCAGCGAATAGGGGTTGGTCTTGTTGGGGCCCGAGACGACCGTGGGGAGCAGCCAGGGCTTGAAGTCCGCCACGCGGAACTCCTTATTATACTTACCCTGCTTGAGGTAGAAGGCTAGGTTGCGGAAGAAGGGGTCACTGATCTGCGCGATCTGCTCGTCCGTCACCGAGGGCTTGAGCTCGCTGCAGACCTCGTCGGCGAAGATGGTCGTGTAGTCGAAGGCCTTGGTGGAGCGGCGGAAGAACTGCATCTCGGCGCAGCTGGCGAAGCCCTGCCCGTCCCCGTGGCCCTTGCGGACGATGAAGCGGAAGCTCTTAGCCTTGGTGCGCTTGGGCAGGACGACACGCGTAGCGGTGCTGCTGGCGCGGAAGTCGAAGTCCATCAGCTTGGTGAAGGTCGTGCCATCCTCCGAGCTCTGGATCTCGCCCTCCGAGAAGTAGCCGTTGTAGCCCTGCTGGCGGGGGTAGTAGACGAGGTAGTCGACCTCGGCAGCCTCAGCAAAGTTGTAGGTCAGCGTGATGGGGAAGTAGTTCGACCCACCGTTGGCCCAGGCGGAGTGATAGATCGTCGAGAGGTCGCCGTCGAAGCTGAGCTCGATGCCCGAGCCAGGCTGGACGGAGCTGGCCGTACCGCTGACGACCTTGATCTGCTCATCCTCGGGCAGCTGGTCCGTGCTGCCAGGGATGTAGTTGTTCGTGCCGAGCTGCTGGACCGCAACGAGGAGCTTGACGGGGTCCTTAGCTACGCCCGTCTGGATGATCTCGATATTGGCCATGCGCTCCTTGCCCGTCGTGTTGGGCTGCACTACGTAGTTATGCGTCTCGCGGCGCATAGCACGAGCTGGGCTCTTGATCCAGTCGGGGAGCTTGACCTCAACCTTGACGTTGGTCGTGATCTCGAAGGTGATGCCACCGCCCACAGCGGGCACCTGATTGATGACCGACTTGTCCACGAGGATAGCGGGGGCCTGCCCGAGCTGGCGGATCTTGATGTTGCGCTTGCCCGCGGAGCTGGTGAGGCGCAGCTCGGCCTCACGCACCTCGGCGTCGTCATTGGCCTCTACGTCGATCTTGAGGGTCTGGCCGATCTGGGTGGCCTTGACCCAGGTCTTCGTGCTGGTGACCTGCCAGGTAGCGGAGGCACCGCCTAGGCTGATCTGCTTGGTCATCGCGGCCGCCTGGAAGTCTACCTCCTGAGGCGTGTCTCCTTGGCCTGGGGTCACCTGACCGCCGTTGGGCTTGTTGCCGGGGCCGTCGGCTGTCTTGCAGCTGGGGGCTAGGCTCAGCAGCGAGGCAGCCAGCAGCAGCGTGCTTAGTTGTCTTAGTCTCATACGTGTCTGTATTGCTAGTGGGATCTGGGGTAGATGAGCTGCCCGTGGCTTAGCTGTCGTGCTCTAGAGGCTCGGTAGCTGGGAGCAGCGTCCGCTGGACGTGGGCGCCCCGAGCAGCAGAGCCCAAGCAGAGCTGTCGGGAGAGCCTGACAGCGCGACTTGGGCTCGTGCATAAGGGTGAGGATGCCCCCTAGAGGGGACGAAGCGGATGCTTATTCGTTGGTCGTCTTGCCCGTCTCAGGATCGTAGATGCTGATGGAGAGCTCGGAGACGTGGAGCGTAGCGATCGCGGCGAAGAGACGGTCGTTGTAGACCTTCTTGATCTTGAACCAAACGTAGTTGTAGGGCTTGTCCATGCGGATGTTCGGCGAGGTATAGGCAGCAGCCTGACCCGAGGGGAGCTCCGTGAGCTCCTTGGCGAGCACAGCCTTATTAGCCTCGGGATCGAAGGTGCCGTCGAAGCTGTCGCTGACGTAGATGTCCATTACCTCGGGGTTGAGGCGACCGGCATTGTTCCGTCCCTTCATGTAGAAGCTGAAGTTCTTGACAGCCTTGGGCAGCTTGTAGACGATGTAGTGAGGCATGGGCGCCAGCGGTGCGTGCCAGTTCTCGTGGTAGAAGGAGTTGTCGTCCTCATCCACAAGGCCAGCCTTAGGTCCTTCGGTAGCCTCGGGGTGGCTGACGAAGACGTTGGCGTCGGTGATGCTGAGCTTGGTGGGCGTGATCTGCTCTACGCGGGGCTTAGCCTTAGCGGTAGCGGCGATCTGGATGGCCGTGCCCTCGGCACCCTGCTTGGTGAAGGGCTGCAGGGTGAACTGGATCTCACCGTAGCGCGCCAGTAGGTTGTCCACACGCAGCGAGTCGGAGTAGCTGCTGGCGAGCTTGGTCACCAGCTGCTTGGTCTCGGGGTGGGTGTAGGTCACGCGGACGTACTGGTAGCTGACGTTCTCGGGGATGCGCCAGTTCAGGAGGATGGAGCCCTCAGCAGGCGTAGCCGTCACCGTGGAGCGATCGAGGTCCGTGGGGCGAGGTCCGAGGTCCTCCTTCTTGCAGGAGCTGGCTAGTGCCAGCGTCCCTGCCAGGAGTGCGAATGCTATCTGTTTCATTGCTTGGTGTCGTTGTGTTGAGCTTAGTAACCGGGGTTGTTGACGAGGTTGCCGTTGCGGTTCACGTCAGCCACGGGGATAGGCAGGAGGTAGTTGTGCTTACCGAAGGCACGCTCGAAGGGCACCTCCGTCAGGTGAGCGAAGTCCGCGATCGTCGTAGCCTGGATGTTCATCCCCTGAGCCTTGACGCCGAAGTACTTCTCAGCCTGGAGCCAGCGGCGCATATCCCAGAAGTTCTGGTTCTCGAGGTAGAACTCTACCTGACGCTCCTGGCGTACGATCTGGCGGAGCTTGGCCTGGGAGAAGCTCGTCACACCAGCCAGCTTCCAGGACTCCTCAGCTGTAGGGATACCTGCACGGACACGTACCTTATTAAGGTAGGTCAGCGCCGTAGCGTTATCCCCAGCCTCTACGCAGGCCTCAGCATAGGCGAGGTAGAGGTCCGCCAGGCGAAGGACGGGCCATGGGTGATGCTTCAGCGTGAAGTCTACGCCGCCCTTACCTACGCCTTCCTCTGGGTAGACGCCCTTCTTATTGAGGTAGCCCGTAGGAGAGTAGTTATTGTTGCGGTTGCCGCGACCCTGATTGCCATTCTTCGTGAAGTCAAGGAGCACGTTGCCTTCCTCGCCGTTAGCCAGGTAGGTCTTGGGGAAGGCAGGGTTACTCTTATCCTTATTGAGGATCTCGTAGTAGCCACCCTGGAAGCCGATCCACGCATAAAAACGGGGCTCACGGCCGAGGTTGAACTTGATGGTCTGCTTACCGGGCATAGCCTCCTCGCTCTGAGTGGCGTCTACGGTGACGAGCTCGAGCTTGGACTGATCCTTGAACTCAGGGTCTTCGTCCCAGGGCAGACCGTTCTTGGTGTAGAAGCGGTTGAGCATGTTCCACGTAGGAGCTACGCCGTTCCAGCCCGAGCCGCCTTCGCCCTTAGGCGAGGACTTACCTGCCAAGTCGTACCAGCCTTCGCCACGCGTATCGGCGAAGATCACCTCGGGGTTAGCCTCACCCGTCCAATCAAGGATGTTGTAGCGCAGGGTGCGCTGCTGGGCATTCTTGGGGAACTTATTGAGCGAGACGAACTGCCCCGTCTTGGTGTAGAGGCTGTGGCCAGCGGCCTCAGCTGCAGCGATAGCTTCCTTGAGGGCATCCTTGGCCTTGATCCACTTCTGTGGGTCCTTGGCCTGGGGCATCAGCAGCTTGCCGTCGGGGTTCTTCAGATCCTTGAGGAACTCTGCCTCCCCATTGAAGAGGGGCGAAGCAGCCAGCAGGAGGAGCTGCGCCTTGAGACCCTTAGCCGCCGTGCTCGTAGCGAGCCCTACACGGCGCTGCTCACGCGTGGCGGGGAGGTTCTTGGCCGCCTCGTCGAACTTGTCGGCGATCCACTGCACGCACTCGTCGAGGGGCGTACGGGAGGCGTAGTCCTCTACCTTAGTATTGACATCGGGGAGGCTCTTGACCAGGATGACGGGGCCGTAGCAGCGTACCAGCAGGTAGTGGTAGTAGGCCAGGAGGAAGTCGATCTGACCGCGGTAGTCCTTCTTGGTGTCCTCATCGACCTGCATCTCGTTGATCTTGCGCTGCATCATGTAGCACTGACGGATGCCCTGGAAGAAGGTATTCCAGTAGGAGATCACGGGGTCGGTCGAGTTGTAGGTACCCTTAGGGAAGGCTGCCCAGCGCTCGTGCTCGAAGGCGGTGATCACCTCGTCCCCCGTCAGGAGGTCCAGGCTCTGCGTATTCGCTGGGTTCGGCAGGTACGCGTAGCAGGAATACATATAGTCCCAGTTCTTATTCTTGTCCTTGACGACATCATCCTCCTGAGCACGCTCGTCAGGGACGATATCTAGGTAGCTCGAGCAGGAGCTGGTGAGCAGGACGCTGGCACTGGCCAGCAGAACCATCTTATATAGTCTTTTCATTGCTTGATTCAGTAAGTAGGTGCGTAATCAGGCTACTTGAAGGTGAAGTTCACCCCGAGGTTGAAGGTGCGCTGCAGCGGGTAGGACATTCCCTTACCGCCACCCATTTCGGGATCCCAGAGCTTGAAGGAGGAGAGCGTCAGCAGGTTGTTGGCGTTGACGTAGACACGTGCCATCTTGAAGCGGTAGCCGATCTCGAGGCTACGGAGCTTGAGGAAGGAGGCGTCACGCAGCCAGTGCGTCGAGTTCTTCGTATTCTGGTCGTTGTCGTACTCCGTCAGACGAGGATAGAGCGCGTGGGGATTCTGGTTGTCCTTGCTCCAGTGGTTGTCGGCGATCCACTGCAGGACGTTGCGGCGGGTGTTCGTACCGAAGGGGCTGAAGCCCGACATCATGAGCGAGGTGTGCGCCTGACCCTGGAGGTGGAAGCCGAAGTCCCACTGCTTGTAGGTGAAGGTACCACCGAGACCGTAGTTGATCTCAGGCACCGTGGAGTAGCCGAGAGGCACCTGGTCGTTCTCATCGATGATGCCGTCGTACTTACCATCCTTATCGGGCTGGTCAAGGTACTTGATATCCCCAGGGGCGACAGCGATGTTATTGAGCGTGCTCTTGGGGCTGTGGGCGATGTCGGCCTGGTCGATGTAGTAGCCATCGGCGACGTAACCCGTGTAGGTGAAGAGGCTACGGCCTACCTGGCGACGCGTAGGACGGAGGTTAGGCGCTTCGTCGTACTTCTCGACGCGGTTACGTGCGAAGGTGAAGGTACCACGCAGCTGCATCGTCAGGTCCTTGGAGAGCTGCTTGTTCAGCTCGGCAGACATATCGACCCCCCAGTTCTTGACCTCAGCGAAGTTCCCATAGATCTTAGAGGCAGCCGTACCGAAGTAGTTGGGGATGGACTGCTTCTCCTGGAAGACATTGGTACGACGTTCCTGGAAGAAGTCCACCGTGAGGTTGAGCATACGCAGCACCGAGATGTCGAAGCCGACATTGAGCTTGCGTGCGATTTCCCAGGTGATATCCTCGTTGAGGAAGCGCTTGAAGAGCGGCCCGCGGCGCCCTTCGGTCTGACCATCGAAGCCCGTCTGGAAGTAGGGACGGTCGTTGGCGCTATTATCTACGACATCGAGGTAGACGAAGCGTTCGTTCCCAGCCTTGTCGTTACCTGCGAGCCCGTAGGAGGCACGGATCTTGAGGTTGTTGATGGCCTTCTTGAGGGGCTCCCAGAAGGCTTCGTTGCTGATGTTCCACCCAGCCGAGAAGGAGGGGAAGAAGCCATAGCGGTGTCCCTTGGCGAAGTTCTCAGAGCCCGAGATCCCGGCGTTGAGCTCCACCATATAGCGGCCATCGTACTCGTAGTTGACACGAGCAGCGTAGCCCTGACGGCGGTGCGGGAGCGAGCGGATAAGGTCGGAGTTGGGGCTGTTCACCACGTGCTCATCCTGATTGTAGAGCAGCATCCCAGCGACACTGTGCTTACCGAAGGTACGGTCGTAGTTCAGGAAGGCCTGGAGGTAGAAGCGACGGTCCCCATCTGACCACCCACCAGTACCGAGGACAGGACGCGAGGGGTCCCCACCATTAGCCATCTTGAGGTCGTAGTCTCCATCGGGGAGCTTATTATCACTCTTGTTCTGATAGATATTGTAGCCCTGGTGGCGGAAGGTGGTCGAGGTGCTCCAGTTCTTGAAGGAGGCAAGCCCCTTAAAGCTAAGGCCCTTGGTGATGAAGTCCAGCTTCTGCGTGTAGTTCAGGTTGGCGATGACGGTGCTCTCGAAGGTATCCTTGTACCCGCTCGAAGCCTCAGCTACGGGGTTCCAGGCATTGTTCGAGCCCAGGCGATAGCCCCCCCAGCGTACCCACTGACTGTCGTTCTGCGGCCACATCACGGGGAAGTCGACGGGGTTGATGTCCATGATGCTCTGGTAGATCGCGCTGGTGCTACCACCCCCGTTGCTCGCAGTGACGGGCCCGTGGAAGTTGGAGAGCTGCGCGTTGAGCTGCATGGCGATGGTCGCCGAGGGCGAGAGGTGGAAGTCAACATTATTCTGGAAGGCGTACTTCATCAGGTTAATGTTGTTGTCGTAGGAGAAGAAGTCCTTGCTTCGCCCCTTCAGCATCCCCGTCTCATGGTTGACGTTGGCGTTGAGGAAGTAGGTGATCTTGCTTGTCCCCCCACGTACGTTGAAGTTCGCACGCTGGTTGTAGGTGACGTCGTTGAAGAGCTCCTTGTACCAGTCTACATTAGGATAGAGGTAGCGGTCCTCCCCGGAGAGCGTCTTGCGGATGCGGTCCTCGCTGTAGAGCAGCGAGCCCGTGCCCTGGTTCGTCACAGCCTCGTTGTAGAGACGCATATAGGTCTCGGCGTTGGCGAGCTTGGGCAGCTGGACGGGCATGTTGATGTAGTTCTCGATACGCACACCGATGACGGGGCGGTCGAGGTCGGCACCACTCTTGGTCTTGATGATGAGCACCCCGTTAGCCCCACGCGTACCGTACATGGCAGAGGCGGTAGCATCCTTGAGGACGGAGAAGCTTTCGATGACCTCGGGGTCGAGGGCGTTGAGGTCAGCGCGGCTGATCTCTACCCCGTCGAGGACGATAAGTGGCGCCTGCGAGTTCATCGAGGCGACCCCACGGATGAAGAAGTCAGAGCCGTTGGAGCCAGGCTCCCCACTACGCTGGTAGGCGATGACCCCCGCCAGACGTCCGGCGAAGGCATTGGAGAGGTTAGCCGAGGGGATCTTGAGCTCCATAGGGCGTACCGTCTGGATCGACCCCGTGACGGACTCCTTCTTCTGCCCCGTACCGAAGGCGGTGACGACGACGTTCTGCAGCGTCTTGGCGTCCTCGGAGAGGGTGATGGAGAGGATGGTCGTCTTCTCGACACGGATGGTCTTGGAGGTATAGCCTACCGAGGAGACGAAGAGCTGATCGCCAGGTGCGGCCTGGATCTCGAAGTGCCCTTCGATGTCGGTGATTACCCCCTGGTTGGCGCCCTTGAGGCGTACGGCAGCCCCGATGATGGGCTCTCCCGTCTTGGAGTCTGAGACGACCCCGACGATTTTCTTGGTCTGTTTAGGGCCTGGTGCTTGGGCTGTGGTATTAGTCTCTGCAGCCTGGAGCGGTGTGACGCCAGCGCCGATGAGCATCGGCAGCGAGAGTCCTACCATGAGACAGAGCACACGGCTGATGCCGCGTCTGCTCGTTTCCTTGTGGGCGTAGTTGCTTCCCATAGGTGTTCTTGTTAAGTGGTAGTTAGTGCTTCTTATACACGTTACGTTTATTGTCCTTATTTGGGAGACGATCCCGAGCCCGAGGGCAGCGCCTCTGGAGGGAGCTCATCCACAGGGCAAATATAGGTAATTTTTTAGCGAAACCTAGGGGTGGTAAGACGCTGAAACTAAGGAAATTTCTTTCCTAAATTTGTTATTAAATACCTTTACACTTATTAACCACTTTACCCCCACTGGGATCCCAGCGCGCTGCCCCTCGTGCGGCGGGCTAGGCCCCCTGGGATCTCGGGGTGCGGCCAGCCGATGAGAACGTACTTGGGAGGCCCTAGCACCGAGGCTAGGCACTAGGTCAGGGCAACGAAAAAGGGCTTATGCGGGTGCGCCAGTCCCCACGGCGGGGGAAGTTAAATTCTTTGAAAAAACGAAAGTCTCCCTAGCTTCTGAATTTTCTCTTCATTTTATGAAAACGACCCTCCCGAGGCCCCTCAGAGCCGTCCCGATCGAGCTCGCCCCCTCCGCCGAAGCATTTTTGGGCTCGCTTTTCCCTACTTCCCGCCCTCCTAGAGTCTCCCCGCCAGCTCCTCGCCGAGGGTCAAGGGCTGGTCCTAGGGAGGCCGCGGAGCAGCCCCCGACCCAAGGGCCGACGCAGCAGCGCCACGCTCGCCGCAGCCCCGAGGAATCAGCCCCCGAGGCTTAGGGATAGCAGTCAGCAGGCTGAGGGACGTCCGTCAGCGCCGCGAGGGATAGCAGTCAGGACGCTGAGAGCTATCCCTCAGCACCGCAACTGTATGTAGGGTCGCCCCTGTAGGGCTCTGTATTCGGGCGCAATCTCCTACCCAGGGTTTGGTCGCCCTTGCAGGGCTACGCACCCTGGGCTTTGAAAAGGGTCGCCCCGCTGGGGCTTACCCCGCCGCCAGGCAACTAGCCAAGGAGCTCGACTATCGGGGCATAATACCTCACCCCGCACTACACGGGATAAAAGGGCCGCGCTGTGGAAAAGGGCCGTACTGTGGGTCACCCCCCCGCAGGGCATTGCACCCGAATACAGAGCCCTACAGGGGCGACCCTACATGCAGTTCGGGATTGCAGCCCCGGACTTACCCCAACGGCCGAGCAAGCCCCTATAGGGGCGACGCAGCAGCTCCATGCTCGCCGCAGCCCCGAGGATAAGTCGCCCGAGGCTGAGGGATATCAGTCAGGACGCTGAGAACTATCCTTCAGTACCACAACTGCATGTAGGGTCGCCCCTGTAGGGCTCTGTATTCGGGCACAATCTCCTACCCAGGGTTTGGTCGCCCTTGCAGGGCTACGCACCCTGGGCTTTGAAAAAGGTCGCCCTTGCAGGGCTACGCACCCTGGGCTTTGAAAAAGGTCGCCCCGCTGGGGCTTACCCCGCCGCCAGGCAACTAGCCAAGGAGCTCGACTATCGGGGCATAATACCTCACCCCGCACTACACGGGATAAAAGGGCCGCGCTGTGGAAAAGGGCCGTGCTGTGGGTCACCCCCCGCAGGGCATTGCGCCCGAATACAGAGCCCTACAGGGGCGACCCTACATGCCGTTCGGGATTGCAGCCTCGGACTTACCCCAACGGCCAAGCAAGCCCCTATAGGGGCGACCCCTACAAAGCCCAGGGTGCGTAGCCCTGCAAGGGCGACCAAACCCTGGGTAAGCCACAGCAAACAACACAGAGCCCTACAGGGGCGACCCTTGGTATATCCTATGCCGCCTCCTGCACCTCTCTGGCTTGCGGGAAGGCTCGCCCCACTGAGGCCTAGGCTTCCTCAAAAAGGATAGCCGCATCGGCCGAGCGTACTGCGGCCTTGCTTCAGCGGGAAGGATAAGCCCCTATAGGGGCGATCCCTACAAAGCCCAGGGTGCGTAGCCCTGCAAGGGCGACCAAACCCTGGGTCAAGCCCCCCAAATATACAGGGGCGACCCTTGATATATCCTATGCCGCCTCCTTCGCCTCTCTGGCTTGCGGGAAGGCTCGCCCCACTGAGGCCTAGGCTTCATAAAAGCCACAGGGGGAAGGGCTCGAGCCCTTCCCCCTGTGAATCTAAGAGGTATCTGAGCGGCCTAGGCCGCACTGATGTGCGGCTAGCGCGGACGGCGGCCACGCCCCTTGCTGGGGGACTTGTGGCTGCGGGCGCCTTTGTCCTTGCCCTTGCCGCCCGAGCGGCTGCCGCCCTTGGCACGGGCATACATCCCGCTACGCGGCGCCTCGTCCTCCGCCCCTGCGAGGACGAAGTCCAGCTGCTTGCGCTCGAGATTGGCCTGCGCTACCGTCACCTCGAGGCGATCGCCGAGGCGGTAGCGGCGCCCCGTATGGCGCCCCACGAGGCAGTAGTTAGCTTCGTCGTACTCGTAGTAGTCATCCGTCAGCTCACGCGCGGGGATGAGCCCCTCGCACTTGTTCTCCTCCAGCTCGACATAGATGCCCCAGTCGGCTAGCCCCGTGACGATGCCCCAGAACTGCTGCCCGAGGCGGGGAATCATGTACTCGACCTGCTTGTACTTGATCGAGGCGCGCTCGGCATTGGCCGCCAGCGTCTCCATCTCGGAGGAGTGATCGCAGCGCTCCTCGGTACGGCCAAGGTCGGCACTGCGCTTGCCCTCGATGAGGTAGCGCGTCAAGAGGCGGTGCACCATGAGGTCGGGATAGCGGCGTATGGGCGAGGTGAAGTGCGTATAGCTCTCGAAGCCGAGGCCGTAGTGCCCGATGTGCGTCGTCGTATAGCGTGCCTTGGCCATAGAGCGGATGGCGAGCATGGAGATCATCGCCTCCTCGGGGCGCCCCTTGATGGCGGCGAGGAGCTCGTTGAGGCTCTTAGCCACGGCCTCACCCCCACCCTGCCAGCGCAGCTGGTAGCCGAAGGGGCGGACGAAGTCGGCCAGACTATGCAGCTTCTCCTCATCGGGTGCCTCGTGGACGCGGTAGACGAAGGTCGGCGACTTGCCCTCGAGACGGAGCGGCGGCTGGATGTCGCGGCGCGTAGCGTCGGCGATACGCTCGGCCACGGTGCGATTGGCCAGCAGCATGAACTCCTCGATGAGCTGGTGCGCGGGCTTGCTCTCCTTGATGATGACCTCTAGGGGACGGCCCTCGGCATCGAGCTCGAAGCGTACCTCAGGGCGGTCAAAGGCAATGCTGCCGCGCTCGAAGCGCCGAGCACGCAGCTGCTGCGCCAGGCGGTGCAGCGTGAGGACAGCCTCCGCATGGTCGCCCTGCCCGCTCTCGATGATCTCCTGCGCCTCCTCGTAGGTGAAGCGGCGCTGGCTACGGATGACGCTGCGCGTGATACGCGCGCCGTGGAGGCGCGCCTCAGCATCGAGCTCGAAGACGCAGCTATAGGCGTACTTGTCCTCGTCGGGGCGCAGCGAGCAGAGGTAGTTGCTCAGGCGCTCGGGGAGCATGGGGATGGTGCGGTCCACGAGGTAGATGCTGGTGGCACGGCGGTAGGCCTCCTCGTCGATGAGGCTGCCCTCGGGGACGTAGTGGCTGACATCGGCGATATGCACGCCCACCTCATAGCGCCCATTAGGCAGGCGGCGGAAGGAAAGGGCATCGTCGAAGTCCTTGGCATCGCGCGGGTCGATGGTGCAGGTCAGCACCCCGCGGAAGTCCTCGCGCTGCTTCAGCTCCTCGGCACTGATCTCGTCGGTCAGCTCCTCGGCGGCACGCTCCACCTCCTCGGGGTAGCGGTAGGGCAGGCCGAACTCGGCCAGGATGGCGTGCATCTCGGTATCGTTGGCCCCCGCCTCCCCGAGGACATCGAGGACGATGCCCTTGGGGTTCTTGGCTCGGGGCTCCCAGTCCGTGACCTGTACGAGCACCTTGTCGCGGGCGGTAGCGCCCTTGAGCTTAGCCTCGGGGATGAAGACGTCCTGACGCAGCTCGCGATTGGGCGAGACGAAGAAGGTGAAGCCTCGCGACTGCTGCAGCGTACCGACATAGGTCGCCTGCGCCCGCTCGAGGATCTCGGAGATGCGCGCCCCCTTGAGCTGCCCGCGGCGGGTGCGGTGGCAGCTGAGGACGACGCGGTCGCCGTGCAGCGCCGTCGAGAGCCCCCGTTCGTCGAGGGCTATGGGCTCCAGCTCGGGATCATCGGGGACGAAGCTCGGACGCCCCGCGCGGTAGTCGAAGCGCCCCTCCAGCCTCAGGCCCGTCTGCTGCCCCGCACGGACGAAGCGCCCGGGCTCGAGCTCCTGCAGCTCGCCTGCCTCGGCCAGCTCCTGTAGGGCATGGTAGATGGTACGCTTCTGCGCCATGGTAGTCTTACCAAAGGCATAGCATACCTGCTTGTAGGAGAGTACTTGCTCCTCCTGCTCCTCGAGGAGAAGGCGGGTGATGCGCTGTACTTCCTTCTTGGTGATATGGTGTGCGTGGCCGCTGCTCTGCTGGGCATGCTTCGGCCTGGCGATCTTCTTATTCTTACTCATCATTATATATATGTAGTGAAGGGTGGGGAGGGGGTGAGGTGTATCTGTCTGATGAGTAGCGGCGAGGCCGCAGCTAGGGGCTAGCTGCGGCCTCGCGGGACTCGTAGCCCACGAGGGCTAGCCTAGAGGGATGCGGAGGGCAGCCGCTAGAGGACGCTCTCCTCGGGGGGCAGGACCAGCTTGTAGCCCTTGCCATGGACGTTCTTGATCTCCACGCGCTCATCCTCCTCGAGCATGCGGCGGAGCTTGGTGACGTAGACGTCCATGCTGCGCTGGGTGAAGTCCCCAGCCCCAGGGTCAGACACGCCCCAGATGACGCTGAGGGCATGGCTGCGCTCCAGCGTCTGATTAGCGAACTGACAGAGCAGCGTCAGCAGCTCGCACTCCTTGGTCGTGAGCTTGCGCTTGGTCTCCCCGATCTCTAGCGTCTGGCTCGTGACATTGAAGGTATAGCGCCCTAGGTGGTACTCGTGCTGCATGGCACGCGTGCTCTCACTGCGGCTGCGGCGTAGGACCGCCTCGACACGCAGCAGCAGCTCCTCCATGCTGAAGGGCTTGGCGATATAGTCATCCGCCCCCGAGCGGAAGCCCTCGAGGACGTTCTCCCGCATCCCTAGTGCGGTCAGGAAGATGATGGGTACATCCTGCGATACGCTGCGGATGTCCTTGGCCAGCGTGAGGCCGTCACGCTTGGGCATCATGATATCCAGCAGGCAGAGGTCGTAGCGACGGCTCTTGAAGGCCTCCCAGCCTGCGACGCCGTCCATGCAACGATCGACGACAAACTTCTTGCTTGTCAGCAGCTCCTCGAGGATCAGGCCTAGGTTCTCCTCATCCTCGCAGAGCAGTATCCGGATAGACTCGTTCATATAGAGATACAGTTAGAGATACAGTAGCTTGGTGTACTTAGATAATTATCAATGGTGACTGCGCCGCACCTTAGCCCTAGTGTTGAGCCAGGCTAGCGACGCTGGGGGCCTTAGCCCTCCTTGACCGTAGGCAGTAGGATGACCATCTTCGTCCCTACGCCCACGACACTCTCGGGCTGTATGCGCCCGCCGCACTGACGGATGACCGAGCTGACGTAGGCCAGCCCTAGGCCGAAGCCGCGTACGTTGTGCTGCTTGCCCGAGGTGATGCGGTAGAAACGCTCGAAGATCTTCTTCAGATACTTGCGCTCTATCCCCAGCCCATTGTCCTCAATGGTGATGCGGATATGGTCGCCCTCGTCGGCCGTGCGTATGGTCAGCTGCAGCGCCACGTCGGGGCGGCTGTACTTGACGGCATTGTCCAGGAGGTTGAAGAAGACATTCTGCAGGTGTACCTGGCTAGCGCGTACCCAGGTCTCGCTGGCCTCCAGATCGAGGGAGAGGTCGCCTCCCTTCTGCTGCGCGTGGAAGGTGTAGATCTCCGCCACGGGTAGCAGCAGCTCGTTGACGTCCAGCGGCTCGAGGGTGAAGCTGCCTGCCCGCCCCTCCAGGAGGGAGAACTGCAGCACACGGTCGATGAGGAACTTGAGGCGCTGCGCCTCGGTCGAGACGATCCCCATCAGCTGCCGCTGCTTGGGTGTCGTCACCGCTGGGGAAGCCTGCTCGCCGAGGAGCTTATTAGCTAGGATGATCGAGCTGATGGGCGTCTTCAGCTCGTGGGTCATGTTGTTAATGAAGCTGGTGCGCTGCTCCGAGAAGTTGATGTCACGGAGCAGGAAGGCCAGCGCGGAGAAGCCCAGGAACAGGACGAGGATCGTCGAGACCAGCCCCGGCAGCGCCAGACTAAGGACCTCAGCCCGCGTCGGCGCTAGGTCGAGCGACACCGTCATATAGGGGCGGCCCGACTCGGTGCCGTCGGCAGGGACGAAGAGATGCTGCTTGACGGTCGTCACCTCCTTCCAGTTGCCCCTGCGCATCTCCTCGGGATGATACTCGTAGATCAGCTGCCCACGGCCGTCATAGAGCGAGAGGATGAAGGGTCCCTCTAGGTCCTTATCATCGAAGCGCTCTCGGATCAAGCTCTTGAGCAGACGGATATTGACCAGCTGCGGGATGCTGTCGACGGTGTTGACGTCGTAGATGTACTTGAGGATATAGCGGTCGAGGGAGTGCAGCCGAGCGAAGTAGGCGTAGAGCAGCTTGTCAGAGGGACGGAAGTCCACACGGGTATTGCGCCCGCCCTGCCTATCCTTGTTCTTCATCTGCAGGAGCACCTGATCCGAGTCGAGGGCGCGCTGCACAGCCAGCGTATCCTGCTTGCTGCGCCGCCAGATATCCAGGCGGGCGACCTTGCTCTTGTGGAACTCCACGTCGGTGAAGTAGCCGTTCTCCTCCCCTACTCCCTTATTGAGGTAGCGTACCAGTTCGCGCACCTGGAGCTCGTCGGCCACCTCGGCCAGCGCCTCCTTCATCTGCCGACGCATACCCTCCTGCCGCAGCCCCAGGACTCTGTCGTAGTACTGATACTGCACCCAGGTAAGGAGACTATAGGCGGAGATCAAGGCTAGGACAATGACCCAAATAACCTTCTTCTTCATCGGGAGGCGGGGTGGCGGTACGCTGCCGCAGTTGCTATGTCGTTAGGCGAATTATCGTTGGCAAAGGTAGAGATTTATCGCGACCCTACCTAAAATCCTTGCCTCAGGCGCCTCCGAGCCCCCGCTTACCTCTCCCGCGACAAGGCCTCAAGGGAGGTGCGACACAGGGGCGTGCGGAGGCCTCCCAAGTCCCCCACCGTCTCCCCTACCTCAGCGCACAGCAAGGACAGCTAAGCCTCAGCGCAGCGCGGGTATAGGGGAGGCTCCGTGAAGGATATCAGTCAGCTCGCTGAGGGACGTCAGTAAGCGCCGTGAGGGACGTCAGTGAGCGAGCTGAGGGATATCAGTCGGAGCGCTGGGCGAGGGCTACCGCTCGGCTCTTGCTTTATTGCGGCTGAATGCTTAGCTTTGCCTGAGTTATCAACCTATGCCTACGATACGACTATGATGGATACCCTTGCACAGCTCCCCGTGTGGCAGCTGTGGCTGATCGCAGCCTTCTTCCTCTTCGCCCTTGAGATCGTGACGCCCGGCTTCGTGTTGGCTTGCTTCGGGATGGGAGCCCTGCTGGCTATCCCCGCAGCGCTCTTCGGCTGGAGCTGGCTGGTACAGGTCATCTGCTTCTGCGTCGGGAGTCTCGTAGCGCTGTGGCTACTGCAGCCGCTGATGTGCCGCTGGTTCCGTTCGCACGATGCCAAGACGGGGATGGATGCCCTCATTGGGCGCCGTGTCTTCGTCCGTGAGCGTATCGAGCCGGGCGATCAAGGTGGTCGCGTCGCTGTCGATGGCGACGTGTGGCGCGCTGTCTCCGAGGGCGGTGAAGCGCTAGAGCCTGGGCGCGAGGTGCGCATCACGGGCTATCAGAGCGTCGTCCTCATCGTCGAGCCCCTCTCCAAGTAGCCTCCCCCCACGCGCACGTACCCTTGTCCCTACATTTTAAACCCTATACACGCCTATGCCTATCGAACTGATCATCCCCATCGCCCTAGCGCTGCTGGTCATCTACACCATCTTCAAGGGGCTCTGCATCGTGCAGCAGTCGCAGACCGTCATCGTCGAGCGCCTCGGCAAATACTACCGTACCCTCAACTCAGGGGTCAACATCATCATCCCCTTCATCGACCGTCCCCGCCCCATGCGCTGGCGCTACACTATCCCCGCAGGCAATGGGCAGACGCTGGTACGCTTCACCGAGATCACCAACATCGACCTGCGTGAGACCGTCTACGACTTCCCCCGCCAGAGCGTCATCACCAAGGACAACGTCGTCACCGAGATCAACGCGATCCTCTACTTCCAGATCGTCGACCCCATGCGTGCCATGTATGAGATCCAGAATCTCCCGGACGCGATCGAGAAGCTCACGCAGACGAGCCTGCGTAACATCATCGGGGAGATGGACCTCGACGAGACCCTCACCAGCCGTGACACCATCAACAACAAGCTCCGCGCTATCCTCGACGAGGCCACCAACAAGTGGGGGGTCAAGGTCAACCGCGTAGAGCTCCAGGACATCGACCCGCCCCGCGAGATCCGTGATGCCATGGAGAAGCAGATGCGTGCCGAGCGTGACAAGCGCGCCCAGATCCTCAACGCTGAGGGGCAGAAGGAGGCCACCATCCGCGAGTCCGAGGGACGTATGCAGCAGGCCATCAACCACGCCGAAGGGGAGCGCCAGGCCCAGGTGCTGCACGCCAAGGCAGAGGCCGAGGCGAAGCTGCTGACGGCCGAGGCTGAGGCCGAGGCCATCCGCAAGATCGCTGCCGCCGTAGAGGGCTCGGGGGCCAACCCCTCGCAGTACCTCATCGCCGTACACTATCTGGAGACGCTCAAGGAAATGACCTCGGGTCAGAACAACAAGACCGTCTACCTCCCCTACGAGGCCTCCGGCATCCTCTCCTCCCTGGGAGGGATCAAGGACCTCCTCAAGTAGACCGCTCGCGGCCTCGATCGTCTCACACTAGAGCGCCGCTATGAGCCGTTATAGGGATGGAGCTGCAGCCTCGTGCTAGCTGCTCCATCCCTTCCCTTTATTAACCACCTACCGCGCCCCTGCTTATGGAACAAAGCTACATCCTCAACGACCAAGACAAGCTAGAACTCATCGCCCGCACCGCCTTCGAGCGCAGCCAGCCCCGTCATCAGGAGGGCCTACGCCGCCTACGCCTCTTGGCCTCCACCTTAATCCCCATTAGCGCATGAGCCAGCTTCACTCCCCCATCATAGCCCCCTCGCTGCTGGCGGCGGACTTCCTCCACCTAGACAAGGCCGTCGAGCTCATCAATGATAGCGAGGCCGACTGGCTACACATCGACGTGATGGATGGCGTCTTCGTCCCCAACATCTCCTTTGGCTTCCCCATCCTCGAGGCGATCCGTCCGCACATCCGCAAGCCACTGGACGTACATCTGATGATCGTCGAGCCGATGAAGTTCGTCCGTGAGCTCGCCGCCCTCGGCGTGGACACGATGAACGTCCACTACGAGGTCAGCCCCCACCTACACCGCTCCCTCGGCGCCATCCGTGACGCGGGGATGAAGGCCGCCGTGACGCTCAACCCGCATACCCCTGTAGAGCTGCTCGGCGACGTGCTCGGTGAGCTAGACATGGTACTGCTGATGAGCGTCAACCCCGGCTTCGGCGGGCAGCGCTTCATCCCGCAGACCGTGGACAAGGTGCGCCGCCTCCGTCGCATGATCGACGAGCGTGGGCTAAGCACCCTCATCGAGGTCGACGGCGGGGTCAATGCCAAGACGGGCGCCGAGCTCGTCGCCGCTGGAGCCGACGCCCTCGTAGCTGGCAGCTACGTCTTCGCCCATGAGGATCCACGCGCAGCCATCCACAGCCTCAAGGTACTGGCGCCTCAGACGAAGTAGCAGCGTCCCTCAGGGGCTCGGCGCCGTGCCTAGCCTCCTCAGGCGCAGCCTAGAGCGTGGCCTCCTCGGGCAGCTGTGGGACCGCTGGGGTCGCAGCCCCGCCGTGCAGCTCCTCGCGTGCCTCCTCCTCGGCTACCTCTCCTATTACGCTTATCCCCACCCTCAGCTGGCCCTCGGGCTCGCTGGGGGTGGGCTTTTGCTTTTAGTCCTCGGGCGGCTCCTCGGGGCTTGGCGCTGGGGAAGCCTCCTGCGTGGGCTTCTGCTGCTGCTCTGCCTGCTGCTAGCACGGCTGCACTACGGCGCGCGCCTCACGGAGCTCCAGCAGCCCGCCCCTCCGAGCGGTAGCTACGCCCGCGCCCAGCTGCTTGCTCCTATAGACCAAGCCCGCTCGGGCCGCGCCCTCCTTAGGCTCGCGCTGCTCCCCGAGGCTGCTCCAAGGGCGGAGGAAGCCCAAGCCACCGAGTCCCTAAGCCCCAGCGGTCACTGGCTGCTGGAGCTCGATCTCGGAGACGAAGCGCCCCATGTCGGGGACACGCTCCTGCTGCGTCTGGGACGAATGCGCGGGCTCGAGGACTACCCAGGTACGGTGGGCGAAGGCTATGCCCGCTACCTCCTCAGCCAAGGCCTCTCGGGACGTGGGCACGGCGAAGTACTGGCGCTCAGTCACGGCACGAGCGCGCAGCTCCTGGTCACACAGCCGCTACTTGCCCTCGAGCGGCTCAGGGAGACCATCTACCTAAATGCCTCCGAGCTGCCCCTCAGTCCCTACACGCGGCAGCTGGCCCTTGGGATGAGCCTCGGGACGCTCGGGCACGACGCCGAGGGACGACAGCTGCGGGAGGACTTTGTCGCCGTAGGGGCAGCCCAACTGCTGGCGGTGAGCGGCTTCCATCTGGCGCTCGTCATCGGGCTGCTCTCCCTACTCCTGCGCTATATACCGGGGCTCAGCGAGCGTCCACGGCTCCGCTGGGGACTGCTCCTCATGGGCGCATGGGGCTTCACGCTCCTCACAGGGGCAAGCATCCCCACCGTACGTGCCGCCCTGATGCTGAGCCTCTACCTTGGGGCGAAGTTCCTCGGGCGGCCGCCCTCGCTCCCCGAGATCTTCGCCTGGCCGCTCGTCCTGCAGCTCCTTTGCCTCCCCGAGAGCCTCCACAGCGCGAGCCTCGTGCTGAGCTATGTGGCGATGCTGGCCATCTACCTTTTCTACGGCCCGATCTACCGCAGCGTGGGGCGGCTGCAGCTGCGGCCGCTGGCCTGGATGTGGGGTGTGCTGGCGATGAGTCTGGCCGTGCAGCTGCTGCTCTTCCCGCTCTCGCTGCAGCTCTTCGGCCGCAGTTCGCTGGGCTTCCTACTGAGTGCCCTCCCGCTGACGGCCGCGGCCTGCCTCTTGATCCCGAGCTTCCTAGGCTGCCTCCTGCTGCAGCTGCTGGGGCTACCGACGGCGTGGCTCAGCGCCTTCATAGAATACCTCGGCACATCCGTTCGCCAGCTCACCGAAGGCCTTACCCTCGAAGCCCTGCAGCTCCGCTATCCCCTCCCCCTCTGGGCGCTACTCCTCTACTACGCCTTCCTCGCCCTCGGCCTCCTAAGCCTTGCTCTCCTGGGCGAGCAGCGCGCCCGCCTCTAGTCCCCTAGCCTTCCTCCCCTCCTCTTCCCTGCTGCTTTCCTTCCCCCACCTAAGGAGCACGGCGCTGACTGATATCCATCAGCACGCTGAGGGTCGCCAGTCAGACGGCTGAGGGATACCAGTCAGGGCGCTGAGGGATAAGGAGGACGAGGGGCTTAGCTTGGGCGGCGTACGGCGAGGATTTGGACAGAGCGGGAGGGAGGCGAAGGGTAGCGGACAGCGAGGCGCAGGTCGGAGCGCGATTTGGATTATTGTAAAGAATTACTAACTTTGCGCTCAAGCACCCTCCCCGAGAGGGCCTCAAAAAGCAGACAGACAAGAATGACAAGAACTCAGCTCATTACCATTTGGCGCCGAATGTCTATGTGTATGTATCATACGCATAGCGCCTCCGCGTTGCCTCATGTGAGCTGATCGATATGCCCCCCTAGGGCGTAGTCAACCGATACATACAGAAGCTCCTTTGTGGTAACCAACCACAAAGGAGCTTCTCTTTTATCCCCCACCCATCCGCAAGCAACATTCACTTAATACCCAGCTAAGCAATGAGAAAAAGCCTACTCTATCTCTTACTCCTGGCCTCAAGCGCCGCAGGGGCACTAGCTCAGCAAAAGCAGATCACCGTCTCTGGGGTGGTGATCGCGAGCAATGATCGTGAACCCGTGATCGCGGCCAGCGTGGTAGCCACGGAGCACCCCAAGGTCGGCGTCCTGACCGACACGGAGGGGAAGTTCTCCTTCAAGGTACCCGCAGGCACCAAGAGCCTCACCGTCTCCAGCATCGGCTATATCTCGCAGCGCGTCAACCTCACGGGGCAGCCCCTGCACGTCACCCTACGTGCCGAGGAGCGCGTGGTAGATAATGTCGTGGTCGTGGCCTATGGGCGTCAGTCCAAGAACTCCTTCACCGGCTCCGCCGCCCGTGTCTCGGTCGAGGAGCTGAACCGTAAGAGCACGTCCAACCTCACCACCGCCCTGCAAGGTGCTTCGCCTGGGGTACAAGTCTTCACCACCACGGGGCAGCCTGGCGCCAACGCCACGGTACAGATCCGTGGGATTGGTTCGGTGAACTCCAATACAGCCCCGCTCTACGTCGTCGACGGCGTCCCCTACGAGCTCAACCTCGGTGGGCTCAACCTCGCGGACGTCGAGTCGATGACCGTGCTCAAGGACGCCTCCGCCACCGCCCTCTATGGGGCACGTGCGGCCAATGGGGTCGTCCTGATCACCACGCGTCAGGGGCAGGCAGGCAAGATCACCTTCGACGCCGAGCTCAAGGCTGGGATCAACAAGCGCCTCATCCCCCTCTATGACGTCATCAACAGCCCCGAGGACTTCCTCGAGGTGGCTTATCAGAGCGTCAAGAATAAGTATGAGTACTTCGGTCTCAAAAACTCGCTGGCCTCGGCCTACAGCTCGCCCCGCACGCGCTTCGCAGACGGCAAGAGTGCTGCCGACGCCCCACAGAGCGCTGCTGACCTGCTCTTCTTCGACGGGATCCTCGCCAGTGGCGCCGACGCCGCAGCCTCCATCCCCAGCCGCTACAAGCTCTGGGACCTGCCTTCGGGCCAGCTGATCGACGCCCAGACGGGCCGCTTCAACCGTGCTGCCAAGCGCCTCTACACGCCTGAGCGCTGGGAGGACGAGCTCTTCCGCACGGGGCAGTTCAACGAGGCCAACCTCCGCATCTCTGGCGGTAACGACAAGATCCGCTTCGCCTCCGCCCTCGGCTTTCAGAAGAACGTGGGCTACTACGTAGGCTCGGACTTCAAGCGTCTCAGCCTGCGCAACAACCTGACGGCGAACCTCAGCAAGGACCTCAAGGCAACCATCGGCCTATCCTATGCCAACACGACGACCAACGACCCCGGGCAGGGCACGACCGACTCCAACGGCTTCCAGTGGGTCTACGGCACGCCCAGCATCTTCCCTGTCTTCCAGCACGACCCCGTCACGGGCAAGCGTGTCCCCGACCCCAAGCTCGGTGGAGCCGATGCCTACGACTTCGGTGAGTACGATGGTGTATCCCGTCCCTTCCGTGGGGGGATCAACCCCGCAGGCTCGACGCGCCTAGACAAGCAGCAGGCCTCACGTGACTTCCTCACCTCCAATATCAGCCTCGAGTACCGCTTCCTCCAGGACTTCAAGCTCGCCATCAACTACGGCCTACAGTTCCAGGCCTACCGTCAGGCACGCCTAGCCAACCCCCTCTACGGCGATAGCAAGAACGTAGGGAGCATCACGCAGAACCGTAACATCCTGCACAACCATACGCTCAACCAGATCCTCTCCTGGGGCCGTGCCTTCGGGGACCACCACCTCGACGCCTTCATCGCCCACGAGAGCAGCGAGCAGGAGAACGACCTGATGAGCGCCCAGCGCAAGAAGGTCGTCAAGGGCAACGTCCTCGACCTCAACGACGGGCTCATCAACGAGAGCTCGGCCTCCTACCGACTGACCAATGCCATCGAGAGCTACTTCGGTCAGCTGCGCTACGACTACGATAATCGCTACTACCTGAGCGCCTCGCTGCGCCGCGACGGCTCCTCGCGCTTCGCTGACGGCCACCGCTGGGGCACCTTCGGCTCGGTGGGGGCTGCCTGGATCGCCAGCCGCGAGTCCTTCCTCTCCTCCGCTAGCTGGATCAACAACCTGAAGTTCAAGGCCAGCTATGGGGTACTAGGGAACCAAGATCTATCCCTTGGCTACAGCTCGTACACGCCCGACTACTACCTCTACACCGACCTATACGACCTGACGGATGCGCAGGGTGAGCCCTCCTTCTCCTTCTACTCTAAGGGGAACCCCAACCTCAGCTGGGAGCTCTCCCACACCTTCAATATCGGGCTCGAGTCGCGCCTGCTGGATCGATTGGAGTTCAACCTGGACTTCTTCATCAAGAAGACCAGCAACATGCTCTTCAACGCCCAGACGCCTCCCTCCCTCGGCTACAGCAAGCTCCCCGTCAATGATGGCGAGCTCAGCAACAGAGGCCTTGAGCTCGAGCTACGCTACGAAGCGATCAAGACAAAGGACGTCGAGCTGACGGTGCATGCCAATGGCGGCTACTATGCCAATAGGATCGACCGCATGTCCAAGGATCCCGCTACCGACGCCCCCAAGCACTACGAGATCCAGGGCTCCTATGCCTACAAGCAGGGTCACTCGCTGCGTGACTTCTACCTCCGCTCCTGGAGAGGAGTCAACGACAAGGGCCTCCCCCAGTGGAAGAGCTACACACAGAAGGTCGACGGCAAGGACGTCTACGTCACCGACCTCGAGAAGTACCTGCAGGACGGCGGGGATGTCTCCAAGCTGACCGAGGGCGTGACGACCGACTACAGCTCGGCCGTACGTGAGTTCGTCGGCAAGTCCGCTATCCCCAACTTCGTCGGGGGCTTCGGCTTCGACCTACGCGTCCAGCGCTTCCGCCTGAGCACGAGCTTCACCTACGGCCTCGGCGGCTACGGCCTCGACCTGGCGTACGCTGGACTGATGAAGTCTGGGGCGCGCATCGGGGAGACCAACTACCACAAGGACATCCTGAACTCCTGGACGCCTGAGAACAAGGGCAGCGACCTGCCCATCCTAGCCAGCGACCAGACGGAGCTCCGCTACGTCAGCAGCGCCTCCACGCGCTTCCTGACCAGCCGCAGCTTCCTCAACCTGACCAATGCCCGCATCAGCTACGACGTGCCCAAGGCACTGCTGGAGCGTGCTGGTATCGGCAGCGCTACCGTCTACCTCAGCGGGGACAACCTCTTCCTACTGACAGCTCGCCGAGGCTATGCCTCCATGAGCAGTACCACGGGATCCTCCAGCGCCCAGCGCTACCTCCCCGTATCCAGCATTGTCGCAGGGGTGCAGCTGCACTTCTAGGCTCGACGCTAGGTCTCACCGACTAATGAAGACAACAGACTATGACCAAGAAGACTAAGAATAGCCTCGTACTGCTAGCCTCCTGAGCTCCTGCGGCAAGGGTTTCCTCGAGAAGGAGCCCTCGCAGATCTTCTCCCCTGGACAGATCCAGAAGGCCGCGGAGTGGAATGACCAGGTGGGTGTCGGCTACCTCAATGCCGTCATCGCTACCTTCTACGAGCCCAACCAGTCGCAGGACGGCGACCATAACGACTTCGCCCAGAAGGCCCTCGACATCAACACAGACCTCCTCTCGGGGGATATGGAGATGCCGACAACCAGCCGTGGGTGGTTCAAGGACGCGGCCTCGCTGCAGATCAATACGCCCAATAGCAACACCAACTCCCAGATCTGGAACTTCAGCTACCGTACCATACGCGCGGCCAACAGCTTCTTCCAGGGTCTCGGCTCGGACAAGGAGCTCTCCAGCACAATCAGCAAGGCCAACAAGGCTGCCTGGGGTCAGGCTAAGGTACTGCGTGCCGCAGCCCTGCTCAACCTCGCCCACGTCTACGCCCAGCCCTACAGCGCTACGACCAAGAGCCAGCGCGTGCTGCCGCTCTACACCCTCGAGCGCAACCTCGATGCCGCCAGTGGCCTGGCGACGCTCGAGGAGGTCTATGCCCAGATCCTCGAGGATCTCGTGACTGGTCGCAAGGCCCTCCAGGAGGCTGGCGACCCTGCTCGTAGCAATAAGTCCAAGGTCGACGGTACGGTCGCCACGGGCTTCCTCGCCCGTGCCTACCTCGACCTAGGGCGCTACCAGGAGGCCTATGACGAGGCCAAGAAGGTCATCGACGCGGGTCAGTACCCCTTGATCCCCGCCTCCGAGATCGATGCTACGGGCTTCCGCGACGTCAATACCTCAGAGTTCATTTGGGGCGTGGACATCACCAAGGAGACGACGGGCGGCCTACAGAGCTTCTGGGGACACATCGACATATACACCTACAGCTACGCCTGGGCAGGGGATGCCAAGGTAATCAACCAGCTGCTGCAGGAGCAGATCCCCAGCTACGACGTACGTGCCAAGTGGTTCGACAAGCGCGGCTATCCTACGGGTAAGTTCTACTCCACGACCAAGCCCGCGCTCGGTGCTGACCGTCAGTGGCTCAATGACATCATCTTCATGCGCGCGGCTGAGCTCTACCTCATCGCCAGCGAAGCCGCTGCGCGCAAGGGGGACACGAGCGCTGCGAAGACCGTCCTGAAGGCGCTGCTCAAGGAGCGTACCGAGCCCGCTCAGCTGGCCGCCGCAGTCGATCATATCGACCAGCTATCGGACGCGCAGCTCCTCGACGAGATCTACTACCAGTGGCGTATCGAGCTCTGGGGTGAAGGCTTCGCACTGCAGGTACTCAAGCGCTTCCAGAAGGACCAGATCCGTACGACGCGCTCGGCACAGCTCACCGGCCAGACCATCCCCTATACGGATGCGCGCCTGACGCTGTCCATCCCCCAGTCCGAACTCTCCAACAATACCAAGGCCCGCCAGTAGGCCTTAGCGGCTCCCCAGCACCTCAGCCTTGAGCTGAGGCGCTGGGGAGGACTTCACGATAAAGGCGCGCGCCCGTAGACCACGGAGGTCTACGGGCGCGCGTCGCTCTTTACTAGGGGACAGGGCGCGCTGAAGGCCTTAGACTGCCTCGCTGAGGGCTATCCCTCAGCGTACTGACTGATAGCCCTCGCGTGCGTCACGGACGTCCCTCAGCCTCCTGACTGATATCCCTCACGGCCCCTCCCCCCACGTAGCGGCCTTAGCCCCTATCTATGATAAGGGTCGCCCCTGTAGGGCTTTACGACTTTTGTGCTGCTCTACCCAGGGTTTGGTCGCCCTTGCAGGGCTACGCACCCTGGGCTTTGAATGAGTCGCCCCGCTGGGGCTAGCGCAGCCGTTAAACCTTTCTCCCAAGCGCAGTTGGGGAGGTACTCCCGCCTTGCTTCCTTCCAGCTTGTAGACAAGGACGCAAAGCCCCTATAGGGGCGATCCCTCCAAAGCCCAGGGTGCGTAGCCCTGCAAGGGCGACCAAACCCTGGGTAAGCCATAAGACCTAAAGGAAAGAGCCCTACAGGGGCGACCCTCCTAGCGGAGGAGCGAGCCGTAGCACGATACTGGTAGCTCACGCACTTCGGGTGAGGATCGCCCCTGCAGGGCTTCATGCTATTTGTGCTGCTCTACCCAGGGTTTGGTCGCCCTTGCAGGGCTACGCACCCTGGGCTTTGAATGGGTCGCCCCGCTGGGGCTAGCACAGCAGTCGACAGCCCCAGCAAAGCCTATCAGTAGGTTGTACAGGCAGCCTCGCTCCCCGCGTAGCGGCCTTAGCCCCTATCTATGATAAGGGTCGCCCCTGTAGGGCTTTATGCTTTTTGTGCTGCTCTACCCAGGGTTTGGTCGCCCTTGCAGGGCTACGCACCCTGGGCTTTGAATGGGTCGCCCCGCTGGGGCTAGCACAGCCGTCGACAGCCCCAGCAAAGCCTATCAGTAGGTTGTACTGGCAGCCTCGCTCCCCAGCTGGCGTCGCTGTTAAGCCTTCCTCCCGAGCTCGGTGGGGAATGTACTCCCGCCGTACTTCCTCCCAGCTGGCGTCGCTGTTAAGTCTTCCTCCCAAGGGCGATGGGGGGTATACCCCCGCCTTGCCTCGTCCCAGCTTGTAGACAAGGGAGCAAAGCCCCTATAGGGGCGATCCCTCCAAAGCCCAGGGTGCGTAGCCCTACAAGGGCGACCAAACCCTGGGGAGCAGAGCGAATAAGAACCAAGAGCCCTACAGGGGCGACCCTCCAAACGAAAGGGAGCGTCGTAGCCCAGTGCTGCGACGCTCCCTTACTTGTGCTGGAGGTATCCGCCCTCGTGGGGCGCTAAATGATGAGGAAGAGGTGATAGGCCGCTAGCGGCGGGCTAGGTCGTCGTAGCTCGTCTGGAGCAGAGCACGGCCGCGGGCACGCCGCAGTTCGGCTCCAGCACCCGCCTCCTCGATGCACTGCCCCGTGGCGTTGTCCACCACCGAGTAGCCCGTGCTGTCGATGTAGGCGAAGCCGTCATTGAAGGTATAGTAGGCGAAGGGGTAGCTATAGTTCGTCCCCAGTACATTGCGGCTAAAGGCAAAGCGCTCGGAGCTAAGGCCCAGCTGCCTGAGCAGCGTGGCCGCCAGATCGGTCTGCGTCATCAGTTGGCCGAAGCTCCGCGGCCCGCGCAGCGCTCCGCCCAGCCAGAGCATGGGGATGTGGTGCGTGGCGAGGCCGTGGCGCGATCCCGCATCCTCGGCACGATGGTAGCCGTGGTCGGCGACGCAGATGATGAGGAGGTCTTGCCACTCGGGGCGCTGCCTGAGGCGATCGACGAAGCGCCCCAGCTGGGCATCGAGGTAGGCGAAGGCGTTGCGCTCCTTGCCCTCTAGCCGCTGATAGGGCACATCCCAGGGCTCGTGGCTGCTTAGGGTCAGCAGGCCGATATGCCAGGGCTTGCCCTTCGGGCGGGAGACGATCTGCTGGTAGACATAGTCGAGGGTCGCCTCGTCATGCACGCCCCAGCTATTGCGTGGCAGCGAGCTAGAGAGCCCCGTGACGTCCGTCACACGCTGGTAGCCCGAGCCGAGGAGGTAGCCCTTGGTATTGGTGAAGTTGGCATCCCCGCCGTAGACGAAGTCCGTCGTATAGCCGACGCGCTGCAGCTCGGCCGCGATCCCCGGGAGGCTACGCAGCTGGGCGGGCATCTTCATCACCGAGTGGCGGGGGAAGCTCGGGTAGCCACTGAGCAGGCAGACCGTCCCGCGGTCAGTGCGGTAGCTATTGGCATAGCAGCGCTCGAAGCGTACGCCCTCACGCGCCAGACGGTCGAGCTGCGGCGAGACAGCCGCATCGCCCCCGAAGCTCCCGACGAAGCGCGCACCGAAGCTCTCCATAATGATCAGCAGGATATTGGGGCGCTGCGTGCGCAGCAGCGTATCTCTAAGCGGGGCATCTGCCGCAGGGTAGAGCCCCGCCACGAGCCGCGCGCGCTCTTCTTCGCCGAAGGCATTGTACTCGGCATCAAGGTCCTCGACATGCGCCAGCGAGGAGGCGAAGCTAAAGACGGGATTGACGGCGGCATGGTTGAGCCACTGATCTTGGCTGAAGTAGACTTGGCCTACATTGCTCGTAGACTTGCCCAGCCCCCCGCGTATCGCTACGAAGGAGGGACCGAGTAGCAGCAGGTAGCCGAGGGCCAAGCGCCAAGGGCGCTGCCCCCGCAGCCAGCGCTCCGCACTGCAGCGCTGGAGGATCCAGTACAGCCCCAGCACTAAGGCGAGGTACAGGAACAGCGCTGCGAGGATGAAGCCCAGCGAGACGCTCGCCGCGGCCGCAGCGGGATGGTCGAGGTACTGGAAGATCGTCGCGTCGAGCTTGAAGCCCCAGTAGGGGTAGAGCCCCGCATCGACGAGGAGAAGCAGTGGAAGGAGGAGTGCGAGGAAAAGGTGATAGGGACGCAGCAGGCGCCTAGCCTCTATCTCAGGCCTCAGCAGCGAGCCCGCCACCAGCAGCAGCGGTAGCACGAGCAGGTAGCCCAGCACTGCCAGATCGAGGCTGAAGCCGTGCACGAGCACCTGCCCCACCGCGGCGAGCGATAGGGAGGAGGCGGGGGGACGGGTGTAGAGGAGGAAGGAGAGCTTCGCCAGAGCGAAGAGCCAAAGCAGCACGCTGCTGAGGCAGAGGAGATAGCGAAGGCGGGGGGAAATGCGGTGCAGCAGGCGATGAGGCATGGCAGCGGGGATAGGGGGGCGGGCGCCTCGACGGCGCGCGCGAGACTGGGGACTAGTGCTTGGAGGGCGACTTCGACTTAGGCAGCGGCGTGACGGGACTTAGCTGCCCATCGGGGCGGTAGAGACGATAGCGCATGACGAAGCCCTCGGGCACGTAGATCTGCAGGCCACTGCCCGCCCAGCGCAGTACGATGAGGCCCGTATGGCGGATGAGCTTCTCCGTGAGCGTACCGTCGGGGCAGCCCATGCGCGTGGACATCGTCGACCCATCGGAGAGGAAGGTATAGCTGAGGTGATCGGGCGTGCCGTCGCGCTCCAGCTCGAAGCGTCCGCGCAGCAGATGGATGTTGCAGTCCACCTTCATCCGCTTGCTCGGGATGAGCTCGATATAGTACTCCTCGGGGTCATCCTCGTGGCGGGGACTTGGGGCGGTGAACTCATAGGCGCGGTAGCCCTCCTTGGGAGCGCGGCGCTCCAGTTCGGCCGAGGGCTTGAGCTCCGTGGCGGCACCGACGGCCTTCCAGTATCGGAGGCCTATGGCGACGGAGTCGCGGGGCTCGAGGACGAGCTGCTGGTTGCCCAAGAGGGGCAGCAGCAGCGGCTCGCCTAGGGCGTATCGGCGGAAGGTCTCGGGGGCATTGGGGCGCAGCGCGCAGGAGATCGGCTGGCTGGCACCCTCGTAGCTGTAGTGATTGAGCCCCTGCCAGGGGTCGCTGGAGACGAGGCGCCCCTCGAGGCGATAGAGGCCAGCGGGATGCTCGTTGCGCACCAGTGGAATGAGCTCGAGGCGGTAGTCATCCTTGGGCGAGAGGTCACGCAGGCGCACCAGGTGCATCCCTTCGGGCAGCGCGGCCCTAGGCTCGTCATAGCTAAGCTTCTGCTCGGGGATGGAGTCGAGCTTATCCTCCTGCCCCTCGCGAGTCGTGCGGCAGCTGCCCGCCACGATGAGCAGGAGCGCCATCAGCGTCAGCACAAGCGGCTGTGATCTATAGTCCATAGTCTAGCGTGATCAATCGATTGGGTAGGGCAAAGATAGATAAAAGCCCGAGTACTCCCTCCTGTGATAGTGGGGAGTACTCGGGCCGGGGAGCCTCTAGGCCTTGGCTAAGCTCGGGCGAGCCTAGCCTCTAGGCCTGTGGGTGAAGGGGGATATCGAGGCGGCGGAAGACGGCCGTGATCTTCTCGATCGCGGTGTCGAGCTGCTCGTAGGTGTGCGTGGCCATCAGCGAGAAGCGGATCAGCGTATCCTCGGGAGCGACGGCAGGCGCCACTACGGGATTGACGAAGACGCCCTCATGGAAGAGCTCAGCCGTCACGCGGAAGGTCTTCTCATTGTCACGTACGAAGAGGGGGATGATCGGCGTGGACGTGTTCCCGATCTCGAAGCCCCGCTTGCGGAACTTCTCTAGGCAGTAGCGCGTCTTCTCCTGCAGCGCCTCGACACGCTCTGGCTCACGCAGCATGATCTCCAGACTCTTGCCTACGGCTGCCGTCGCAGCAGGCGTACAGCTTGCGCTGAAGATATAGGAGCGGGCGTGGTGACGGATGTAGTTGATCGTCGTCTTGCTGCCGGCGATGAAGCCACCGATAGCTGCGAAGCTCTTACTGAAGGTACCCATGATGAGGTCTACCTTGTCCGTCAGGCCGAAGTGATTGCAGACGCCACGACCGTGGTCGCCCATGACGCCGAAGCCGTGGGCCTCATCGACCATGACTGAGGCCTTGTACTGCTCCGCCAGGCGGCAGATCTCGGGCAGGTTGCACAGGTCACCCTCCATAGAGAAGACCCCGTCGACGACGATGAGCTTGATACGCTCGGGGTCGCACTGCTGCAGGCGGCGCTCCAGGGCGGCCATATCGTTGTGCTTGTAGCGAAGGCTCTTGGCGGGCGACAGACGAATGCCCTCGATGATGGAGGCATGGTTCAGTGAGTCCCAGATGATGTAGTCCTCGCGACCGAGGAGACAGGAGATGACCCCGAGGTTCACCTGGAAGCCAGTCGAGAAGATGATAGCATCTTCCTTGCCGGCGAACTCTGCCAGACGCTTCTCCAGGGCGATATGGCTGTCCAGCGTCCCATTGAGGAAGCGGCTGCCTGCACAGCCTGTCCCGTACTTCTCCACAGCCTCGCGGGCTGCGGCCTTCACCTCGGGATGGTTGGTCAGACCGAGGTAGGAGTTGGATCCGAACATAAGTACCTTCTTACCGTCAATGATGACCTCGGTATCCTGCTCGCTCTCTATCTTGCGAAAGTAGGGGTATATCCCTGCAGCCTGAGCCTTCTGTGGCTCCGTATAGCTGGATAGTTTCTGCTCTAGTAGATTCATTCTATAGCTCCGGATAGCCCGGCTGCCACGGCCTCTCGGACCAGCAGCACAGCGGACTAGCAGCGGGGCAGCCTCATGCTCTAGGTGGCTGCGCAGCGCGTGCTTTGTTAATCACTTTTGGTGCGGCACCCAGCGGACGTACCCGCTGGAGCCACTTCATAAAATACGGACAAAAGTACACAAAATTGAGGAAAATGAGTCCCTCACCCTCACTTTGCTACTGCTTGACCGTCCTGTCACTGAAGATGTAGACGCGGTCCCCAGGGCGTACCTTATCGGGCACAGCGATGGAGCAGACCTGCCCCTTCTCGGCGCGCTCTACGGGCTCCATATCCACGCGCAGCTCCTCGACGGTGAAGCGCACAAGGCCCGTCGTAGGCCCTGTGATCAGCAGCTCATCGCCGACCTGGATCGCACCACTCTCCACGGCGAACTCTCCGACGCCGATCTTGGAGAAGTACTTATTGGTCTTCGCCACGTAGACCTTCTGCTTCGTCGCCGACGAGCCATAGGACGAAGTCCATTCCCCGAGGCGCTGCCCCAGGTAGTAGCCGTTCCAGAAGCCGCGGTTGAAGACCTGCCCCAGGTGCTCATCCCACTTGGCTACGCGCTCCTCGCTGAAGGTACCCGCGCAGTAGGCATCCACCGCCTCGCGATAGGAGCGCACGACGGCGTCGACGTACTCGGGGCCACGCGCACGCCCCTCGATCTTGAGGACGCGCACGCCCGAGTCCAGCATCTTGTTGAGGAAGTGGATCGTCTTGAGGTCCTTGGGGGACATGATATACTGGTTGTCTATCTCGAGCTCGATACCCGTCTCCTTATCCTTGACCTCGTAGGAGCGGCGGCAGATCTGCGAGCAGCTCCCGCGGTTGGCACTCTTGCCCTGCTCGTGCAGGCTTAGGTAACACTTACCCGAGACGGCCATGCAGAGCGCGCCGTGGGCGAACATCTCGATACGAATCGGTGCGCCTCCAGGCCCTAAGATGGGCTCCTCGATGATGGCGCGGTGAATGGCAGCCACCTGATCCATATTGAGCTCGCGCGCTAGGACGACGACGTCGGCGAACTGGGCGTAGAAGCGCAGCGCCTCGACGTTGGTGATATTGAGCTGCGTGGAGAGATGCACCTCTACACCTATACTACGCGCGTAGAGCATCGGGGCCACGTCGGCGGCGATGATGCTGGAGACCTGAGCCTCCTTGGCTGCGTCGATGATCTGGCGCATGAGCTCCAGGTCCTCGTCATATATGATGGTATTGACCGTGAGGTAGCTTTTGACACCGTGCTCACGGCAGATGGCTGCGATCTTGTGGAGGTCTTCGGTGGTGAAGTTATTGGCGCTCTTGGAGCGCATATTGAGCCCTTCGATACCGAAGTATACCGAGTCAGCGCCCGCACCTATGGCCGCCATGAGCGACTCATAGCTGCCGACGGGCGCCATGATTTCATATTCGTTTCTGTTCATTCTGTCTGTGGGAAAGTCGAGTTGCAAAGATAAGACAATGCGCGCACTCCCCCATCCTCCGCCTCCTCCCAAGCATAGCTTCTAGGCCTACTTGTCCCATGGCACCAGCAAAGCACTACACAATAGAAGAAGGCCCATCAAGCGTAAAAGCACTGGCCGGCTGTACCTCTAGGAGTAAGCTCTCGAGCACAACAAGCTGCGTGCTAATTAGCCTCGCATCACACGGAGACTCGTGTGATCAAGACTATAAAGGCGCCTGACAAGCCAAGGCCTCCACAGCCCCTCTCCTCCGTCCTCCCCTACCTAACAGCGCTCTGAGGAATAAGCAGTTACGCAGCCACAGCCTAAGGGGGGAAGCTCCTGAAGGATATCCGTCAGCCTTCTGAGGGGCGTCCGTGGGTACCGCGACTGATATCGCCCAGCGCGCTCCGACACTACTGGGGCAGCAGCGCGAGCTAGCGGGGAGGATACTTAAGGAGTAAGCGCGCCAGGAATGTCCCCGTGCAAAGCTCCCCGCCCCCCCTCAGCCTGGCCCCCTGCCCCTCAGCCCGCTAGCCAGTAAGCCTAGGCCAAACGCGCTAGGCGTCTCTCAGCTCAGACGCAACCGCCCTACGCCCAAGCCAAGCTCCGCCCTAGCCTCTCGCAGCTCCATGTGATCACCAAGGCCTCTCGCGGGCGCGTACCACTACAATGGTCGGGGGCAAGCTGCCGCGCTCCTGCCCACAAAGGAGTAAAGGGAAAAAAAACAAGAAGTCCGACCCTCCAGCGGAAGATCGGACTTATGATGTCGCTTGTATGATCGTCGGGATACCAGGATTCGAACCTGGGACCCCCTGCTCCCAAAGCAGGTGCGCTAACCGGACTGCGCTACATCCCGAGTTGTCCAGAGGAGCGCGTGCTCATCGCTGAGCGGCGGTATGGACGGGACTCGAACCCGCGACCCCCTGCGTGACAGGCAGGTATTCTAACCAGCTGAACTACCACACCTCGTGCGTATCGCTGCCTCTTGACGGCTGCAAAGATAGCACTAATTTTCTTTTTCGCAAAGCTACTCCCTCAGCCTCACCCCTCTAGCCCCTACTTCCCAAGACCCCTACCCTCCAAGCATTCCGCAGCTCCCCTACCCGCCCTAAGGGCCTTCAGAATAGCTTCCCCCGCACGTTGCCTTCCCCGCTCAGCTAGCTGAATCCCTAGCCCTAGCACCTCCCACTCCTAGGGGGCTCCTCGCTGACCGATATCCATCAGCACACCGAGGGACGCCTGTCAGACGGCTGAGGGATAGCAGTCGCGGGGCTGAGGGATAAGGGGGACGAAGCCAAGGGCTTAGGCTGTGAAGCGGACTAAAGCAAGGAGGGAGGGAGGCACAAGGGTGGCGCAAGCGAATAGCCGGAGGGCAAAGCACTGTCCCAACACAGTGCTAGCAGTCATCTGCCAGCCTTACCCAGTCCATGCTCTCGCTAACGACTAGCTTGCGCTTTTGGCAATCTTTACGTATCTTTGCCCTCGCAAGTTACGCCTACCCGGGAAGGGAAGGGCGGAGCTTGAATCAAGGTAGAACTAGTAGCTCAGTCGGTAGAGCACATCCCTTTTAAGGATGGGGTCCTGGGTTCGAACCCCAGCTGGTTCACAAACGACAAAGGCCTCTAGGAGCGATGCTCCTAGAGGCCTTTGTCGTTTCCTATTGGATCGTGCGACAGTCCGCAGTGGAATGGTGGTGCGGCGTACTCGTAGGCTGGCTGCGTGCGGTGCGCAGGGGCGTCAGGATGCGCCTTATGGGGTGCGCGGCGCAGGAGGAAGGCAGGCCAGAGGCGGAACGTGGGTACCGCAGAGCGAGCCTTACGCAGCGAGAGGAGGGGCGGCTAGCCGACGAGCTCGCGCTCGAGGCTCTCGACAAGGCTGGAGGCACCGATGCGGAAGAGCTCGTTGGTCAGCCACTCCTTGCCCAGCACGGCCTCGACGATGCAGTAGTACTTCACGGCGTCCTCGGGCGTGCGGATACCCCCGCTGAACTTCACCCCACGCAGCTGCCCGTACTTCTCGTGGTACTCGCGCAGCACCGAGCAGAGGATGTAGGCGGCCACGAGGTCAGCCCCGGGGTATTCCTTGCCCGTGGAGGTCTTGAGGAAGTCCGCCCCAGCGAAGAGCGCCAAAATAGCGGCACGACGGATGGCCTCGGGCTCGCGCAGAGCACCCGTCTCGAGGATGACCTTGAGGCGGGCATCGCGTGCCGTCGCCTTCTGCTCCTCGATCTCGGTCGCGGCCTCGCTGTAGTCCCCCGCGAGGAAGGCTCCGAGATTCAGCACGATGTCGATCTCGTCCGCGCCCGCTGCGATGGCCAGCGCAGTCTCAGCGATCTTGACCTCGATGAAGCTCTGGCTGGCGGGGAAGCAGCCACTGACGCAGGCTACCTGCACCGACTCATCGGTCAGGAGCTCGCGTACGGTCTTGACGAAGTTGGGGTAGACGCAGATGGCGGCGACGCTGGGGATGTCCTCCGTGCCCTCGAAGTCATTAACACGGCCTACCAGCTCGGCGACGCTGGCCTCGGTATCGCGTGCCGTGAGCGTCGTCAGGTCGATCGTGGAGTGGAGGAACTTCTTGACCTCGGCGCAGTTGTTGGTCTCGTAGCGCTCGCTGAGGATCTTGGCCACACGCTGCTCGATCTCGGCGAGCGTGAGGGCAGGGGCGAAGGCGTCGAAGGCCTCCTGATACTTGCTGTGATTGGTCTCTACCATAGTAATAGTTTAATGAATGTAGGGCAGCCACCGCCATATGTGCGGAGGGCTGCCCTTGTCTTATTCGCCCTTCTGGGGGCGTAGCTTAGGATTATCGTGGTGGCGTGTGGCGTCGCGCTGCGTCTTCTTCTCCAGATTGCGGGCGAAGGCCTCGGTGAGGTCCACCCCCGTCTGGTTTGCCAGGCACAGCACGACCCAGAGGACGTCGGCTAGTTCATCGCCGAGCTGGCGTCCCTCGTCGCTGGGCTTGGAGCTCTGATCGCCGTACTGGCGCGCCATGAGGCGAGCGACCTCCCCGACCTCCTCGGTGAGGATGGCCATATTGGTCAGCGGGGAGAAGTAGCGGACGCCGTACTCCTGGATCCAGGTGTCTACGGCGCGCTGTGCTTCCTCGAGGCTCATCGCTGGTAGACGATAGCGCGGGCGACTTCGGCCGCCTTGTCCTCGCCCTCGATCGCCTTGATGAGCTCAAGGGCAAAGTCTACGGTCGAGCCAGCGCTGCGGCCCGTGATGATGTTGCCCGAGCACACTACTCCCAGCGGCTGCGCTACAGCCCCCGTGAGGTACTGCTCGAAGCCTGGGTAAGCCGTAGCCTCGCGCCCCTCGAGGTAGCCACGCTCGCCGAGGATGGAGGGCGCAGCGCAGATGGCCGCGAGCCACTTGCCCGCCTCGGCAGCGTCCTGGAGCAGCTGCTGGAGCTTGGCCGAAGCCTTGAGGTTGGTCACCCCAGGCAGTCCTCCTGGGAGGACCAGGGCGTGGACGTCGGCACTGTAGACCTCGTCGACGAGCACGTCGCCCTGAATGACGATGCCATGGGCGCCCGCCACCCGGGGGCTATCCCCAACGGCGACGATATGGGTAGGGAGTCCTGCGCGGCGCAGGAGATCGATGGTCGTCACGGCCTCGATCTCCTCGAAGCCCTCGGCCAGGAAGACATAGATGTTCTTAGCCATAGTTGGTACCGGTCTAATGAGTAGTAAGAGAGAAGAGCGCTAGTCCTGGATCTTGAAGCGGTAGGTGATGATGCCCTCCTGCTCCTCGGCTCCAGCGACGGCGTTGAAGCGCGTAGCTCGCGCTGCGGCGAGCGCTGCGTTGCGGATACTCGTGTCGGCGATGTTCGTCCCCTGCGCTACGGTAGCACGCGTCACGTGCCCCGCACCATCGACGACGATACGCACACGTACCACGCCATCGACGGCTCGGCTGGTGGCGGGGCGTGCCAGCACACCGCCGTTGCTGACCACGCTGCGGCCTGCCAGCGCATAGCTGCCAGCACTGCCGTTGGGGCTCCCTTGATTGCCTGAGCCCGAGCTAGCCGTACCCTGTGAGCCAGTCTTGCCCGACTGGGCGCCGAAGGCACCAGCCACCGAGCGCCCTACCTGCTGGCGAGCGGCCTCACGAGCAGCAGCCTCGGCGGCGGCACGGCGGGCGGCCTCTGCCTCAGCACGTGCGCGACGCTCTGCCTCCTTGCGTGCCTCGACCTCAGCAGCGTGGAGGCTAGGCTCGTGCTGCTGCGTCTTGATGGGCTCGGCGGGGGGCGTCTTAGGGCGTACCTTGGGCTGCACGGGCTGGGGGCGCGGCTCGACCACGGGCGGAGCAGAGACCTCCTTCCGCTGTGGCTCAGGGGTCTGCACACCTCCGGGCTCCTCGGCACCAGAGGCCTGGGGAACATTACCCACGTTGACCGCTACGAGGAGCTCCACAGGCTTGGGCTGTGGACGCTCCACACGGAGGATCACGAGGGCGAGCAGCCCAAGGAGGAGTCCGTGTAGCGCGAGGGTGATGGCCAGGCCTAGGGCGCGGCGCTGTATCCTAGATCTATCCTGCGGATCCATAGGGAGGCTAGCGTGTAGGAGTGCTGGGGGTCTCGGCGCGCGTAGCGAGTACCACACGCAGCGAGGAGGTCGCCGCAGCATTGATGACGCCTACGACCTCGCGGTAGGGGACGCTCTCATCGGCCTGGATGGAGACGTAGGCCTCGGGATGCTCGGCAGCGAAGATCGCCAGCTGCTCGCCGAGGGCCTCGCGGCTCAGCTCGACGGGGGCCTCGCGGTCGATACCGAGGTAGTAGTGTAGGTCGGGCGTCACCGTGATGCGAGCTGCAGGCTGCTCGGGGCTCGACTGAGGTGCCGAGGTAGGCAGCGTCACCTTGATCGTATTGGGCACGATGATCGTACTGGTGACGAGGAAGAAGATGAGCAGCAGGAAGATGACGTCCGTCATCGAGGCCATGCTGTAGGTCTCGGAGACCTTGGTCTTACGCTTGAGTCCCATTGTACTCAGCCTTAGTGGACCTCATTCAGCAGGTCCATGAATTCGACGGTCTTCGCCTCCATCTTGCCCACGACCTTGTCCAGCTCGGCTACGAGGTAGTTGTAGGCAAAGAGGGCAATGATCCCTACGACGAGCCCCCCGACGGTTGTCACGAGGGCCTCGTAGATCCCGCCCGAGAGCAGCGCGACGTCCACGCCGCCCGAGCCAGCATTAGCCATATCGAAGAAGGCACGTACCATCCCCGTCACCGTCCCGAGGAAGCCGATCATCGGCGCCCCTGCGGCTACGGTCGCCAGGATGGGCAGACCCTTCTCCAGGCGCCCGACCTCGACGTTGCCGACGTTCTCCACGATCACCAGGATGTCCGACATAGGACGGCCGATACGCAGCAGCCCCTTGTGGATCATGCGGGCATAGGGCGTATCGGTGTCCTCGCAGAGCTTGATGGCGGAGCTCGTCTTCCCCTCGACGACATAGTCCTTGATGCGCTGGACGAAGTACTTGTCCTCCTCGCCGGCCTTGCGCAGCTGGATGAACTTGCTGACAAAGATGTATACCGCTAAGAGGCTGAGGACAAGCAGTACGATCATGATCCACCCGCCCTTGGTAGCGAGGTCAAGGATGGAGAGCGACTGAGTCGATGCGGTCTCGCTCAGCGTCTGTGCCAGTGCGGCTGTTGCTGTGGTATCCACGTGATAGTTTCTTATTTAGAGTTTGAGTATCAAGCAAAGATACTGAGAATTCGCCGAATGCCTCAGCGGCAAAGCGATAGCCCCTAGGGCCTTTCCGAGCTCAAGGATAGCCCCAAGCTGATGGCCCTATAACGAGTAAACGTCCCTGAGGCGCAACTCGTCTATCATGGGGGAGAGCCTCTCGATCCAGTGGGCCTCATCCTCTGAGGGGAAGAGGAGGAAGCCTCCAGGCTGCGGATACTCAATGCCCGTCAAGAAGAACCTCCCACCGCGACTACGTAGGGCAGTGATCAGCTCCTGGGTGTAGCTCTCCTCAAGGTATGCGTGGAGCAGGATGGGGGCGGCGGGAAAGGTTGTCTTCAGCTCCTTCCCGTGCTTCTGCAAAAGAGCTTGCTTGCGCTCTAGCATGCGGTACGCTAGGAGTTCGTCCTTCAGATCCTCCATCAATGAGCGCTCGCCGCAGATACCAGGGGTAGTAATGATATGGGGAGAGAACTCCTGCGTGATGGGATAAAAGCACTGCCACCCCTCGCCTAGTACAAGCTCTGCTATCTGGCGCTCGATGTCTGGAGAGAGGCCTCCGTCCACATCATAGTCAGGCCCCTGCTCCTCCTTGCAAAGGAGCATCAGGGACTTCGTATGCTGGGCATAGGGTATCCGTCGGCCTATACGTCTGTAGATGGCGGCAGTAGCTAATCGTATCATAGTGCTTCCTTCGATGCGTCCCCCCGCTAGGGCTAGCCTTGCTCAGCCCGCCGAATCGCCTGGGTGCACGAACTGCGGAGCCTCCTCCTGGGACTAGAAGCAAAGGTAAGGAATCATCCGATGAAAGGAACGCCCATCCCCTTGCCCATCGACCGCACGACAGCTGCGCCCACGCCTAGGGATAGGCTGCAGTTCGGCACGGGTATAGGGAGAGGCTCGCTGACCGATATCAGTCAGCCCGCTGAGGGACGTCCGTCAGCAGCGTGAGGGATAGCAGTCAGACGGCTGAGGGATATCCGTCGGAGTGGTAGGGCAAAGAGGGGAGCCTGCTGAGGCACATAGCTAAGGGGCGCTGAGGCTCTTCGGGCAGCTCGCTGGCGTAGGGCCCATCCTTAGTTGGGGGGCAGCATTTAGCTTGCTGGGGCAGTAAGGGAGGGGGCAATACAGGGTCTAGGGTAAAGCTGTATTTTTGTACTCACAGTGGCACTCGGCTGGGAGCTGGAGGCCGCGCAGGAGCTAATCAAACTAGGCTTTATTAAGTAGTACAAGTAGACACCATCAGCAGGCCAAAGAGGCGCTATTCGCCATACAAGTGGGCTCTATTCGTAATACAAGCAGATACCGACAGCAGTACAAAGCGGCTGCGATAGCAGTAACACACCGTCATCAGAGAGCTCGAAAGGCACTCCATTAGTATAAGATGAAGCAATTCTTTACCCTTCTACTCCTCCTCGTGGGGCTCGGTGCGAGCCCAGCAGCAGCCCAGCAGGGCTACGTCACCGTGAGCGGCTACATCGAGGACGCCACTTCGCATGAGGCCCTCATCGGCGCCAGCGTCTACGCCCCAGCACTTGGGCAGGGGACGATGAGCAATAGCCAAGGCTTCTACAGCCTACGCCTGCCCGTAGGGACCCACGAGCTCAGCGCCCGCTACCTAGGCTACGCGCCCTACAGCCTCCGCATCCAGCTGGAGCGGGATACGACGCTTCGCCTGCAGCTGCGTCCTACGGGTCAGCTGGAGGATGTCGTGATCACGGCCGAGCGTCAGCGGCTCAACCTCGATAAGCTGGGCGTCCTCCAGGCCCCCGTGCACATCCTCAAGAAGGTACCTAGCCTGCTGGGTGAGGCCGACCTGATGAAGGCCCTACAGCTGATGCCTGGCGTACAGTCGGGCAGCGACGGCAGTGCGGGCGTCCATGTGCGTGGCGGCGGTTCGGACGAGAACCTCATCCTGCTGGACGGCGCCCCCTTATATAATGTAGACCATCTAATGGGCTTCTTCTCCGTCTTTACCCCCGAGGCGGTGAAGACGGTGGACCTGTATAAGGGCAGCTTCCCCGCGCGCTACGGCGGTCGCCTCTCCTCCGTCATCGACGTGCGTACCAAGGATGGCGACCTACAGCACTACCACGGAGCGCTGCAGCTCGGGCTCATCTCCTCGCGTCTACAGGTCGAGGGGCCCATCGTCAAGGGACGCAGCTCCTTCAACCTCTCCCTGCGGCGAAGCTATGCCGATCTACTGGCCCGTGCCTTCATGCCCAAGGACGAGCGCGGTGGCTATTATTTCTACGACCTCTACGCCAAGCTGCAGCACCGCTTCAGCGAGCGTGACCGCCTCTTCCTGAGCTTCTACAACGGCCGTGATCGCTTCTGGTCGGACGTACGAGAGCACTTCTCCTCCTCGCCCGACTATGCACGTACGGAGGACAGCAAGGGGAGCTTCCGCTGGGGGAATACGCTCGGGGCGCTGCGCTGGAACCACGTCTTCTCCCCCCGCCTCTATAGCGACCTCTCGGTAGCCTATACGGGCTACCGCTTCCACATCGATATGCAGAGTGAGGAGCAGCGGCAGCGGGAGCTCTACCAGAGCCGCTCGGCCTACCGCTCGGGCATCGAGGACCTCTCGGCCGCCTGGCATCTCAATTACTTCCACTCCAATAGGCAGCAGCTGCGCTTCGGCCTCGACTACATCCACCACCGCTTCCGCCCCGAGGCGATGTCCGCCTATTCTCGCAGTGAGCGTGGGGGGCAGGTAGAGGTCGAGGACCTGCCCGAGCTGCTGGGCAAGGCACGCGTGCTGCCCGCCCAGGACCTCTCGGCCTACCTAGAGAGCCGCAGTCAGCTGGGGCAGCTGCAGGTAGACGCTGGGCTGCGCACCAGCCTCTACGTGACTGAGGGCAAGCAGTACCTCTCGCTGCAGCCACGCCTGGCCCTCGGCTGGCGTCTGCACCCCGACTGGCTCCTGCAGGCTGGCTACACCCGTATGGCACAGCACGTGCACCTGCTCACCTCCTCCACCCTTACCCTCCCCTCCGACCTCTGGGTCCCCGTGACCAAGCGCATACGCCCGATGTATGCCGACCAGCTGAGCCTCGGGCTGAGCTTCTCGGGGCTCCCTGGCTGGTCGCTCTCGCTGGAGGGCTACTACAAGCAGATGCACCACGTGCTGGAGTATAAGGACGGGGCGAGCTTCATCGGCAGCTCCGCAGGCTGGGAGGAGAAGGTCACTCAGGGCGAAGGGCGTGCCTACGGCCTCGAGTTGATGCTGATGCGCCAGCTGGGTCGCACGACGGGCTGGCTCAGCTACAGCTGGGCGCATAGCCAGCGCCGCTACGAGGACGGGCAGATCAACGGCGGCGCTTGGTACCCCTACAAGTACGACCGTCGCCATCACCTCAACCTCGTCGTGACGCAGCACTTCAGTCGGCGCTTCGAGCTCTCGGCAGCCTGGGAGCTCTTCAGCGGCGGCGTCATCACCCTACCGCTGGAGCGCATGTCTCTAGCTCGTCCCGAGGGCTCGGACATCACCGCGGAGGCGCCCTTCGTAGAGCGACGCAATAACTACCGCCTGCCCGTGACACACCGCCTCAGCCTGAGTGCCAACCTGCGCCGCGTCACCCGACGCGGTCACGAGTCGATCTGGAACTTCAGCCTCTACAACGCCTACAACCAGCAGAACCCCAGCTTCGTCATCCCCTCGCGCGACTACAGCGTCGCGGGCAACGGGAGTGGGGATGTGTACCGCCTCAAGCTCTACCAGTACAGCATCCTACCCATCCTACCCTCCGTGTCCTATACCTATAAGTTCTAGCCCCTACGCTCTATGTCACCCTACCGTATATTCCTCAGCACGCTGGTGCTACTCAGCCTCGGGACCAGCTGCCGCAAGGAGCTCCCCATCACCAAGAGCGCCGAGCGCCGCCTGACGCTCAACTACGTCACCTCCACCAGCGTCGGCCAGCTCTACGGCTCGCTCCTCTCCTCCACCGGATACCCTGCGCTGCAGCTGACGCGCACAGGTCAGGGCGCTGCCCACTACGTACTGGAGGCAGGCATCCGCGTCGAGGTCAACGGCCAGGAGCGCTACGCGCAGACGGCACGACTCGCCGCGGGGCTGCTGCGCCCCGACCTCAGCTTCGCTCCAGGCGATCGTGTGCGCATCACAGCCACCGACCGCAGCGACGGCGCCGAGGTGAGCTCCGAGCTCGAGATCCCTGCCCAGCCGCAGCCCTTCACCGCCAGCGTCCGCCGAGCCTCCAGCTCGGGACAGTCCGCCACGCGAGGCGCCCTGCACTGGAGGGTCGAGATGCGGGACCCCGTGGCCGAGACCAACTACTACCGCATCGCCCTGAAGGTGGTGCATCCCTGGCGTACCTCTGCGGGTGTGCTGCGCTACCATATAGACTACCTTCCCCTCGATGTGGACAATAGCCTCATCCTCAATGACGGCGAGGTGATCCCTAAGGGGCGCAAGGACGACGACCTCGGGGGGCTGGTCGGACGTCCCGCGCGCAATAAGACGCAGGTCTTCTCCGACCGCCTGATGCAGGGCGGGCAAGCCGTGCTGGAGTTCGACAGCGACTATCCGCTGGCTCGCTGGGGCGGGAGCTATGGGAGCCCCGACCCGAAGCTAGCGCCTCGTGTCGAGCTCGTGCTGCAAGCCATCAGCCGCGAGGCCTACCTCTATATGAAGCAGCTCAACACGCTGGAGGCCGGCGATTACTCGGAGGATAACTTCCTGGCCACGCCCCTGCAGTTCCCCTCCAATACCTCCACTGGCGTCGGCCTCGTCTCGATCGCAGCGGATCGCGTGCTCGTCGTGAGCCAGCTTCCCTAGCGCTTTAGGCTTTAGTCTCCAGCAAGTTGGCCTGGATGTCCGACTTAGCTTGCAAGGGGATATTTGCAAATTCGGAAAAAAGCCTTACCTTTGCAGCGATGAATCTTTAGCTCAGTTGGTTTAGAGCATCACCTTGACAGGGTGGGGGTCGGCGGTTCGAGTCCGCCAAGGTTCACCAACACTGCCTCATGGTGTAATGGTAGCACAACAGATTCTGGTCCTGTTTGTTAAGGTTCGAGTCCTTATGAGGCAACACGAGGCACAGCGCGCATGAGTTCCGACTCATGCGCGCTGTCGTTTTATGCAGCTACCCCTACGAGCAGCGTCCCGAGCCTAGGAGCGACACAGCCCTACCCTGCCTCCCGCCGTGCTACCCTCAGCCTAGGGACTCGCTGAGGGACCTTCCTCAGGAGCTTGACGGGTATCTATCAGAGTGCTGAGGGATCTTCCTCGGGAGCTTGATGGGTATCTATCAGAGCGCTGAGGGATATTCCTTAGGGTGCTGAGGGATATCAGTGAAGGGCGGCGAGGGATATCAGTGGGGCGGCTGAGGGACGGCAATGCGTCCCCTGAGGGATATCAGTCAGCCGCGCCCCCGCGAGGCCGTCTGCAAGCGGGGCGGAGGCTCGGAGCTCCCCAAGGCTAGGGGGACAGTGGCGGGCGACTATCCCTACATCTAGGTAAATTCAGGGCTGAGCGTACGGCGGGCGAGGCTTTGGCGTACTTTTGCAGCGCAGACAGAGGCGGGTGTGTAGCGGCTCTAGGCCGCAGCCCGCCCCTAGGTATATAACTCTAGATAGCACCTAAGTGAAGCTCCCAGTACTCCTAGCGCTTCTGGCCGCGAGCAGCCTCGCCACCGCCCAGACGCCCCAGGCAGCAGGCGGCACCGAGCCGCAGGCTGCACATAGCCCGCGCCCCGGGCACTACGACCTACGCGGTCAGATCACCGATATCTACGGCAGTCCCATCCCCGAGACCATCATCAGCATCAAGGGCCTCCCCCTGAAGGTACAGGGCGGACGGTCGGGCTTCTTCCTCCTACCCGACGTCCCCCGAGGGCAGTACGTCCTCGTGGTGCATGCCCTAGGGTACCACCCCCAGGAGCGCATCATCAGCCTCGGGCAGGATGACCGCCCCGAGCAGCACCAGCATATAGACTTTGCCCTCAAGGAGCGCGAGGACCTCCTTCCCACCGTGGATGTCCTAGGGCGCCGCGCCGAGAGCTATAAGAATAACCTCTCCTTCGTCGGGACGAAGACCGCCACCGCCCTCAAGGACGTACCTCAGTCCATAGGCTACGTGACCAAGGAGCTCGTCCTCGACCAAGGTGCCACGACCGTCAATGATGTCGTCCGCAACATCAGTGGCGTCCATCAGTACTCCTTCTACAACGACTTCTCCATCCGTGGCTTCCGCGCTACGGGCAACCGTAATTCGGGCAACCTCATCAATGGCATGCGCACCCAGACGAGCCTCTGGCGCCAGTCCTCACTGGCCAATATCGAGCGCGTCGAGGTCATCAAGGGCCCCTCTTCGGCCCTCTTCGGGAACGCAGCCCCAGGCGGCGTCATCAACCGCGTGACCAAGAAGCCGCTGGAGGTACAGCGTCGCTCGCTGAGCCTCACCACGGGCAGCTGGCACACGCTGCGCGCCTATAGCGACTTCACGGGGCCGCTCAACAATAAGAAGAGCCTCCTCTATCGCCTCAACCTCGGCTATGAGGACACCGACGGCTTCCGCGACCTGCAGGGCCTGACGAGCTATATCGTCGCCCCCTCACTGACCTATCGCCTCTCCGAGCGCACGCAGCTCGGGATGGACCTCGTCTATAGCGCTAGCTCGGGCAAGCTGGACCGAGGCCTGGCGATCTTCGGTGACGGAGCGCTCGACTCGCGCCCCATCAGCGCGACGCAGTCCGCGGCGAACGACTACCTCCGCGAGCGGATGACCAACCTCACCTTCTCTCTGAGCCACCAGCTCGCCCCAGGGCTACTCTTCAATAGTACCTACCTCTACTCCACCTACGACGAGGACCTGCTGGAGCACTCGCAGGACAACGCCTTCGTCAAGAAGGCCGATGGCAGCGACGACCCCAGCCGCGTGCTGATGCGCGTGACGCAGCGCCTGCGCTCCTTCCGCAACAATAGCTTCAACAACTACCTCACCTGGGACACCCACACAGGGGCGCTGAGGCACAAGCTCCTCCTGGGCTACGACTACTTCAGCACCGATATGCTCCCCAACTCGTCCTACATCGAAGCGGGCGGCTACCTGCTCAAGAATGGCGGCACGACTAAGAGCTACAATGCCAAGAAGGCCGCAGACTACCTCCTCGACAAGGACGGCAACCCGCGGACGAACGTCCCGGCCTTCGACCTCAACAGCAATTCGGGCAACCAGTACCAGGACATCTCCAAGTACCTCTACGAGTCCAAGACCGTCAAGCCCACCACGCAGTATTCCCATGGCCTCTACCTACAGGAGCAGCTCAGCTGGCAGCGTCTCCAGCTGCTCCTAGGACTGCGCTACGAGTGGTTCACCGATGTCGTCAAGGACGCCAAGGGCACCCAGCAGCGCACTGAGCAGCGTGCCTTCACGCCGCGCATAGGGCTCGTCTACAGCCTCCTCCCGAGCACCAACGTCTACGGGACCTGGCTGCGCGGCTTCGAGCCACAGAGTGTCGCCGTGCAGAGCAACCCTGCTGCGGGAGGTCCCTTCGACCCCGTAGAGAGCGAGCTGTGGGAGCTGGGCGCCAAGGGCGAATACCTCGGCGGGCGCCTCAGCGTGACAGCCGCGGCCTACCACCTCACGCAGCGCAATACGCTCTACAATGCTGGCCTCTCAGGTCAGCCCGACCTGATGGTGCCCATCGGAGAGGAGCGCAGCCGCGGTCTGGAGCTGGATGTAGCGGGGCAGCTCACGCCCTACTGGAGCATCACCGCCAGCTATGGCCTCAACGAGGCCGAGATCACCAAAGCCGCCGCAGGGACGAAGGACCTCGGGCTACAGCGCCCGAGCACGCCGCGCCACTCGGGTAGCCTTTGGTCGAAGTTCATCGTCCCACGGGGACTCCTACGTGGCTTCGGCTTCGGCCTCGGGGTGCATGGGGTCTCTGAGCGACTGGGGCAAGTCGGCCGCCGTGCCTATGCCATCAGCTACCCAGGCTACGCCCTCGTGAACGCCGCCCTCTACTACAAGGTACGTGACCTGCAGCTGCAGCTCAATCTGGACAACCTCCTCGACAAGCGCTACTTCATCTCGGGCTACGACAAGCTGCGCTCCTTCCCAGGGGCGCCACGCTCGCTGAAGCTCAGCGCGACCTACCGCTTCTAGCACGACCGCTCGCCTCTGACGAGGTCAGCAGAACGGCAAGGGTCAGCCTAAGCTCCTCTAAGGGACTGGGCTGACCCTTGTCCTATTCTTGTCCTTAGGCTAAGGGCTGGAGGGGCACGAAGCCTACCCCGAGCAGTCCGCTCCAGCCTCCCGCCGTACTGCCCTCAGCCTCGGAGCTCGCTGAGGGGTATCAGTGAGGGTGCTGACAGATATCCATCGGGACGCTGAGGGACGGCAGTCAGCCGCGTGAGGGATATCCCTCAGCCCCGCCCCCCCCTTAGGCTGCAGCGCCTCGCGCGCGGAGCAATTATGTATCTTTACCTTGGCTTAGGCGGCATGAGCGGGCTATAGCTCCTAGGGGTCGGAGCTTCGAGGAGCTCCTGCGCTGCGAGCTTAGGGAGGGCGTGCCCATCCTCAATACCTTCGGCGCTAGCTCGAGCAGGGGCTAGCGCTCTTCTCTTGGGTAGGAGGGCCTCGGGATGCCGCCCCAGCGCTGGGGAAGCTGCGCCGAGGAAAGGTCTACCTTTGCCTTGCGGGCGGTACGATCGGGCACCTTATACTCCTTATATATAGGGGGGAGGTCAGCACGGCGCCTCCTTAGGCGGGCGAGTCGCAGCAGCTCAGCGCATCCCGAGCCGCCTTGAGGCTGCACAGCGAGCCCCGAGACTTAGTACCTTTGTACTAGTAATCAGACACCATCATGCTCAGCGAAACACAAGCCCTCCGCCTCGGTCGCCTCTTGGCCGCCTCAGCAGCGCTCCCCCTTACGGCCAGCGCCCAGCCCGCCGCCCCTGGGACGAAGGCCAAGCTCCCCACCACACGCCCCAACGTCCTCATCATCTACGCCGACGACCTCGGCTATGCCGACCTCGGCTGCTACGGCGCTCGGAATGTCAAGACGCCCCACATCGACCGCCTCGCCAGCCAAGGGCTACGCCTGACCAACGCCTATGCCGCAGCCGCCACCAGCACGCCCTCGCGCTACGGTATGCTGACGGGGCAGTACGCTTGGCGACGAGCGGGCACGGATGTCGCCCCAGGCAATGCGGGCATGATCATCCGCCCCGAGCAGTACACGATGGCCGACCTCTTCAAGGCCGCGGGCTACCGTACGGCGGCCTTCGGCAAGTGGCATCTGGGGCTGGGGGACAAGACGGGGACGCAGGACTGGAACGGCCTCGTCACGCCGGGGCTCGTGGATCTGGGCTTCGACGAGTCCTACATCATGGCGGCCACTGCCGACCGTGTACCCTGCGTCTTCATGCACAACGGGCGCGTGGCGGACTACGACCCCACGGCGCCCATTGAGGTGAACTATCGTCAGAACTTCGCGGGCGAGCCCACAGGGCGTACCCACCCCGAGCTCCTCTACAACCTACGCTCCAGCCACGGGCACGATATGTCTATCGTCAACGGTATCGGCCGCATCGGCTATATGAAGGGCGGAGGCAAGGCGCTCTGGAAGGATGAGAACATCGCCGACTCCATCACGCGGCACGCCATCGACTTCATCCGTGAGCAGAGCCAGCGTGCGGAGCCCTTCTTCGTCTACCTCGCCACCAACGACGTCCACGTACCGCGCTTCCCCCACCCGCGCTTCCGCGGTCAGAGCAGTATGGGGCTACGTGGGGATGCCATCGTACAATTCGACTGGTCGGTAGGAGAGGTGCTGCGCGCCCTGGATAGCCTCGGGATCGCGGATAATACGCTGGTAGTCCTCTCCAGCGATAATGGCGGCGTCATCGACGACGGCTATGACGACCGCGCCGAGGAGCTCCTCGGAGGGCACAACCCTTCCGGGCGCTACCGCGGGTATAAGTACAGCGCCTTCGAGGGCGGTACGCGCATCCCCGCCATCGTCCGCTGGCCAGGCGTCGTCCGTGCGGGGCGCAGCAGTGAGGCGCTGGTGACACAGGCCGACTGGCTGGCCTCCTTCGCTGCCCTACTCGGCGTCCAGCTCCCCGCCGAGGCCGCTCCCGACAGCCGTGATCAGCTGGCGGTATGGCTCGGGCAGAGCCGTCAGAGCCGTCCCTGGATCCTCCAGCAGGCGGCCGACAAGACGCTGGGCCTACGCGACGAGCGCTGGAAGTACATCGCCCCCTCCACACACGGGCCGATGATCACCTGGGGGCCCAAGATCGAGACGGGCTACCTGCCCACCCCGCAGCTCTACGACCTGAAGCACGACCCCGAGGAGCGGCACAATGTGGCCGACAAGCACCCCGAGCTCGTGCGCCGCTTCCAGCAGCTCGAGCAGCGCATCCGCGCGGGCAAGGAGTAGCACGGGGATGAGACGATTTGCCTCGCTTTGCGCAGCTCTTTGGGGCTTAGGTCGGGGCAAACCTTAGCATTCTAACAGACCCGCGCGACGACCCGAGCCTCGCCACAGGCCCGCTGAGGCTCGGAGCTGGGCCATCCGTAAGTCTTTTAAGATCCTTAGCCCGAGCGCCTTAGAACGCCCCTTAGCCCTGCCCCCAGCGAATGTCTACGGTGCGTCGTCTGATGTATGTTTTTTTAATACCTTTGCTCTAGGAGTTTAGCCCCCGTGCGCCCTATGGGGAGCTGAGGGCTGAGCCCCCAAGTACAAGCCTATTATTCATCACTAAATATCTGCTCTTATGAAGAAGCACAATTTCTCCGCTGGACCCTCCATCCTGGACGAAAGCGTGATCAAGGATGCAGCTGCTGCCGTCCTTAACTATGCAGGCACTGGCCTGTCTATCCTCGAAGTCTCTCACCGTGGCAAGGAGTTCACCGCTACGATGGAGGAGGCACGCCGTCTGATGAAGGAGCTGCTCGATATCCCTGAGGGCTACGAAGTGCTCTTCCTCGGGGGCGGCGCCAGCCTTCAGTTCACTCAGGTAGCCATGAACCTGCTGAAGACCAAGGCGGCCTACGTCGACTCTGGTACCTGGGCCAACAAGGCTGCCAAGGAAGCTAAGCTCTTCGGCGAAGTCGTCAGCTTCTCCTCCAAGGCCGACAACTACGTCTGGTACCCCAAGCCCTGGCTCACCGGCGAGGTGCCTAGCGATATCGACTACCTCCACCTGACGAGCAATAACACCGTCTACGGTACCGAGCTGCGCTACGATCCCGACGTCAACGTCCGCCTCGTAGGGGACATGTCCTCCGACATCTTCACCCGTGAGGTAGATATCGCTAAGTACGACCTCATCTATGGCGGTGCGCAGAAGAACATCGCACCCGCAGGGGCTACCTTCGTCATCGTACGTCGCGACGCCCTCGGCCACGTAGATCGTCCACTGCCTACGATGCTCGACTACCGCACGCACGTCGACAAGGACTCGATGTACAACACGCCTCCCGTCTTCCCCGTATACGTCGCCCTGCAGACGATGAAGTGGTACAAGGAGCTCGGTGGGGTCAAGGTACTGGAGCAGATGAACCTCGAGAAGGCCGCTATCCTCTACGACGAGATCGACCGCAACCCCCTCTTCCGTGGTACGGTCAATACGGAGGACCGCTCGATCATGAACGTGTGCTTCGTCATGAGCGAGGCCTACCAGGAGCTGGAGAAGGAGTTCTACGAATTCGCCTCCGCTCGCGGCTTCGTCAGCTTCAAGGGACACCGCTCCGTAGGCGGCTTCCGCGCTTCGCTCTACAACGCTATGCCTAAGAGCAGCGTTGAGTACTTCGTCCAGACGATGAAGGACTTCGAGCGCAAGGTCGCTAAGTAAGCCCCCCGCTACCACCAAGGCACTACGCTCGGAGCTCCTCGCCACAGCGGGGGGCTCCGAGGCGCGGCTGCCTGCACCTATATCTATCCCACACGACACGCATCATCATTACATCAACACTATGTCTAGAGTCCTTATTGCCACCGAAAAGCCCTTTGCTGCCCCCGCCGTAGCAGGGATCAAGTCTATCCTCAGCGAGGCTGGCTTCGAGGTCGTCCTCCTCGAGAAGTACAGCGCCAAGAGCGAGCTGCTGGCTGCCGTCGCTGATGTCGACGCCATCATCATCCGCAGCGACATCATCGACCAGGAGGTCTTCGACGCTGCCCCCCAGCTCAAGATCGTCGTGCGTGCTGGCGCAGGCTACGACAACGTAGACCTCGAGGCAGCTACCGCCCATGGTGTCTGCGTCATGAACACCCCAGGGCAGAACGCCAATGCCGTGGCTGAGCTCGTCTTCGCCCTGCTGCTCTTCACCGTCCGCAACCGCTTCAACGGCGCCTCGGGCACGGAGCTCAAGGACAAGAAACTGGGCCTCCTGGCCTACGGCAATACGGGGCGCAACGTCGCACGCATCGCCAAGGGCTTCGGCATGGATATCTACGCCTACGACCCCTTCACGCCTGCCGAAGTCATGCAGCAGGAGGGCGTACACCCCGTAGCTAGCCAGCGCGAGCTCTTCTCCACCTGCGACATCGTCTCCCTGCACATCCCCGCCACGCCCGAGACTAAGGGCTCCATCGGCCGCGAGCTGGTTAGCCTGCTGCCCAAGAAGGGTATCCTCGTGAACACCGCCCGCAAGGAGATCATCAACGAGCCCGAGCTGCTCGAGCTGCTCAAGGAGCGTGAGGACCTGCGCTTCCTCTCCGACATCCGTCCCGCAGCCCACGAGGACTACGAGGCTGCCCTCGGTGAGCGCTACTTCTCCACGCCCAAGAAGATGGGTGCCCAGACGGCTGAGGCCAATACCAACGCTGGGCTGGCCGCTGCCCGACAGATCGTGGGCTTCATCAAGGAGGGCAACGAGCGCTTCCGCCTCAACAAGTAGTCGCGCCGCCCTTACACACCCCTTAGATACCTACAGCTATGGCGATCATCAAACCATTCAGGGGCATACGTCCCCCCCAGGAGCTCGTCGAGCGCGTCGCCTCTCGCCCTTACGACGTCCTCAACAGTGAGGAGGCTCGTGCCGAGGCCGAGGGCAACGAGATGTCCCTCTACCATATCATCCGCCCTGAGATCGACTTCCCCGTCGGCACGGATGAGCATGACGAGGCGGTCTATGCTAAGGCTGCTGAGAACTTCCGCCGCTTTCGCGAGAAGGGCTGGCTCGTCCAGGACCCCGAGGAGAACTACTACGTCTATGCCCAGACGATGAACGGCAAGACGCAGTACGGCCTCGTCGTCTGCGCCGCTGTCCAGGACTACATGACGGGCGTCATCAAGAAGCATGAGCTGACACGCAAGGATAAGGAGGAGGACCGCATGAAGCACGTGCGCGTGAACAATGCCAATATCGAGCCGGTCTTCTTCGCCTACCCCGCCAAGGACGAGATCAACGCCATCGTAGCCAAGTACACGGCGGCCAAGCCCGTCTACAGCTTCATCGCGCCGCTGGACGGCTTCGGTCACGAGTTCTGGATCATCGATGACAAGAAGGACATCGCCCGCATCACGGAGCTCTTCGCCGAGATGCCCGCCCTCTACATCGCCGACGGTCACCACCGCTCTGCCGCTGCTGCCCTGGTCGGGGATGAGAAGCGTCGCCAGAACCCCAATCACCGTGGGGACGAGGAGTACAACTACTTCATGGCCGTGTGCTTCCCTGACGATCAGCTCACCATCATTGACTACAACCGCGTGGTCAAGGACCTCAATGGGCTAAGCAAGGAAGAGCTGCTGAAGCGCCTCGAGGAGCACTTCATCGTCGAGGACAAGGGGACGGAGATCTACCACCCCGCAGCGCTGCACAACTTCTCCCTCTACCTCGGAGACCACTGGTACTCGCTGACGGCGCGCCCCGGCACCTACGATGACCACGACCCCATCGGCGTACTCGACGTCACGATCTCCTCCCAGCTCATCCTCGACGAACTGCTGGGCATCAAGGATCTGCGCACCGACAAGCGCATCGACTTCGTCGGTGGCATCCGTGGCCTCGGGGAGCTGAAGAAGCGCGTCGATAGCGGTGAGATGAAGCTCGCCCTAGCGCTCTATCCCGTCTCGATGAAGCAGCTGATCGACATCGCCGACAGTGGGGCGATCATGCCACCCAAGACGACGTGGTTCGAGCCTAAGCTCCGCTCCGGTCTCATCATCCACGAGCTGGTCTAGCCGCTCGTCCCTCCCTTAGCGTAGCCCCTAGCACATCGCGGCTGGGGGCTACTGCTTTTACTTCTCTACCCCCCTTACCTCCATCTTACTACCATGAGTATACGCTCCTTGGCGCTAGCCCTGCTAGCGCTCGGCTTCGTCGGCTCCTGCGCCGACAGCCCTCGTCCCGAGAACGCTTCCCATCGCTTCGACCCACGCCCCACCGCAGAGGGCACGCTCCACCTCCGTATCTCCCCAGCACGCACCATACAGCTGCGGGGGCTTAGCCTGAGCGAAGACCCCATGCAGCAGATCACGCGCCTGCGCTTCGTCTTCTACGGCGGGGCGAAGCAGGACGCCGTGACCCTCGTCCGTGAGCGGGAGATCCAGTCCGTGGCGGAGCTGGCGGACCTCGCCCTCCGCCTCCCCATCGAGGACTATCGGCTCATCGTCATCGCCAATCCCGTCCCCGCCCTCGTCTCGCTGACGCAGGAGGGCAGCCCGCTCGCCGCCCTCAGTGAAGAGCTCGCCATCACGACGACCCAGCTCTACGGGGAGCGCTCAGTCATGACGCTGCCCATGCTCAATGCGCGCGGGGCGGTGCAGGTGTCGAAGGCGCAGTTCGACCTCAGTGCCACGCCCCAAGCCCTTACCCTTGAGCCGCTGCTGGCACGCGTCCTGGTCTATGGCGAGCCCGAGCTGCGTGCTGGGGCGCATAAGGGCAAGGCCGCCCCAGGCTATCTCCTCACCGCACAGCGCCGTCAGCTCATCCCGCTGCGTCCCCTGGCCCTCCTCAGGACGGGCGGCATGGAGCGCTACGACGACAGCTCCGATCCCAAGGACCGCTACCCCAAAGGGCCTCACTACGACAGCTGGGCGGTGAAGCCCCCGACGGAGCTCGCACCTTACTTCGCCTACTACAGCAGCGAGCACTATCTAGACCCCGAGCGCAGCTGGGCCAAGGCTCCCGCGACCCTCGGCACGGAGGCTGGCTGGCAGCGCCAGACGCAGATCTATGCCAAGGAGAGCACGCTGCCGCCCTCCTGCTATCAGGCGGCCTTGGTGCCCACGGTCTGCTACCGCTACGCCTATATCCCGAGTGGCCTGGCGCTCGGCGAGGAGGAGGGCTGGCTGAGCTTCCGCGGGCAGCGCTATAGCCAAAGTGACTTCCTCAAGATGCTCAAGGATAAGAGCTTCCCCAGCGAAGCCCTGCGGGAGGCCGTAGAGCGGGCGCAGCTCACCGAGGGCTCCTTCGCGAAGGCCTTCGAGCGTGAGGGGATCGCCTTCTACCACAAGGCGCTGAACTACTACTACATCCCCATCCGCCACTACGACGACAGTGCCGCCCCGACGATGAGCTCGCTGGGGCGCTACGGGCTGGTGCGTGGGCACGAATATCAGATCAAGGTCACGCAGATCTCGGCTCCTGGGATGGCCGTGCCGCGTGCGCTCAGCGAGGAGCGCAGCCTGCTGGTGGAGGAGCGGCTGCAGCACAGCGCTATCTCCGTCCAGTCCGTCATTATCAATAGCAGCGAGGTCGAGCTCTAGGCCGCTGAGGCCGCCGCTGCGGCACTCCCTCCGCACCTCCGCCACCCTGAGACGCCACGGGGCGGCACTCCCTTACCTGGGTGTGCCGCCCCGTCTTTTTATGCCCTCAGCCCGCCTCAGGCAGGCGCTGCACGCAGCTCCCTGCCTTTCCTCCGCCTCCTAGCTGCTCGGCCTCCCGCTGCTGAGGGATACCCATCAGCGCCCTGACTGCTATCCCTCACGCTGCTGACGGACGTCCCTCAGCGCGCTGAGGGATATCGGTCAGCGAGCCTCTCCCCCTAGGCGGGGGAAGCGCAAGGGAGCTGGGGGAAGCGCCTCGGGCGGTGGAGCGAAGTGCGAGGGAGCAGGGGGAAGTGCTCTATACTAAGGCCGTCGGCCTCATCCCGATCGGGGATGGAGCCGGCGGATTATTGCTCTAGGGCGGCGCGGACCTCAGCTGAGCGAAGGGCGCGGCGCGGGTAGGGTAGGGCGCTTTTAGCCAAGAGGCGGACTAGGGACGGACGGGACGGATAGGGAGGCCAAGGAAGCGGAAGCCATACCCCACTGCAGGGTTGAAGGTTTCCTTCCCCAACTCAAGGAATGTCACCCCTCTGTCGCATTCACCTGAGTAGAGCGTACTCGTCCAAAGCATAGTCATAGTGCCTCTAGTGTCGTTGATTGTCCCGCTCATAAAACCGGAGACGCAGATGACAATGGACTTACCATTAGCCTTACTGGTAGCTCGGAGGCATGGGATGTCATTGATCGTCTCCTTGG
>ERZ773067.23-NODE-23-length-97347-cov-7.085680_pt1 | contig 97347 bp, 71 predicted proteins | sample MGYA00580622_ERZ773067 | MGnify/ENA primary metagenome ERZ773067 (study PRJEB29015, sample SAMEA2737998) | human oral metagenome | biome: human oral; feature: human-associated habitat; material: dental | place: China | collected 2113 ...
GCAAGGGAAGCGCCTCCCCCAGCCGAAGTCCCACGGGGGTAGCATTGATCCAGAGATGTGTCCGCCGAGCCTCCTCGAGGCTCAAGTCCCCGTAGCTCATCTGCCCCGAGCGTGGCGTACGGCTCACCTGGCGGTAAGAGATCCCCAGCAAGTCCAGGCCACGAAGGACGGCCGAGGCCGCCCCACCCGTCCCGAAGACCCAAGCCTCGGGGTGCTCCCCCCGAAGGAGCTGAGCGAGCGACCGGCGGGAGCCTTCTACATCGGTATTATAAGCCTTGAGTATGGGCTTCCCCTCGGGGGGGCGTCGCACGGAGAGGACGTTCGCCGCCCCAAGGAGCTTCACCTCATCGGAGCATTCGCTGGCGTAGCGGAGCACCTCCCGCTTGTAGGGCAGGGTGACATTGAGCCCTCGTAGATCGGGGTAAGCTTCGAGGAGCAGGGGAAGCTCTTCGATCCGCTCCAACTCATAGAGTTCGTACGAAGCATCGATCCCCTCACGCTCAAAGAACGCACGGAAGTAGCCCGGGGAAAAAGAATGCGCCAGCGGTCGGCCGATAAGTCCGTAGGTACAACGTGCCATCTCCCTATCCTCAGATACCCTAGTCTCTGCGCCCCTTGGCTTGCAGGATCGTGATCGGATTGTGGCTGTCGACGGCTAGGCGAGTCTCGTAGGTAATAGCCCAGCCGATCTCGGCTATAGAGTCACGGAAGAGCTGGAGCGTCTCCTCGGAGACCGAGTTGAAGACGATGATCCCATCCTCCCCCATCAGTTCCGCTAGGCGTGCGACGAACTCAGGCAGTCGCCCCCCATGCCCTCCGATGAAGGCGGACTCTGGACGAGGAAGGCTCTCCAAAGGCTGGGCGAGAAAGTCCCCGATATGATAGTCGATCCCGGGAGCGTGGAAGCGCCGGCTATTCGTCTCCATTAGCTCTGTGCCCTCCTCCCGTACTTCGAAGGCCGTCACCGTGAGATGAGGATAGCGGAGCTTAGCCTCGATGGAGACCGAGCCCGTGCAGAAGCCGACATCCCAGAAGCTCCGTCGGCGCTCCAGCTCCAGCAGGCTCAGGCTCACGAGGCGGATAGGCATCTTCGTGATCATATTCACCCGTCCATTCAGAGGGAAGAAGTCCAGTTCCTTGAGCCCGAGAGGAGCGTCATAGGGCTGGGGCTCCACCGCTTCGATAATCAGGCAGTTGGGATGGGCAAAGTCCTTAGTGACGACTTCCTCGAGGGGGAGCGAATAGGTCTCTTCCCGCTCACCACCGAGGAGTACCCCTATGTACATTCGATAGGCGGTATAGCCGTAGTCGAGCATACGCTTAGCGATGATGGCAGGCGTATTCTTGCGATCCGTCAGCACCCCTACCTTGTGCGCCCGCTCGATGAGGGCTCGGTCGAACTCGTGCCAAGGGCGCCCCGTCAGCGAGACGACACGCATGTCGTGGTATGGCAAGCGAAGGGCGTGCGCCAGCATCTGTAGCGAACTGAAGGAGGGGAAGGTCTTCGTTACCCTTCCCTCGAACTCACGCATCAGCGTCGTCGTGAACCCGAAGAAGAGCGGGTCGCCCGAGGCGAAGACTAGGACAGGCTCATCATAGTGCCGGTACTGCGCATAGACATCGCTCAGCGGGACGACGATATCGATCCAGACGGCGCCCTCGGGTAGGAGCTCTCCGACGAGCTCTCTATGGCGACGGCCTCCAGAGAAGATGCGGTGCTCGGAGATCAGCCTCCGTACTTCATCGGGGAAGAGCGGGCACTTCTCATCGTTCATACCTATGACGACGAAGGAGAGCCCTTTCGGGTGGGAATTATATTCGTTCAAAAGTCTTGTCTTGCTTGATTTACTATGGAGAGCAAAATTACAACAAATAAGGCCGAGCTCAGCTAAGACCCCCACTCCTTACTTGCTTTATTTAATGCTTTAGGTACCCATTCATGGGTCGACGAAGGACCCCATGAATGGGTCGGTCGGGTGACCCATGCATGGGTCTATCCGGTACCCCATGTATGGGGAACTTCTCTCCCCATGGCAACTCAAAGGATGAGCATACCAGACCACACCCTTTCGGACGAGAGGAGGGAAACGTCGTCAGTCAGCAGGGTCGGTGGAGTCGGGAGAGGTAGGACGAACGAAGCGACGCACCGATGGGGTATCGGTCGGGGCAGTGGGAGTGGAGAAGTTCGCACGAAGATCTCGGATCGTCCGTTGGAGCCCCGAGAGACCAGCCCGCTTGACGGCAGTCCCAGCGAAGAGGGCTAGATACTCCTCTTCGGTCATGCTCTCCAGTTGCTCTGGGGAAAGAGAAAGAAGTGCTTCCCGAGGGGTATAGTCAGCGACCTTCGTCGGGCGAGCGTAGCGATTCCATGGACAGCACTGCTGGCAGGCATCACAGCCATAGACCCGTCGTCCTATGCGCTCCCGTAGCTCTTCGGGGATCTCACCCTTCTGCTCAATGGTCAGGTAACTGATGCACCGCCGAGCGTCCAACTTCCCCGGAGCGAGGAAGGCCTCCGTGGGACAAGCCTGCTGACAGCGCTCACACCGTCCGCAGAGGTTACGCATCGGCGCATCGTAGGGGAGCTCTATATCTACCAGCAGTTCGCCGAGGAAGAAGTAGCTTCCCGCTCGTGGGATGATCAGTAGGCTATTCTTCCCCCGCCAGCCTAGCCCAGCCTTCTCCGCCCAGTAGCGCTCCATGATCGGAGCGGAGTCGGAGAAGGCTCGCCCCTCGACCTGAAGACCTAGCTTCTCCCGCATGTAGTGTAGGAGGCTATCGAGGCGCTTCTTGACTACCTTGTGGTAGTCTCGCCCGTAGGCGTAGTAGGCGAACTGTGGAGCCTCGGGATCTTGCTTTGTCTCTGGGTAGTAGTTCATCGCCACGAGGATGAGCGACTTCGTCCCAGGGAGCAGGAGACGAGGATCTGAGCGAAGCTCCCTATTACGAGCGAGGTAATCCATATCCCCATGATAGCCTGTGTCTACCCAGTGATCATATTCCTGCATGATCTCCTCGGGTACAGCATTAGCTTCGGCTATCCCACAAGCAGAGAAGCCGAGGCGGTAGGCCTCGGCTTTGATCTCAGTCACGATGTCGTGTAGGGGATGTCGCTCCAATGGGATGGACGCTTCGGTATCTAGGAGAACTCCTAGGCTAACTATTGCGGAAGACCCACGAAGAGCGGTAGGAGGGATGCTCCTTCACTAGCGTATTCAGGTAGGCATAAGCCTCCGCTGATGAGGGGAAGGAAGTAAGACACAGGCGGATCGTGCGCCCATGAGGAGAGCGAAGAGCGACGAGATGAGCCTCTGGGAAGGCATCTCGCACCTCGGTGAGGTAGCCCTGTATGCGCTCCTCCGTCCGCTCAGTAGCTAAGACGATGTAGTAGCGACCATCCTGCTCCGTAGACCAGCTGAGTCCACCCTTGGTCTGCTCCTCAGCACGGGGCTCAGCGACGACTTCCTGCTCTCCGAAGAGCTGACGTGCCGCCTCAATGGAGGGAGTGAATCCCGCCTGATAGTGCGCTGTAGTCTCTACTCGATTGCCCCAAGGGAGTAGTGCTAGGATGGTGAAGATAGCCACCGCTGCATAGCCTAGGGCACGCTTGGAGAGACGCAGAGATATGTAGCGCCCGTCACGCTCGGATCGGGAGCGACGCGCGCCCTTAGAGCGAGACTGCTGGGAGGGAAGTTCGGGGAGGGAGAGGGGGGCATAGCCGTAAGAAGCCGACTGGGTAGCTAGAGCGTGAGCGCTAGGCACGAAGCTCAGCTGGCCCTCCTGAGAGAGGGAGAGTTCGCCGATGCCTGAGAGCTCGTAGTGCCCCTGCTTGATCAGACTCAGTCGGAGCTGACGCACTTCCTCCTCCAGGACGAGACGAGCACGTCTAAGGGAGAGCCCTAGTAGCTCGGCGTAGCGCCCCTCTAAGAGGCCATCGCTATGGATAAGGGCCTGATTGAAGTGGAGCTCTGCTGAGGGAGGATAGGCGAGTCGCTTAGTAGGATCATAGTTGGCAGGGAGCTTCTCTCGGATGAACCCACCTAGCTGGGGGACCACCACGTACTGGTGGCGCAGGAGGAGGTAGGAGATCTGCTCGGCGAGGCGACTATTCATTATCTTCTTCGGCTTATTACTGTAATCGTAGCACAAAGATAGCCATAAATAGCATAATTACCCCAGATATAGGCCGTTGGGGCGTGCTCTATCTAAGGCTGGAGGTCCAGACGATAGCCTCCCGTGGAGAGGCGTACTGCACGTACTAGGAGCTTACGAGGGAGGGTGTGATCGTTCGAACTAGGATTGTAGAGGACTTCCAATAGATCGGAGGTAGCACTCGGACGAACGACGAGCGAAGAGCACCATGTAGGGTCGAAGTCCGTATTGTCGATGAGGACATCGAAGTAGCCACTCTCCACCTCGCCGGTCGTGGCAAGCCGGTCGTAGTAGAGTTGGATCGTCTGGGGAGTGCAGTAGCGATCACGTAGCGTCTTCAGCTCCTCTTTGAGGGTAGGCTTCATGGCTAGGTAAGCAGAGATATAGCGCTTATAGAAGGAGAGGACGAAGGCCGAAGGGCTGGACTCGTCGACTCGGTCAATCGAGGCAAAGGGATTAGCAAGGAGTCGATCGCCATAGGCCGTCTCATGCCAGGGAGGCGTGATGAAATCTATGAGGTACTTCGCCCCTACCTTCTTCAGATGGAGGGGGATCGCCTGATAGCCCTCCCCTTCTCCAAAGGAGACCTGATACCAGTCTTGACCTAGGCTACGGACCTTGAGGCTATGCTCTGCCCCCGAGTCGACATCCTGAGCTCGTAGGATGGGATCAAGGTCCGTCATGGCACGTACCCGCTCTAGCTTGGCCTTCGCCTCAGGGGTGACGTGCGCCAGGATGAGTGAATCCATCTGCTCGGGTTCATACATGCGGTCAAAGGATCGGATATACTCCGTGTAGAAGCTACGTATCGTCGACTCAGGAGCAGAGGTGTGCTTTCGTGCTACGCTACTCTTCGGTGAGGAGGCACGCTTGGCCTTCTGAGCGAAGCTCGTGGAGGCAGAGAAGAGCGAGAGGATGAGGAGAAGAGAAAAGGTAGATAATCGTTTGACCATCGAGAGTGATTGCTTTAGGAGGTAATACGATGCTGTGGAGCACTCCTTAGGATAGAGGCTCTCTATATAGGACAACGTATCAAGTAGGCGGGTGTGTATAGTCCTCAGTCTTCCTCCGCCTCCCAAGGGCAGAGTAGCGCCTCTAGCGAGTCGATGAGGATAAAGAGCCCGACCCCAAGCAAGCTTAGCAGGACGATCCCCCCATACATATCTAGATAGTCGATACGCATCCAAGCATCCGAGATATAGTAGCCGAGCCCCTCAGTCGTACCATAGGTCTCCGTGACGAAGAGTACAGAGATAGCCGTACCGATAGCTATACGTAGGGCTGAGAGAGCAGCAGGGAGGGCAGCAGGGAGGAGAAGATGGCGTAGCAGACCCAGCGTCCCTGCCCCCAGTGAATGGGTCACGGCGAAGTGCTCCCGAGGGATACTGAGGAGGGCATCACGCATGGATACTGACAGCTGGAAGAGGATGATGAGTACGATCATCACGACCTTAGTGATCTCACCCAGCCCACCTAGGAGCATGACCACAGGGAGGAGGGCAAGCTTAGGGATCGGATAGGAGAAATAGATGAAGGTAGAGAGCACCCGCCCTATGCGAGGGTAGAGCATCATCAAGAGAGCAATCACCGAGGCAAGGAGCGTAGCGATCAAGATCCCCCACCCGATACGCTGTAGGCTCACCAGAGCATGCGTGAGGAGACGAGAGCCATCCATCCGAAGTAGGTGTGCATAGACCGTCCAGGGCGCAGGTAGCACCTCGGAGGCGATCAGGTAGTAGCCACCCAGCCAGAGGACATGCAGGATAAGGGCTCCGAGGAGGAGCTGTAGGAGATGACGACTAAAGGGCTTCATCAAGGGTACGTAACTTAGCCTCTAGATCCAGCCTCGAGGCACCACGATAGTCTCCGAGGAGTGTACCTGGTGTGCCCCCCAGTAGCAGGGTACGCTGGGCGAGGGTCGTAGCCTCCTCAGGGCTGTGTGTGACACAGAGGGTCGGGACGGGATAGCGAGCCCAGAGCTCTAGGAATAGCTGACGGGAGCGCTCAGCAGTAGCGACATCGAGCGCCGAGAAAGCTTCGTCAAGGAGCAGTAGGTCTGGCTGCATGATGAAGGCTCGAGCAAGAGCGACACGCTGTCGCTGACCTCCACTGAGCTGATGGGGGTAGCGATCCAGAAGGTCGAGGAGTCCCAAGGTCTCTAGGATCTCCTGCTGGAGCTCGGGCGAGACGCTCCGCTTACCCAGAGCTGAGGGGAGGAAGATATTGCTCGCTACCCTCTTCCAAGGGAAAAGCCCATACTGCTGAGGAACGAGCGCGATCTGATGCATCCGTGGGCTGATGGGTAGATCATCGAGGAGGAGGTGACCACTCGTCGGGGTGACGATCCCCGAGAGGCAGTGTAGGAGCGTAGACTTACCGCTCCCTGAAGGCCCTGTGATCGTGACGATCTCCCGCCCCATAGAAAAAGTAATACCCACCAGCGCCTCGGTAGATCGGCGCCGATGAGTATAGCTTACTGTGAGCTGTGAGACCCGAAGGAGATGAGGCTCTGTCATCCGTCACTGGGGAGCGCTTCGCTCCGTCTATTGCGCTGGGAGGGCGGTGATCAGCCCCTCAGCCGTGTAGGTCGGTGGGACGAGGCCCTTCTCCTTCATCCACTCGAGGATGGGGGTAAGGTCCTCCGCCTGAGGAGCAGTTACCTTAGTGTAAGTGGGGAGAGGGATGCGCATGGCCAGCTCCTTAGGCACTCCGAGGAGCTTCTCCAGAGCACCCGCCCACTCGGAGCGAGGATGGGACTGCATGTAGTCAATAGCTTGGTTGTAGCCAGAGACGAAGGAGCGGACAGCCTTCTCCTTAGAGGTCAGTGCCGAGCGCTGGAAGAGGAGGCCCGTGATCCCGACCGTCAGTCCCCGAGGCACGTCGATAGCGACTAGCCCCTTAGACTCACCGATGGTAGCGAAGGGCTCGGGGAGGATGGCTGCATCCAGCTCTCCCGAGCGAAGCATCTCCAGACGGATAGGTATCTTCTGCACCTCGACACGGGTATAGGCAAAGGGCTTGCTGTGAGCATCCACCAGGCTACGCTCCGTAGCATAGTCGATGAGGGTATTCGATGAGAGCCCCACACGCTTGCCCCGTAGGTCAGCTACCTGATCGAGATCCTTGTCCCGCCCGAAGACGAGACGGAAGCTCCCCTGACAGGCGATGGGTAGGGAGACCTCGAGCCCCTTGGAGTGCAGGAGCATAGCCCCCATATAGTCGGTGACCGAAGCATCTACTGCTCCTGTCTGGAGCGCTGCATCACGCTCCATAGGAGAGGCGAAGCGTACGATCTCTATGGGCATAGAGAAGAAGCCCTGTTGCTCTGCGATGGCTATCGGTAGATAGTCGACAGAGGGCATCACACCGATGGAGAGATGAGCCTTGTCGGAGACATCCTTACCCTTTTTGGCACAGGCCTCAGAGAGGAAGAGTGCCCCAGCGATGAGGGCAAGACCAAGACCCAGCCATAGGCCTGTCCGGTGCTTTCTTCGTTTCATATCTATTCTTTCGACTTTGATTTCTTCCGCTCCTGCTGGGCATAGTACCGGCAGTAGGGTCTAAGGCCACACTCCGAGCAGTGAGGTCGGCGAGCGGTGCACACATAGCGTCCGTGGAGGATCAGCCAATGATGCGCCTTGGGCACGAGGGCCTCAGGGATGTACTTGAGGAGGGTTAGTTCGGTCTGGAGCGGAGTCTTAGAGTTGGTCGTGAGTCCGATCCTATTGGAGACACGGAAGACATGGGTATCGACCGCCATCGTAGGACGATGGTAGATGACCGAGGCGATGACATTGGCCGTCTTGCGCCCCACCCCTGGGAGCTTCATCAGAGCTTCACGCTCCTCGGGCACTTCCCCTTGATGGTCCTCGACGAGCTTCTGAGAGGTAGCGACGAGGTAGCCTGCCTTGGAGCGAGGGTAGCTCACACTACGTATCAGCTCGAAGATATCATCTACCTCAGCTCGTGCCATGATCTCTGCCGTTGGATACTGACGGAAGAGACGGGGGGTGATCATGTTGACCCTCTTGTCCGTGCACTGAGCAGAGAGGATGACCGCTACGAGGAGTTCGAAGGGAGTAGTATAGTGTAGCTCGGTCTCGGCCACAGGCATGTGCTCCTCGAACCATGCGATCACCCCTTCATAGCGCTCCTTGCGAGTCACGATCTTAGGGACTAGTGTGCAGCCTTGAACTGCTCCAGGAAACGAACATCATTCTCCGAGAAGAGACGTAGGTCGCTGACTCGGTACTTGAGGTTCGTGATGCGCTCTACACCCATACCAAGGGCATAACCGCCGTACTTACGGCTATCGATCCCGCAATTCTCTAGGACGTTGGGGTCGACCATACCACAGCCGAGGATCTCTACCCAGCCCGTGTGCTTACAGAAGTTACAGCCCTTACCGCCACAGATATTACAGGAGATATCCATCTCTGCAGAGGGCTCGGTGAAGGGGAAGTACGAGGGACGAAGTCGGATCTTGGTATCGGAGCCGAACATCTCTTGGGCGAAGTAGAGGAGTACCTGCTTCAGGTCGGCGAAGGATACATTCTGATCCACATAGAGGGCCTCTACCTGATGGAAGAAGCAGTGTGCACGGTAGGAGATCGCTTCGTTGCGATAGACACGCCCCGGGCAGATGATACGGATAGGAGGCTCGGAGGCGAGCATCGTGCGGGTCTGCACCGAGGAGGTGTGGGTACGAAGGAGCGTACCTGGGACATTCTTCACGAAGAAGGTATCCTGCATATCACGTGCAGGATGGTCTTCGGCGAAGTTGAGCGATGAGAAGACGTGCCAGTCATCCTCGATCTCAGGGCCTTCGGCGATAGAGAAGCCGAGACGAGCGAAGATGGAGCAGATCTCCTGCTGGACGATCGTCAGCGGGTGGCGTGTACCCAGAGGCACAGGATAAGCCGTACGAGACCAGTCGATCCTCTCTTCGGATGAGTCGCCACCCGAGGAGAGCGAAGCACGTAGCTCGTTGATCTTGTCCGTAGCTAAGGTCTTGAGTGCATTCAGCAGTTGGCCTACCTGTCGCTTCTCTTCGTTGGGGACGGACTTGAACTCATCGAAGAGCTGAGAGACGAGCCCCTTCTTACTGATATACTTGATGCGGAGATCTTCGACCTCTTGCTCAGAGCGTGCAGAGAGCGCCTGTAGCTCGGCCGTCAGCTGTTGTATTCTTTGTTGCATGAACTAAGTTCCCTTGGATTTAGGTGCGTAAAGTTAGCGAATTCCTCGCACTCACATGGACCTGAGGGTCGTCATGGGTCAGAACGAGGAGCCATCGGTGCAAGCTCTGGAGAGGGAGGCATAGGGAAGTGAGGCGACCCATCATAGGTCGTCCAAGGGACCCATGCATGGGTCGTCGAGGTACCCCATTCATGGGTGACCGATGCGACCCATGAATGGGGTCCTTCAGCCCTCCATGATAGGAGAACGAAGAGCGGGAAAGAACGTATTAGGCATAAAAGTCGTTTCTTTGTACTAATAAACAATAGTCATCATAAGAAGAACTCAATGAATCACTTCAAGCGTGTCCTACTCAAGCTCAGTGGCGAGTCGCTCATGGGAGCTAAGCAGTATGGTATTGATACAGATCGGCTATCCGACTATGCTCGAGATATCCAGGCAGCTGTAGAGATGGGTATCCAGGTAGCTATCGTCATCGGTGGAGGTAATATCTTCCGTGGCCTCAGCGGTGCAGCCGATGGCTTCGACCGAGTACAGGGCGACCAGATGGGTATGCTCGCTACCGTCATCAATAGCCTTGCCCTAGGCTCTCGCCTCACCTCACTAGGGGTGAAGAACCGTGTCCTCACTGCTATCCGCATGGAGCCCATCGGCGAATTCTACTCCAAGCGTCGTGCTGTCGACGCCCTCGAAGCAGGGGAGGTCGTCATCCTCTCTGGAGGTACGGGGAATCCCTTCTTCACCACCGACACGGGCTCATCCCTGCGTGGGATCGAACTCGAAGCCGATGTGATGCTCAAGGGGACACGTGTCGACGGGATCTATACCGCCGACCCAGAGAAGGACCCCACGGCTACTAAGTTCGACCGGATCACTTATGATGAGATCTATAATCGAGGGCTCAAGGTCATGGACCTGACGGCCACCACGATGTGCCGTGAGAACAACCTGCCGATCATCGTCTTCGACATGGATACACCAGGCAACCTACTCAAGATACTCCGTGGCGAGTCGATCGGTACCTACGTAGGCTTCTAGAGCTGGTAAGAGCAAACAATCCCAACCTAAAATACAACAGACAACAATTCTCTATGAGTGAACTAAAAGGGCTGATCGCTGAGGCTGGTGCCCAAATGGAAAAGACCGTTGAGCATCTCGAAGAAGCCTTGGCACGAGTACGTGCAGGTAAGGCCAACGTCAAGATCCTAGATGGGATCATGGTCGAGTACTATGGGAGCTTAGTTCCCCTGACTCAGGTAGGCACCGTCACCATCCCTGATGCCAAGAGCATCGTCATCACCCCATGGGAGAAGGGGATCATCCGAGATATCGAGCGTGCTATCATCAACTCTCCTCTCGGCATCACGCCCGAGAACAATGGGGAGCTTATCCGCCTCGGTATCCCCCCTCTGACGGAAGACCGTCGTCGTGAACTCGTCAAGCAGGTCAAGGCCGATGCTGAGACCGCTAAGGTCAGCGTCCGCAATGCTCGCCGTGACACCAACGATGCCATCAAGAAGAGCATCAAGACGGACAATACTCCCGAGGATGTAGCCAAGGATGCCGAAGCTGAGGTGCAGAAGCTCCACGACCGATACATCAAGAAGATCGACGAACTCTTCTCTGCCAAGGAGAAGGAGATCATGACGGTCTAGTCTACGCCTCTGCTTAACTACAACCATTAAGCTGTAGCATCCTTGACCGGCTTAGTCATCAAGAACACGGGTAGCCACTACATCGTCCTCACTGAGGATGGTGTAGAGCGCTCGTGCCTAGCCAAGGGCAACCTTCGTCTGAGAGGCTTTCGCTCCACCAACCCCATCGTCGTAGGTGACCACGTAGAGGTCACCCTCAGCGAAGGTCAGGGCGAGGAGGAGGCGCACTACATCCGTGATATTCTTCCCCGCAAGAACTATATCATCCGTCGTGCAGCCAACCTCTCCAAGGAGTCCCATATCCTAGCAGCCAACATCGATGCCTCGCTCCTCATCTGTACGGTAGCAGCTCCTGAGACGAGTACGACCTTCATCGATCGCTTCCTCGCCACTGCAGAGGCCTATCGTGTACCGACGGAGCTCGTCTTCAACAAGATCGACCTCTACCCTCCCGAGGCTACCGAGTACATGGAGGAGCTCATCCAGCTCTACACGAGTATCGGCTACCCCTGCCACCGAGTCTCAGCGACCACGGGCGAAGGTGTAGGCGACCTGATCGATCACCTCAAGGGGAAGATCACCCTCTTCAGTGGGCACTCCGGTGTCGGTAAGAGTACCCTGATCAACCAGCTCATCCCCGGAGTAGAGCTCCGTACAGGAGCGATCTCGCTGGCCCACTTCAAGGGGATGCACACCACCACCTTCTCTCAGATGATCCCCCTGCCCTACCCCGAGGGAGGCTACCTAATAGACACCCCAGGCATCAAGGGCTTTGGGATGCTGGAGATGGAGGAGGCAGAGGTATCGCACTATTTCCCTGAGCTCTTCGAGATCAGTAAGGCATGTCGCTTCGGTAACTGTACTCATACCCACGAGCCAGGCTGTGCAGTGCGGGAGGCTGTAGACGAAGGACGCATCGCCCCCTCTCGCTACGTCAGCTACCTCGGCATCCTAGAGGACAAAGAGGGCGGTAAGTATCGCCCCGAATACAAGTAGATAGACTCATCCCGTGATACGCCTCCGCTCTAGATACCTCGGGGCATGCCTCCTAGGCGTCCTCTCCATCCTCCCTAGCCTTGCCTGTCGAGGCAGAGGGAGTGCCTATGCTCAGGAGTATAGAGATAGCACCCTCACTAGCTCTGAGGGGACGGATGACACCCTTCATCTCGTCTTCGCAGGCGACATCATGACCCATGGGCCACAGATACGAGCGGCTCTCAGAGGGGATGGTCAGTATGACTTCCGCCCCTCCTTCTCCCTCGTGAAGCCCCTCATAGCAGAGGCCGACCTAGCGGTGGGTAATCTAGAGACGACCTTCGGGGGGAAGCCCTACAGTGGCTACCCGATGTTCTCCTCTCCCGAGGCCTTCGGTGAGGCCCTCAGAGATGCAGGCTTCGACGTGCTGACCACGGCTAATAATCACAGCTGTGACCGAGGACGCTACGGTGTAGTCCATACCATCGATGTACTCGACAGCCTAGGCATAGCTACCACGGGGAGCTACCGCACCAGAGAGGAGCGTACAAGCCGTACTCCGCTCCTCGTGACCGTGAAGGGCGTGAAGCTAGCCATCCTAGCCTACACCTATGGCACCAATGGTCTACCCATCCCCTCCCCTGCCCTCGTCGACACGATCAGTAGGGCGCAAATTGCCCGTGACCTCCAGCGAGCAGACAGCCTCGGTGCCGACTACAAGATCGTACAGATCCACTGGGGCAATGAGTACGAGCGCCTCCCTAATAAAAGGCAGAAGGATCTAGCTCAGTGGCTCGCCGACCAGGGTGTCCATGCCATCATCGGGAGTCACCCTCATGTGGTCCAAGAGAGCACCTTCCTCAAGCGCCAGGATACCCAAGGGGACTCGACATTCGTTGTCTATTCGATGGGGAACTTCATCAGCAACCAGATCACCCCTCCAGGGACTCGAGGTGGGATGCTCCTCTCCCTAGAGCTCATCCGAGACCGAGCTAAGGGTAGCTGGACGACACAGCCCCACTATCAGTACGTCTTCGTAGAGAAGCGTAGCCCTCGGGGAGAGGCGATCTATCGCCTTCGCCCTATCCAGCTATCCGACTCGAGCTATGTCGACCTAGCTCGTCGGGAGGCGCTTGACCTACAAGCCCTCCAGCGGTACTATCGGTCGATCAGCCTAGCTCCCTAGGCCTTTACTCCTATTTCATTCACTCTTCACTGATTTTATCACACTTATCCTATGAAAAGATTCGCTGTTCTACTAACCGGCCTCTTCTCCATGGGGCTACTCATCCTCTCTAACTGCGGGACGGTACCCATCACAGGTCGTCGTCAGCTCAACCTCGTATCTGATGGGGAGATCTTAGCAGCTAGTGCTACCCAATATCGTCAGTTCATCAGCCAGTCGCATATCAGTAATAATGGCACCTACAATGCTAAGGTGACCCAGGTCGGTCGCCGACTAGCAGCTGCGACCAATACCTTCCTCAAGCAGAACGGTTATGAGTCGATGCTCTCCTCGCTGAGCTGGGAATTCAACGTCGTCGACAGCAAGCAAGTCAATGCCTTCTGTATGCCTGGGGGGAAGATCGTCGTCTATACAGGACTACTCAACCTCGTCGGTAATGGAGCCCACTCGGATGATGAGCTCGCTGCCGTCATGGGCCATGAGCTAAGCCATGCTCTGGCAAAGCATGCCAACGAGCGTATCAGCAACCAGATGCTCGTCCAGGCTGGAGGTCAGCTCCTCGGCGCTGCCGTAGGGAGTCGCTCCCAGATGCTTGGGTCGCTGATCAACCAAGCCTATGGTATCGGAGCTCAGGTTGGCGTCATGCTCCCCTTCGGTCGTAAGCAGGAGTACGAAGCCGACAAGATGGGTCTCGTGCTGATGGCGATGGCGGGATACGATCCTCGCTATGCAGTAAGCTTCTGGCAGAAGATGGCTCAGTCCAAGGGAGGGAGCCAGACCAATGAGCTCCTGAGCACCCACCCTAGCGATGCCAATCGCATCAAGGCTATCGAGGAGTACCTCCCCACAGCCCTCCAGTACTATCAGGGAGGGAGTAGCCGAGAGAGCACGGGCCGTACGACCTCGACCACGAAGAAGAGAGGCTCCTCTCGTGAGGTATCAGCTAATGATATCGGGAGCTACCTCAATGGACGCTAACGTAGAGCTCTAAACCCTATCCACATGGTACCACCAAGACCCATGTCGTGGGATACTCATCCTACCGACATGGGTCTCCTACATAGACCTATGAGTAAATATATCTGGAGCGACCAAGATCTAGCTAAGCTGAAGCAACTCATCCTCGAGCGGGACAAGATCGTCATCTTCCCTCACACGGGACCCGATGGTGATGCCCTCGGTAGTACTCTGGCTTGGGCAGGTCTCCTTCGCTCGGCTCATCCCGGAGCTTCGGTGCAGGTCATCAGCCCCGACCCCATAGAGAGCTACCTCGCTTGGCTTCCCGCCCTCGATGAGCTCGTCATCTTCCCCCTCGAGGAGGAGCGGAGCCTTCAGCTCATCGCAGAGGCTGACCTCATCTTCCACCTAGACCACAATCAGATCAGTCGCCTGCGCTACCCACGGCTTGTCGAGGCGGCGACGAGCGCTCAGGCTCCTCGAGTGCTCATCGACCATCACCTCTATCCTGAGGCAGGCTTCGACCTCACCTTCAGCTATGCAGATGCCTCGGCTACCAGCGAACTCATCCACGCCCTGGCATCAGCCCTCGGCTGGAGGTCCGCCATCACCCCCGAGCTAGCGACACTACTCCTCACGGGAATCATCACCGATACGGGGCGCTTCATGTACAGTCACCTCTCCCCCGAGCTCTTTGTCACGACTTCGGACCTCCTTGCCCTAGGGGCAGACTACCCCCATGTGATCGATCGCCTCTCCTACCACAATCCCGAGGTGCAGATACGCCTTCAGGGCTATGTCCTCGACCAGAAGCTAGAGCTCTACCCCGAGCTACATGCCGCCTGTATCACGCTGACCCAAGAGGAGCTCCGTCGCTTCGGAGCATCCAAGGGCGATACCGAGGGTCTAGTCAATATCCCCCTCACCATCGAGGGCATCGACTGCTGTTGCTTCATCCGAGAGGACAAGACTCAGATCAAGCTCTCCTTCCGATCCACTGGGGACTTCCCTGTCAATCGGATCGCTAGTGAAGGCTTTGGAGGTGGGGGACACCTCAACGCTGCAGGAGCAGAGCACCAAGGCACAATAGAAGAGGCTAAAAATATCTATCTTTGTCAGCTAGGGAGATTTAACGACTCCACAGAGAGCACCTGCTCCTAAGATAAGATAGCCTCATCATCAAGTAGCATACTTCAGAATCACAATGAATAGACTCATCTCTCATCGCATCACCCTCCTTCTCTTGCTACTCATCCCGCTCCTGGCTCTAGGTAGCTGCAAGAAGAACCGTACCGTCAAGCCTCTCTCTCAGCTCAAGAAGGAGCAGCGACGTGCCATCGATCGTCTGATCAAGGAATCCTCCTTCAGGATCGTCAACCGAAGCGATGAGACCCTCCCTGAGACCATCGACCCTAATGTCTTCTACAAGCTCTCCAATGGGCTCTACCTCCGTGTCATCGACAAGGGGAGCGCTCGTCCTGAGGTGGGTAAGACCGTCGTCGCAGTAGAGATCAAGGGCTACTTCTTCAATGACTCCCAGGCTAAGGGTGCAGAGTTCGACAACGTAAGCGAAGCAGGGGTTCGCCCCCTTCTCTTCCGCTACATCTCCCAGTATAGTAGCGATGGGACGGTGCACTACAGTCCGATCAACGACGGAGGGCTCACGACAGTCTACGACAACCTCCTCTGCGAAGGCGTCGCCTTCCCCATGTCTGTCCTAGGCAATGGAGCGGTAGTAGAGCTCATCGTCCCCTTCGAGCTTGGTCCCTCCCAGAACTATACCGCAGGGAATAGCATCTACGTACAGCGAGCTTCGTACGTCTTCTACGAAAAGCCTAAGCAATAATCCATACATATGACACTCATCAAATCCATCTCAGGTATCCGAGGTACCATAGGGGGGCACGTCTCCGATGGGCTCAATCCCGTCAGCACGGCTCAGTTCACTGCAGCCTATGCAGCCTTCATACGCAAGCACTCGGGTAAGGCACGTCCCCTGATCGTCGTAGGTCGAGATGCACGTATCTCGGGGATCATGGTCAACCGCATCGTCACCGGTACACTCCTCGGTATGGGGTGCGATGTCATCGATATCAGACTAGCTACGACACCAACCACAGAGATGGCAGTCACGGGGAAGGAGGCCGATGGAGGGATCATCCTCACGGCGAGCCACAACCCCAAGCAGTGGAATGCACTGAAGCTCCTCAACGGTCGGGGAGAGTTCCTCAGCGATGCCGATGGTAAGGAGATCCTTCGCCTGGCGGAGCATGAGGATTTTGACTTCGCTGAGGTCGATGAGATGGGTACGCTCCTGAGCGAAGAGAGCTACCTCGATGATCATATCCAGGCTGTCCTCGCTCTACCAGCTGTCGACGTCGAAGCTATCCGTAGAGCGAACTTCCGTGTAGCCTTCGATAGCGTCAACTCTGTGGGGGGGATCGCTCTCCCTGCACTCTTCAAGGCTCTCGGCGTCGATCACGTCACGGCGCTCAATGCCGATCCCACTGGGCACTTTGCACATAACCCCGAGCCCCTCCCCGAGCATCTCGTCGATATCTGCTCCGCTATCGGGACGAGTCAGGTAGATGTAGGCTTCGTCGTCGATCCTGATGTAGACCGTCTAGCGATCATCGATGAGCGAGGTACGTTCTTCGGTGAGGAATATACTCTCGTAGCGGTAGCAGACTACCTCCTCTCGCTCAATGGTGGTGGGAATACGGTATCTAACCTCAGCTCCACCCGTGCTCTAAGGGACGTCACGGAGCGTCACGGAGGCACCTATACGGCAGCGGCTGTGGGTGAGGTCAATGTCGTCACTAAGATGAAGGAGACCGGTGCCCTAATCGGTGGTGAAGGGAACGGTGGAGTGATCTACCCTGAGCTTCACTATGGTCGTGATGCCCTCGTGGGTATCGCCCTCTTCCTCTCCCTCCTAGCTAAGAGCGAGAAGAAGGTCAGTGAGCTCCGAGCCACCTACCCAGACTACTACATGAGCAAGCAGCGTGTCGACCTCCCTCAGGGTGTCGATACAGAAGCCCTGCTCTCCCGACTAGCTCGTGAATATCAGGACAAGGGTACGATCAACCTCATCGATGGGGTGAAGATCGATCTACCTACCCAGTGGGTGCATGTACGTAGAAGTAATACAGAGCCCATCATCCGCATCTATACCGAAGCTCCCTCTAGTGAGGAAGCTCAGGCTCTAGCCGACGAATTCAAGGCTACCCTCCTCTCCTATCTCGACTAAGAGATCGAAGCCCAAAGCCTCCACAGGGATGCGAGTTAGCTAAGACGGCTCTCCCCTCTTGAGGCTTTGGGCTCTCTACTTTAGGGCTATCCCGGACCTCCTTGACAGGGCGCCCGACCATGGAGTAGTCTCCATGCACGCTTGATCACCCAGAGCTGTAGAGTGGCTGTAGCTATTAGCCCCCAGCTCCATGAGGGGTAGATCAAGACTTCACTCTTCCTACCACAACAAACGGTTTATCATATTCATTGGCACGAAAGAAGAAAGAGCTTCCTCTCCTGGAGGGAGTATCCATCACAGGTCTTGCAAGTGAAGGGAAAGCCCTGACGCATGTCGAGGGTAAGGTACTCTTCGTACCCTTTGCTGCTCCTGGTGACATCTGTGACATCCAGGTCACGAAGAAGAAGAACAGCTTCATGGAGGGTAAGATCGCACGTCTCACGACGTCATCCCCCCAGCGCGTCACCCCCATCTGCTCCCACTTCACGGTCTGTGGGGGATGTAAGTGGCAGCACCTCCCCTACTCCCTTCAGCTGGAGAGTAAGGCGCAGGTCGTCCGTGATGCCCTAGAGCGCATCGGGAAGGTACCCGTCGGTGAATACCTCCCCATCCTAGGCTCGAAGCAGACAGAGCGCTATCGCAACAAGCTGGAGTTCACCTTCAGTCACAAGCGTTGGCTCTTCCCCGAAGAGATGGATCGTATTCATGCACTTCCTACACCTCCCTCTGCGAGTGAGCTCTCGGGGCTTGGGTATCACCTCCCTGGGATGTTCGACAAGGTGCTAGATATCAACATCTGTCATCTGGGCGCTACGATCATGGATGAGATCCGCCTCTTCGTTCGAGACTACTGCCTAGCCCGTCCCGAAGCCTATCCTTACTTCGATCTGCGTAATCAGGAGGGGCTCATGCGTACCCTGATGCTACGCACCACCTCCACAGGCGAGACGATGGTCGTAGTGGTCTTCTTCCGTGAGGATGAAGAGGCTCGCACGGCTCTACTTACTGCGATCCAAGAGCGCTTCCCTGAGATCACCTCCCTGCTCTATGTCATCAACGGCAAGTGCAATGATACGATCGGCGACCAAGAGATCCATTGCTTCTATGGGCGAGACTATATCGAGGAGGAGATGGAGGGACTACGCTTCCGCATCGGCCCCAAGTCCTTCTACCAGACCAATAGTCTACAAGCCTATGAGCTCTACAAGGTAGCTCGGGAGTTCGCCGAACTCACGGGCTCGGAGCGTGTCTATGACCTCTATACGGGGACGGGGACGATCGCCAACTTCGTCGCTCGTCAGTGTAGCTCGGTCGTCGGGATCGAATACGTGCCCGAGGCGATCGAAGATGCCCGTATCAATAGCACAGTCAATCAGATCGACAACACGCTCTTCTATGCAGGTGATATGAAGGATATTCTGACCGAAGACTTCATCAGCCAGCACGGAGCACCAGACGTCATCATCACCGATCCTCCTCGTGCAGGGATGCACGAAGATGTCATCACGACGATCCTCCGGGCCGCACCACGGCGTATCGTCTACGTCAGTTGCAATCCCGCCACTCAGGCTCGTGACCTACAGCTCCTGACCGCCTCAGGGATGTATCAGGTGACGAAGTCTCGTGCGGTGGACATGTTCCCCCACACCCATCATATAGAGAACGTAGTACAGCTCGTACGTCTCTAGCCCCTCACCCTTCATCTACGGCTATCCTATGATCCGAAGCTTCCTATCTAGACTTCCTCGTCCGACCCTCTTCTTGGCCTTAGGGATAGCTGTAGCTCTGGGGACTGGCTACCTCCTTAGACTCCGTACTCGGCAGGCTACAGAGCGGGAGATCGCAGCCCGAAGGATGCGTCTACCCGACACCCTTCGTGTCGTGACGCTCTCGGGTGCTACGACCTTCTTCACCTACCGAGATGAGCCCATGGGCTATCAGTATGAGCTCGTCCAGCTCTTCGCACATAGCCGTCGTCTGCCGATGAAGCTCTATGTCACCCACAGCATGGAGGAGGCAGAGGAGATGGTCGAGCAGGGGCGTGTCGATCTGTGTATTACACCCCATGCCGTGACGCACTCTGCTAAGGAGCGCTTCCGCTTCGCTGGACCAGAGAGCCTCTCGGGACTAGTCCTCGTACAGCGCCGAGAGACAGCGGGGGATAGCGTCCCCTATCTGAGAGATGTCACGGGGCTACTTGGGCAGGAGGTGACTGTCCTCTCGGGCTCTCGTGCCGAAGGGCGTATGGAGCGACTTGAGGAGCAACTAGGGGGGAAGATCCGCCTGCGGGTCATCGACGCAGATACGGTCAATACCGAAGACCTCATCGCTCAGGTTGCCTCCCGAGAGATCAACTATACCATCGCTGACGAAGACCTAGCTAAGCTCACCAAGACCTACTACCCTGGGATCGACATCTCGCTGGAGGTGGGCTTTGCCCAGCGACTACGCTGGTTCACCTCCTCGGAGGCTATAGGACTAGCTGAGGCGCTGGATCAATGGGCGAAGGACATCCCAGAGGATGAGAGCTTCCGCCAGATCTATAAGCGCTACTTCGAGCTGAGCAAGGTGATGCCCTCCGAGACACCCTCCAGCCCTACTCCCAAGGGCGGTCGCTCTGAGCAGGGGGGAGAGAAGGAGCCCACGACACACGGAGCTAGCTCTATGCCCCACGCCAGTGGAGGCTCGGCTCAGGGGAGCTACGGGATCTCCGCCTTCGACAAACTCTTTGAGCGGGAAGCCCAGCGTATAGGGTGGCCCTGGCAGGTACTTGCCTCCATCGCCTATCAGGAGTCGAACTTCCGTCCGGAGGTCGTCGGTTGGTCTGGGGCAAGAGGCCTGATGGGGATCATGCCCCGCACAGGGAAGATCTATGGGGCTAGCACTAAGGAGCTCCTCGACCCTGCTGTATCGGTACGTGTCGCCGTGGACTGTCTCCGCTCCATCGACGCTCTCTTCATTAACCAGATCACTAATCGGGAGGAGCGGATCAAGGTCACCCTTGCCGCCTACAACGCTGGTCCGGCACACCTACAGGACGCCGTACGTCTAGCCCAGAAGTACGGCTATGCCTCCGACAGGTGGGAGGGAGGTATCGAGACTGCCCTCCGCCTCAAGAGCGAAGCTAAGTACTACAATGATCCCGTCTGCCGTGCGGGCTACCTCCGAGGCAAGGGGGTGGCCAGCTATGTCGATCAGGTCATCGCACGCTACCACGGCTATCTGAGCCGAAGCCACTAGGCTCCTCTACACACTCGCCCCCTACGAGACAGCCCTGCTATCTCCAGCTCACCTAACCCTTATGAAGAAACACCTCCGACACCTGGGCTTAGCCCTCGGTCTCTCGACTGCACTCAGCCTAAGCGCCCAGCAAGCTCCGTCCACCTCATACGTAGATCTCGTCAATCCCCTCGTCGGCACTCAGAGTGACTTCACCCTAAGCTCGGGCAACACCTACCCCATCATCTCCCGCCCCTGGGGGATGAATAGCTGGACCCCTCAGACGGGCAAGATGGGGGACGGCTGGCAGTATAGCTATCAGGCGACGAAGATCCGAGGCTTCAAGCAGACCCACCAGCCTAGCCCCTGGATCAACGACTATGGGCAGTTCTCCCTCCTCCCCCAGACAGGGAAGAAGCCCCTCTTCGACGAAGACAAGCGAGCCTCCTGGTTCAGCCACAAGGCCGAAGAGGCACGACCCTACGCCTATGAGGTCTATCTAGCGGACTACGACACACGGGTACGCCTGGCCCCAACGGAGCGTGCGGTGGTCTTCGAGGTCGAGTTCTCCAAGCAAGCCCCTGCCGAGGAGCGCTGGATCCTCATTGACGCCTTTGATTCGGGCTCAGAGCTCCAGCAGAAGGATCCCTACACCCTCATAGGCATCAGTCGTAAGCATAGTGGAGGCGTGCCTCGGGGCTTCACCAATTACTTCGTCGTACGCTTCACCCAGCCTATTCGTTCAGTCGTCCGAGAGGTACGGAGGAGCAAAGGGGGGAAGCATGCCCTCCTCGCCGTAAATCTCAGCGAGGACAAGGAGCCTACGACGACCTTCTATGTCGCCTCCTCGTTCATCAGCCCCGAGCAGGCACTGACCAACCTTCAGGAGGTCGCCCACCGCTCCTATACCGAGGTACGATCCGAGGGGAAGGATGTATGGGAGCGGGAGCTGGGTCGCATCGCTGTCACCGACTCCGAGGAGCGCATGAAGACCTTCTACAGCTGTCTCTATCGCTCTCTGCTCTTCCCCCGTCGCTTCTATGAGATCAGCCCCAAGGGCGAGGTACTCCACTACAGCCCCTACAGCGGGGAGGTACGTCCAGGCTATCTCTATACGGACACGGGCTATTGGGATACCTTCCGTGCACTCATGCCCCTCATCCACCTCGTCTATCCTGAGGAGGGAGCGAAGATGGCCGAAGGGCTGATGAATGCTTATCGGGAAAGTGGCTTCTTCCCGGAATGGGCAAGCCCTGGACATCGTGACTGCATGGTGGGGAATAATTCTGCCTCCGTCATCACCGATGCTTATCTCAAGGGGCTGGGGAAGATCGATCCCAAGGAACTCATCTCTGCCCTCCTCCATGGAGCGAACACGGAGCACCCGACCATCCGCTCCACAGGTCGCCTCGGCTACAAGTATTACAACGAGCTCGGCTACATCCCCTCAGATGTCGGGATCAACGAGCATGCAGCACGCACGCTCGAATATGCCTATGACGACTGGTGTATACTCCAGGCGCTGAAGAAGGCTGGAGCAGGGGAGGCCGACCTCGCACTCTATCGTCAGCGAGCGCTCAACTACCGCAAGCTCTATGACCCCAGCCTAGGATGGATGCGTGGGCGTAAGAAGGATGGGAGCTTCCAGAGTCCCTTCTCGGTCTTCAAGTGGGGGGATGCCTTCACCGAAGGCAATTCGCTACACTACAGCTGGTCGGTCTTCCATGATATCCAGGGGCTCATCGATCTGATGGGAGGAGACAAGGCTTTCACTCAGAAGCTCGACAGCATCTTCACCCTCCCTCCCATCTTCGATGATAGCTACTACGGCTTTGTCATCCATGAGATCCGAGAGATGCAGATCATGGATATGGGCAACTATGCCCATGGCAATCAGCCCATCCAGCACATGATCTACCTCTATGACTATGCGGGAGAGCCGTGGAAGGCCCAGCACTGGGTACGTCGGGTCATGGATAAGCTCTACTCGGATCGCCCCAACGGCTACTGCGGTGACGAGGACAATGGGCAGACCTCTGCCTGGTATGTCTTCTCTGCTCTGGGCTTCTACCCCGTGACCCCAGCTCTTGGACAATATGCCATCGGCACGCCCTACTTCCGTGAGGTACGACTTCGACTCCCCGAGGGGCGAGAGCTTCTCATTAAAGCCTCCGAAACGAAGCATCCCTATATCCAGTCTGTGCAGTTCAATGGCAAGAGCTGGGATAAGACCTACCTGGATTATGCGGAGCTTCTGAAGGGAGGCACGCTTAGCTTCACACTCGGCGACCAGCGCTCACACTGGGGGACACAGCCCGATGCTCGTCCCTATTCCTTCTCTAGAGAATAGGGTCGGTAAGACTACCCATTCATGGGTCCCTCGAGGGACCCATTCATAGGTGACAGAGGCGACCCATGCATGGGTCGCCTCTGTCACCTATGAATGGGGTCTATTTTTATACCACGGGAGCACCCTATCGGAGGCGATGACCTTACGGAAGGTCTAGGTATAGCGGATCAGTCCACGAGCTCAGGGGGGAAGGCCATCAGATAGACACGCTTCGTAGCTCGGGTGAGGGCGGTATAGATCCAGCGCACCATATTCCTATCCTCAGGTAGGTACCCTACTAGGCTAAGGTCAACGAAGACACAAGCCCATTGCCCCCCTTGCGCCTTGTGCGCCGTGACGGCATAGCCATACTTGACCTCAAGGGCTCCCCAGAAGGGATCTCGGCGGATCGCCCTACGGCGGTCGGTGAGCGAAGGGATGTCTGCATAGTCGGCTGCTATCTGCTCGAAGAGCTGCTGACGCTGCTCTTGCGTGCGCTGTGGTGTGGGCTCCTCGAGGCAGGAGAGTAGGAGACGCACCTCCAGCTCTTCATCCCGATCGGATAGGTAGATCGTAGCATCTGCGAAGTGAAGCCCGTATTCATGGTAGTGTCGCCCGAGTCGCTGCACCTCGATCGTCTCCCCATTAGCGATGAAGTCGGAGTGGTCTCGACGCTTGGTGTAGTGATAGTTGTTGCGAGCCACGATGAGTCGCTCTCCACGCACCACCGCCTCCTCTTCGTAGTAGAGGACGGCAGAGCGGATAGCGTGGTTGCACTCCAGTGCCTTCTTGTTGGAGGGGCAGATGACCAGGCACTCCTCCATCCCATAGCGTCGGTAGGCCTCATCTATGGTATTGATAAACTCGCCAGGCTCGACAGCAAAGATCCCCCGCCACCCCTCGGTCTCTAGGTGAATCGGTAGGAGTTCCTCAGGATCCAGGTCGGCGGAGTCCTCGAGGAGTTCACGGAGCTGGGTGGCATTGTGTAGGATGCCACCCTTCTTCTGACGCACGACCTCACGGAGCTCTGTCCCATAGACCTCGAGCCCGTAGCGAGAGGTGAGCACCTCGGCATTCAAGGCATCACTCAGCGGAGTCCCTACAGGAGGGAGCTGAGCGGTATCCCCTACGAGGATGAGCTTACTCTCGTCGGCCGACCACACATAGGAGAGGAGGTCATCTAGGAGGTTGCCCGATCCGAAGGGAGTCACCTCCCCCGTATCCCCCGAGATCATCGAAGCTTCGTCCACGATGAAGAGCGTAGGTCGCCCTGCGGAGACTCGCCCGAGTTGGAAGCTTCCCCCCTCCTCCTGTAGCTGGGTCGAAGCTCTATATATAGTACGGTGGATGGTCGAAGCTTGGCGCCCTGTAGCTCCCGTGAGCACCTTAGCAGCCCGCCCTGTAGAGGCCATCAGTTCGACGTGAAGGCCTGCCCTAGTGGCGGCCTCTGTGATGGAGCGAAGGAGATAGGTCTTCCCCGTACCTGCATATCCTGTAAGGAGATAGAGGGCGTAGGGCGATGGCGCTTCTAGGTAATCGAGGAGGCTAAGGAGGGCTTCCCGCTGGTCGCTCGTGAGGGTCTCCTGAGGGAGCGCACGGAGGTTGCTGATGAGGGCGGTATACGGCATGTAATAATAATTTCTATCTTTGTCCGTGTGAAGTTACTGATTTTAGCGTGTATAGAGATGCACCCTGGGAGCTTCACCACAGGACACGTCTAACTGCAAAATACTACATAGATCAACGATGAAAAAAGTTATCCTCGTACTAGTAGCCTTGGTCGTAGTGGCTCTAGCCTACATCACCATCCAAAGCGTGCTAGCACCCGTAAACTTCGACAAGAAGCAAGCTAAGATCGAGGTTGAGCTCCAGAAGCAGCTCAAGAAGATCGCAAGCCTCGAAGAAGCCTACAAGAGCGTGTATGACAAGTACGCCAACAAGGAAGAGCTCATCGACTTCGTCCAGAACGGACGTGTCTTCTACGTCCGTGCCGAAGGCGACTACACCAGTGCCATGAGAGATCAGGGTCTGAGCGAAGAAGATGCTGCTCGTCGTGGTCTGATCCGTCGTGACACCATCTGGGTCGCTGCTAAGGATACCCTCCTCAACGATGGGACTGACCTGGCTAAGCTCTTCGTCATCCCCAACAACCCCGACTCCTCTATCCACGTAGTAGCTAGCTCCATCGAGCAGGAAGTCGGTGAAGCGAAGATCCAGATGCCTGTCTTCCAGGCTTCAGCCTCTTACGAGAGCTACCTCAACCCTCTGAACAACCCACGTCGTGTCCGTGAGAAGGTCGAAGCTGCTCGTGCTAAGACCAACGCTTACCCTGGTCTTCGTGTCGGTTCGCTCACCGAAGCTAAGACGAACGGTAACTGGGAGTAATGGCTCCATCTACCCCACTCACGGCAGCCACGGCTGCATCCTACAGCTTGTCCATCCGAACCGTTTCGGGTGGACTTGCTTTTTGTATCTACAGCGAGGAGCCTTCGCTCCAGATCCTCCGCCAGGGTCTACTAGAAGCCTCAGCCGGAAGTCCGTCGGTCTACACTCGGCTACAGGAGCTCTACTATGAGCATGAGTTCCTCAGCTACCCCTTCCGCCGTGTCACCCTCTACTACGAGCCCGAGAAGGCTACGCTTGCCCCTTCAGAGCTCCTCCTAGACGGGCAGGATGAGCTCTGGATCTCTCCCCACTCAGAGGAAGCGCAGGCGAGTGGATCGGGAGCTCCCGAGAAGAGCTATCTACGCTACACCCTCCCCGATGAGACGAAGACCTTCGTCCTCTCGTGGTCGAGGGAAGCGCTCCAGTTCCTCCGTCGTACGCTCCTGATCATCGAGCCCCTCCCCTACTTCGCACCCATCCTAGAGGAGCGTAGAGATAGGGGACGCTCAGAGCAGGGTCGTGAGCTCCTCCTACTCCTACGTGAGGGGGCGATCGACCTCTTCCTTCTCACTGAAGGGGAGCTCCTAGGCTACAATAGCTTCGCCCTGGTATCCAGCCTCGAGCCGAAGGTCCTCGCAGGCGAAGCGGTCTTCTATGCCTTCAGCTTCTGGCGACACTTTGTCCTCGAGGGAAGTACCGATCGGATCACCATCGGCTATCCTGTGGAGGGGATGGAGGCTTCTATTCGCCTCCTAGAGGAGGCAGCCCATGAGACGGGAGAGCTCCTCTCTCCCTACATCGCCCAGATCACCCAGTTCAGCTATCGGAGCCTCCCCCAAGCTCCCGAAGCACCCAGTCCCACAGCTCACTAGAATCCATGCGCATCATAGGTGGTAAGTACAAGCGTCGTCGCTTCGACGTCCCGAAGAGCTTCAATGCTCGCCCGACGACGGACTTTGCTAAGGAGAACCTCTTCAACGTACTCCAGCACTACATTGACCTAGAGGACTGCTCGGCACTCGACCTTTTCAGTGGGACGGGGAGCATCGCCGTAGAACTCCTCTCCCGAGGCTGTCAGCGAGTGCTCGCCCTAGAGCAGCGTCGGGAGCATGCTCTCTTCATCCGCTCCGTAGCCCGTGAGCTCGGGGAGGAGCAGGCACTGCAGGTCCTGCAGGCCGATGTCTTTCGCTACCTCACCTCCAGCAAGGGTGGGAAGGCCCTCTTCGACTTCATCTTCGCCGATCCCCCCTACAAGCTCAAGGAGATCGCAGAGCTCCCCGAGCTCATCCTCTCCTCTGGATTACTGAAGGAGGAGGGTGTCCTCGTAGTAGAGCATCCTGCTAACTATGACTTCTCCGAGCTCCCCTACTTCAGCGAGCACCGCATCTACGGATCGGTGAACTTCTCGATCTTCGTACTCAGCGATCCCGACGAGGAGAGCGAAGGAGAGTAACCACACGGAAGGAAGATGGACTCCATCATCCTTGATCCCGAAGAGGAGCGGAAGCTCCTAGAGCTCCTCGCCCTACGAACCATAGGCGTCGCTCCCCGCAAGCTCTTGGAGGTCTTTGCCACCAGAGAAGAGCTCCCGCTGGAGCTACCCCTCGGACTTCCGACGGGTCTTGACTGCTACCAAGAAGAATTAGAGCGAGCCCTTCCTCAGGCAGAGGAAGAGCTCGCTCTTTGTCGTCATGAGGGGATCAGCATCCTCCCCTTCTTCTCCCCTTCCTACCCTAAGTCGCTCGAGGCGCTCCAGCGCTCTCGTCCCGTCCTCCTCTACGCCCTAGGCGACCTTGAGCTCCTACATGCAGATAGGAGCGTCACCATCGTGGGAACACGCAGTCCTAGCCCTGAGGGAAGGAGGGCCGCCTACGAGATCGCCCGAGCACGGGCGATGAGAGGAGAGACGATCATCAGTGGTCTTGCCCTCGGCTGTGACGAGGTAGCTCACCGAGGAGCCCTAGAAGTAGGTGGTAAGACGATCGCTGTCCTTGCTACAGGGCTCGACAGGGTGCATCCCGAGACGCATGCTTCGCTCCAGACTGATATCGTGCACCATGGGGGCTTGCTCCTCTCCGAATACCCACTAGATACTCCGGTAAGTAAGCACCGATTGATCGCCCGTGATCGAATACAAGCTGCTCTAGGGGATGAGCTCCTCATCATCGAATGTGGTCGAAGTAGCGGTACCATGCACACCGTCCGCTTCGCCGAACGATGCTACCGCCCAATCTTCGCCCTTTCCTACCCCAGCTACCCCACCTCAGCTGAGGGCAACGAGCTACTCCTTCGCTCGGGGCGAGCCCTAGCCTACACTCCTCCCCCCTTCGACAGCGAGTAAGTATCCTAGCGTACCCTCCAGATACGAGAAGCTCCCTCCGACTTAGCATCTGTTTGCCAAGTCAGAGGGAGCTCCCTTGTGTACTAGGTACGAGGTCGGAGCTTAGCCTTCGATAGCAGCGATACCTGGGAGCTTCTTCCCTTCGATCGCTTCTAGGAGCGCACCGCCACCCGTAGAGACGTAGGAGACCTTGTCGGCGTAGCCGAACTTGTTGACGCACGCTACACTGTCACCACCACCCACGAGAGAGAAGGCACCGTTAGCCGTAGCTTCAGCGATCGCCTCTGCCACAGCACGAGAGCCATCGGCGAAGTTGTCCATCTCGAAGACACCCGTAGGACCATTCCAGAGGATCGTCTTAGAGCCGAGGATCACCTCACGATAAGCACGGATGCTGTCGGGACCTATGTCCATACCGATCCAGCCAGAGGGGATGTTGTCGTTCTGAGCGAAGTCGGTCTTAGCATCGTTGCTGAATGCATCGGCGATCTTCGAGTCGGTAGAGAGGACGAGGTTCACACCATTGGCCTTAGCCTTAGCCACGATCTCACGAGCGAGGTCAAGCTTATCATCTTCGCAGAGGGAGTTACCGATGTTGCCACCAGCTGCCTTAGCGAAGGTGTAGGTCATAGCACCGGTGAGGATGAGGTTGTCTACCTTACCGAGAAGGTTCTCGATGATGTCGATCTTCGAGGAGACCTTAGAGCCCCCCATGATAGCGGTGAAGGGACGGCGGATGTCCTGCATGACCTTGTTGACAGCGTCGACTTCCTTACCCATGAGGTAGCCGAAGAGCTTGTGGTCAGCGTCGAAGTAAGCAGCGATGAGGGCCGTAGAGGCATGTGCACGGTGAGCCGTACCGAAGGCATCGTTGACATAGACATCAGCTAGGGCAGCGAGCTTCTTCGTAAATTCCTTCTGGCTCTCCTTCACGGCCTTCTTAGCGGCAGCCTTCTCTTCCTCGGAAGCATCCTCAGCTAGACCACGAGGCTTACCTTCCTCTTCGGCGTAGAAGCGGAGGTTCTCCAGTAGGAGAGCTTCACCTGGCTTGAGGTTCTGAGCGAGCTCACGAGCTTCGTCACCGACGCAGTCGGGAGCGAACTTCACCTCTACACCCAGGAGCTGGGAGACATGTGCGAGGATATGGCGAAGGGAGAACTTGTCTTCGACCTTCTTAGGGCGACCTAGGTGCGAACCGATGATGACCGAGCCCCCATCGGCAAGGATCTTCTTCAGGGTAGGCAGAGCGGCGCGAATACGCGTGTCATCGGTGATATTGAAGTCTGCGTCGAGGGGGACATTGAAGTCCACACGGACGAAAGCCTTCTTACCAGCGAAGTTGAACTGATCAATCGTCATAGAGTAATCTTAGCTGTTTAATGTTTAATACATTCCCATTGAATTGCATACAAATGTACGTAATAATAAGCACTTATCAGTATTTTGTCTAAGGAGCTAGCCAAGGGAAGCCCCAGTCCTGCTGGGTGGGGAGAGACGAAGGGCAACCAAGCTCTCAGGATAGCCGTCTACAGCGGGAGATTTCGCCCCTATCAGAGAGTCCCAAAAGAGACCTACGGTAGGTCGTCGAAAAAACCTACTGTAGGTCGCCTCGACGACCTACCGTGGGTCGTCGAGGCGATGCACCGTAGGGTCCTTTAGTAGCTCATTGAGAGGCCCTCGAGACAGCCGGTATTCTCCAGCATCTAGAGACGTGCGACTCTTCCCCTCCCGGGCACTGCTCCGAAGCCTGCTCCGAAAAGTTTAAGTACTTTTGCCAGGGCTTATGCAATCCCCCGAGGCTGAGCGAAGCACTTACCCCTAATAAACAAGGAGGGAAGGAAGGCAAGGCTCGGGACAAAAAGAGGAACTGATCTCAAGCCCTACATATAATAATAAAGTACCCCACAAGAGCTGTGCTGGTATCTTAGGCAAACCTTTACCCCTACCCACAGTAAGAGTATAGGAGGTGGTTACCCAGAGATCCCCCTCCTGCTCATTTTGATCGAAGAAGAACGAGTTTTAGACCTAGTGGACTATTTACATCGCACACATAACGCCCTCATCAAGCAGGGGAAGCCAGGCCTGCAGCGTGCACTCATGGAGGAGATCGACTGGAACGATCGCATCATCGGGATCCGAGGATCACGTGGTGTCGGGAAGACCACCTTCCTCCTAGACTATGCTCGGCGCTACTACGCTCCGAATGCACCCGAATGCCTCTACATCAACCTGAACCAGTTCAGCTTCACGGTGACTCGCCTGGCTGACTTCGCTGGGGAGTTTGTGCGACAGGGAGGACGTACGCTCCTCCTGGATCAAGTCTTCAAGTATCCCGACTGGATGGCGGAGTTCAAGGAGTGCTACTACAAGTATCCTGAGCTACGTATCGTCTTCACCGCCTCGGCAGTGATGAACCTCGAGGAGGAGGATCCTGAGCTGGCTTCCTTAGCTTCGGTCTATCACCTAGCAGGCTTCTCCCTGAGAGAATTTATCCAGCTGGATAATGGTCTCACCCTGCCTGCGCTCTCACTCGAGGATATCTTGGAGCGTACCGACGAAGTCCTCGGCGATATCTTCTCCTCGATCAATCCCAGTCTGTGGATGGATCGCTATCTGGAGTACGGCTACTATCCCTTCCACTTAGAGCCTCGCCTCTACTCGGAGAACCTCCTCAAGACGCTCAATATGACCCTCGAGGTAGACCTCCTTTTCATCAAGCAGCTTGAGCAGCGTCTCCTGCACAAGCTCCGTAAGCTCATCTTCATCCTCGCCCAGCGCCCTGCGCTACAGATGCTCAATGTCTCCCAGCTCGCCACCGAGATAGAGACCTCCCGGAGCACGGTGATGAACTATATCCGCTACCTGTCCGACGCCCGTGTCCTGCGCTCCATCTACCGAGCCGAAGATACCGAGTCGGGCAAGCCAGCCATCGCCTACCTGGGCAACCCTAACCTCTACCACCTCCTAGGTCAAGAGGCCTGCGATCGGACTGAACTGCTGAGGACCTTCGTCTTCAACCAGCTCAGCAAAGGGCATGACGCGCGCCTGAGTGCTCGCTCTTCGCTCGCACTCTTCGAGATCGACGGGAAGTACCCCGTTCAGATCGAAGAAGAACTCACGGGTCGCTACCGAAGTGACCGCTATTATATCCTCGAGCAGGGCGATCTCTCCCGCGAGAAGACCATCCCTGTCTGGCTCTTCGGCTTCCTGTACTAAGGATAGTCTCAAACTCTTCAATTATTAACACCCCTCTCAAGTAATCCCCATGGCGACAAGAATAGAGTCCCCAACGCCCCAAGCTGGTAGCGCAAGCCTCAACGGGGCAGTGCTCCGCGGTGTGGCTATACTAAGTATTATCCTTCATAACTACTGCCACGTGCTAAAGGGGGCTATCTTTGAGAATGAATTTACCTACCAATCCTGGCATGTATCAAAGCTTCTCAACTACTTAGCTCACCCCAACATCTACCTCCCCCTACAGCTCCTATCATTCTTTGGACATTATGGGGTAGTAATCTTCGTCTTCCTCAGTGCCTATGGCCTAGAAAAAAAATATGGACATAGCACCCAAGAAGTCCCCATTATTCCCTTCATCTGGACTCATTACCTCAAGCTTCTCTCAATGTGTATCTCGGGCTATGCGGCATATCTACTCCTCAATGCTTACTATACTGACTATCCAAGCTCTGTGATCTTCGGAGTACTGAGTCAGCTCAGCATGTTAAGCAACCTTCAAATCTTCAACGCAGAGACTTTTGCTCCTGGCCCCTATTGGTATTTTGGACTGACATTCCAGCTTTATGTCCTCTACCGCCTCTTTTTTTTCCGCCGATCATGGGAAATAATCGTAGGAGTCATTATCTTGAGCTGTATTGCCCAAGCAATTGTTTCACCCGCTGGCCAAATGATGGACTGGCTTCGAAACAATTTTATCGGAAGTATTCTTCCCTTCGGCCTCGGGTTACTCTATGCGCGCTATGAAGAGAAGATCCAGCTCAGCAAGACCACCGATACCCTCATTGGTCTAGCTTCACTCACACTGATCTTCGTGACAAGCCTATCCTTCATTTCTTGGATTTTCACCCCTATTTTTGTCTGTACACTTGGCATCTCATTCATCAAGCTCCTACCCGAGGGACAGAATAAGCCTCTCTCTTGGCTCGGCAGGATCTCGGCTGCGATCTTCGTCAGCCATCCACTAGCCCGAAAGATTAGCCTTATAATGAGCGAAAAGTACCATTTCTCCCACTACCCCAGTGTACTTATATTTATCATCGGAGCCCTTATTCTTGGGATACTCTTCCAACCTATACTTCAGCGATCTACTCAGCTCTTTATAAAACCAGCAAGGCACTAAGCTAGAGAAACCCTGTAAGACAAAGGGTGGAAAAATCTAGAATAGAGTGTGCTTTAAAGGCCCTCCCATTTTACAATACAGGGTGAAAATGTGTATCTTTGAGCAAAGAGTGAATGAACTTGGGGAAAGTTTATATTTCCAGTCTTTCGCCACATACACAAAACAAGTACTATTCAAAGCAAGCGATATGGACATCAATGAAGAACGCCTACACCATCCAGAGAACGACCCTGCTTATCTGGGACTCAAGGTCAATCAAGGTGTGGCTGCTCAGCCTATGGTCAACCCTAACCTGAGACGCATAGCACGCCGTACGTATACGGTGGACGAATTCGTCGAAGGAATCCTCCGCTCCGATATCACCTGCTTGAGCCAAGCCGTCACACTCGTCGAGAGTAATCGCCCCGACCATCAGGCTATCGCCCAGCAGATCATCGAGCGCTGCCTACCCTACTCTGGTAAGTCTATGCGTGTCGGGATCACAGGTGTACCAGGTGCGGGCAAGAGCACATCGATCGATACCTTCGGGATGCACCTTGTCAAGCAGGGTAGACGCCTAGCTGTCTTGGCCATTGACCCAAGTAGCGAGCGCTCTGGTGGGAGTATCCTCGGCGATAAGACACGTATGGAGCAGCTCTCTAGAGAGAAGAGTGCCTTCATTCGCCCTAGTCCTACGGCGGGCTCTCTCGGTGGCGTGGCACGTAAGACTCGAGAGACGATCATCCTCTGCGAAGCAGCAGGCTTCGATACGATCTTTGTTGAGACCGTAGGGGTTGGACAGAGTGAGACGGCCGTACACTCGATGGTCGACTTCTTCCTTCTCATCCAGCTTGCTGGTACAGGAGATGAGCTCCAGGGTATCAAGAGAGGTATCATGGAGATGGCTGATGCGATCGTCATCAACAAAGCTGATGGTGACAACATCGATAAGGCTAACCTAGCAGCCTCACACTTCAGAAACGCCCTTCATCTCTTCCCACCCACAGAGTCTGGCTGGCGTCCTAAGGTCCTTACTTACTCTGGCTTCTATGGGCTTGGTATTAAGGAGATCTGGGATATGATCGATGAGTACCGACACTTTGCCCTAGACTCCGGCTACTTTGAAGAGAAGCGACAGCGTCAGACTAAGTGGTGGATGTACGAAAGTATCAATGAAGCTCTGAAGAACTCCTTCTACCAAAATCCCGAAGTACAGGCACTCCGCCCGATCATCGAAGGAGAAATCCTCTCAGACAAGCTATCCTCCTTCATCGGAGCACAGCGCCTGCTCGACTCGTACTTCAAGGCGATCACGGATAAGAAATAAATACCCTCCTCAATATTCGTTTAGAGCCCCCTATAGCACAGTGCTGTAGGGGGCTCTTTCTCCTTGTATATTCAAAGATTTACCGTATATTTGCAGGGCAAAAGAATGATATTCATACAATTAAAATATTTCATCAACTATGACGAAAGCAGAAGTGGTGAGCGACATCGCCAAGACCACAGGGGTCGATAAGGAGACCACCTTGGCTGTGGTAGAGGCGTTCATGGAGTCCGTCAAGGACTCTCTAGTCCGAGGGGAAAACGTCTATCTGCGTGGCTTCGGAAGCTTCATCATCAAGGAGCGTGCGGAGAAGACAGCTCGTAATATTTCTAAGAAGACTACGATCATCATCCCCAAGCGCCGTATCCCTGCCTTCAAGCCCTCCAAGCTCTTTGCCTCCAAGGTAAAGTAGCCCACTAGACCAAGCTCAGATCATCACATAATCATATAATAAGAATAGCTATGCCAAGCGGAAAGAAAAGAAAGCGCCATAAGATGGCTACGCACAAGCGTAAGAAGAGACTCAAGAAGAACAGACATAAGAAGAAGTAATGTCAACATGCACTAAGGGGTAAGGGCGGTTCACAAGACAGGCACCTTGCCCCTTGCATGCTTTTTATGCGCCCTTCACATTTACTCCATTATCAACGAATCGCTAAGTGAACAGTGAACTCATCGTCGATGTCTCGTCCAAAGAGATCTCGATGGCTCTACTCGAAGACCAACGACTAGTAGAGCTGCAGCGTGAGCGTAGAGACTTGGCCTTCGCCGTCGGAGATATCTACCTCGGACGAGTCAAGAAGGTCATGCCCGGTCTCAACGCCGCATTCGTCGATGTAGGATATAAGAAGGATGCTTTTCTTCACTATCTTGACCTGGGAATGATCTATCAGGCTCAGCAGCGCTTCTTAGAGCAGATCGAGAAGACAAAAGCTGTCCCTGCCCTCAGCAAGATCCCTACCTTCCCTGATCTACCAAAAGACGGGAAGATCGCAGACTATCTCAAAGCTGGACAGAATGTCCTCGTCCAAGTCGTCAAGGAACCGATCTCTACGAAAGGCCCACGTCTCTCCGCCGAGATATCGATCGCAGGGCGCAATCTAGTCCTCGTCCCCTTCTCCGACAAAGTCTCCGTAAGCGTCAAGATCGAATCGCACGAGGAGCGAGCTCGCTTAAAGCAGCTCATCCTTAGCATGAAGCCTAAGAACTTCAGCGTCATCGTCCGTACTTCTGCCGAAGGAAAGCGAGCCTCGGAGCTTGACCAAGAGCTCAGCAGACTACTTCGTCGCTGGGAAGAGAGCGTACAGAAGCTCCCCAAGATCACCAAGACTCCGAAGATCGTATACGAAGAATCGAGTCGTGCCCTCGGGATACTCAGAGACACATTCAATCCCTCCTTCCAGAGTATCTATGTCAATGACAAGGCTTACTACGAGGAGATACGCGAGTATGTCCAGCAGATCGCTCCCGGCAGAGAGGATGTAGTCCGTCTCTATACAGGAAATATTCCCATCTTCGATGAGAAGAATGTCACCAAGCAGATAAAAGCTTCCTTCGGGAGGACGGTCACCTGCAAGAGTGGTGCCTATCTCATCATCGAGCAAACCGAAGCCATGTACGTCGTCGACGTCAATAGTGGGAATAGATCACGTAAGAGCACCGAGCAAGAAGGCACGGCCATCGATGTCAATCTCATCGCAGCGGAGGAGCTAGCTCGCCAGCTACGACTCCGAGATATGGGCGGGATCATCGTCGTTGACTTCATCGACATGCACGATCAGAAGAATCGTCAGCTCCTGTATGAACACATGGTTAAGCTGATGGAGAGTGATCGCACACGGCACAATATCTTACCACTTAGTAAGTTTGGCGTGATGCAGATCACCCGACAGCGTGTACGTCCGGCGACACAGATCAATACAGACGAGACTTGCCCCACGTGCTTAGGTACGGGGAAGATGAAGTCCTCGATCCTCTTTACGGATCAACTAGAAGAAAAGCTACGCGACCTAGTCCAGCGACTAGGTATCTCCTACATCAATGTCCACGTACATCCCTACGTGGCTGCCTACCTCACTAAGGGTCTTTTGCTATCTATTGCTCGCCGTTGGAAGCTACAGATAGCTCGTGGGATCCGTGTGACTCCCAATCAGAGCCTCGGCTTCCTCGACTACAAGTTCGTAGACAAGGAAGGCAACGAACTTGAGGCTCTAGAAGAATAAGCTTGAGATAAAGCCCGTAGATGATAGCTCTCCTCGATCTTGATGAGCGTCGTCTGCGGGCTTTATACCTTCTACTGAGAGCTAGATCTACCTATGACTTCCTATCCGTCCAAGCTTGTAGAGCGTGCCGTAGAGCAACTCTCCACCCTTCCTGGCGTAGGGCGCAAGACTGCTTTACGTCTAGCGCTGCATCTACTTGCTCGGCCTCAGATAGACACACACACATTCGCTCATGCTCTAGTGGAGATGCGTGACGGCATCGTCTACTGCAAGCAGTGCCACAATATCAGTGACACTGAGCTCTGCCCTATATGCTCCAATCCCAAGCGTGACGCCTCCATCGTCTGTGTCGTACAGCACGTGGGGGATGTACTTGCTATAGAGAATACGGGCCAGTACCGAGGAGTCTATCATGTACTGGGGGGAGTCATCTCGCCCATCGACGGAATAGGCCCAGAGGATCTCAAGATCACCGAGCTCGTGGAGCGGGTGAAGTCGGGTGGCGTACAAGAAGTCATCCTTGCCCTTGGCACAACGATGGAAGGGGACACGACGAACTTCTTCATCTATCGTAGCCTCTCGGGGCTAGACGTTCGCCTGTCGGTCATCGCACGGGGCGTCGCTATCGGCGATGAGATCGAATATGCCGACGAGGTGACGCTTGGTCGATCCATCCTCACCCGTACGGACTTTGACCAGTCCTTGAACTTCTGATCCCATGCAGACTCCTATCATTGGCTTCACGGGTCAGCTGATATGCCTCAGAGCTTTGGGGCAAGAGGATCTTCCCCTACTCCATTGCTGGGAGAATGATCCCGATGGTTGGCTATCTAATGGTACGGTCAATCCCCTCTCCAAAGACTTTATTCAGAGCTACATCTCTGCCTCTACACGGCACATCCTAGAGACAGGAAGCATGAGTCTTATCATTGAGAAGCTAGGGAGTAAGGAGGCAGTCGGCCACCTCGTGCTCTATGATTACACCCCGATCCATCGGCGTCTCGCCGTCGGGGTCTATATAGACAGCCACCATCGCATGCAGGGATTTGGATCCGAAGCTATTGGTCTAGCCACACGCTATGCCTTTGAGAAGCTTCGCTGTGACCAAGTCTATGCTGAGGTACTGGCGTACAATAGCCATTCGCAGCACATGCTCTCTTCCCTGGGCTTTCACCACACGGCGACCCTACCTCGCTGGCACTGGTGGGACTCTAGATACGAAGATCTATACTACTATCAGAAATGGAACGAATAGAGGAGCAGATACAGCAGTTACGACAAGAGATCGAGGCGCACAACTATGCCTATTATGTCCTCTCGTCTCCCACGATCTCAGACTATGACTTCGACCAACTGCTCAAGCAACTAGAGCGTCTGGAGCAGGAGCATCCTGATCTGATCACCCCGGATTCTCCCACACAGCGTGTCGGGAGAGACCGTACGGAGGGCTTTACCCAAGTGGCACACCGCTACCCAATGCTCTCTCTGGCTAATACCTATAGCTACGATGAGGTGAGGGAATTCTATCAGCGCGTGGCCAAGGATCTTGGACATGAAGACTTCACTATTGTTGCCGAACTCAAGTACGACGGGCTATCCATTTCGCTCCTATACGAAGGCGGGCGGCTCACTAGAGCAGTCACCCGTGGCGATGGCCTGATGGGTGACGACGTCACGGCTAATGTTCGGACAATCCGCTCCATTCCCCTTCGCCTGCGTGGCGATGATTACCCGGATGAACTAGAAGTACGAGGCGAGATCCTTCTCCCATTCGAGGAGTTCGACCGACTCAATGCCGAGCGCCATCGTGCAGGCCTTCCTCTCTTCGCTAATCCGAGAAATGCAGCGAGTGGTACGCTCAAGCAGCTTGATCCTTCTATTGTAGCGGAGCGTCATCTCGATGCATTCCTCTACTTCGTACCAGGACAAACTCAGATGTCTGACAGCCACTTTGCGCGACTTCAGCAATGTAAAAGTTGGGGATTAAAGGTATCTCACGCCATCAAGCGCTGTCATTCGCTAGAGGATATCTTTGCATTCCTCGAGCATTGGGACGTAGCTCGCCACGATGCACCCGTAGCTACTGACGGCGTCGTACTCAAGGTGGACTCGATCACCCAGCAAGAAGAGCTGGGCTATACGGCTAAGACTCCTCGCTGGGCGATCGCCTACAAATTCCAAGCAGAACAAGCGAAGACGACTCTGCGCTCTGTCGACTTCCAAGTCGGGAGAACGGGTGCCGTCACACCTGTAGCGAATCTCGACGCTGTGGCCCTCTCGGGGACGACTGTGCGTAGAGCTTCCCTGCACAATGCCGACTTCATCGAAGCCCTTGACCTACATCTCCTCGACCAAGTCTTTGTAGAGAAGGGCGGAGAGATCATCCCGAAGATCGTAGGTGTAGCTAAGGACGAGCGCCCCAGCGGGACTCTACCCGTCACCTTCCCTACGATCTGCCCCGCCTGTGGCTCTACGCTACATCGGAGTGAAGGCGAAGCGGCCTATTACTGCACCAATGCGGCGAGTTGTCCTCCCCAGCAGACGGCTCGGCTTGAGCACTTCTGCGGGCGCAAAGCAGCGGACATTCGCTTGGGATCAGAGACGATTGAGCTCCTCTTCACCCGAGGGCTCGTTCACAATATCGCAGACCTCTACCGCCTCTCAGTAGAAGATCTCTTGACGCTCCCAGGCTTCAAGGAGCGTAGTGCTACGAAGCTCTACGAGAGTATTCAGGCTTCGAAGGAGCGCCCCTTCCGTGCTCTACTCTTCGGTCTCGGTATCCGCTTCGTGGGCGAGACCGTAGCCAAGACGCTCGTGCAGCGCTATCCCGACATCGATTCGCTCGGTGAGGCTAGCCTCGAAGAACTAACTGCGATCCCCGACATCGGCGAAGTCATCGCCGAGAGTATCCTGGACTACTTCGCTACAGAAGCTAATCGCCAGCTTCTCTCCGATCTAAAGGCGCTTGGCCTTCCACTAAAGCGCCTGCCCGAAGAAGAGCCACGCCCCGTCAATGAGCATGTAGCTATAGCGGGCAAGACGCTCGTCATCAGCGGAGTCTTCAGCCAGCACTCTCGTGAAGAATATAAGGCTCTCATCGAATCTCTTGGTGGTAAGGTCGGCTCCTCGATCTCCAGCAAGACCAGCTACGTCCTAGCTGGGGAGAACATGGGGCCAAGCAAACTCGCCAAGGCACAGGACCTCGGCATCCAGATCCTATCCGAAGCGGACTTCCTTGCCCTCATCGGCGAAGGAGATACGGCTTCATTCCCCTCTGTCCCTACGAGCCTCTTCCCCGACGAAGGAGCTATTTCCTAACCCTCACGTGCACATTCCAGTTCTCGACTACACCATCAGTTATCAGTAATGGACATTATCTTCCTCTGTATTCTGGGTTTCTTACTCATCCTTGCCTGCTTTGACTTGGTCTCTGGGGTGAGTAATGACGCAGTCAACTTCCTGAACTCCGCTATCGGTGCTAAGGTAGCGCCCTTCAAAGTCATCCTCGGTGTCGCCGCCGTGGGTATCTTCCTCGGGGCGTCACTAAGCAATGGGATGATGGATGTTGCCCGCAATGGGATCTACAATCCCGCCTACTTCACCTTCCAAGAGGTAATGACGATCTGTCTCACTGCAGTCGTCACGGACATCATCTTGATCAATATCTTCAACACCTTAGGCCTACCGACCTCGACGACTGTATCGATGGTCTTCGAGCTACTGGGTGCAGCCTTCTGTATGGCTATGCTGAAGAGCTTCCACGATCCCAGCTTAAACATGCTGGAGATGCTCAATACCTCCAAGGCTCTTCAGGTGATCATCGCTATCTTCCTATCCGTAGCTATCGCCTTCTTCTTCGGATCGGTGGTGCAGTGGATCACACGAGTCCTCTTCTCCTTCAACTACAAGAAGACACTCCCCTACCTAGCAGGGCTCTTCGGTGGCATCGCTATCACCTCGATCATCTACTTCATGCTGATCAAGGGTCTTCAGGAGTCTAGCTTCGTCTACAAGGATTGGATCCGGGAGAATACATCGGAGCTCATCTGGTGGACACTAGGTATCAGTATCATCGTGATGCAGATACTCCACTGGCTCGGTGTGAATATCTTCAAGGTAATTGTACTGGCAGGTACCCTGGCTCTATCGCTAGCCTTCGCTGGCAATGACTTGGTGAACTTCATCGGGGTACCACTATCGGGGCTCTCTGCCTATAAGGACTACATCGCTAATGGTAATGGTGCCTACGATACCTACCTGATGGGAGCGAACAATGGGCCTGCAGAGACGCCCATCTACTTCCTCATCGGCTCGGGGCTAATCATGGTGCTTGCGCTCTTCTTCTCTAAGAGTGCTCAGAATGTCATCAAGACTTCCGTCAACCTCTCCCGTCAGGACGAGGGTGAAGAGACCTTCGGCTCGTCTCGTATTGCACGTGGTCTGGTACGTACCAGCAGTGCTATCGGTGGCTTCCTAGAGCGTATCGTTCCCCACAAGGCCCGTGTATGGATCGACTCCCGCTTCAATAAGATGGAGCTCACACTGGAGCAAGGCGCCGCCTTCGACCTAGTACGTGCCTCGGTGAATCTCGTACTCGCAGGGCTACTCATCGCTGTGGGTACTTCGCTCAAGCTACCACTCTCTACGACGTATGTCACGTTCATGGTCGCTATGGGTAGTTCCCTGGCCGACCGTGCTTGGGGACGAGAGAGCGCTGTAGGGCGTCTGACGGGTGTGATGTCAGTCATCGGGGGGTGGTTCATCACCGCAGGGGCTGCCTTCATCATCGCGATCATCATCGCTACCCTGATGCACTATGGTGGATTCCCCGTCATGGTGATCCTCATCGCTGTAGCCCTCTTCCTCCTCTTCAATAGTCATCTGCTCCGTCGTAAGAAGGACGATGCCGACGATGCTCTCTTCGTCGAGATCCTCACGACAGAAGATCCTCAGAAGATGTGGAGCCTACTCTCCCAGCACGTACGTGAGAATCAGATCACCCTACTGGATCGAGTCAGCCGAGACTACCTCGATCTTACGGAGGGACTCTTCGGTGAAGACCTGCGCCGTCTGAAGAAGACGAGCCATCATCTCGATGAGCACAAGCGTGCCTTCAAGACGATGCGACGCAAGGAGACGATCTGTCTGCGTCAGCTTGCCGCCGACGAAGACATGCTAGAGCGTAATATGTGGTTCCATCTCGGTGCTAATGCCTGCCTGCAGATGATCTATGCGCTGGAGCGTGCTACCGAGGTATCGACCGAACATGTCGATAACAACTTCAACCCCATCCCCGAGGAGCACCGGAAGGAGTTCACACCTATCCGTGACCAAGTCGTAGACTACATCGCCCAAGTCCATCAGCTCATCTCCAGCTCACGCATGGAGGACGCTAAGAAGGCTAAGGGCATGGGCAAGGCTCTCCGTGAGCAAGTCAAGGAGATGCGTAAGACCCAGATGAAGCGTGCTCACAAGGGAAGTAAGGAGAACCTCAGAGCTTCGATGGTCTATCTGAATATCCTCATCGAGACCAATGAACTCCTCGGCAACCTTCGCCACCTAGTGAGCTACAGCCAGCACCTCCTCGATGACGGTGGTGAGGACTAATCAGTATCGCTTCTCTCTAAGGAGCTAATCAGGCTCCAGCCTACTCATAGTCAATTAAGCGCCACGCTCCTCTGCCGTAGACAGCAGAGGGGCGTGGCGCTTTTATGGGGAAGAGAAGAGTATGATCCTAGCGTAGTCCGTCCTTAGAGGTAAGCCATGCGACTAGAGCTAGCAGATGCTAGTCGCTGGGGATAGCATTTCGGCGATACTCAGCTGGAGTGACGCCATACATCTTCTTGAAGGCATGGTAGAAGCTCGATTCGTGCTCGAAGCCACAGCGCTCAGAGATATCCTCGATCGTAAGACCTGGCTGCGACTCTAAGAGTTGCTTTGCCCGCTGCATCTTGACACTAAGGATATAGGCTGCCGGTGTGTAGCCCGTCAGTGCGACGAGCTTGCGATGAAGCTGGCGTGGACTCATGCAGAGCCCTTCTGCTAAGGCATTCACCTCGATCTTACGCTTACCAAGCGAGAGGGCGATCAGGTCGACGGTCCTATCTAGGAAGCGCTGCTCCGCCTCTGTGAAGTGGGGTACGTCAGTCTCGTCACTCGTGGAGGTAGTCTCTTCGGACTTGTGCTGCAGACGCCGGTGTCGCTCCAGAAGGAGCTCGACGAGAGCTCTTAGCTCATCACTATTGAAGGGTTTCGTCAGATAAGCATCAGCTCCCGCCTTAATACCCCGGATACGCTCCTCTTCGCTGATCTTAGCCGTCACGACGATGATCGGTATGTGATCGATAATCTCATTACCGCGGACGCTCTGGCAAACCTCCAGTCCATCCATCTCGGGCATCATCAGGTCGGTGATGATGAGATCGGGTACAAGGTCTAGAGCACGCTCCAGGCCTTCCTTGCCATTCGGCGCATAGTAGACGGCATAGCGGTCGGAGAGTAGTGTACCGATGTAGCGGGCGATGTCCTGATTGTCCTCGATGATGAGGAGACGGCAGTCGTTATTCTCCGTCTGATCCTCCAGAGGCGCCTCTGGCTCTAGAGGGACTGTAGCTGTGGGTGGCGGAGTGAAGGTAGGTACGCCCTCGTGGCGTATAGGTATTCGGATCATGAAGGTCGTACCTACACCCACCGTACTGATCACCTGAATATCTCCCGATATAGCGTCGATGATCTGCTTCACCAGCGCTAGCCCCACACCGGAGCTCATCCCACGGAGGTTGCTCTCTGCCTTGTAGAAGGGCTCGAAGATATGCGGTACAGCTTCTGGGGGAATACCCTCGCCGGTGTCTGCTACCTCTAGGAACATCTGCTCTTCCTCCTTCCAAGTCTTCACACTGATACGACCACCCTCGGGAGTGAACTTCAGTGCATTGGAGAGGAGGTTGTTCAGCACCTTCTCCAGATAGTCAGGTACGAAGTCCATCTCGATAGCCTCCCGAGCGTGGTACTGTAGATCTATACGGCGACTCTCAGCGTAGTCTCGGTAGGTCTCCACCAGCATCTGTATCTGGGTGGTGATGTCGCCACTACGCCAATCCGAATCCCCCACCGCCGACTTGATGCGTGAGATGTCTAGGAGCTGATTGATCAGGGCAAGCAGGTTCTTCCCTTGGCGCTCGATGACGCTGAGCTTCTCCTTCACCTCGTGGGGCTCAGGGTCTCTCTGCTGAAGATCATGACTTAGCCCTAGGATGACGGTGAGCGGAGTACGGAACTCATGGGTCACGTTCGTGAAGAAGTTCTCCCGCATGGAGGACATCTTCCTGAGCGTACGATGTGTGCGGGCTCGCAGTCGCTGTATATAGAGGAGGATAGCCACGATACCTATGAGGAAGAAGACCGTGAGAGCGAAGATGCCGAAGCCGACGTTCCGCTTCGTCCGCTCTGCCTGTAGCTTGAGTTGCACCTCATTCATCTGCTGTCGCTGTCGATTACGCTCGATGTTGATGCTCACGTTCTGGATGCGGTTCATCTTCTCGATACTGACCACACTATCCTGGAGCGACTCTGCTATCTCCTTGTTCTCCAGCGCTCGTCGGTAGTCACCGAGACGGCTGTAGTAGCGGTAGTAGAGCGCATGGATCTCGGAGAGATGCTCGTTGGACCGGATGCGCTCGGCTATGGTCTTCGCCTGACGAAGGTACTCCTCTACGTGGGCGTCGTCCTTGGAAGCATTGTAGATACTCGCTAGGGCGATGAGCGAAGTCAGGGCATGCCATTCATCCTTCGAAGCCTTCATCAGGGCGTAGGCTGCCTGATATTCACGTTCAGCCTGATCATACTGATGCTCCTTCTGGTAGAGTGAGCCGAAGAAGGTATGACAGAGCGAGATGCCTAGGGTGCTCCCTGCCTCTTGGTTGAGGGCCATCGAATAGCGGTAGTAGACCCAGGCGGAGTCCATCTTCCCCTGTGACTCGAAGATAGATCCTAGGTTAGCATAGTTGATCGCCTGGCCTACCTTGCTCTGTAGTCGTTTCTCACCAGCTAGGGCTAAGCGGAGGACTTGCTCGGCCTGCTCATAGTTCCCCAGAGTCATGTAGATATTCCCTAAGCCATTGAGCGAGATGACCTGATTCTTCTTCGAGGCGAAGGTGGTATCTGCACTCTCTTCGGAGATCGTACGTGCTAGGTAGTGGTACTCCTGGGCGACGTCGAGCACACCCATACGCCGGTAGTCCGTACCTATATCATTGAGTGCTCGTACCCACTCGATCGTATCGTCTAAGGACTTGGCCTGACGAAGGCCTTCGCTATGGACACGCAGTGCTTCGTCGAAGCGACTCTCATTGCGCAGGGCTCTCCCCCACTCTCTGAGAGCGGTGATACTCCCGAGACGGTTTCCTTCGCCTTCGAGCTCTTTCTGCTTCTTCGCCAGCGCTGGGATGTCTCGGCAGGCAAGGACTAGACTATCTAGCGTCTGTCGCTCTTCAGGGCTAAAGTGCGGGGTAGTCTCCCGACAAGAGGGCGTCAGGAAGGTGAGGAGGATCAGGGTGATCAGTGGGAGGCAATACCAGCCGAGCCACCCCTTCTCTGAGGAGAGCGGAGGGGCAGCTTCATGGTAGCGATGTGCGATCACAGGCCTCGGGGAGAGGCAGCGCTTGATCGGCGTAGGTGTGTTATGGTCATTCATAGAGTACAATTATTTCTTATGAGCTACCAGCCGGTGTGAAGCCGTCCTTCATACCTTGTCATATAAGCCGGTCAGTAGCTTATGATTCTCTACTATGGCTATTCGCACTGCAACACGAGTGGTTACTACACTAGGATTGCGCTAATATCTATACAAAGATGATAATTCTTTTACCCACCCCAAAATGCCTAACAAGCCCTTCCCTCCCCTCAAAACCCCTTGCTTGGAGGTTTTGAAGGGGGAAGTATCATCCCAATAGACTGATTATCAAGGGACTTAACAATCCCATCGATCCCACACACGCCATCCCAGCCCCATAAAGATGTCCGATCAGCACAGGTAAATGTCCGATATCAGCAGTCTCCCAAGCTAAAGAATGTCTGAATTCAGCAGGTTTTTGTCCGTTTGGCACAGCTTCGGAGCCTGAAGAAGCCCATACCTTTGCAGTAGAGAAAGGGAGGAAGCGCCTCCCTCCGCTCAGAAGAAGAATCTTAGACAATGCAAATAGCACATGCGACAGTATAGACTTGGCAGCGTACCTCTCCCGCTAGGTGATCAGGTGCGACTCCACCGCCTCAATCCAGGGGGAGCGAGTGCCGAGCTTGGCCCTCATGAGCAGGATGGGGGCTACAGATCTCGCCCTAAGCCTCCCCCTCCCGATCCGCCTCCACGCTCGGGGTATCTCCGATAGCATACCTTGAGATCCACGGGAGCAATCCCTCGGCTGTTTCACCTAGAGACACCTTAGCCTCCCCCTCCCAAGCGGGGGATGAACGAATATAGAGACTGAACAAATACATCCACTAAAGTCAAATCAACTGAGCGATAAGAGACCTTCCCTCCATTTGAGACGAACACCCATTTACCAGCCGTAAGGGGAAGGGATCTAACCACGAGGCGACTCCTATCGAGACTACGAAAGCAGATAGACGCCTCTCGAGCTAAACACCATAAGGGGCGGTGAGGGCACAAGGAGAGTGCCTGATAAGAGCTCCTCTAGCATAGCCTAGGATGATAATTGGTCATCCCCCAAGGTTTAGAGGAGACAGGGCCATCACTTTGGGCACTCAATTGCAGCTTGTCCCTCGCCCCCCTTTCCCCAAACTGCTACCCAACCACACGCAAGCAGTCTTCCCGTCACCACACGGATTCTCATGAGGTGAGACGGCGAGCAACTACGGGATAGTTCTCGCTGAGAAGCCCCCCTGATCTACCAAAGTTCTTTCGGGTCAGGGGGGCTGTGTTTTCTCCCGCTCATGTAGGGGGGACGAAGGCCTGATACTCCATATATAATATAAGGGCCTCTGATACCCCCTCTGGGAAACCTATAGTAGGTCGTCGATGCGACCCACGGTAGGTCGTCATCACGACCTACAGTAGTTTTTTTCGACGACCTACCGTAGGGTCCTTTTTCCCTCTTCGGAGTACCCCCATTTTCCCCATAGAAAGGTAGGGATCTAAGAAGCCCTGACGAGTGCGGAAAAAGTACGGCTAACTCTGGGAGAAAAGTACGAGGCGAAGGTATGGCTTCCTAAGATATTTTTATAAGTCGAACAGGGGTACAACCAATACCCAAAATGCCTAACTTTGGTACGCTGTTGATTCAGATCCAGCGTACGACTAACTACTCATACTAAAGCTAAAGGTTCGCCAATGAACACCAATGACTTTTCCATCCGCCACATAGGCGTAGGGCAGCATGAAGCCCAGGAGATGCTTCAGACCATCGGAGTCAAGTCTCTTGATGAACTCATCGATCAGACCCTTCCCTCGAACATTCGACTAGAGAAGCCCCTGGACCTGCCAGAGCCCATGACCGAACGGGAGTTCGCTGAGCACATCGCAGACCTAGCTTCCAAGAACGAAGTATACACCTCTTATATAGGCCAAGGCTGGTACGACACAGTCCTGCCTCCCGTCATCCAGCGCAATGTCCTGGAGAGCCCCGTATGGTATACCTCCTATACCCCCTATCAGGCTGAGATCTCTCAGGGTCGTCTGGAGGCGCTCTTCAACTTCCAGTCCGTCATCACCGACCTGACCGCCCTGCCCTTGAGCAACTGCTCCCTACTCGACGAAGCTACCGCTGGTGCTGAGACCGCCTTCCTGCTCTTCAACGAGCGCTCCAAGCCCAAGGTCAAGGCCGAAGCATGCAAGCTCTTCGTCGACAAGGACGTCTTCGCCTCTACACGTGACGTCATCCTGACCCGCTGTGCTCCTCAGGGTATCGAGGTCGTCCTCGGGAAGTGGCAGGAGTTCGACTTCGGTCCCGAATTCTTCGGCGCTATCGTGCAGTATCCCGGTTCGCTCGGTGGAGTCAATGACTACTCTGAGTTCGTCGAGAAGGCACACGAAGCAGACATCAAGGTCGGGGTCGCTGCAGACCTACTCGGCCTCGTCCTGCTGACACCTCCAGGAGAATGGGGTGCAGACGTGGTCTTCGGCTCGGCTCAGCGCTTCGGTATCCCCATGTACTTCGGCGGACCTTCTGCAGGCTACATCGCTTGCCGTACCGAGTACAAGCGTACTCTGCCCGGACGCATCATCGGGCTCAGCAAGGACCGCCTAGGCAAGCCCGCCTATCGTCTGGCTCTACAGACGCGCGAGCAGCATATCAAGCGCGAACGTGCTACGAGTAACATCTGTACCGCACAGGCTCTGCTCGCCTCGATGAGTGGCTTCTACGCCATCTATCACGGGCCAGAAGGACTGAAGAACATCGCTCGTCGTGTCCACTCCTACGCAGGCTTCCTAGCTAAGAAGCTCACCGACCTCGGCTACCGCCTCCTTCATGAGGACTTCTTCGACACCCTCTGTGTCACCCTCCCCGAAGAAGCAGGCTTCGCCGACAAGCTCCGTGAGATCGCCGAAGAGTGCCGTGTGAACCTCTTCTACGCTCCCTGTGGTACCGTCGCCCTGCTAAGTATCGACGAGACGACTCTGCCCGAAGATATCAGCGTACTCTGCTACATCTTCGCATCGGCACTAGGTAAGGAGAGCAACTTCAACGACGAAGTAGGCGAGCACACGATCCACATCGACCGCAAGTTCGTCCGTACCTCACCCTTCCTCTCCTACGAGGTCTTCAACAAGTACCACACCGAGACTGAGATGATGCGCTACATCAAGCGACTGGAGCGCAAGGATATCTCCCTCACCCACTCGATGATCTCCCTCGGGTCGTGTACGATGAAGCTCAATGCAGCTAGCGAAGTCATCCCGCTGAGCAACCCCGCCTTCTGCAACGTCCATCCCTATGCACCCGCAGAGCAGGTACAGGGCTCACTCGAGCTACTGGAGAACCTCAAGAGTCTCCTAGCGACCATCACCGGACTCCCCGTCGTCTCGCTCCAGCCCAACTCTGGTGCAGCAGGCGAATATGCAGGTCTTCGCACCATCCGCTCTTACCACGAAGCTCATGGCGGTGGGCATAGGAACAAGATCCTTCTCCCCGCCTCGGCACACGGGACGAACCCTGCCTCCGCCTCGCAGTGTGGCTATCAATGCGTGATCGTCGCCTGTGACGAGCATGGTAATGTCGACTGGGAAGACTTCATGAAGAAGACCGAGGAGCACAAGGATGAGCTCGCAGCGATGATGATCACCTACCCCAGTACCCACGGGATCTTCGAGACGAATATCATCGACCTCTGCAAGCGTATCCACGACTGCGGTGCCCTCGTCTACATGGACGGGGCGAACATGAACGCTCAGGTAGGACTCACCAATCCAGGCTTCATCGGTGCAGACGTCTGTCACCTCAACCTCCACAAGACCTTCGCCATCCCTCACGGCGGTGGTGGCCCTGGTAGCGGTCCTATCTGTATGACCGACGCCCTGGCTCCCTACCAGCCTACCCACGGCTATGGTGTCGACTACGAGCCCATCCAGGGTAATGTCGTCGCTGCTTCGCCTCTCGGTAGCGCAGGTATCGATGTCGTCTCCTATGCCTATATCCGTCTCCTCGGAGCGAAGGGCCTAGAGCGTGCCACACGTACCGCTATCCTCAATGCCAACTATCTAGCCGTCCGCCTCAAGGATACCTACGGCATCGTCTACACAGGCGCTACGGGCCGTGTCGGTCACGAACTTATCCTCGACTGCCGTAAGCTCAAGGAGGTCTACGGTGTCGACGAGAGCGACATCGCTAAACGCCTCATGGACTTCGGCTACCACGCACCTACGCTCTCCTTCCCTGTACACGGCACGCTGATGATCGAGCCTACAGAGAGCGAAAGCAAGGATGAGCTAGACCGCTTCCTCGCTGTCATGCAGTGTATCTGGGCAGAAATGCAGGAGATCAAGGACGGCAAGGCTGATGCAGAAGACAACGTACTGAAGAATGCACCACATCCTGAGTACGAAGTCGTCTCTGACTCTTGGGCACACAGCTATCCTCGTGAGAAGGCTGCCTATCCGCTGGAATACCTCCGCGAGAATAAGTTCTGGATCAATGTAGCTCGTGTAGATAATGGCTTCGGTGACCGCAATCTGGTCCCCGCCTTCTGCGCCTGCATTGCTCCCTCTGTAGAGGGCTAGTTCCATACCTTTAAGCCCCACCCTCACGCTCCGCTCGGAGTCCCAGGGTGGGGCTTACTCTATCTAGCGCATCCCACCCCTCGCTAACTAATGAATAATTAGTACTTTTGCGCCTGATATTCACTAAGCACTTAACGACTTTTTGATAAACTAATCAGCTATGTACTGGACATTAGAACTTGCATCCAAGCTCGAAGATGCCCCATGGCCTGCCAGCCGTGACGAACTCATTGACTACGCCCAGCGCTCAGGTGCACCTATCGAGGTCATCGAGAACCTCCAGGAGATGGAGGATGAGGGTGAACTCTACGAATCCATTGAAGATATCTGGCCAGACTATCCGAGCAAGGAGGACTTCTTCTTTGACGAAGAGGAGTACTAGTTCGTATCAAGGAGCGTACTGATGGGCAAGACTACCTCCACACATGGCTCTCGCTACCAGAGCTTGGCCTATGTGGGTAGTCTTGCCCTTTCAGCCCTTCTTCCCCTAGACCTCTCAGCTCAGACCCGCCCCGAGGTCAGGCTCTGGCAGGAGGCACTCCCCTACTACAATCCTGCGGCATCTATCGCCGGCGAAGGCGGGCAACTAGCAGCTCTCTACGGCCACACCGATAGCCGACACAAATACTACCTTATCCTAGGAGGCATGCCCCTAGAGCTCCTCGGAGGTCAGCACGAAGTCGGGGCTCAGCTCCTCTATCATCGGCAGGATCTGTGGGAGCAAACGGCACTCTCAGCTCGTGGTGCTCTCTGCCTTCCCCTCAGCCTGACTCAGAGCCTTCGCCTAGGTCTCGAGACTACCTTCTACCGCCTATCCTTCGATGGGAAGCGGGCACAAGAGGAGGGGATCACTGATCAAGAGCTCCCGACGACTAAGACCGAGGGCAAGGCCTTCGACCTAAGCTTAGGAGCCTATTATACAGATAGGCGACTCTCGGCGGGTATCGCAGTCACCGATCTACTAGGATCGAGCGTGGCGCTCAGTGAGCGCTACAGGGCAGAGACAAGCCCTCTCTACGTAGCCTTCCTACGCTACCGCATAGGCTTAGGGCGGTCACTGGCTCTCCAGCCCACTGCTTTCGCCTCCTATAGCAAGCCTTCGGGCTGGAGGAAAGAGGTAGGAGCATCTATTTCTTACCAAGACCGCTTCTCACTAGGAGCTTCTTACCGCTTCCATCATATATGGACGGCACATACGAGTATTAGTCTCGGGAGTCTTCGGCTAGGCTATCTCCTAGAGCAGGATACCCGCTCTCAGGGAAGTCCCGCCTACCGACATGAGTTCTTCCTAGGCTATACCCTCCCCCTCAACCAAGGGAGCAAAGAGGAGACTCGCTACAAGAGTATTCGCTTACTTTGAAAAGGGTAACTTTGATACAGCAGATGATGAAGACACGATATACCCAACTCCAGACACTTTTAGGAGGCTGCCTACTGAGTCTCTCTCTCCTTGCGTGTGGTGCTTCGAATACATCACGGGGAGGAGAAGTGACAGCTGCTCGACTTGCTTCGTGGGATGAGCCTGCACCTCATGGTATGGTGCACATCCCAAGGGGACATATCATCCTGGGATCAGAACTCAGAGACAGTCTCTGGGGCACACCCGCTGTCAGCCGTGGGATCTCTGTCGAAGCCTTCTGGATGGATCGTACCGAGGTGACGAATGCTCAGTACCGTCAGTTCGTCTACTACGTCCGTGACTCCATCATCCGAGAGCGCCTCGCTGACCCAGCTTACGGAGGCGATGAGAGCTACAAGATCACCGAGGATAAGTATGGTGAACCCGTAGCGCCCCATCTTGACTGGAGTCGCCCCATTCCATCGGAGAAGCGTGCTTCCGAAGAAGAGCTTCGTGCGATCCAGAGTGTCTACTACACCAATCCTGTCACGGGGGAGCGTAAGCTTGATCCCACCCAGCTCTACTACCGCTATGAGCGCTACGACCATAGAGCAGCTGCCCTCTGGCGCAATCAACTTCGCTCAGCGCAGGGCAATCCTCTCTGGGAGAAAGAGCGCCCAGAGAATATCCAGATCTCTAAGGACACAGCCTACATCGACCGCTCAGGGCAGATCATCCGTGAGACCATCACACGCCCCTTGACGAGCGAATACGACTTCCTCAATACGTACATAGTACCCGTACTACCTGATGAGACCGTGTGGGTCAACGACTTCCCCAACTCCACCAACGCTACTTACACAGCGAAGTACTTCAATCATCCAGGCTACGATGACTATCCCGTCGTCGGTGTGACTTGGGAGCAAGCCCAAGCTTACTGCGCATGGAGGACAGCCTTCTACAAGAAAGGTCTACGACTGCCCGAAGGACAAGTCGTCGAAGAATTCCGTCTACCCACCGAGGCTGAATGGGAATATGCAGCCCGCATGGGCAACTCCAAGATCGTCTATCCATGGGGAACAGAAGAGGTACGCTCCTGTGATGGGTGCTTCCTTGGTAACTTCAAGCCCGGCGACGGAGACTACACTGCCGACCGCCATCTGATCACTGCCCGTGTCTCTTCGTATCCACCCAATGACTTTGGTCTCTTTGACATGGCTGGCAATGTAGCCGAATGGACCAGCACTGCCTGGATAAGCTCTGGACTTCGACTGATCAACGACGTCAATCCTGAACTATCCTACCCTGCAGACTTCAAGGACTCCCGTGACCGAACACTCAAGGTCGTCAAGGGGGGCTCATGGAAAGATATTGCCCGCAATGTGCAGGCAAACAACCGCTCTCAGGCTGCACAGAATGCCGCACACTCTTATATCGGCTTCCGTTGCGTGCGCTCCGCCGTAGAGTTTAAGAAATAGCCTAACCAAACCTAGTAACGAGTCATGCAGAGAAACGCAAGACGCCTACATCGTCTAGAGGTCTTCCTCTCCAGCGAGCGAGGCAAACGCATCCTCAATCGCTTCTATTCTTGGGGGGCAGCCTTTGTCATCTTAGGAGCACTCTTCAAGCTCCTACACATTCGCTACGGCGATGAGATCCTCCTCGTGAGTATGCTCACGGAGTTCGTAGTCTTTTTCATCTCGGGCTTTGAGCGTCCAGAGAAGACGTACCAGTGGGAAAAAGTCTACCCCGAATTAGGAGAAGGTCGGGAGAGTGACCGAAGAGAGCAGCTTGCTCGTCGCGAGTCGCTCCTTCATCGTGCCCAAGAGTCCGCCTCCGATATACCGTACACACAGAGTCATTCTATTGAGAAGTCTTCTGCCCTTCCTATAAACGAACTTGCTCATCTCCGTGAAGCCATCGATCGCTTAGGCGAAGCTACCGCCCAGCTCTCTCGTATTGGTTCGGTCTCTGGTGAGATGAGTCAGCGCTACGAACATATGGCGCTTGATCAGGATACCCTCTCGCAGCATTCGACTCAATATCTAGCAGAGATGGAGAGTCTCGCACGCAATGTCACAGGTCTCAATGCCATCTACGAACTTCAGCTCAAGGGCATCAGTTCGCAAGTAGAGACGATCGACCGCATCAATGCTGGTCTCCAGCATATTCGCTCGATGTACGAGGGGAGTCTTGAGGGAAGTACCACCTTCAGAGAGCAGAATGACCAGCTCGTCGATCAGCTTACCCAGCTCAATGAGGTCTACGCTCGCATCCTCCAAGCTTTGACAAGCAACATGGGGCTACCGGGCAGTCCTCATACGCCTTATAGTACCTCATCCGAGCGTAGTGACCTTACTCACAAGTAAGCCTTTGTAGCCATGGCAGTAGGTAGCGGGAGTAATCCCAATCGTCAGCGCATGATCAACCTCATGTACCTTGTCTTCATCGCAATGATGGCACTCAATGTATCCCCTGAGGTTTTGGATGGCTTCTCCCTCGTAGAAGGAGAACTGCGCCAAGCTACCCTGCACAGCGAAGCCCAGAATGCACGACTTGCCTCGGATATGCAGGCAGCCTTCACCTCCAATCCCGAGAAAGTGCGCCTCTGGCAAGAGCGAAGCCGTGAGCTTCAGCTACGATCAGATTCGCTCTATACCTATATCCAGAGCCTCAAGCAAGCTATAGCGGTCGAAGCAGATGGCAAGGGAGCTAACCCCGAGTCACTACAGCGAAGGGATGATCTCTCGGCCTCTTCCGTCGTCCTGCTTGGTCCCATACGTCCTAAGGGGACTGAATTGAGACAGCGCATAGAAGGCTACTGCTCCTGGGTCTCTACGCTCTTCGGTCAAGGAGTACAAGGAGAGAAGATCATACAGCGCCTCAGTACGCCTTCGGGTAAACAAGGAAAGAGCTGGGAAGAAGAGCACTTCGAGGATATCCCTGCCATAGCTGCGGTCACGCTCCTTACAAACCTGCAGAGCAATATCCGCTATATCGAGGGGGAAGCACTGGCCGAACTGCTCAAGGGAATAGATGCGCATGACTACCGCTCTAATCAGCTTACCGCCCAAGTGATACCAGAGAGTCGGATCGTCCTTCGTGGCACCCCCTATCAAGCATCCATCGTACTCAGTAGCATTGATACGACGAAGCACCCCAAGATCTTTGTCAACGGAAGCTTGCTACCTGCTACTTCGCAGGGGAAGCTGACCCTATCAACTCCGACTCTAGGGAACTTCCCCCTCAAAGGACACATAGAGACCGAGCTCAATGATGGCACGCTCGTGCGCAGCAACTTCGAGAGTAGCTACACCGTCATTGAGCCCACCGCTACCATTGCCCCCACGATGATGAATGTGCTCTATGCTGGGATCGACAATCCCATTAGAATCGCTGTGCCCGGGATCGCACTCCAAGACATATCTGCGACGATCTCCAGCGGAAGTCTCGTGCGCAAAGGCGACCTATGGATCGCTCACCCGGCGAAGGCTGGCGGTGAAGTGACAATTGCTGTCACAGCACGTACTCCGAGCGGACAAGTGATGCCCATTGCTCAGTCCAAGCTACGTGTTCGCTCCCTTCCTGATCCTATGCCTTACCTTGCACTGACTTCTGCCAAGGGAGACGTCTCTCGCTTCAAGGGCGGACGTATAGCGAAGAGTAGCCTACTGGCTACGGGGGGAGTCAAGGCAGCGATTGACGACTCCTTCTTGGAAGTAAACTATACCGTCCTTCGCTTCCAACTTATCGCCTTCGATTCGATGGGTAATGCCCTCCCAGAAGCATCTGCCGGGGCGAACTTCTCAGAGCGACAGCTCCGACAGATACAGAATACCCCTCGAGGACGTCGTCTCTACATCACGGGGATCATAGCTCGAGGGCCTGACGGTATCGAGCGACAGATCCCTTCTCTAGAGCTCATCATCGGATAAGCTCCGTCTAGACACTACAGCTATGAAGCAAATATCCCTCCTCCTTCTATCCACGGCATTCACCCTAGGCATCACTGAGCTCTCAGCCCAAGATACTCCTCGCACGCCAGTGGTGCGTAAGGGGACGAAGACCCAAGGAAAGGCTACGAAGCAAACACCACAGCCTTCGACCGGTCAGCTATCAGAACGAGCGAAGACCTTCGGTACGACGGATAGAGATCCCTACGAACATGCCTCCTGGCTACGTAGCATCTACCGGTCGATTGACCTCACACAGCGGGCCAATGCTCCACTCTATTCGCCTCAGGTAGCTACCGAGAGCGAAGGGAATCTCTTTGCCCAGATCTTCCAGCTCTATGCTGCGGGGAAGCTACCTGTCTACGAGTATATCGACGGGACAGAGCAGCTAGACGAAGCACACCGACTCAGCTTCAAGGATTTCTTGGGTCGCTTCCATATCGACTATACCGAAGGACGCCCCTCGGATATTCCATCGAGTGATGTGAAGAGCTACTACCTCAAGGAAGTTCACCTCTTCGACGAAGGGACTTCGACCTATACAACCGAGGTCACTGCCCTCTGTCCCATCCTCAGTGGTATCGGGGATTATGGAGAGCTACGTATGCCACTCTTCTGGGTTAAGTATTCGGACCTACAGCCCTATCTACGTACTCAGCTAATAGCGCTCAGTGCACAGAATGGCGTCCGACGCTCTACGCTGGATGACTTCTTCCGTCTTGGGCTCTACGAAGGCGAGATCATCAAGGCTGATGACCTACTTGGGCGAACGCTCGTAGAGGAATATCCCACTCCCGAAGCACAGGAGGAAGCCCAAAAGCAGATCGAACGAGAACTCTCTGACTTCCGCACCCAGCTCTACCTTCCCGACAGCATCCGACAGAGTGGAACGCCTACGATCAAGAAGAAAAAGGCAAAACTCAAGAAGCTGGGTAGCTCCAATAGTCAGAGTCAACGTCTACCCTCCAAGGCAACTAAGCCCACCTCTACTTCATCTTCTCGCTCCGTGCGTGATCGTGGCCAAGACTAATCCTTGGTAGGCATCATAAGCTCCCCCTGGGAAAGCCACAGAGTCACAGAAGCAGAAGGTATAGATCCACTGAAGTAGAAACCATAGATCCACCGAAGTAAAAGCCATCGGTCTGCTAAACTAAAAGCCACGAGGCCACCTCTCGTCTGAGAGGTGGCCTCGTGGCTTTCTTATAGCTATCTGAGCTATGCTGGAGAAGTAAAGCGGGCTTACTCCTTCACTTCCCAATAAGCGTCCTTCAGTAGGACATCTTCCAGCGAACGGATACCAGGCTTCTGAGCACGAACTTCCTCGATCTGGTCAGTGACAGCTTGGTCGTAGCAGATATCTTCTACCTCACGGATGACCCCGAAGGCGACAGGCATATCGTCATTCGTCCCCATCATGGCTAGCATGGTGTGGAGCGTAGGATCTACTTCGTGAGCGTCGTGCGTCAGCACATCGTCCAGCGTGTAGCCATCCTCGCCGATGGTGACAGCCTTGAGGCGGAGACCATCGAGGACAATACCCTTGTTCTTCTCCTTACCGAAGATCATCTTCTCGCCGTGGCGCAGTACGATCGAGCGATCATCACGCACCTCACGTTGAGCTACGTCCTTGTGGGTACCATCATTGAAGATCACACAGTTCACGAGGACTTCGACGACGGATGCACCCTTATGCTTAGCACTTGCCACCATACACTGCCCAAGGAGCTTCATGTCGATGTCGAGTGAGCGAGCAAAGAAGCGCCCACGAGCACCGAAGCACAGCTCTGCGGGGATGAAGGGATCCTCTACTGTCCCGAAGGGTGAACTCTTAGAGACGAAGCCACGGGCAGATGTAGGAGAGTACTGCCCCTTCGTAAGACCGTAGATGCGGTTGTTGAAGAGGATGAAGTTCAGGTCCACATTACGACGGATAGCGTGGATGAAGTGATTCCCCCCTATAGCGAGGCTATCACCGTCACCGGTAGCGATCCAGACGCAGAGGTCGGGACGAGCGGTCTTCAGCCCTGTAGCGATAGCTGCTGCACGACCGTGGATGGTATGGAAGCCATAGGCATTCACATAGTAGGGAAGACGAGAGGAGCACCCGATCCCTGAGATGACAGCAGTCTTCTCCGTGGGGATCCCCACCTCTGCCATGGACTTCTGCAGAGTAGCCAGGACGCCATGGTCACCGCAGCCAGGACACCAGCGTACGTACTGGTCACTCTTGAAGTTCTTAGCGTCTAACTTCACTGGGTTTGCATTCGTTTCCATAGGGCTATTCTTCGATAAGTTTGATGAATTCTTCGACTAGGTGCGAGAGGCTGAAGGGCTGACCCGTGACCTCATTGTACTGCCGTGGGACGAAGTTGTCGATCTTGCCACGCAGGTGACGAGCGAACATACCATTGTTTTGCTCAGCTACGATGACCTTCTTAAAGCGACGAAGGACTTCCTCAGTGTTCTTAGGCAGAGGATTGATGAAGCTGAAGTGGGCATGAGCGATCTTGTAGCCACGTTCGCGGATCTTGTGAGCCGCTTCGAAGAGGTGACCATAAGTACCGCCCCATCCGACGACGAGCGTGTCGGCATCCTGATCGCCTTCGACCTCTAGGAGAGGGATATCGTTAGCGATGTAGTCTACCTTCTCCTGTCGTGTCTTCACCATGAGCGCATGGTTAGCTGCGTCGGTGCTGATAGCGCTGGTCGTGTAGTTCTTCTCCAGACCTCCGAGGCGGTGCTCGAAGCCAGGAGTACCTGGCACAGCCCAGTAGCGCACCTTCGTCTCCTCGTTGCGGTAGTAGGGGCGCCATACCTCAGCTACACCTTCGGGGAGCTTAGAGACGTAGTTAGGCTCGATGGTGGGGAGCTCGTGGAAGTTGGGGATGCGCCAAGCAGAGGAGCCGTTGGCCACGAAGGTATCCGTCAGGAGGATCACCGGAGTCATATGCTCGATAGCGAGCTTAGCAGCCCAGTAGGCAGCGCTGAAACAGGTATCGGGAGTCGTCGCAGCTAGGACGGGCAGTGGCGCTTCACCATTACGTCCGTAGAGCGCCTGCATCAGGTCGGTCTGTTCGCTCTTAGTAGGAAGACCTGTCGAAGGTCCCCCACGCTGTACGTCGATGAGTACAAGTGGGAGCTCAGCCATGACGGCTAGACCAAGGGCTTCACTCTTGAGTGCAAGACCAGGACCAGAGGTAGTCGTCACCGCTAGGTCCCCAGCGAAGGAAGCGCCGATAGCGGTACAGATCCCTGCGATCTCATCTTCGGCCTGGACTGTCTTCACACCCAGAGCCTTGTGCTTGGCTAGCTCGTGTAGGATGTCGGTGGCAGGAGTGATAGGATAGCTACCGAGGAAGAGCTCGAGGCCGGCCTGCTCAGCAGCGGCGATCAACCCGTAGGCCGTAGCCTTATTCCCATTGATATCGAGGTAGCGCCCAGGGACAGGCTTCTGCGTCTCGATGCGGAAGATACTTGCCGTAGCGTGGGTATTTGCACCGAAGTCGAAGCCGTGGTTGAGGGAGGCGATGTTAGCATCACGTAGCTGAGGCTTCTTGCCGAACTTACGGTCGAGGAACTGCTCTGCAGGGCCGAGTGGGCGGTCGCAGATCCAGCAGATGAGACCGAGAGCAAACATGTTCTTGCATCGGAGTGCAGACTTGGCGTCAAGGCCGAAGTCCTTCAGTCCCTCCTTGACGATGGAGGAGATAGGAGCGGGGATCACCTGTTGGGTCTTCAGACCAAGCTCTTCGAAGGGCTCTTCGGTCTTGAACTCAGCCTTCTTGAGGTCATTGGCGGTGAAGGAGTCGGTGTCAATGATGATGATCGAGTCACGCTTGAGGTGCTTCACACTGACCTTGAGGGCAGCAGGATTCATAGCCACAAGGATATCGGCTAGCTCCCCTGGGGTTCGTACCGTCCGTGAGCCTATCTGCACCTGATAGCCTGAGACACCGCTGAGCGTCCCCTGAGGGGCTCGGATCTCGGCTGGGAAGTCGGGGAAGGTAGAGATGGTGTTCCCCGTCATGGCGGAGAGGTCAGAGAAGATCGTCCCCGTGAGCTGCATCCCGTCTCCGGAGTCTCCGGAGAAGCGGATGACGATGTCCTTGAGGGTTTTGACCGCTTTCTGTTCGTCCATAGCTTTTTGTACTACATTGATATAATATGTGCGTCGGCGCACGCCTTACTCCCGAAGGGTAAGGCTAGTCATCTGGTCAAGGATTTGTACCGATAAGTGATCGAGGACATGCTGCGTCGACATTCCGTTTGCTCTGCTTAAAGCATAACAAAGCTAAGGAATAAAGTACACTTAGGCAAAACTCTTTAGCTAATTAAATACTTTAATAAATAATCTCTTCGTATAGGCTTCTTCTCCAGCGACAAAGCCATGAAGTGACCTTAGCTCCTCCCCTACTTCTCTGGAGCGAAAAGCGCTACTTCAGCCCCTTGACTTCCCCTGAAGAAGGTGAGGGGCGAAGGAGGCTTTTTGTACGAGCTCCACACGCCCTGTCTACAAGCCTCTTCTGGAGGGGTAAAAAGCGACCTATGGTGGATCGCCGAAAAAACCTACTGTGGGTCGCATCGACGACCTACGGTAGGTCGTCGATGCGACCCACAGTAGGTTTCTTTTGGACCTCGTAGAGGGTGCATCACTTCGCCCCTCAATGGTGGGGACGAAAATGAAGGGTTTGCCCGTGCTAACGGCTAGTGCTGGGAGTCCCCGAGAGGAGCCAATCCAGAGAGACGCGTGTGAAGTAAATATCGAAGGCTGGGCGATCGTTCTCCTCGCTGATGATCCCGATGGTGCCGTCAGGGAAGACCATCACTTCGCTGTAGACGGATTCGCCTCGGCAAATCTCACGGGAGACAGGCCAAGTCTTCCCCTCATCCTTGCTGAGGAAGAGACGAAGGTGATCACGTGTGGGGCTGGCAGGTAGGGTATGTAGGAGGTACTTCGACTGCTCCCCTCGACCCTTGCCGATAGGCTGGTAGCGAGCGAAGGCACCATTGCAAGCATTCCCCGTCAGTTCGGGCCAAGTGCCAGCAGGCATCCAGGTCTTCCCTCCGTCACGTGTCAGGATGTAGGTGCGGGCATTATCCCCAGAGGCACGATTGCGACTAGAGACGAGGAGCGAACCATCAGAGAGCTCGACGACCTTCGATTCGTCGCCATCATGACGGGCGGGCGACGAGATCTGCCAGCTCTTCCCCTTGTCATCCGAATAGACGAGGATGTTGTCCATCACCCCACCCCAGCTCTGGTCTGTGCGCTGAGCGGCGACGAAGACGATACGCCCCTTAGAGGTGATGATCCCATTACCCGAGGCGAAGAAGCCCCCCCAAGCATAGGGGCCGAGGTAGACCTGCTTGGTGATATTCGTAAGGGGCTCCCAGGTCTTCCCGCCATCCGAACTCTTGGTGAAGTACATCTGCGAGTGCTCCTTGGAGATCGAGGGATAGGTCCAGAGACCTGCTCCACCGACCATCACCATATATATGGTCTTGCCGTCGGTGGCCATAGCTGCATCGCCATAGCCGTGCTCCTTAGTACCCGTGGCGACAGTGATCGGTGCACTCCACGTGCGACCGTCGTCGCTACTACGCTTGACCTCGACGTCAATATCGGCGGGGAGATCTCCATCCTTCTCCTTGCGTCGGTCAATACTCGCTACCAGTGTGCCATCTGACAGGCGGACGATCCCTGGGATACGGTAGTGCTTCGATCCTGCTTCCCCTGGTGCCCAGAGGAGGGTACGCTGTAGGACGATCTCCTGCGTATGACGCTCGGTGGTGAGTCCCTCGAGCTCAAGGTTGTCAGCGATGATCGTAGAGACTTCGGCAGAGACCTGGTGACCTTCCTTCGCCTTAGGAGCAATGTCGGCAACGACCCAGAGGGCATCCTCTTCCTTCAGTTGCTTATTGATCTTGAAGGGGACGAGCCCCTTCTTACCGACCCTCACCGTGGCAAGCAGTTCGCCTGGATCACGAGGGTCGAAGCGGTCGTTATTCTTCGTGCGGTAGAGCTTGAGCGCTGTGACATCACGGAGATCAGTAGTGCCGGTGAGGTCGATAGTCAGGGCATCAAGCTGGTAGCCCCGTGTGTGGCTCGTGTAGATGCAGAAGAGTGCTTGGTCGGAGCCTCGGCCGATGAGGTTGCCATTGACAGCACGCTCGAAGTAGTAGAAGGGGAAGCGCACCTTGCGAGGCTTCTCCATCTTGAGCTCAGCAGGGAGCGTAGGCTGCGACTGCGAAGCGAAGGAGGAGAGAGACAGCCCAAAGGCTAGGAAAGCGAGGATTCGTTTCATCGGAATGGAACTATTGAGTGGTGAGATATTCTTCTAGTTCGAAGCGCAGGTCGGCAGCAAATTCCTGCTGGACGGGATTGTCTCCCGTCTCCCAGGCGGATAGCTCGGCCGAAGCAAGGAGATCTGCTCGCATCTCGGCATCTGTACGCCCCCAACGCTTGAGCATCAGGAGGACGGAGCGCTGGAGAGGTGTGGGGTAAGGGACTTCGTCAGAGGAGAGGAAGGCGAGGCTCTCTCGAAGGAGCTTCGTCGCCCATGCCTTTGTCTCCAGCACGAAGCCTCGGGAGAACCATCGAGCTAGGACGGTGAAGGCTACAGGTAGGACATCCTCCCAGCGCTGATCAGCATCCGTGAAGATCCAGTCCAGTGCCCAGTAAGGAGCAGAGGGCGTGCGGTCGAAGAGGTGCTTAGCGAGGTAGTCCCTCAGTTCGGGGTTAGCGAACGAGGAGCGAGCTAGCTCAGTAGCCACTTCGTACGTCACAGCCTCGGCTGGATAGATGAGCTGACCGATCAGCTTGAGCTCCCGTACATCACGGGAAAGCAGGTAGGTAGCCAGCTCCGCACGCTTGGGCTGCTTCTCCGCTAGACGAAGGATATAGTCGAGCGTCAGACCGAAGTTGATCCCGTAGTGCAGGCCCTTGTCCCGCATTGACGAAGCTACCTGCCCATCCATCACTCGACGTAGCTGTGTCCTTAGCTCTTTAGCTTCGAGGAGTGCCTGCTCAGAGGGCATAGGGTGACGAAGCTCCTCTGCCGTCACGGGATCGAGAGGCAGGGTAGCATACTCCCGGCTATAGCGGAGCATCTGCTCGGCGTAGCCTTCGGTGTAGTCAGCACAAACATCGATGATACCGCCCGCTTCATCATAGACCAGCTCCAGTCTTGGGTTCACGAAGCCCTTATAGGGAGCGATATGGAGTTGCTCGTAGCGGGCTAGGACTTCCTCATGGAGTTTCGGGTCGATGTCGATCGCATAGCGCTCGACGAGAGCACGGCCTGCCCCCTGGTCTCCTTCACTCTTGATACGCTGTACTTCAGAGAGGAGTTCGGCGAGGATCGGACGGAGTGCCTCGTAGTCATGGATGATCAGCTCTAGGCCCTTTAGCTCAAGAGCACCGAGTGCACTTCCCTTCTCCAGCACGTAGCGAGCAATGAGCGCCCGATTGCGCATGTGCGCTTCCTCCAGCACGTGTCCTGGACGGATGCGCACGAGCTGCGTGACTAGACCATTGAGTAGGTAGCGGTAGCAACAAGCCTTGTAAGCCTCCCGATCGGGTAGTAGCCCCAGCTCGACGAGATGCTCATCCGCCATATAGTAGAGGGCGAAGAGATCGGCTCGTGCTTCCTCTAGGGTCGAATGGTACGCTCCAAGGGCATCCGCCGAGACACCTGGGAGGAGCTTCCCCGAGCCATGCCCTAGACATTCGTGTAGGTCGGTATGGAGATGCTCCGTGACCTCGCCATATTTCTCGAGGAGCGCACGTACCGAAGGGTCGGGGACGAAGGCCTCATCCATCCCGCTGTGCTGCGAGGCGATATGGTAGGCCCGATGAATGTTGTCGATCGTCACCGACTTAGAGCCATGCGTAGCACGTATCCAGTCTGCGTTCGGGAGGTTGATACCAATAGGAGTAGCGGGGTACGAGTCCCCCGCGAGCATAGCTACCGAGACGACGGTAGCTGAGACGCCTCGTGGCTCCTCCTTCTTGAAGCGTGGATCTATAGGAGCTTGATCCTCGAACCACTTGGCCTCAGAGCATATCTTCTCGGTCCGCTGACTAGCTTCGTGGTCACGGACATGCACGAGGCTCTCCCACATCCCCTTCGTGCCTAGTGGATCGGTGTAGACCTCGGTGAAGCCATTGATGAAGTCTACCTCCGGCTTCGTATCCTCTACCCAAGAGATGCAGTAGTCATTATACTTGTCCAGATCCCCCGTCTTATAGTAGTCGATGAGGGAGAGTATCGTACGTCGCTGCTCGTCTGTCTCGGCATAGGCAGCGGCCGACTTCAGTGAAGCGATGATACGTGTGAGGGCTTCACCATAGAGGCCACCCTGCTTGTAGACCTCTTCGTAGAGCTCACCATCCTCGTTCTTCCCTAGGCGACTATTCAGCCCAAGCGAAGGGGGAGCTTGACGCTCTGCCTCGGAGAGGTCTTCGTAGGCACGGGCGTAGAAGCCTTCTGCTTCCGCTTGTGTCACCCCGGGGGCATAGAAGTTAGCCGACGAAGCCTGCACTAGATCTTCATCGCCACTCTGCACGGTACGGCGTGGGGCTACCTGAGGGTCAAAGATCAGCTGAAGCAGTTCTTCCAGCTCTTGCCCTCGATAGCGAAGGAGCTGGCCTTCCCGCTGTACCTCGGCTAGGACCTCTAGGAGGTAAGTTCGGGAGAAGGCAGGCTCGAACTTCTCCGAGCCATAGTGGTGATGGATACCCGATGAGAACCAGAGACGGAAGAGATACGTCTCGAGTGCCTGGAAGGCTTCAGAAGCTCTGTCTCCCGAGTAGGTCAAGTAGATCCCCTCGAAGAAGGCTCGTAGACGCAGGCCATAACGGCCATTCTGATCGAAGGTAATATCCCGTCCTGCCAGAGCCGCTTCACTGAGGTGATAGATGAATAGCTTCCGCTCTAAAGGCAGGGAGGCAAACCCAGGGATCTCATAGCGGAGTATCTCGATATCCGCAAAGCGCACTACTGAGGCGCCATGGGCCTCGGTATAGGTGGTGGTCATATTTATCATTGAGTAAATAGGTCGTCGTACCCGTCTCTCTAGCTCCGCTCACTCAAGCAAAGCCCCACGGGAGGAGGCATAGACGAAAGAAGTAAATCATATGGGTGTATGCTCGGAGCTGAGGCTAGCAGGTAGTCAGAGACTAGACTGCCAGATACTCAGGATCTACACTACCGAGTGCCCCGAGCTTAACCTAGTCTTTACCTAGGATGTAGCCTGTCAAGGGAGTAGGGAGTACCCTAATAAATCCCCAGGACTTGTACTACCGTGCGAGAGAGCGAAAGAGCTCGGCGAAGAGCTGGCAATAGCTCTCAGGGCTGAAGTCTCGTGCTATACGTTCCCTACCCTTCTGCCCCATAGCTCTACGCTCCTCTGGGTGCTCCAGCATCCATGTGATCGCTTGAGCTAGGGCGGAGGCATCCTTTGCAGGAGGAGAGGAGTCGAATGGGTGAGTCTGGGTGAGACATAGGCGTCTAGACAGATGAAAAGCAGTGAGCCTACTAGCCCTATCAGCCTCTAGAGGTCAGGCAAATAGGACCAGTAGGCCCAGTGGGAAGCTAGTGGAGATGGGTGGGGGGTTGGACTAGAGCGTGAGCCGAGCGCTAAGGCTTAGCTTCGAGCTTCTTGGCCTCATCCCAGAGTGCATCCATCTCCTCTAACGAGAGTTCCTTGAGCGTACGCCCCTCCTCCTTCGCCCGAGCTTCGATGTAGCCAAAGCGACGGATAAACTTGGTGTTGGTACGCTCGAGGGCATTATCGGGGTTGACCTTGTACTTACGAGCTACATTGATGATACTGAAGAGGAAGTCACCGAACTCGGCCTCTGTATCCTCTACTGAGCCCGAGGTGATGGCACCACGGAGCTCGGAGAGCTCTTCCTCGACCTTCGACCAGACATCCTCTGGGTGCTGCCAGTCGAAACCAACACCTCTAGCCTTGTCCTGTATGCGGTAGGCCTTGATCAGGGCGGGCAGGGAGGAGGGGACGCCGGAGAGCACGGTCTTATTGCCGTTCTTCTCCTTCTGCTTCAGTTCCTCCCAGCGCTCTATGACGGCCTCGGAGGTAGAGGCTTCGGTCTCACCGTAGACATGGGGATGGCGGAAGATCAGCTTGTCACACAGAGCATTGGCTACATCGGCGACATCGAAGGCTCCCTGTTCCTCTCCGATCTTGCTATAGAAGACGACATGGAGGAGTACATCCCCCAGCTCCTTCTTGATCTCCTCGGGTGCTCCCGAGAGGATAGCATCGGAGAGCTCATAGACTTCCTCGATGGTATTGGTGCGGAGGCTCTCTGTCGTCTGCTCCCGATCCCAAGGGCACTCGGAGCGGAGGCGGTCCATGACATCCAGGAGGCGCCCAAAGGCCGCTAGCTTCTCCTCTCGACTATGCTGTATACCCATATATAAGTAGAAGGTACGTGGTGGGATTACTTACGCTGCTCAAATTCGCTCAAGCCTGCCTTGAGGAACTTGATATAGGCGGGTACATCCTCATCATAAGCTCTCGAAGGGCCGAGGGGCTTACCCTCATGGTCGAGGAGTACATAGAAGGGCTGGGCGTTGGCACCGAACTTCATACGCTGGAAGTAGCTCCACTTGTCCCCTACGGTACGAAGCTTGACTGTCTCGCCGTTCTCCTGGACTTCGATAGGCTCCTTCAGTGGGGTCTTCTCGTCGACCATGAGGGTGATCAGGACGTAGTCATTCTCTAGAAGGCTCTTGACATTCGGGTCTATCCAGACGGAGGCCTCCATCTTACGGCAGTTGACGCAGCCGTAGCCAGAGAAATCAATGACTACGGGCTTGCCTACCTGACGAGCATAGGCCATACCAGCGTCATAGTCGTCGAACTTAGCATGCACTTCCCCGTTGTACAGGTTCAGGTCCTGCGTGCGAAGAGGTGGAGCGAAAGCACTGATAGCTCTCAGGGGGGCACCGACGAGTCCTGGCATCATGTAGACGGCGAAGGAGAAGGACACGATCGCTAGGAAGAGCGCAGGGATAGGCGTCTTCTCCTGAGGGCTGTCGTGAGGGAAGCGGATCTTACCCAGCAGGTATAGCCCGAGGAGGATGAAGATGACGATCCAGAGGGAGAGGAAGACCTCACGGTCCAGGATACGCCAGCCATACGCTAGGTCAGCGATAGAGAGGAACTTCAGGGCGAGGGCTAGCTCGATGAAGGCAAGCACTACCTTGACGGAGTTCATCCATCCCCCGCTCTTAGGCATCGACTGCAGTAGGTTGGGGAAGATGGCGAAGAGCGTGAAGGGCAGGGCGAGTGCTAGGGCAAAGCCAAGCATCCCTACTGCTGGAGCCAGGATCCCCGTAGAGGAAGTCGCTGCCTGTACTAGGAGCGTGCCGATGATGGGACCCGTGCAAGAGAAGGAGACTAAGGCCAGCGTAAAGGCCATGAAGAAGATGCTGATGAAGCCCGAGGCAGAGTCTGCCTTCTGGTCCATCTTCGTCGTCCACGAGGAGGGGAGGACAAGCTCAAAGGCACCGAAGAAGGAGATAGCGAAGATGACTAGGAGCAGGAAGAAGGCTACGTTGAAGTAGGCATTCGTGGCTAGGTCATTCAGTGTCGCTGGTCCGAAGATCGCAGAGACGATCAGCCCCAGAGAGACGTAGATGACGATGATACCCACCCCGTAGAGCAGGGCGTCACGGATACTCTTCTTCCTATCGGAGGTACGCTTGAGGAAGAAGCTCACCGTCATCGGGATCATCGGCCAGACGCAGGGGGTGACTAGAGCCACGAGCCCTCCGAGGAATCCTCCTAGTAGCAGCATCCACAGCGATCCGTCGGCTTGGTTGAGCGCCTTGTCGCCATAGGCCTTGAGCTCTGGGATCACAGGTGCCCAGAGGTCAGAGACAGCGGTCTGTGCGGAGTCAGTCGCTACGCTCGTGGTGGCTTCAGCTACTGCAGGGAGACTATCGGAGGGCTGAGCCTCCCCCAGGGCGGGAGCGCCTGCAGGGGTCTCAGCGGTCTCAGTGGTGGTCTGCGCTGCAGGCACGGACTCCCCCAGCTTACCTAGCTCCTTGGGTTGGATGGTGAATTCGAAGTTCGTCGGGGGCAGGCACTGCTCGTCATTGCAGACCATATAGCGTACAGCTCCCACGAGGGCGAACTTCTTAGGGTCAGTGATGCGGATCTTTTGACGGAAGGATACCTTCCCGCTATAGAAGCGAAGCGTCATCTCGAAGTTCGGGTCGAACTTCTCTATGGGCTTCTGGCTAGCGACTAGGCCTCCGACGAGTTCGGCTCCAGAGATCTTGTCGACGAGGAGGTGTGTAGGTGTAGGTCCGCCCTTAGGGAGATCGGTACCGTAGAGGTGCCATTCCCCCTTGACCTGCGCAGTGAAGACGAGGACCTTCTCTGTAGGGGACTTATCCTCCACGGAGCGAGTCCAGCTGACGGCATCACGTACGATCTGTGCGCTGAGGCCTACCGTAGAGAGGAGAAGGCCTAGGGCGAAGGAGATGCTTCGCATGGCTGAGTAAGGCCAGTGTGCGGGAGCATGCGCTCCCCTTTTCAGTTTTTGTTGTGTGGTCATTATACTTTACGATTAACTAGTGGGTCTATTTTCTCACTGTTTTCTTAGGATTTTTAGTTGCGACTTGGGCGCCCTTGACGAGCTTTCGGAAAAGCGGAGGTATCGGCTGACGGAACTCTAGGAGCTTGCCCGTCACAGGGTGGACAAAGCTCAGATGCGTCCCCTCGAGCGCTACTCGCCCGAGCTCCTTCTCCGTAGAGCCATTGCGCCAGTCCCCTGCTATCGGCAGGCGAAGCTGTGCGAACTGTCGACGTAGGCGATTGTTGCGCCCCGTCAGGAGCGCTACCGAGACGAGCACACGGCTAGGCCCGCTCACCAGAGTATGCCACTCGGCTCGCCCCGCCGTACGCTCATCTTCTGAGCTGGGCTTGGCGCCGGTGGTCTTCCCCTTCTTCGCCCCTCGGTCCTTCTTCGGATCTAGCTCGGAGGGAGGGGGCAGGAGGATACCGCTATCTGTCTGGGGGTGCCCCTCGAGGACGGCAGCGAAGTGCTGGCCTCTCACGTAGCGAGTCCAATGGCCGCTCAGCTCGCACTGCAAGTCGCGACTCTTGGCAAAGACTACAAAGCCCGCACTATCCTTATCAAGGCGATTGATGTGGTAGACCTTAGCACGAGGGTTGAAGCTCTTCTGGTGGTCCGAGAGCAGACGGAGCGCTGTCTTGTCCTTCTCCTCCCCACTGGCCACGGTAGGCAGGCCCGCATCCTTGTGGATGACGATGAGGTATTCATCCTGATAGAGGATCTCGATACCCTTATGGGTGAACTTCTTCGGTAGAGGCGCTGGATGTATATTCACTTCGTCCCCAGCCTTGAGCGGGGCGTCGAACTGGGTCGTAGCCTCTAGACCGATCGAGATGAAGCGGTCATGTAGGAGCTGCTTGATGGTAGTTCGGCTCTTGTCGGGAAGGGCTTTGATGAGGAAGGGAAGCAGGGTCGTCGGCTCTGCACTATCGACGTAGAGTCGAAGGAGAGGCTTCTTGCCCCCCGGTACCGTCAGGCGTTCCGATCGGATCTTGCCTTCAGGTGCTATAGGGTTAGATTTCATTGTTTCTTTCGTTCGTCGATATAGAGGAGTACATTCCCGTAGATCATATAGATGAGCCCTAGAGCCAGGAAGACTAGCCATAGACCCTGACCAAAGGTAGCAAACGTATCGAAGCGAGCTACAGCCGAGATCAGGAAGAGAAGTCCCGAGAAGACACCCATACGCACGGCTCGGCGAAGCGTCCCCGTGAGCTCATCCGTAGGCGTCAGTAGGTAGTACGCAGTATATCCAAAGGCACCTAAGCCATAGATGATATCGAAGACGGGATGGTCGATCACGGCTAGCGCTGCCCCACTCAGCAGGAGAAGGACGCTGACGATATAGAGGTACTTGTACTGCTTGTTCATAATTCGGTCTACTCTATTTCGAGGGGGCAAGACTATCTGGAGCTAGGATGAAGACCTCCTCACCTGGGATATGCATATAGTACTGCTCACGAGCGATACGCTCGATATGCTCTCTGTTGTCTCGGATATCGCTTAGACGAGCGCTGTCAGCTTCGTACTGAGGGCGATAGCGATTGTATTCACTTTGTATGAAGGCCTTACGTCGCTCGTTCCTCAGGTAGTTGAAGAGGTTGCTATCTCCGACGAGGAAGATCAGTACAAAAGCCAGCACACCAGTGATGATGTAGCGCAGGGACGGATGTCGTCTGCTGAAGGCTTTGAGGGCGGAGAGAGCTGCACGAACGCGATCTCTAGACTTGGGCTTAAGCTCTGTCATTGATTCGACACTACTAGGGGTATGTACACAGGGTACAATATACCGCTAAAATACACAAATTGTCTGACTTGTTCAGCCTCAGAGCCTGCCGTCGGCTGAGGAGCGCTAGCCGAGGGAGCTCTCGCCTACTCCTTCTCGGGTGTAGATAGCGGGGAATAAGCAATGTCTTGGCGCTCATCGGGGGAAGGAACGGAGTGAAATTAAGTCTAAAGAGGAAGCAGTAGCGCCACCAAAGAGGTAGCAGTAGTACCACTCAAGAGGCAACAGTAGTGCCTCCCGAGGAATAAAAATAGAAGGTCGAATGAGCGGGCAGTATAGCTCAAGACACCTTACCCGAAGGTGCTCCCTACCGAGGCTCATTGACCTTCCCCTCTAGTTCGTCTCGACAAGCCTATCTCTAAGCTCTTGAGAAGCGGTGATCCCAGAAGGCTATGGAGGCTCACGACAGGGGAAGACACTCCTTCATATTATTAGGGGACGAAGGAGATAGGAAGCCTTACCCCTCAAGTCCCCCTTCTTGGACTTAACAAATCGCAACAAAAGTGGTACTTTTGCCAAGGCAAAGCCTTTACGCTTCTTGCAGACCAATCATTCACTACAATCAATGGAGGCAATAAATACGTGGCTACGAGACGTCTTCGTCACCCCGTCGGTGCTGGAGACCCTCGTTTGGCTTACCCTCGTCTCTGCCCTGGGGCTATCCCTGGGGAAGCTTCGTGTGGGCAAGCTCTCCCTGGGGATCACCTTCGTTTTCTTCGTCGGGATCTTAGCAGCGCACTTCGGTGTCCGAGTCCACCCTGAGATGAATAGCTTTGCCCAGACCATCGGTCTGTCGCTCTTCGTCTACGCCCTCGGGGTCGAAGTAGGTCCCTCCTTCTTCCCCTCACTCAAGAGTCAGGGGATCCTGTACAATATGCTCGGGCTTCTGGTCATCGCTATCGGGCTCATCCTCGTGGTCATCCTCCACCTGGTCTGCGGTATCTCCGTGCCGAACCTACTGGGCATCATGTCTGGAGCTGTGACTAATACCCCCATGCTCGCAGCCGTACAGAGTACGATGCAGGACATCCTCGGCCCCAGTGGAGCCCGTGAGATCGCCGACCTAGCACTAGGCTGTGCCCTCACCTACCCACTCGGTGTCGTCGGGATGATCTTAGCCATTATCGTCCTCAACCTCGTTGACCCACGACGGAGCAAACCTACCGAGGATAAGTCCGCCAGCAATACCTATATCACAGAGCTGGAGCTGACTAATAGCGTCCTCTTCGGCAAGACCATCCTCGAGGCCGTACGCCTAGAGGACAAGCACTTCATCATCTCCCGTATCTGGCGGGGTGACAACCTCATCATCCCCTCCTCACAGACGGTGCTCAACGAAGGGGATCACCTGCTGGTACTCATCCATCCCGAAGACTTAGAGGAGATGGAGGCGTTCTTTGGGAAGCGAGCCGAGAGCCGAGACTGGAACCGCCCCGACATCGACTGGGACGCCATCGACTCCCAACTCATCAGCAAGCGCCTGATCATCACTAACTCCAAGGTCAACGGCGCTAAGCTCGGAGCCCTGCGCCTGCGCAATCAGTACGGGATCAATATCACCCGCATCGACCGAGCAGGCATCGAGATCCTAGCGACTCCCGACCTCTACCTCCAGCTGGGCGACCGGATCTCCGTCGTCGGCGAAGCACAGGAGGTCGAGCGTGCAGCGAAGTTCCTCGGGGACTCAATCAACACGCTAGACAAGCCGAAGCTCTTCAGCTTCTTCCTCGGTCTGGCTATGGGCTGTATCATCGGGTCAATCCCGCTGACGATCCCGGGGCTCAGCATGCCCATCAAGCTTGGTCTCGCTGGCGGCCCCATCATCATAGGTATACTCATGGGCGCCTTCGGAGCTCGCTTCCGCATCGCTACTTATATGAGTAATAGCGCCACACAGCTAATCAAGCAACTGGGGATCATCCTCTACCTCGCCGGTCTTGGTCTGGCTAGTGGCTCCCACTTCTTCGAGATGATCATCCATGGCGATGGCCTCCTCTGGATCGGTCTTGGCTTCCTCATCACCGTGCTCCCAACGATGATTGTGGGGCTCATCTCGCTCTTCGGCTACAAGAAGACCCACGCCGAGACCGTCGGGATGCTCTGTGGCGTGATGGCCAACTCCATGGCCCTAGACTACGCCATGTCCATCAACGAGTCTCGATCCAGCTCGGTAGCCTATGCGATCGTGTACCCTGTGGGTATGTTCGTCCGTATCATCTCCGCTCAGATCATCCTGAGCTTCTTCCTATAGCCTGCTTATGACGACTAAAGACGGCCTCATCGTCCTCTCAGGGGGAATGGATAGTGTCACCCTCCTCTACGAGTATCAAGATAGCCTAGCGCTGGCGGTGTCCTTCGACTACGGCTCGAAGCACAATGCACGGGAGCTCCCCTACGCTCGCCTCCACTGCGAGCGCCTAGGCATCGAGCACCTCACCATCCCACTCTCCTTCATCGGGCAGTACTTCCGCAGTGCTCTGCTGAAGGGGGGAGGAGCTATCCCCAAGGGGAGCTACGACGAGGAAAACATGGCGGCCACCGTCGTCCCCTTCCGCAATGGGATCATGCTCTCCATCGCTGCTGGGCTCGCTGAGAGCCGAGGACTCACGAAGGTCTATCTAGCCAATCACTTCGGGGATCACGCTATCTATCCCGACTGTCGTGCCTCCTTCATCCGCCCGATGCATGAGGCCATCCGACAGGGGACAAGCAATGCCGTCGAAGTCACTGCTCCCTATACCGATATATCTAAGGGGGACATCGCTCGCCACGGCAAGCTCCTAGGCATCAACTACGCTGAGACCTGGAGTTGCTACGAGGGTGGTGATCTCCAGTGTGGCTCGTGCGCTACCTGCATCGAGCGTCGTGAGGCGATGCAAGAAGCAGGGATCGAAGACCCCACCCACTACAAGCAATAAGATCAGTCAACAACGAATGAAATTCATCTCCTGGAACGTCAACGGCCTACGTGCCGTCTTTGGTAAAGGCTTCCCCGATATCATTAAGGAACTAGATGCTGACTTCGTCTGCCTGCAAGAGACTAAGATGCAGGCCGGCCAGCTCGATGCAGAACTCCCGACCTACACCTCCTACTGGAACTTTGCCGAGAAGAAAGGGTATTCGGGTACGGCGATCTACACGCGTCACGAGCCCCTCTCTGTAGCCTACGGCATCGACATCCCTGAGCATGACACCGAGGGACGAGTCATCACGCTGGAGTACCCTGACTTCTATCTCGTCACCGTCTACGTACCTAACTCCCAGGACGACCTCCGCCGTCTCGGGTATCGTGTCACCTGGGAAGATGCCTTCAGAGCCTACCTCAAGGGGCTGGATGAGAAGAAGCCTGTGATCGTCTGCGGTGACCTCAATGTCGCCCACAAGGAGATAGACCTGAAGAACCCTAAGTCCAACCGCAAGAACGCTGGCTTCACCGACGAAGAGCGTGGGAAGTTCCAAGAGCTCCTCGATGCAGGTTTCGTAGATACCTTCCGTCACTTCTACCCTGATCAGCGGGACATCTACTCCTGGTGGTCGTACCGCTTTAAGGCTCGTGAGCGCAACTCCGGCTGGCGTATCGACTACTTCGTCACCTCAGAGAGGCTTGTACCCCGACTCACCTCGGCTAAGATTCACACCGAGATCTATGGCTCTGACCACTGCCCCGTAGAGCTCGTCATCGACTAACACGCTACCTCCCTTAATCATCCCTATCATGATCCTTTGTATAGAGACCTCTACGACGATGTGCAGTGCTGCGCTAGGTCGTGGGGCAGAAGTCTTGGCCACCCGATCCATCGAAGCCCCTGAAGGGGGGCACGCCGCTGCGCTTGCCCCCATGGTCGACGAACTTATCCGCTGGGCTAAGGCCGAGGGACACCAGCTCTCCGCCATCGCCGTAAGTGCTGGCCCAGGGAGCTATACAGGCCTTCGCATAGGAGCCTCTCTTGCCAAGGGTCTCTGCCTTGGCTACCAGCTCCCACTCCTAGCTATCGATACGCTGGAGCTCCTAGCTCATCAGGCCATCAGCACCCTTCCCGAGGGGCAGGAGGCTACGATCTTCCCCCTGCTGGATGCCCGTCGTATGGAGGTCTATGCAGCCCGCTTCGACAGCCAGGGGAAGCGTCTCTCCGAGGACTACGCCGCCGTGCTAGACGGAGAGCATCCCCTCTTCGAAGACGCTCCACACCCTATCCTCGTCGGCAATGGAGCGACGAAGACCCGTGGCCTCTGGCCTCAGTCGAGCTACGAAGTCTGGGACGAAGGCTTCGCCCCTCAAGCCTCAGCGATGATCCCACTGGCTAGCCAAGCCTTCGAGCGGGAAGACTTCGTAGATACGGCCTACTGGACTCCTAACTACCTCAAGGACTACGTGGCTGTCATCGCCAAGAACAAGGTATTGAATCGCTAAGCCCGATGGCACAGCTACCGCCTACCAACCAAGTCATACTCACGGGCGAAGTCACCGAGGAGCCGACCATCCATTACCTCGCCCCCGACTTCCCCGAGGTACATCTTCGCCTCAAGACTGAGGAGCAGGTCACGGGGCGAGAAGGGGGTAAGAGCTATACCCAGCGACTCTGGCACCGGATCGTAGCTCGTGGTAGCACGGGTATGCTCCTAGAGCAGGCGCACGAAGGCTCTATCCTCTCCATAGCAGGGCGTATCGAGTATGTACGGGAGGTAGACCGAGCAGGTACGAGCACCCTCGTCACCGAGATCGTAGCTACCCACGCTCGGATACATCAGCAGGCGAGCCGAGGGACTACCCCGACGGCTTCCACCCCAGCCTCCCCCACCTTCGACGCCACAGCTTACCCGCCGACAGAGGACGAAGATCCCCTCTCTTAGCACTGAGCCTACAGCCACAGACAAGCACGACATCGCCCCCTCTAGCTACCACATGCTGGAGGGGGCGCTCTACTTTCCGCTCTACAAGCGACCTCTAGAGGGGTCAAAAGGGATGCACGGTAGGTCGCCGAAAAAACCTACTGTAGGTCGTCATCACGACCCACGGTAGGTCGCATCGACGACCTACCGTAGGTTTGTTCAGCCCCACCCTGTAGGATTGAGCCAAGAGCACCCTCGTTCCCCTACCTTTCACTGAGGAGACTCCCCGTGCCTTCGACCGCCGAAATCCCACCCTCCTCTACTTAATAATAGAGTGGCGATGAAGCATTCTTTCTTTAAAAAATATATTATATACGCTTCCTTACTTTTCGTAACACCCGTATCCCCTTTTTACTAAATTTGTTTCTGCAACCCTTGTTTCTAACCTTTCCGAGAGACAGGGGAGCAAGCTAAGCACTAACATACAAACGTAGCTATTGATTATGGTAACTAGACTATGGAACCTAATCTTGGGCTTGATCCTTATGGTCAGCTCAGCGACAGCCATTTGTGCTCAGACGATCCTTGTCCAGGGCAAGGTACTCGACTCTAGAGGTGCCCCTCTAGCCAAGGTATCTGTCACAGACAAGGTCGACCACTCTAAGCACACGACGACAGACGCAGAAGGTAAGTTCTCCCTCCAAGTAGCAGAGCAGTCCACCCTCATCTTCTCCCTCACCGGCAAGAAGACCCTCGAGGTAGCAGTCTCCCGAGATCCGATGACCATCACCCTCGAGGATGCCGAGGAGACTCAGAAGGGAGCAGCAGTGACGACGATGCGTCAGACGACCTCCATCCAGACCAAGTACTACCCGCTCTGGGTCATCGACGGAGTCGTCTACAAGCAGGACAAAGACTTCAACACCGCCGACCTAGCCTCCCCCGACGCTAAGCGCCTCATCGCAGCAGCCCTGCCCGGGCTCTCAGAGCGAGATATCGAGAGCTTCACCGTCATCACCGACGCTTCGGCCACGGCACTCTACGGTAACCAAGCTACAGGGGGTGTGATCTCCGTCCGCACACGTCACGCAGGCCAGGGGATCAATCGCTTCACCTACACCACACAGCTCACCTACCGACTCATCCCCTCCTATAGAGAGTTCAACATCCTCAACTCTCAGGACCAGATGTCGGTGCTCAAGGAGCTGGAGCAGGGCGGTAGCTTGAGCCCCGAGACAGTGCTCTATCAGACACGCTACGGAGTGTACGGGCTGATGTATGACAATGCGATCAAGTACAAGAACAAGCACTACTATCAAGACAATACCCTCGAGGGGCAGACCCGCTACCTAGCAGCCGCTGAGCGAAGGAACACCGACTGGTTCAAGGAGCTCTTCCAGAACAGCATCCGCCACCAGCACACCGTATCGCTGGCCTCGGGGACACAGGTATCAAACTTCTACGCCTCCCTCGGTGCTACCATCGACCCAGGGTGGGCTAAGGTCCAGTCAGAGAATACCTACTTCTTCAATCTCAATGCATCCTTCAAGCCCCACCGCTACTGGACCTTCGGCTCGATCGTCAATGCATCCTACTCCCAGAGCCATGACGGAGGAGACTTCAATTCGCTGACCTCTGCCAGCACCTTCTCCCGCACACTAGACCCTGATCAATACTACCTCTACGAGTTCGCTCCCCTCAACCTCAAGGAAGAGATGAAGCAGAACTATCAGGACGACGATGCGATCAACCTCCGCCTACAAGCCTCGATCGCCTATCGCCCCTCACAGAAGTTCAACGCCTCACTCCTTGGGTCGATCCAGTACTACGGACAGATCTCCGAATTCATCCGCACAGAGAAGTCCAACGTGTCGGAGCGCTTCCGTGCCATGAACAAGCGTCTCATCCGTGACCGCAATAGCTACCTATACAAGCCCGCTGATGACGTCTACGCTGTCCCCAAGGTAGTCATGCCTCATGGGGGCTATCGTACCATACAGGACTTCTCCTCACGGCGCTTTGACCTGCAGGCCCGTACCACCTATACCGATACCTTCGCCGATGGGAAGCACGCCCTGACGCTCGTCGGAGGGATGGACCTCTTCGACTACCTCGAGAAGAGCGGTTGGCACGATGAATATGGGGTGAACTTTGAGATAGGTGAACTCAGTACCTTCGATCCCCTCCTCTTCAAGTGGCTCCACGAAGGGAACCGTAAGTACTATACCCGCAAGACGACGATCGACCGCAACGTTGCCTTCCTCGGCAATGCTTCCTACAGCTACCTCGGACGCTACTCCTTCGATGGATCGCTCCGCTACGAAGGGACTAACCGCTTCGGTAAGTCTCGCCTCGTGCGCTGGATCCCCACGTGGAATGTAGCCCTAGGATGGGACGTAACTAACGAAGCTTTCTTCCCTAGCCTATCGCCCCTCTCTTCGCTCTCTACCAAGCTCTCCTACGGGATGACAGGGACACTCCCCTTCGTCTACAACTCCTATCAGCGCATCAAGCCCTTCCTACCCTTCCGCCCCAATGACCTGATCGAGCCCGGACTCTACCTCAGTGAGCCAGCCAACCATGACTTGACTTATGAGAAGATGTATGAGCTGAACTGGAACCTCAACTTCGGGCTGTGGAACGAACGGATAAGCGCCTCGCTCAACCTCTTCTCCCGCCAGGGTAGAGATCTCGTCGATGTCGCTTACAACCAAGGGACGGGAGGCTTCTTCAAGCCCTATGGTAACGTAGCCTCCATGGAAGCTAAGGGCGTAGAGCTCTCCCTAACGACGCAGAACATCCAGAGCAAGCTCTTCTCCTGGACGACGACCTTCTCCTACTCACGTAATACGAATAAGGTCACCAAGCTCAATTCGCATCCCGACGTATCGACTCTGGTCAGCTCATCGGGCGGAGCAGCTCGTGAGGGCTATCCCCTTGCCTCGATCTTCTCTATCCCCTTCTACAAGCTGTCGAAGGAAGGTTTCCCCCTCTTCTACAACTATGATGGATCCATCGAGCGGGATAATATCAACTTCAGCGCTACGGAGAACCTCGACTACCTCAAGTACTCTGGTACCCTCCAGCCTACCGACCAGGGAGGTCTGAACAATAGCTTCCGCTGGAAGAACTTCTCGCTAAGTGTCTACGTGCTCTACTCCTTCGGAAGCGTCAAGCGCCTCCCCACGCAGTTCAGCTCCAGCTACTACGACTACCAAGTCCTCGGGCATGAGTTCAACCGTCGCTGGCGTGCTCCAGGTGACGAAGAGCGTACCAACGTCCCCTCCATCCCCACCAGTGGTCAGCGTAATAGCTACCCCAACCTCTCCCGTGCCTACAGCACGTACAACTACTCCGATGTACGTATCGCCCGATGTGACTACATCCAGCTGCGAGACATCTCTCTGGGCTACTCTATACCTAAGGCTGCCCTAGCTAAGACCTTCCTTAGCTCAGTGGATCTCAAGCTCCAGGCATCGAACCTCTTCCTGATCTACTCAGACAAGAAGCTCAATGGAGCACTACCCTATGCCTACAGCCCCCACTCGATCATCTTCACCTGCACAGTGGGTATCTAGTCATCGAAATACGAACGAACAATGAAGCCACTTACATCCATCGGACTAGGTGTCATCCTCGCCCTCTCGATGACATCGTGCAATAAGTTCCTCGACAAGAACCCCTATTCGGACCTCGTCGAACCAGACAACGCCAGCAAGATCCAGAAGCTACTCAATAGCGCTTACTCTACCAGCTCCATCAGCTACCTCACGGAGCTCTCCTCGGACAATATCCAGGATGATGGTACGAGCAATCCCTACACCAGCCAGTTCTGTGAGGGTGCTGCTTACTGGGATAAGATCGTGAACTCAGACAATCTCTACGATGCTCCGTATGAGATCTGGGAGACGACTTACTATGCCATCGCACATGCCAACGAAGCCCTAGAGGATATCAAGGCTACAGGCGATGCTGGTGAGGGATATCGAGCTGCCGAGGGTGAAGCCCTCCTAGCACGAGCCTGGGGTCACTTCCAGCTGGCTAATGCCTTCTGCCTTGCCTTCGACCCACAGACCAGTAGCTCAGACCTAGGGATCCCCTACCTCAAGGAGCGTGTCGTGAACCTGCTCCCTAACTACTCTCGAGGCACACTCGCTGAGACCTACCAGCAGATAGCTGCAGATATCGAGGCTGGACTTCCCCTACTAGAGAAGCACTCCACCTACAGCGACAGGTACAAAAAGTTCCACTTCACTGCGGCCTCAGGTCATGCCTTCGCAGCACGCTTCTACCTCTACTATCAGAAGTGGGACAAGGCTATCGAGCATGCCGACAAGGTACTGGGGTCCAACCCCTCGCAGGTGCTACGTAACTGGAAGGCCTTCTACAACGTCCCCCGTACCGACGCAGCATTCGCTCTAGCCTACTACGACATCGCTAATCCAGCGAACCTGCTTACCCTCTCGACCTATAGCTACTATCCTTGGCTGATCACAGGAGGGACGAGCTACTACAATACCCGCTTCACTCAGTCGCAGGAGTTGACCCTCACCGAGACACTCTTCGCTAAGAACATCTGGGGTAGCAAGGACCCTTATTGGTTCCAGCCCTTCATATACACCGAAGGGAATATCAATAAGACCGTACAGCCCAAGTATCCCACCTATCCGAGCAATAGTATCCAGACGATGGAGACGCCCTTCACCACCGACGAGACCCTCCTCGTACGTGCCGAAGCGAAGATCCATCAGGGTGCTGCTAACTATGACTCTGCCCTCGAAGACATCAATCTCTTCACCACGAACTACCTCAACGATGGGGAGAAGAACGATCGTAAGAAGAGCTTCACCAAGGCAGAGATCATCGCCTTCTACAATGCCCTTGCTCTAGATAGTAAGGAGAAGGCTTCGATACGCAAGGAGCTCAACCCCCACTTCACTATCGCCAGCAGTGATGCCAATGCACTCCTCCAGCACCTACTGCAGTGTCGTCGTATCCTCACCATGCATGAGGGGCTGAGATGGCAGGATATCAAGCGCTACGGGATACCCGTCTACCGCCGACTGAATGACGGCTACCGCTATGTCGTACAGAGCACGCTCTCGGCACGTGACCCACGCCAGGCTCTCCAGCTTCCCAGCCAGGCGATCAAGGGGAAGATCGTGCAAAACCCTACCAAATAATCTGACTACGAGCTATGAAGAAGTTATTCATTCCCCTTGCCACCCTAGCACTGAGTGGCCTCATGGGGTGCTCCTCGGACATTGATTCAGTCAAGGCCCATCGCCAGGTCTTCACACAGCAACCTGTGTCGGAGATGACCCGTCTTGACCAATACATACAGAAGCTCTTCGCTGCGAAGTACAACGTAGACATCAGCTACCGCTACGACGATAAGGTCACGGACCGTCGCTATCTCTTAGCGCCCGTGATGGAGAATAAGGCTCTAGAGTTCCTCAACCTCATCGACTACCTATTCTTCCAAGTCTACGAAGCCTCCACGCCTGAAGGCTACCTACAGACCCACACGGTGAAGTACCTCAATCTCTTCGGATCCTCGGGCTATGCGATCGACCGTCGTATGGCAGGGGCTGCTCCCCAAGGGATGATCTGGATCTACAATATCAACGAGCTAAATACCAAGCATATCGCCACCGTGCGTGAGTCGTACGTCAGCGTGCTCTTCCACGAGTCGGCGCATACGCTCCATGAGGAGCGAGCCTACCCGCCAGAGTTCGACAAACTCTCCTCGCTCGAGTATCAGAAGCAGGATGCCTTCTCCTACTGGTGGCGTACGGGACAGAGCTCGAACTACGCAGGCTTCGTCAGTGACTATGCCAGCACCGATGCCGACGAAGACTTCGCCGAACTCTTTGCCTTCTACATCCTCTACTCCGATACTGAGTGGGAAGAGCTCATGAAGAAGGCCGAAGGGAAGAATCGTAGCGAAGCCACCCTCACCGGCCGTGAGATCATCGAGAAGAAGCTGGCGATCATGAAGGAATACCTTCGATCCGAATATTCGGCTGACCTGGATAAGATCCGAGCTGAAGCTCAGAAGAGGCTTGCGAAGGTCGCAAGTATGGACTTCTCCCAATACCCTAAAGGATACTAACTATGCGCTACTATCATATCCTGGCCCTCGGGCTCATGGTCCTCTTCGGCGCCTGCCGGCAGTACGAGGACATGCCCGACGACCGCAACTATCCGACGACCTACATCAACGAGGAGATCAAGTCGATAGAGTCGCTCCTTCGCTCAAGCGAACATGGCTGGCTGCTCACACTGGTCCCCAGCTCGGGCGAGTACGGCGGGCACAACCTCTGTGTCAAGTTCGCATCGAAGGGCGAAGCTAAGATCTTCTCCGAGGATTACAAGGAGGTCATAGACTCCGTACTCATCGACCCGAAGAAGCCCGAGCTTGGGAAGAAGCCCGTCTACAAGACCGAGTATAGCTCGACCTACCACTTCTCACACAACGGTGGGGTGCGCCTGACATTCGACACGTTCAATGCCGCTCTGCACCACTATTCGAACCCTCAGTGGGGGGTACCCGAGGCCTATAACGGGGACTTTGACTTCGTCATCGAGAAGGTCAGCGCCGACAAGCGAACCATCACCCTTCGTGGCGGACGTACGAAGAACCGCATGACGCTCCTTCGCATCGACGAAGACCCCAAGGCTTACTTCGAGAAGATCAGCGAGAGCCAAGCGACCCTCAAGGCTAAGGCGCTCTCTCCCCTCCAGCTCGGAGGGAAGGAAGTAGCGCTCTCTGTCTTCGGGAATGCACGCCAGCTCTGGGCACGCTACGACGATCAGAATCGCTTACTTCCCATCGTCTTCACCGACAAGGGTCTTCGCCTGCTCACCCCGCTGGTCATCGGTACAGACACGCTACGTACCCTCGAGCTCAACCCCGATAAGACCGCTGTGACGACCAACGATGGCAAGCAGACCCTCACCCTCTTCGCCGGCACGTACGATCTGACTCATCAGTCTACGCAGATCACTTACGAAAAAGGGAAGATGGGCGAGGATGCCTACAACCTCTTCCTACAGGTCCAGCAGACACAGGAGGGAGACGTCTATCCAGGCACCTTCGGCAACGATGTCTACTGGGGCTCGTACGACGATGAGATGCCTAAGGTCACGCTACAATTCTTGATCAAATACTGGTTCTACGATTCATGGGGAAGCTACTATGTAGACTTCACCTCGATCTATGGCAAGGCAAATCAGTTCCACATGACTCGGATCATCCAGAAGGATCTGGCTTGGCTCTTCGGGCACCGTGCCTTCGACTGGTACCTCCAGTCGATCATGTCCAATTCGCCTTACCAGATCGATCCTATCTCTGGCGAAGATGGCTATGTACGTATCAGTTCGGTAGCTAACTCTAGCTCCTACTGGCTCAGAGGGACGACCCCTAAGTGAGCCTAGGGACTCCAGCAGTAAAAGCCGTGGGGCGATACTCTCTCCTTCGAGAGTATCGCCCCACGGCTTTTGATACTTAGGGCTCGGAGAGAAGGGGATCTTAGCGGTAGCCTTCTCTGCCCTTAGCAGTTACTTCAGAGGGATCACCTTATAGATGGATTGTGGATTCTCTAGGAGGTCTTTGACGGCAGCCTCAAATTCTTCTCTACCGCCGTACTCGTTCTGAGGATCCCAAGCGGTACGCCCATCGATGAAGTCCTTGTAGTAGGCATTCCAGTCGGCGAACTTAGCCTGAGCTAGCGGTACGAGGGACTTGATATACGCATCCGCTTCCTCACGAGTCAGGAAGTCGACCCTCAGACCCGACCAGGCGATCATGACACCACGAGCAAAGTCCCAAGCCTTGTGCTCACTAGCAGCTGTCTTTAGGCTCTCCATCTTTGCCTTGAGACCAGCAGCATCAGTGATCCCCCAGTCCCGCTCTAAGTTAGAGGTGATATTGCTAGGCTCCTCGTTCTTATAGGGATTGATGAAGAGCTCCTTGTAGCCCTCGATCTGGGAGACCCCCTCCGAGCTCAGGAGGCTAGCAACAGCATCTACACCACCGTAGCCTCGATAGAAATAGACTCCTCCGAGGAGTGTGGGACGAAGAGCGTCGAAGTCTTCTGCTTGCTTAGCAGCAGAGTCGCAGGAAGCTAGGCCAAGTACGGAGAAGAGGCCCAGCAGAGCTGTTTTCAGAAAATGTTTTAGCATGTCTGTGTATTTGTGTGTAGGTGAATGAAACATGCCCTTAGATGAGTAAGGGTCATACCAAAGGTAGAGATTTCCAGTGAATACCCCTCATTATAGGGCTTTCTGGCTCGTATTTTGGGGTGCTCTTTGCAGACTTCTATGCGAGGCAATGAATAGGCCTTATCCCTTGGCACAGAAGAGGTGCTTTCGGTCCTTGGGAACAAGCGATCTGAAGGCCCGAAAAAACGATCTACCGTAGGTCGTCGAAAAAACCTACTGTGGGTCGTCTCGACGACCTACGGTAGGTCGCAAGAGCGACCTACCGTAGGTCCCCTTTTTGCCCCTATCGATGGAGGCACAAAAATAGCAGGGACGCACTCAGTGAAAGAGTGTGTCCCTGCTGGGTCAATCGTATGGGCTCAGGACGGCTATTTCCTTGCCCTTGATCAGGAGGCGACTAAGCGCCGTAGTACTTAGCCCTGAGCTCTGCGACGGTAGGATCGACGATGTAGTCGTCGTAGTCCATGATCTTGTCGATGATACCCCCAGGCGTCAGCTCGATGATGCGGTTAGCCACCGTCTGGATGAACTCGTGGTCATGGCTCGTGAAGAGGACATTCCCCTTGAAGGTCTTCAGCGTATTATTGAAGGCCTGGATCGACTCCAGGTCAAGGTGGTTCGTCGGACTATCGAGGACAAGCGTATTGGCGTTCTTAAGCATCATACGGGAGATCATGCAGCGCATCTTCTCTCCCCCAGAGAGGACGGAAGCACTCTTCAGGATCTCTTCGCCGGAGAAGAGCATACGTCCGAGGAAGCCCTTGAGGTAGACCTCATTGGTATCTGCTGCGAACTGCGAGAGCCACTCGACGAGGTTCATGTCCGTATTGAAGAAGGCGGTATTGTCCAGAGGTAGGTAGGCTTCGGTGATCGTCTGCCCCCACTCGTAGGTACCTTCTGCAGGCTTCTCTTCGCCGTTGATGATCTGGAAGAGCGCCGTCATCGCACGTGGATCACGGCTGATGAAGACGATCTTGTCGTCCTTCTCTACATTGAAGTTCAGATCACGGAAGAGCAGAGTACCATCATCGGCATAAGCAGTAAGCCCCTTGACCTCGAGTATCTTGTTCCCTGGATCACGATCGGGTGTGAAGATGATCCCGGGATAGCGGCGACTGCTGGCCTTGATCTCTTCGACATTGAGCTTCTCCAGCATCTTCTTTCGGCTGGTGGTCTGCTTGCTCTTAGCTACGTTGGCACTGAAGCGACGGATGAATTCCTCCAGTTCCTTACGCTTCTCCTCAGCCTTCTTGTTCTGCTGCTGTTGCTGGCGTAGAGCGAGCTGACTGGACTCGTACCAGAAGCTGTAGTTCCCTGCGAACTGCTGGACACGACCAAAGTCAATGTCTACGGTGTGCGTACAGACGGAGTCGAGGAAGTGACGGTCGTGGCTGACGACGAGCACCGTCTGCTCGTACTCGGAGAGATAGTTCTCCAGCCAAGTGACGGTCTCTAGGTCGAGGTCATTGGTAGGCTCGTCGAGGAGGAGGTTGTCAGGCTTGCCATAGAGAGCACGAGCTAGTAGGACACGCACCTTCTCCTTACCGCTAAGCTCCTTCATGAGCTTGTAGTGGAGGTCTTCCTTGATACCAAGGCCGCTGAGGAGCATCGCTGCATCGCTCTCGGCATTCCAGCCTTCCATCTCGGCGAACTTGTCCTCGAGCTCGGCGACACGATTACCGTCCTCGTCGTTGAAGTCGGGCTTAGCATAGAGGGCGTTCTTCTCCTCCATGATCGCCCAGAGGACGCTGTGCCCCATCAGGACGGTATCCATGACGGTGAAGGCATCGAAGGCATGGTGATCCTGGCTGAGTACCGAGAGGCGCTCACCAGGACCCAGAGTGATCGAGCCACGGGTAGGCTCAAGGGCACCACTGATCGTGCGTAGGAGGGTGGACTTACCAGCCCCATTAGCACCGATGATGCCGTAGCAGTTCCCCGGCGTGAACTTGAGATTGACATCCTGGAAGAGGATGCGCTTGCCGAACTGCACAGAGAGATCGCTGACTGTGATCATATCGCTAGTCTATGTTTCTTGTGGGTGAATCGTCCCCTTCCGAGGAGGGGACAGCGGTGAGCCCTAGGCGAGCTCAGGAGCAAAACGAAGGTCTCTCCACAGAGCTAAGACCCTGAGGAGAGACCATCGGATAAGAGGGGCGTGTACTAAGCCTCGGCACCGTCTGCCATGAGGGCGTTGAACTCCTCTGGGGAGATCTCCTTCTCCTCGACGCTTATAGCGTCCTTGGCAATAGAGGCGAGCTTGCTATCAGCGACACGGTCGATGAGGTTCTCCTTAGTACGCTCGTCCTTGAGCATGCTCTGAGCATAGTTCTCTAGGAGTTCATCGGGTACGCTAGTCATGCCGTACATAGCGAACTGGTTCTTCGCTACGATGAGAGCGAACTTGTTGAGGTCTTCCTCCTCGATCTTGACGTTGTTTGCTTCGAGGATCTGAGCCTTGATGCGATCGAAGGTGATATCGTCGAGGATCTTGGGCAGATCACGGTCTAGCTCTTCTTCCTTGACATCCTTGTTGCGAGCGATGAAGATACGCTTGAGGAGGGCTTCATCATAGGCTACCTTGCCAGCCTTCTTGAGGAGGAGGGCACGGAGGTCACGGGTGAACTTGAAGTCGCTCTCCGTAGCGAACTGCTCGGAGAAGCTAGCCTGAATGTTCTGACGCAGCGCTTCTTCACTACGGATGTCACTCGCTTCTCCGAAGGCTTCGGTGAAGAAGGCATCGTTGAGTTCTGCAGGCTCACGGCGAGAGATCTTATGGATCTGATAGGAGAAGCCTACCCCGTCGAGAGCAGGGACTGCCTCCTTCTCGATATTCAGGAGCGATGCGATCTCAGGAGCTTCGCCACCATAGAGAGCGAAGGGCTCGAGCGAGATCGTGTCACCGACCTTAGCACCGATGAGCTTAGCCTTCTCAGCCTCGTTCTTAGCGAAGCGAGGCAGGATAAGAGCCTGTTCGGCTTCGATACCGCCAGCCTTGGGCTGTCCGTTCTCGAGCTCGATCATGCGCCCGTATACTACGTCGTTGTCAGCGACAGAGTCAGCTTCGACTTGCTTACCGGCATTGTCAAGCATGCGCTGGATCTGCTCGTCCTCCATCTGCTTGGTAGCGACGATGCGGTAGTAGGTGAGCTTGTCCTTCTTATCCAGCTTAGCTTCGATCTTGGGAGCGAGAGCTACGTCGTAGGAGAACTCGAAGTCTTCGGTGGTAGCGAAGTCGTATTCCTTCTCATTCTCTACAGGGATGGGACTGCCGAGGATCTGGAGCTTCTCCTGGTCGATATAGCCGAAGAGAGCGTTGACGACAACACGGTTGATCTCGTCGACCTTGGTGGAGGTACCGAACTGCTTCTTGATCAGTCCCAGAGGAGCGTGTCCCTTACGGAAGCCTGGGATAGAAGCGTTCTTCTGGTAGTTCTTCAGTGCCTTATCTACTTGGGGTTGGTAGTCTGCTGCGCTCACCGATACGGTGATGACAGCTGCTACTTCGGAGGTCTGCTTAATCGATACAGCCATTCGTCTTTCTATTATTTAATGTATACTATGCTTTGATCGTATGCGTCGGAGGGAGGCCTCCGACCTCAGGGGAAATCCCCCTAACAAATTGTGTGCAAAGGTAATCTAATTAGACTACTTAGGCAAGCTACCTGAGCCCAGAGATCTGACCGATGCGCTCCCGCAGAAGCTTTGACGAGTCCGGATCATCTAGGATCTCACCGAGCAGGGCGAGGAATCGGGCGACCCTATTCTCAGGGGTAAGGAGCTCCTCTACTGGGATCGGAGCGGTAGAGGGGGCGTCGCCCTTGGGCAAGACAGGGGCAGTGAGGAGGACCTGCGTCACAAAGATCGTGAAGGCCTGCATCTCGGGGGGAAGGAAGTCCGTACGCTCCTTCAGTGGGAACATCGGGCGGTACGTATGGATGAACTTATAGAAGGGTCCGATGATGAAGGGGTTGATATGCTGCAGGATCGACGATAGCTGTACGGGGGTGAAGTGCTGGAGCGTCTCCACGTGGAGATAGAGGTGCTTCACCTCTAGGCGCTTTATGGCAAGGGAGAGAGGATTCTTCCATTCCTTGAGGCAGTCAGCATCGTTGACGTAGACGAAGGTCGCCTTGGCCCCCTGTTGGATTTGCTGTTTGAGGAAGTTCTGCTGAGAGATGACTTGGACAGGCAGGTGGATGTACTCGCTGTACTCGAGGAGCACGGACTGCCAGAGCAGGACATCGGTATCGGTATTGACTATGACATAGCCCTTCTCCCGGACGACTTCCCCTTGGTAGACCTCCTCGACAAGCCGGGCGATGAGGTGCATGTAGAAGGGGTGCTTGAGCCCGACGATGAAGCCAAACCCATTGAGGCAAAGCTCGTAGAGGAGACGCTCTACATCGGCGTAAGCCGGGGTAAGCGCCTTCTTATCCCAGGGGATGGCCTGCTCGGGGTAAGCATTCTGGAGCTCGGTCTTCCACTGCTGGAGGGCTAGGCATTCGTTGACGAACTCCTGCACGTCTTCGTAGCAGCGGAAGGAGGAGGAGATGGCTACTGCCTCCTGGCATATCTCCTCCAGGAGAGGATAGTTCGCCTCGGGGAGGATCCCTTCGGGCGTGAAGTACTTTTCCTTGAGTCGCTCGTACTCGGCTCTATAGGCGTCGCCTACCCGGATACGGATGCTCCGACCTCCCTTGTAGCTCACATAGACCGAGGAGTATTCGGCGGCATAGCTAAGGCCTGCCCAGGGATAGCCGGGGACATGCTTCTGTAGGTATAGGGCTACAGCCTCTAGGTGCTTGCAGGTACCGAGACCATTGGTGCGGAAGTCGAGGCAGGAGCAGAAGTTGCGATCACTCTGTACGCCACGGAAGGCGACACGATAGCGCCCCGTAGCACTGCAGACCAAGTAGTCTCCCCAGATACGGTTCTTGTCTAGATGCTCGACGGAGAAGTCGCTCTCTCGGGCGTTCTCTCGACGGAGGGCTACCTGCCACTCCTCTATCGTCATATTGTCGGGACAAATCTTGTTTGACAGGCGGTTTCCTAGTTTCATGTGCGTTGGCGTTAAGTAGACTAGATATGTGTGTTTAGTTATTTCTTCCCTTTCTTACTTCCCTTGGCGAGCTTGAGTTCGTGAGCGAGGAAGGGCGCCGTGGGGCTGTCCTTCACCTGGGTAAGAGCCTCGGGAGTTCCTTCGAAGAGGAGGGCTCCTCCGTCCTTACCCCCCTCGGGGCCGATCTCGATGATATAGTCTGCGCTCTTGAGGACGTCTAGGTTGTGCTCGATGATGATCACGGTATTACCTCGCTCGACGAGGCGATTCAGGATACCCAGCAGGACACGTATATCCTCGAAGTGAAGCCCCGTAGTCGGCTCGTCGAGGATGTATACCGTCTTGCCCGTATCACGCTTGGCGAGCTCGGAGGCGAGCTTGATACGCTGGCTCTCCCCTCCCGATAGTGTCGTGGAGGACTGACCGAGCTTGATGTAGCCGAGGCCTACCTCCTGCAGGACCTGAAGACGCTTGAGGATATGAGGGACGTGGGCGAAGAACTCCACCGCGGCATTGATCGTCATGTCTAGGACGTCAGCGATGGACTTCCCCTTGAAGCGCACCTCAAGGGTCTCTCTATTGTAGCGCTTGCCCTGGCAGACTTCACAGGGGGCAAGGACATCGGGCAGGAAGTTCATCTCGATGGTCTTGTACCCGTTGCCGGAGCAGGTCTCACACCGTCCTCCCGAGACATTGAATGAGAAGCGACCAGGCTTGTAGCCCCGCATCTTGCTCTCGGGCAGGCCTACGAAGAGGTTACGAATATCAGTGAAGACGCCCGTGTAGGTCGCTGGGTTGCTCCGAGGTGTGCGTCCTATAGGTGACTGGTCGACAGCGACGACCTTGTCGACGTACTCCAGTCCTTCGATCGTGTCGTAGGACAGGGGGTCCTTGAGCGAGGCATAGAGGTGCTGGCTCAGGATCGGTAGGAGCGTCTCGTTGATCAGCGTACTCTTGCCACTGCCTGAGACACCAGCGACACAGATCATCGTCCCTAGGGGGAAGGTGACATCGATACCACGTAGGTTATTGCCCCGAGCTCCCGTGAGACGAAGGACTCGCTCCGTCACGGGTCTCCTCAGGTCAGCGACCTCGATCGTCTCCAGGCCACTGATGTACTTAGCCGTCAGCGTGCCTGCTCGCATCATATCCTTGGGCGTACCGGAGAAGACCACTTCCCCACCGAGACGCCCTGCCTTCGGCCCCATATCTATGATGTGGTCAGCCTCGAGCATCATATCCTTGTCATGCTCGACGACGATGACTGTATTGCCTAGATCCCTCAGCCGTTGAAGCGAGTGGATGAGACGGACGTTGTCTCGCTGATGAAGTCCTATACTCGGTTCGTCGAGGATGTAGAGTACCTCGACGAGCTGAGTCCCTATCTGGGTGGCCAGGCGTATACGCTGGCTTTCGCCTCCGGAGAGGGAGGCGGAGATACGGTTCATCGACAGATAGCCTAGTCCGACGTCGAGGAGGAAGGAGAGTCGGGTGCGTATCTCCTTGAGCACCTCGGTAGCTATCGTGCGTTGCTGGGGGCTGAGTCTATCCTCGAGGCCCTCGAGCCAAGAGGCGAGCTGGGTCAGCTCCATCGAGGCTACCTCCCCAATATTCTTACCGTCGATATAGTAGTGGAGAGCTTCCCGATTCAGACGACCTCCCGAGCATTCGGGGCAGACCTCAGCACGAGTGAACTGAGCCATCCACTTCTCTGTATCCTTGCGTGTATCCTCTTCATCTGCCTGAGCCATGAGATAGGCGCCTATCCCGTCGTAGGAGAGGGGGACACCACGGAGGCTCGAGAAGCGCTCATCCTCGATCACTAGGTCTTCGTTGCTCCCCTCGACGATCTCGGTAAGGAGGTCTTCTGGGAGCGAATCGATCGGATCCTTGATAGATACCTCATATCTGGAGCAAAGGGCTTCGATCTCGGCGAAGACGAGGGTACGGCGATACTTACCTAGGGGGAGGATCCCGCCGGCATAAATACTCTTAGAGCGGTCGGGGATGATGCTCTCCAGATCGATGACCTGTACTTCCCCCAGCCCCTTACAGCGGGGGCAACTCCCGTTAGTAGAATTGAAGGAGAAGTTGTGGGGGGCGGGCTCATTGTAGGAGAGCCCCGTCTCTGGGTCCATCAGATGACGACTGAAGTAGGCGATCTCTCCCGAGTCGAGATCCTGAAGCATCATCACGCCATCGCCCTCCTTGAGGGTGAGGCGAAGGCTGGAGAGGAGACGCTCTTCGTTCTTCCGACTGATCGTTAGCTTATCCGTCTGGACTTCGACGCTATGGAGCTTGTAGCGGTCGAGCTTCATCCCGTAGGTGATCTCTCGTAGCTCCCCATCGACACGCACGGTGAGATAGCTCTTCTTGCGAAGCTGCTCGAAGAGTTCCTTGTAGTGTCCCTTGCGTTGCTTGACGACGGGGGCAAGGAGCATCACCCGCTTGCCCTCGTAGCGCTGGAGCAGTAGGTCGAGGATCTGCTCCTCGGTATAGCGTACCATCGGACGCCCCGAGAGGTAGGAGATGGCCTCCCCAGCTCGAGCATAGAGCAGGCGGAAGAAGTCGTAGATCTCCGTCACAGTGCCCACCGTGGAGCGAGGATTGCGGTTCGTCGTCTTTTGCTCTATGGAGATCACGGGGCCAAGCCCGCTGATCTCATCGACATCGGGGCGCTCCATCCCTCCACCGAGGAAGCCTCGTGCATAGGAGCTAAGCGTCTCGACATACCGACGCTGTCCCTCGGCATAGATCGTATCAAACGCTAGGGATGACTTACCACTCCCACTGAGTCCTGTGAAGACGGTCAGTGAGTAGCGGGGGATATGAACATCTATGTCCTTGAGGTTGTGCACACGTGCTCCTCGGATATCTAGGTCTTGCATCTAAATAAATCGTGGGCGGTCTCATCACCAGCCCTAAAGAGTGTATAGTACACAAAGTTACGAAGAAAACCGCTCTTCTGCTAGCACCTCCGCTGGAGTGCCCGTCCAAGTAGTCCCCCATTCCCTCGGGAAGGGTCTCCAGCTCGGAGGGAGCAGGCTTACCTCCACGGAGGCGCTACTGGTGCCTCCCTCGAGGCTACAGTAGCGCCTCTCGGGTGGCACCAGTAGCGCCACTAGTTGGTCTCCCCTACCCCGGTCTTTGCCCTAGCGGAGGAGCTTCGCCAAGAGCACCCTCTTCGGCTCACCTTCAAATTCGGTATCTTTGTGCCACTTATTTCTCCGATACTCCCCCCTGTATTCCCCTCAAAGATCTCCCGATGAGCCCTAGCGAATCCCTCGACTTCCCCTACCTCAGTGAGCTCAACGAAGCTCAGCGTGCCGCCGTCGTCTACAACGATGGCCCTGCCCTAGTCATCGCTGGTGCTGGCAGTGGCAAGACACGTGTCCTCGTCTACAAGATCCTCTACCTCATCGACTCAGGCTACCATCCTCGGGGGCTCATGGCACTGACCTTCACCAACAAGGCTGCCCGAGAGATGCGCCACCGCATCAGCCAGCATATCGGCTCCCGAGCACGAGAGCTACGTATGGGCACCTTTCACTCGGTCTTCCTCAGCATCCTGCGTCAGCACGCCACCCTCCTAGGCTATACGCCGGACTTCTCCATCTACAACACCTCCGACAGCCGTAGCCGTATCAAGGCGATCATCAAGCAGCTGGGCCTCGATGACAAGGTCTACAAGCCCAACGCCATCCACAGCCGTATCTCCTCGGCCAAGAACCGCCTGATCACCGCCTCGGCCTACGCCTCCTACTCCGACTTCATTAAGTACGATGCCAAGAGCGGACTACCGAAGATCGCCGAGATCTATCAGCGCTACGAGGCCGAGCTAAGGCTAGCTAATGCCATGGACTTCGATGACCTCCTGCTACAGACCAACATCCTCTTCCGCCAGCATCCCGACGTACTCAGTCTCTGGCAGGAGCGTATAGACTATCTCCTCATCGACGAGTATCAGGATACCAACTTCGCTCAATATATGATCGCCCGACAGCTCATGCAGGACAAGGGAGCTATCTTCGTCGTGGGCGACGACGCACAAAGCATTTATTCCTTCCGTGGGGCAAACCTAGATAACATGCTGAGCTTCACGAAGACCTTCCCCAGAGCACGTACCTTCAAGCTCGAGCGCAACTACCGCTCCACCCAGACCATCGTACAGGCTGCCGGCGGGATCATAGCACACAATGAGTATCAGATCCCCAAGGAGGTCTTCTCCGAGGAGGCCGTCGGTGATCCCATCCAGGTACACGAGGCGCTCACAGGCGATCTCGAGGCGCTCTGGGCTAGCGAAGAGATTCAGCGCCTCCACCGAGCGGGCGCTAGCTACAGCTCGATAGCAGTACTCTATCGGACGAATGCGCAGAGTCGTATCCTCGAGCAGGTCTTCCGTCGTGTCGGACTCCCCTTCCGCATCTACGGGGGGCGGTCGTTCTTCGACCACAAGGAGATCATGGACGTCGTCGCCTACTTCCGACTGATGGTCAATGAGCAGGACGAGGAGGCTCTGCTCCGCATCATCAATTACCCGAAGCGAAGTATCGGGGATACGACAGTCCAGCGAGTACGTGAAGCCTCTCGCCACCAAGCTACTTCCCTGATGCGTGTACTCCGTGACCCTCTGGGCTACGAGGTCGCTGTCAATAAGCCCACGGCCACACGACTACAGGCCTTCGCAGCCCTGCTAGACGAGCTCCGGGACTTCAGCCGTACCGAGAGCGACCTCTACGCCGTAGCAGAGCGGATCATCCGACAGACGGGCATCCTCGCTGATCTCCAGAGTGATACAACCGCCGAGGGAAAAGGCCGGGTGGAGAACATCAAGGAACTCCTCGGCGGGATCGACGAATATATTCACGCCTCCCTCGAAGCAGACCAAACTCCCACCCTTGCCTCCTACCTCAGCGAGATCGCTCTCATGACCGATCAGGATGCTACTACCGATGATGACGACTGCGTGACACTAATGACCGTCCATGCCTCGAAGGGGTTGGAATTCGCTCATGTCTTCATCGTAGGGCTGGAGGAAGATCTATTTCCCTCGATGATGAGCAACATAGGCAAGGAGCTAGAGGAGGAGCGTAGGCTCTTCTACGTAGCGCTTACTCGTGCCGAGAAGACGTGCCACATAGGCTATGCTCGGGAGCGCTTCCGCAACGGGCGGACAGAGTACGGGCGTCCCAGTCGCTTCCTGCGAGAGCTCCCTAAGCAACTCGTCGCCTTTGACTCCGAGCTCGGCGCTGGGGCTACCCTCGGAGGACGCCCTTCGCCATCGCCTCGGAGCTACGGGAGCGAACTCCCTTCCGACTTCTCTTCTGCCCCCGTCTTCTCGCCCAAGGCTCCACCCAGCCGTCGGGTCTTCATCGAGCGCAGGGAACTCGGGGAAGAACCCGAAGAGAAGCACACGTCACTCGGAGCACTTCACGTCGGGGGCCGTGTCCTTCACAAGCGTTTTGGTCCTGGAGAGGTCCTAGAGCTCGAGGGCACGGGAGACAATGCCAAGGCCTCTGTCCGCTTCGATACCGGCGAGACGAAGAAGCTCCTTCTTCGCTTCGCCCAGCTCGAGGTGCTCTAGCCCTCTGGTCAGCCTAGAGCGAAGCTAGTTCAACTAACTAAAAACAAGTTCTATGAGCAGTGATAATCAGACCTATTGGCACATACAGATGCACTTGCCCGATGGTAAAAACGGAGCTCGGATTGATTCAATGCCCATGCTCCAAGAAGCACAGCCTGTTATCGGTATAACAGAATGGGAAGATAAGCAATGTGAAGACTTCAAAAGAATTCCAGAAGGCTCGATAGTCCTTGTCCGGGATGGGAACAAAGCTTTGGCTTTATGCAAAATTATTGGGCCGAATTATACTAGCGAGAAGCTACAAGCAAAGTATCATAACATTAACTATCGAAACGTAGAGATTTTAGGCTTCATACCAGAGGAAGACCAACCTGATCCCAACGTATTCTCACAAGGCACCTTTAGGTGTTGTAAGCCAGACCCCAATAAACAACAATGGCCATATATCCATCAACTATACACACGCATGACTAAGCAGGCAAAAATCACAGACACACTAGAGCAGCAAGTCCAGCTCCTCAAGGACAAGAAGAACATCATCCTGCAAGGTGCCCCAGGGACAGGCAAGACGTATACGACGGCTTCCCTTGCGGTACGCCTCTGTAATCCCTCGTTCACAGAGCTGGAGGACCATGCAAAAGTGATGGAGGAATACGAGTATCTTCGAGAGGAAGGACAAATAGCCTTCTGCACCTTCCACCAGTCGATGGACTACGAAGACTTCGTCGAAGGTCTTAAGCCAGAAGTACAACATGGGAATGTCACCTACGAGGTACAATCAGGTATCTTCAAACAGATATGTGAACGGGCTCACACTACGGAGGGAGACACTTCCACCAAGCCCCACGTCCTGATCATCGATGAAATCAACCGAGGGAATATATCACGGATCTTCGGGGAGTTGATTACGCTCCTCGAAGCTGACAAGCGTACGGGAGGTGGAGCACATCCCATTAAGGTCACCCTCCCCTACTCTAAGGAAAGCTTCTCTGTCCCTGCTAACCTCTATATCATAGGTACTATGAATACGACCGACCGCTCTACAGGGGCGATCGACTATGCTGTACGTCGGCGCTTCGCCTTCATCACGCTTGAGACGAGCAGAGAGGTCGTAGAGGGGAGTATTCAGGACAAGGACGTACAAGCCAAGGTCTTAGCACTCTTCGAAGAGATCAATGGCAAGGGGGCAGACGATAAGGCTTCCTTCATCGCCACTCATCAAGCAGGCAACTTTGACCTAGAGGACCTGAAGGTGGGACACAGCTACTTCATCGCTAAGGATCTCCCCGAACTACAGAGGAAGATGCGCTACGAGGTCATCCCGCTCCTCCGTGAGTATATCAAGGATGGTATCCTACAGGCGAAAGAAGGTGACGGGGAGTACTTCTCCGCTTGGGAGCAAGGCGAGTGCCGTGGCCCTAAGCAGGCAGTGGTAAGCAAAGATCCTTCGGAGAATAAGGTATGATGCGCTACCAAGAGCATCAGCGACTAGATCGCATCCCCTCCCGCCACCCTAAATGGGAGGCGGGGATGCGTCTGAATCCAGAGTCAGGGTTAGACCGCTGGTTCTTCCGCTGGTGGCAGAAGGGCTCTGCCCCTAGAGACGAAGAGGAGGCAGAGCTAGAGGGTCAGTGCGAAGGCTACTACGCCTCCTATGTCATCGGTGCGCAGTGGCTTGACGAGCAAGAGTCGCTCGTCATCACCCCTAAAGTAGGCTGTGATCGGATTGACTTCCTAAGGCTCTTCAGTAGTTGCCTGCGGTCGGGCATCGAGGCAAAAGCGCTGTCGAAGATCTATGAGATAGACCTAAACCAGCCTCCTATCAAGGCTCCCGAGCTACAGAGTGTACTGAGTCCACTCATCATCGTGCACTTCCTCTCCGTCATAAGAGAAGTGCTCCGAGGTGGGCTGAAGAAAGACTATGTACAGCGGGAGGAGAACCTCAAGAAGGTCAAGGGGCATATCGCTATCCTTCGTCACGAGCGCACGAACGTCCTGCGCAAGCGCCCCGACAAAGTCTACTGTCGCTACCAAGAGTACTCCGTAGACATCCCAGAGAACAGACTGCTAAAGAAGGCTCTGATCTTCTCCCGACAGATCCTCTCTACCCTTCCCCAGGGAGCAAGCCGAGCTTCGCTGGAGCACGCTCTGCACCAGTGTCTCTCGGCCTTCGCTCACGTCGGCGACGAGATCGAGGTGAGTGAACTCAAGCACTTCAAGTACCAGAAGCTCTTCCGCACCTATTCCGAGGCGATACGACTAGCGCAGATCATCCTCCGTCGCTATGACTATAGCCTGACGAATATAGAGAGTAAGGAGGAGGCGTGCCCCGTCTTCTGGCTGGACATGTCCCTGCTCTTCGAGCACTATGTCCTAGGCTTACTTCGAGAGGCCTATGGGGACAAGGTCAAGTACCAAGCGAAGGGGCATACCGGGCGTCCAGACTTCATCTGCCACGACCCGCTACTAGTCATAGATGCCAAGTACATACCTCGCTTCAACGGAGGAGGTAAGATCAACACCTACATCATCAGACAGCTCTCGGGCTACGCTCGTGACTATAAGCTCTTCGGGAAGCACCCTAGTCAGCTCATCCCTTGCCTTGTGATCTATCCAAAGTTGGGCAAGGCGGAGAACCCCTTCCTCGGCAAGGGGATTGAAGAGCTTCTACTAGAGGAAGAGGAGACAGCTTGGGGCTTCTACCGCTTCGCTGTCCCCCTGCCTACCCTAGAGGAGGGACACGGGGTGGAACGATAGACTTTGCACAAATATGCTACCTTTGTGCTATTATGTAAAAGGTGGTGCTTCTGCTTATGCCACCTCCCAGCTGAGAGGGATGCTCCCCTCCCGGCATCATTAACCAACCTGATTTACTTTTATGAGAAAGCTTACAATGCTGGCTCTTCTGGCTATGCCTTGTGCCCTCGCGGCTCAAGAGCCTAGTGCACTTGATAGTGTGCAGAATATCCAGGAGGTCGTCGTCCGTGGAGCCCGTATCACCGCTCCCAACACTGTAGTCAAGATCCCCGCCCCTCGACGGGAGGTCCCCCTCACCACCAACATTCTGCCTCTGGAGAAGATCCGCCTGCTCGGCTACTCTGATCCCGCTCAGGCCATGCAGACGCTCCCAGGTGTCCATGCCTTCAAGGACTACGGGGGCTTCCACATGTTCTTCCTCCGTGGCTTCTATGAGTCGGTAGTGCTCTCCGATGGGATGCGTGACGAGCGCCACGCTCTTTGGCAGTCTGCTCCCCTGACAGGGATGGCAGCAGTATCGCACATCGAGGTACTCAAGGGCGCCGCTTCGATGAGCGTCGGTCACTCCGCTCTCGGAGGCGTCATCAACATCATCAACAAGCAACCAAAAGCCAAGAAGGCCTTCGATGCTAGCTACACCGTAGGCACCTGGGCGACACACCGCATCACCGCTGGGGGAACGGGGGCTATCTCCTCTAAGGCCAACGCCCGAGCAGACGTAGAGTATTCGACCAGTGACGGCTGGCGAGGCAACTATACCAAGACGGCTAACGCCCATGCAGCGATAGACATCGCTCTTGCCCCGAAGCATCGTCTGAGCTTCGCCCTGATCGCTAGCAACGACTTCTTCCGAGGCGACTATGGTCAGCCCCATCTGAAGTGGGACGTCTACGATGCTTCTACCGATAAGCTCGCTTACCGCCAAGGAGACTTCCCCAGCAGTGAGCCTGCTTCACGAGCCTACACCGACCCTAATGAGTTCCTCACGAACAAGACGGTCAAGCTCCACGGGAAGTACAGCTACGCCATCAACGACCGCTGGCGTCTCTCCGAGCACGCATTCTTTGCCTATGACAGCTTGAACTACTACTCGACCGACGGACTTAACTACCTCACCGGCGACAAGGCAGTAGGCGCTAAGCACTATTACCTAGACGGAAACAAGAAGGTACCTGTACTCATCGACCGAGTGCAGCGTGACGGCTTCGGCTTCGCCTATGGTACGCTCACGGCACAGAATCAGCTAGAGCTCACAGGCCGTGCTCGCTGGGGGAATACCAAGCATGCCCTACTAGCTGCGTACAACTTCTCCTTCCTCAACCTCCGTCGCTCCGACCGTGCAGCCTACACCGGTGCAGGCGTAGGCTCGATCGTCACGCTCAAGGACCCCGTCCTTGACCAAGGCCCTATCTACATGAAGTATCGACGCATGCAGATCTTCAATGATTTGGTCAACAGCCTCTCCGTACAAGACTTCATGACTTGGCAGAAGCTAAACCTGCTAGCAGGTGTTCGTCTCGACTTCTTCAGCCGTGACTACGGTATCTATAACACCGACGACTTCAAGCTTCTGGATCGCACCCTCGACCAGCGTCAGACCAATACCGCCTTCACTTATCGTCTCGGTGCGGTATACAATGTCACGAAGTACTTCAACGTATACAGCTCCCTCTCCTCCTTCTTTAAGCCCCAGCGCATCACACTATCGCCCGAGGTAGTCTATATGCACCCAGATGGCACAGAGATGAGCGACTCTGAGCTCCGGAGCTTCAAACCACTCACGGGACGCCAGTGGGAGGTGGGCCTCCACCTCGATCTCGGTACTGAGCTCTCCCTGAGTGCAGCAGCCTATCACATCACGCTCAATAATATGGTGCGTACCAACCTCGGCACTGCCGCCGACGGACGTAAGATAGGCGGTCCTATCGGGAAGTCCGTGAGCAAGGGTATTGAGCTCGAGATGCGCTATGCTCCTTCTACAGCGTTTGACTTCTCCCTTGGCTACTCCCTCACCGACGCCCGCATCGCTGAATACACTTCGTCGAAGTTCGTGAAGAATGTCACAGCTGGCAACCGTCTCAAGCGTGTACCTCTAGATAAGCTATCCGCATGGGGCTTCTACAACATCGGTCTAGGCCGTAAGGGTGAGGCCTTCCGTCTTGGCTTTGGTACGGAGCACAGCGGGTCCTTCTACTCCGATGAGACGAACATCTTCAAGGTACCTGGCTACACCATCTTCCACGCTGTAGCTAGCCTTAATGTCTCGAAGGCACTGCGCCTACAGCTGAATGTCAACAACCTCTTCGACGCCGTCTACCACCGTGCTACTATCAACAGCACGCAGTACATACCGGCCGAAGGGCGTAACCTTCAGTTCACCACTTCACTCGCCCTCTAAGCCGGGCCCCTCTCCCTAAGAAGCGAAGCCCG